>Ga0315907_10004033_pt1 | contig 16751 bp, 12 predicted proteins | sample LakEriMetagenome_3_FD_203525 | JGI IMG/M metagenome (GOLD analysis project Ga0315907, IMG submission 203525) | Freshwater fungal communities from buoy surface, Lake Erie, Ohio, United States - Buoy 12 MA123 | ecosystem: Environmental > Aquatic > Freshwater > Lake > Lake biofilm | place: USA... | reverse complement strand
TGGCATCAGGCGGAAAACGTGGATTGGCGCAATCTATTTTCCAGGTTGGCGGTAATTTTGGAACGGCTCTAGGGCCTTTACTCGTTGCTTTAATAGTAGTTCCAAACAGTCAAGTATATGTATTATGGTTTATCATTGCTGCCGTAATTGGTTTGGCTATTATCAGTAAAATTGCTTTTTGGTACCGTAATCATTTGATATATAGAAAACCCAAAAAAGTAGTTTTTGCTGATTTCCAACGCTTGTCAAAAAGTAATGTAAAATGGGCTGTTACAATCTTGTTAATTGTTATTTTTTCAAAATTCTTTTACTCGGCAAGCTTATCCTCTTATTACACTTTCTACATCATCGATAAGTTTGATTTGTCTATTAAAGAAGCCCAATACCACATGTTTATTTATCTGATAGCGTATGCTGTCGGAACTATTTTGGGTGGTCCGTTGGGTGACAGAATCGGACGCAAATACGTTATTTGGCTCTCGGTTTTCGGGGCTGCACCGTTTGCCTTGTTACTGCCTTATGTGAATTTATTTTGGACTGATGTATTAATGGTTGTTATCGGGATTATTATTTCATCAGCTTTCCCGGCCATTTTAGTGTATGCTCAAGAATTACTGCCAAAAAAACTCGGAATGGTCTCAGGCTTGTTCTATGGTTTTGCCTTCGGAATGGGAGCTTTAGGTTCAGCATTACTTGGGAAATTAGCTGATATAACTTCTATCCAATATGTATATCATGTTTGTTCATTTCTCCCATTAATCGGAATTATTTGTTATTTTCTTCCTAATTTGAAGAAGAAATAAAACACTTCAAATTTTCAAACAAGAATTCTCAATTTTTATGTCAGAAATTCCCAAAGCAAATGATTTAATCAATAATAGTTTTTAACACTATAACGTTTTCGTTAATAATCTTGTAATTTAGTTAGGTATTTAAAATGTAATTTGTATTATTTTAACAGAAATTTACAATTATTATTAAATCAATAAATTAAACTCTCATTTATGACCAAAACCAGACTTATTAAATGTTTTTTACCCTTGCTAATTATAGGTTTTAATTCCTGTAACACTAGTGAAAATGCAGATAACCAAGTAGCAGATCAAAAAAAAGAAATCAAAATTGTCAATGTTACGCATCATGATGGGCGTCCGTTTAGTACAGGTCAGTCAGCAAATGTCGCTTCAAATAAGTATGTTGCCAATCCTGGTGGAGGTGTAATGATGCAGGCTTTTTATTGGGATGTTCCATCGGGTGGAAACTGGTGGAATACTGTTAATTCAAAAATAACGGATTGGGGTAATGCGGGCATTGGTTCTATTTGGTTACCACCTGCCTCTAAAGCACAAAATGGGCCTTTTTCAATGGGGTATGATCCTTATGATTATTTTGACTTTGGCGACTTTAATCAAAGCGGTTCTACAGAAACCCGATTTGGTTCCCGAGTAGAATTGGTAAATCTAATCACTAAAGCACATACTGAAAACATGCAGGTTTTTGCTGATATTGTTATCAATCACTGTTCTGGAGGGAGATCGGAAGCGAATCCCTTTACAGGAGGAAATACCTATACCAATTTCACTGCTGTAGCTTCAGGAAAGTTTAAAAGAACTTATTCCGATTTTTATAAAAACTCTTTTGGAAATAATGACGAAGGCTCATTTGGTGGTTTTCCCGACATGTGTCATCAAACTCAAAATGTTAAAGACTGGCTTTGGTTAAGAACCGATGGCGTTGGTAAATTTTATAAAAACACCATGAAGTTTGACGGATGGCGGTTTGATTATGTAAAAGGATTTGGCCCTTGGGTTGTTAATCAATGGAAAGCAAATGTTGGCGGATTTTCGGTTGGAGAATACTGGGACGCTAATGTTAATTCTTTAGAAACATGGGCAAACGCTGCCAATAGTTCTGTTTTTGATTTTGCTTGTTATTATAAAATGCGCGATGCTTTTGATGGCAATAATTTAGCGCTTTTGTATGATGACATGATGTGGAAACGAAATCCGTTTAAAGCGGTAACTTTTGTTTCCAACCACGATACAAATATAATTTGGAATAAAAACCTGGCCTATGCTTATATTTTAACTGCCGAAGGTTATCCAACCATTTTCTATAGAGATTATGAAGAATGGTTGAATAAGGCTAAACTAAATAACCTAATCTGGATTCACAATAATAAAGCTACAGGAACAACCTCAATTCTTTATGCTGACAACGACGAATATGTAGCAAGAAGAAATGGTTATAATGGCAATCCGGGATTAGTAGTTTACTTAAATAATTCTTCTTCCTGGTTAGAAAGATGGGTTCCAACTAATTGGTCAAATAAACAGATTAAAGATTTTACAGGGAATTCAAATTGGTATCCAACTACACAAGCAGGCACCTGGGTAAAAATTCAATGTCCGCCTAATAGCTATACCGTTTGGTCTCTAAATATGTAAAAAAGAAATTTTTAAATATCAGTAAGCTGTTCAGATTAATTTGGGCAGCTTTTTGTTTTGTAATAACGTAACAATCCTTACTTTTACTTTTCAATTTTATAAAAATGCTGAGTCCCGAAATAATTCAAAAATTATCTAAAATAGTAGGTGATGCTTTTATCTTCACCGACAAAGAAACTCTAAATCATTACGGTCATGACGAAACGGAAGATTATGTTTTTCCGCCAAACGTTGTTGTAAAACCTGCCAACGCTCAAGAAATTTCAGCCATTCTAAAAGTAGCCAACGAATATAAAATACCGACCACACCAATCGGAGCACGAACAGGTTTAAGTGGTGGCGCTTTATCTATTTATGAAGGCATCGGATTATCAACGGAACGCTTGAATAAAATTCTGGAAATCGACGAGCAAAATCTTCAAGTTACAGTTGAACCTGCGGTTATCAATCAGGTTTTGAGAGAAGCCGTTTCCGAAAAAGGATTATTCTATCCAGTAGACCCAAGCAGTATGGGAAGTTGTTGGATTGGTGGAAATATTGCTGAAAATGCTGGTGGAGCCAGAGCTGTAAAATATGGAGTTACTAAAGATTATGTACTTAATTTAGAAGTGGTTTTGCCAAATGGGGAAATTATTTGGACAGGAGCTAATACCTTAAAAAATTCGACAGGATATAATTTGACACAACTGATGGTTGGTAGTGAAGGAACTTTAGGGGTTATCACAAAAGCCGTTTTAAAATTATTGCCAAAAAACACTCATAACGTTTTGATGTTAGTTCCGTTTTATAAAGCTAACGAAGCTTGCGAAGCGGTTTCGGCTATTTTCCGAGCGGGAATTATTCCAAGTGCTTTAGAGTTTATGGAACGCGAAGCAATTGATTGGACATTGCGTTTTATAGATGGAATTAGTGTGGATGTTAAACCACAGCATCAAGCACATTTGTTGATTGAAGTAGATGGGAATTATCCTGAAATTTTGATGTTGGAAGCCGAGAAAATTATGTCTGTTGTAGAAAAGTTTGACATCGATGAAGTTTTGTTTGCCGATACCGAAGATCAAAAAGCTGCTTTGTGGAAAATCCGTCGTTCAGTGGCGGAAGCCGTTAAATCAAACTCAATTTATAAAGAAGAAGATACTGTTGTGCCAAGATATATGCTTCCTGAATTATTATCTGGAATCAAGAAAATAGGAGAGCAGTACGGTTTCAAATCGGTTTGTTATGGTCATGCCGGTGATGGAAATCTGCATGTGAATATTATCAAAGGAGATATGACTGATGATAATTGGGAAACTCAAGTGCCGTTGGGAATAAGAAAAATATTTGAATTGACGGTTTCATTAAAAGGAACACTTTCTGGTGAACACGGTATTGGTTATGTTCAAAAGAATTTTATGGATATTGCTTTTTCCAAAGCACATTTGGAGTTGATGGAAAGTATTAAACGAGTCTTCGACCACAATAACATTCTTAATCCGGGAAAAATTTTTCCTGATGAGCTTTAACCATTAAGTTCACTAAGAATAAACAAAGCTCACAAGGAAATATATCTTTGTGAGCTTTGTGTTTAAAAAATCAGTCTCTTTTGGGAGTATTCTTCTTTTCGCGTTTTTCAGCTTTTTTTTCTTTTGCCGTCTTCAGAGGTTCTTTTTTTACGGCTTTCTGAACGTCTTTTCCTTTTGCCATGATATTTTTTGATTAGTTACTATTAGTGAGATAAAGGTAAATACTATTTTTTATAAACCCAATGCTTTTTTTACACTTTCTCCAAATAAAGATTGAAAAGATGTGGACTGATTTTCATCATCTAAATTAAAAAATTTCCATTCATTATTGGTCGTTTCATCTATTACTGCTAAATAAGTTGTCATTTTTCGCACGTTAAAACTGTTTCTTTTAGGTTCAAAAGTTACTTCTTTGGTTTTGTTGATTTGCTTTAACCAAGTTGTTTTTTCAGCAGCGGTTTCGGCAGTTAATTTGGTTTCGAAAAAATAACGCATTGGATTACGAAACGAAATAACGCAAAATGATTTGCCTTCTATTTTCTTAATTACTCCATATTGAAAAGGCAAAGTTTCCAATTGTTCTCTTAAATGGTACTCCTCATTTCCATAGTATTTCTCAAGTTTTTCTAACATCAATTCTTTACCAATAGTTTTCACCATATCAGGATGTGATAATGAGACTATAGATTCAAAATCCATTAAATAATTCGCTTCGTAGAATTTATTTGTGGCTATTTTTAAACTTTCTGTAGATTGTGAAAAAGAAACAATGCTGAAGAAAAAGAATAGAATTGTGTGTAGCTTTTTCATTTTCATTTTATTTAGATTTTCAAATATAAAAAAATCCCCAACAGTTTGCACCGTTGAGGATTGTGTTTTAAGTATCAATGTATGAAAACTATTCGTGAACCAAAACCCATTCACCCGAAGCCAACATATTTTCGGCTTTTTTGAACTTCAAGCTTTCGGTTTTTCCGCTCATAACATGTTTGATAGTAACAGTGTCATTACGGTTAATTTTTGGAGTTTCTCTGACAATTGTTTCAGTAACTTGAGGGCGTTGAGAAGCTGCTTGACCCGCTTGATGATTAGCATTTTCGCTGCTTTCAATTTCGTCTTTACTTTCAGTATAATTTTGTTTTTGGCGTACTTGTCGCGCTTCCTGAATATTGTTGTTTTGTTGAGGTAAATCACCTTTAAACAAGAACGAAATCACTTCTTTATTCACTCCGTCAAGCATTGTTCTAAACAAGTTGAACGCTTCTAATTTATAGATAAGTAACGGGTCTTTTTGTTCATGAACAGCCAACTGAACCGATTGTTTTAGTTCGTCCATTTTGCGTAAATGTTTTTTCCAAGCTTCATCTACAATAGCGAGTGTTATATTCTTTTCAAAATCGGCTACTAATTGTGCTCCTTGTGTATCGTATGCTTTTTTCAGATCGGTAACTACATTTAATGTTTTTATTCCATCAGAAAACGGAACAATAATTCGCTCAAAAGTGTTTCCTTCTTTTTTGTAAACATCTGTAATTATAGGCAATGCTTCGCGAGCACTTCTTTCGGTTTTTTCGGTATAATAAGCCATTGCAGCTTTGTATACTTTACCAGTAATTTCCATTTCAGATAATTTCTCAAATTCTGTAGCAGAAATTGGAGCAGTAATTGAGAAATAACGAATTAATTCAAATTCAAAATTTTTAAAATCGTTTTTTGCTTTGTTATCACCTACAATTAATTCACTAGTGTCATACATCATATTGGCAATATCCAGCTTCAAACGCTCTCCGTGCAAAGCGTGACGACGACGTTTGTATACCACTTCACGTTGGGCATTCATTACATCATCATATTCAAGCAAACGCTTACGTGTACCAAAATTATTTTCTTCCACTTTTTTCTGAGCACGTTCAATAGATTTGGTCATCATTGAATGCTGAATAACTTCACCTTCTTTCAATCCCATTCTGTCCATGATTTTGGCTACTCTATCCGAACCAAATAAACGCATCAAGTTGTCTTCCAAAGAAACATAAAACTGAGAGCTTCCCGGATCACCCTGACGACCGGCACGACCTCGTAACTGTCTGTCAACGCGACGCGAATCGTGACGTTCTGTACCAACAATAGCTAAACCACCAGCCGCTTTTACTTCTGGAGTTAATTTAATATCGGTTCCACGACCAGCCATATTGGTTGCAATTGTAACTACACCAGGCTTACCTGCTTCTTCAACAATTTGTGCTTCTTGTTTGTGCATTTTTGCATTTAAAACATTGTGATTTACACCACGAATTTTCAACATACGGCTCAATAATTCTGAAATCTCAACAGATGTTGTTCCAATCAAAACGGGTCTACCGGCTTGCGATAACTGCGTTACATCTTCAATAACAGCATTGAATTTTTCACGTACCGAACGGTAAATCAAATCTTCTTTGTCAATTCTGGCCATACCACGATTGGTTGGTATTTCAACTACGTCTAATTTGTAGATTTCCCAAAGTTCGCCTGCTTCTGTAACTGCTGTTCCGGTCATACCGGCCAGTTTGCTGTACATACGAAAGTAGTTTTGTAGTGTAATCGTAGCGAAGGTTTGAGTAGCTGCTTCAATAGTAACTTGTTCTTTGGCTTCAATCGCCTGATGTAATCCGTCAGAATAACGACGACCATCCATGATACGACCTGTTTGTTCATCGACAATTAAAATTTTATTGTCCATGATAACGTATTCTACATCTTTTTCAAACAAGGTGTAGGCTTTTAATAATTGAGTAAGCGTATGAATTCTTTCAGATTTTATTCCGAAATCCTGAAATAGTTTTTCTTTGGCTTCCGCTTCTTTGTCTTTATCAAGGTTTTGTTTCTCGATGTTGGCAATTTCGGTTCCAATATCTGGTAGAATGAAGAAGTTTTCATCAGTATCTTTAGAAAGGAATTTGATACCGCTATCTGATAGCTCTACTTGATTATTTTTCTCTTCAATTACAAAGTACATTGCTTCGTCAACTTCCGGCATTTTGCGGTTGTTGTCTGCCATGTATTCGTTTTCTGTTTTTTGCAATAATTGTTTTACTCCTTCTTCGCTTAAGAATTTGATAAGCGCTTTGTTTTTCGGTAATGCTCTATACGCTCTCAACAATTGGAAACCTGCATCTTTCATGTTTCCTTCTTTGAAGAAACGCTTGGCTTCAGTCAAAAATCCGTTAGCCAATTGACGTTGTAAATTATAAAGATTTTCAATTTTTGGTTTCAATTCGTTAAACTCATGACGATCACCATCGGGAACTGGTCCTGAAATGATTAAAGGTGTTCTGGCATCATCTATCAATACCGAGTCAACCTCATCGACAATCGCGTAGTTGTGTTTTCTTTGCACCAAGTCTTCCGGCGAATGCGCCATATTATCACGTAAGTAGTCGAAACCAAATTCGTTATTCGTTCCGTAAGTAATATCGGCTTCATAAGCTTTTCTACGAGCATCAGAGTTTGGAGAATGGTTGTCAATACAATCAACGGTTAAACCGTGGAATTCAAATAAAGGTGCTTTCCAGGTGCTGTCACGTTTTGCTAAATAATCATTCACGGTTACTAAATGCACACCGTTTCCGGTCAACGCATTTAAGTAGAGTGGAAGTGTAGCCACCAATGTCTTTCCTTCACCAGTTTGCATTTCCGAAATTTTACCTTCGTGAAGCACGATTCCACCAATCAACTGAACGTCGTAGTGAACCATGTCCCAAGTAATTTGTTTTCCGGCAGCATTCCATTGGTTTGCCCAATTGGTTTGGTCTCCAACTAAAGTTATATAGGGTTTTGTAGCCGAAAGTTCTCTGTCTTTTTCAGTTGAAGTAACTGTGATAGTTGAATTTTCTTTAAAACGTTTAGCCGTTTCTTTGATTACGGCAAAAGCTTCAGGAAGAATTTCCATCAATACTTTTTCTGAAATTTCGTAAGCTTCTTTTTCTAAAGCATCAATAGCGTTGTAGATATCTTCTCTTAGATCAATATCAGCTGTATTTTCGGCTTCTTGCTTTTTAGCTTCAATCTCTGCATCTTGTTTGGAACGAGCTTGTTTTATTTTTTCTTTAAATTCAGCAGTTTTAGCACGTAACTCATCGTGAGAAAGAGCTGCTAATACAGATTCTAAAGCTTTTATTTTGGTTATGTAAGGTTGAGTAGCTTTGACATCTTTTTGAGATTTGTCGCCTACAAAAGCTTTGATAATGCTATTTATGAAACTCATAATTGGGTTTGGTATTATATATTTTTAACGGTGTGCAAATTTAAACAAAAAAAAAGCCCTTAATGGACTTTTCTCTTTTGTGATTTATTCTTTTTTAATATTCATCCTCATTCCAAAGGTAATCTTCGTCTGTTGGATAATCTGGCCAAATTTCTTCCATAGATTCGTAGATTTCTCCTTCATCTTCTATAGATTGTAAATTCTCAACTACTTCAAGAGGCGCACCAGTTCTGATTGCGTAATCTATAAGTTCGTCTTTGGTTGCTGGCCAAGGTGCATCACTTAAATACGATGCTAATTCTAATGTCCAATACATCTTCTATCGATTTTAATTTAATGCAAAAATAAATTTATTACTGAAAAAGTCAAGTTTTTTTTGATTTATTTTCAAATATGTTTAAGAACGTCCCTTTTTAGTATTCGGTCTCAGTCTCAGTTGACAGAAATTTATTACTGAAAACTGTTATGTATTACTTTCTCGGAATCCATTGTACTTCATCCGCGTTCAGTTCCTTGGACAACTTCCGTGCCAAGACAAAAAGGTAGTCAGAAAGTCGGTTTAGGTATTTGATTGCGATGTCAGCAACGGGTTCGTTATGACTTAAATGCACTGCTAAACGTTCGGCTCTACGGCAAACACAGCGCGCAACGTGACAATATGACACAGTTGTATGTCCACCGGGTAAAACAAAATGAGTCATTTGTGGCAAAGAATTTTCCATAGTATCGATTTCTTTTTCAAGTAGCTCGATATCGCTTTCAACAATGCCTAGGTTTTGCAATCTTTTTTGTCCATTTTTCAACAATTCTTTTTCAGGTGGTGTTGCCAATATAGCACCAACAGTAAATAATCTATCTTGAATTTCGATTAGAATGTCTTTGTAATGTTGGTTCATTTGCTGGTCGCGAATTAATCCTATATACGAGTTTAATTCATCAACTGTTCCGTAGCTTTCAATTCGCGCGTGATCTTTTGGGACACGAGTTCCTCCGAATAATGCTGTGGTTCCTGTGTCTCCGGTTTTGGTATATACTTTCATTTATGATTTATGAATTGTGAATTGTGAATTATGAATTCATTGATTCAGTTGTTTGATTTCAAAGGTAACAAAAAATCAAAAACCATTGCTATCTAGCCCCGATGGGAGTGGTACCTTGTTTAGCGGACAGCGGGAAAATGGATTACTGATTAAGCCCGAGCCATATGCTCCTACAAATGACCAATATTTAGATTATCACTTTCTATCATTCCGTCTTTTAAACGAATAACTCTGTGGGCATATTTAGCGATGTCTTCTTCATGGGTAACGATAATAACTGTATTTCCGTTTTTATGAATTTCATTGAATAAATTCATGATTTCAACTGAAGTTTTACTGTCTAGATTTCCGGTTGGCTCATCGGCCAAAATTATGGAAGGTTTGTTAACCAAAGCTCGGGCAATAGCTACACGTTGGCGTTGTCCTCCAGAAAGTTGATTGGGTTGGTGATCCATTCGGTCTGAGAGATTTACTTGAGCTAGAACTTCTGTAGCACGTTCGTTTCTTTCTGATTTTGAATGACCTGCATAAATCATTGGCAATGCGACATTATCGAGCGCTGTTGTTCTTGGTAAGAGATTGAAGGTTTGAAAAACAAATCCAATTTCTTTATTGCGGATTTCGGCTAAATCGTCATCATGCATTTGGCTGACATCATTGTTATTGAGAATATAGGTTCCCGATGTTGGTGTGTCTAAACAGCCCAAAAGATTCATTAGTGTAGATTTCCCGGAACCTGATGGTCCCATTAATGCTACATATTCACCTTTGTTAATTTGTAAATCGATGCCTTTTAAAACGTTGATGGTTTCGTTTCCGAGTTGGAAATCACGTTTTAAATTTTTGATGTTTATTAATGGATTTGCCATTTTCTGATAGTGAGTTTTACTACGTACAGTTGGACCAAAGGTCTCGAGTGCGTAAAAGTATGAAAAGAAAATTAGAATTTAAATACGGCTATAAGTAGGCTTCACATTAAAATTGTTACAGCTTGGTACTAATAAGAAATTTAAATGTGACAATTCTATAAAACCTTTACATAAATATGTAACAAGTCGGTATCGAAAAGCAAGTAAATTTACATTTAACAAATAGTAACAAATAAAAGTATTATGAAAAAAAGTATTTATGCAGTCGGAATTTTGACAATGGTAGTTTTAGCATTTGCATCTTGTAAAGATGAAAAACAAGTTAAAGCTGAAAAGTCAGTCAATAATTATGTTTTTTATGTTGACTCATTAGATAATGTAATAGCTGATGATGCCAAAGCAAATTGGTCTGCCATAGACGCAGGGTATCAGGTACGGATTTCTGAAGCAGAAATGTCGGTAACAGATGCAAAAGATAATGAAGCATTGAGAGAAAAAGTAGCGGTTAGTAAAGCAAAATATGAAGCACTAAAAGCAAAATACCAAGCTGAATTAGAAGCTGATAAGCCTGTTGTTGCAAACCCAAATCAATTGTTGAGAGATCGCTTTTTTGGTGAAGGTAAAGTTGGAGAAGACATGAATTTATCATGGGTTAATAAAGACAATATTTTACAGACATATCAAGACTTTTTAGATTCATATGAAAAAAATAAAGAAGATTTCACTAGAGAAGATTATGATGAAGTGAAATTGATTTATGAAGCTTTGGATAGTAGAAAAAACACAGTTGAAAAAGAAGGATTATCTTCAGAAGACAATAATAAAATTGCCTCAATAAAATTCAGATTTGCACCCATGTTTAAAATGAACAGAATAGGAGCTAAGGCTAGAGAAAATGAAGAAGCTAAAGAATAATTTTTTTGAATTGGTTTGTTAATTCGAGAAATGGCAGTCAGAAATGATTGCCATTTTTTTATGATCTAATCACAAAATCCTCCTTTTGTTGTTCCTGACGGAAGAAAACTATTCCCCATTGAAAGGTGTCAATTGTTATGGTAACTTTAGGATGATTTTTTATTATTTCCCAAGCTTCTTCCATATCTTCACTCCAATGTATATCGTCAAAAATCCAAACGGTTTCATTGGTAATTGTTGGTATAAGCAAATCAAAATATTCTAAAGTGGCTTGCTTGGAATGATTGCCGTCGAAATAAATTAGTTGTCGGTTGTTAGTTGTTGGTTGTTGGTTTTTTAGATAGGAAATAAATTCTGTTTGTATAGAATCAATATTCTTTATATCGAATTTTTTAAATTGTTCTTGTGCAGCTGCCAATGTATTTGGGCAACCTTCAAGTGTAGTGATTTTAGCTTTTGGATTACCAAGTGATAATGCTGAAGTGGCTAAGCCTAATGAAGTTCCTATTTCTAAAATGTTTTCTGGTTGAAAATAATTGGTGATTCTGAAAAGCAATTCAGCTCGTTTCTCAGTGATTCCAGCCGTTGTAGCTATTTTTGAAATAGGTCTTTTATTACTTTTGAATACTCTTGAGCCTGCACCAAAATCGGTTACTTTAATAGTATTTTTGTTTGCTAAAAGTGATTTTCTGTAGTTATTGAGAATGGAATATTCAGCGTATTTTTTCTTGTCATAAAAGCATTTGGTAACTAAATTAAATACAAATGGCGAATGCACTCCGTGTTCGTTTTTGGAGTTCCAGAGGAATTTAAGATATGATTTTAGGATAAGCATCATTTTTTCTCGCGAAGGCGCAAAGGCGCAGATTTTATTTTGTGGCTCAGCGACTTTGCGAGCTAGTTATATTGTTACAAAGAAAAATTTATTCCATTTTTGAAGAAAGTTCAAACCAACGTTCTTCTTTTTCTTCCATTTTTTTAATGATAACTTCGAGTTCTTTAGCCTTTGCAGTAATATCAGCATCAGCAACTTTACCTTCTGAAAATAAGTTTTCGATTTGCTTTTTCTCGTATTCTAAATCCTTGATTTCGCGTTCAATTTTATTGAATTCCTTTTGCTCATTGAAGTTCAATCCAGTAGCTGTTGAACTATTTTGCTTCCAATTCACTTTTTCGGTAGAAACATTTGACAAACCTTTTGGCTCAGCCGAATCTTCATACGCTCTGAAATCGGAATAGTTTCCGGGAAAATCTTCAATTTGTCCTTCGCCTCTAAAAATGAATAAGTGATCCACAATTTTATCCATAAAATAACGGTCGTGAGAAACTACAAGTAAACAACCAGGATAATCCAAAAGAAAACTTTCCAGTACATTCAAAGTAACAATATCCAAGTCATTTGTAGGCTCATCAAGAATTAGGAAATTTGGATTTTGTATTAAAACCGTACATAAATACAATCGTTTTAATTCGCCACCACTCAGTTTTTCTACAAAATCATATTGTTTTTTGGCATCAAATAAGAAACGCTCCAACAATTGAGAAGCCGAAATGATTTTCCCTTTCGTTAGCGGAATATATTCGCCATATTCTTTAATGATATCAATAACCTTTTGTCCTGGTTTTGGATTGATGCCACTTTGCGTGTAATATCCAATTTTAATCGTGTCGCCAATGATAACCTTGCCCGATTCAGGCAACATGGTTTTGGTTAGAATATTTAAGAAAGTCGATTTACCGGTTCCGTTTTTACCTATAATTCCGATACGTTCACCGCGCTGAAAGTCATAAGTGAAATTATCCAATATGACTTTGTCTTTAAATCTTTTATTCAGTTTGTGCAGCTCAATTATCTTGCTGCCCATACGTTCCATATTGATTTCAAGCTCGACGACATTTTCTTTTCTTCTGCTTTCGGCAACGGCTTTGATTTGGTAAAAATCATCCTGGCGCGATTTAGATTTGGTCGTTCTCGCTTTTGGTTGTCGGCGCATCCACGCCAATTCTTTTACGAAAAGGTTTTGTGCCTTGTCAATCGTGGAGTTTTCCATGGCAATGCGCTCTTCTTTTTTTTGAAGATAATAAGAGTAATTGCCTTTGTATTGGTAAAGTTTTCCGTTGTCTAATTCTATAATCTCATTGCAAACGCGTTCCAAAAAGAAACGGTCGTGTGTTACCATGAAAAGTGTGATATTTTCTTTGGCAAAATAACTTTCCAGCCATTCAATCATCTCTAAATCCAAGTGATTTGTTGGCTCATCTAAGATTAATAAATCTGGTCGATTAATTAAAATAATGGCTAAAGACAATCGTTTTTTTTGACCACCTGAAAGCGATTTGACTTTCAGTTTTAAATCTTCGAGTTTTAATTTGGATAGAATTTGCTTGAATTGGGTTTCAAAATCCCAAGCATTGTGTCTGTCCATTTCATCAAAAGCCAGTTGATATTTTTCCTCGTCTTCCGGATTTTCTAATGCTTTTTCATATTGTTCTATCACTTGCAGAATTTCATTATCCGAAGCAAAAATACTTTCCTCAATCGTCAGTTCGTCTTGCAGGTTACTTTTTTGGGAAAGAAAAGCCATTTTCAATCCTTTTCTAAGCACAACTTGTCCGGTGTCGGGCTCATCTTCGCCATTGATAATGTTCATGATACAAGTTTTTCCCGAACCATTTTTGGCAATAAAAGCAATTTTTTGGTCTTTATTGATGCCGAAAGAGATTTCTTTAAACAAGGTTCTTTCGCCAAAGGATTTAGATATGTTTTCTACAGAAAGGTAATTCATGGATTAATTTGAAAATAATAGTTGCAAAAGTAAGTCATTGCGAAGCAAGAAGCAATCTTTTATTTGAAGCGACGAACAATTGAATGTTATATTAATATTTACTAATTATAAATTGTTTAATTTACCTTTTTTCAATTTCAATTAATTTAATCGATTTTCTAAAGTTTATATTTTATATATTTCTATCACTTTTTGCTGCTCTAGCATAGCTTCTATAATTGAAATCTATAGACTCTGTATAACGCTACTCTTAAATATCATTTACATTTTTAAGTTTATCACCATCATAAATGTCATAGCTATTTTCAAAACCAATAAATGTTTTTTTATTTTATTGATGAATTATAATGCTTACGACTACTTTTTGAGGTTGAGATGTAATAAGTTTCAATTTCTATTGGAAATTCGATAATAAGAATAGTTATAAATTTTTGTTTACAGCTTCTTCATTTCTTGGAAGCCTAAAAATATATTTCTATGTTAGGTTTTTGTATGATTCTTTGGCAGTTTGATAAAAAATGTGGTTCCAATTCCTAATTTGCTTTCAAACCATATTTCACCATTATGATTTGTAATTATCCGTTTAACAATTGACAACCCAATTCCGGTGGATTTTTCTTCATTTGAAAATGATTGAAACAAATCAAAAATATTGGACTGATATTTACTATTAATTCCTTGACCGTTATCTTTAATTGAAAAAATATAATCGCTCTCATTTTCCACATATGATATTTCAACAAAACCTTGTTTTTTATCATTGTAGATAACAGCATTACTAATTAAATTTTGAAATAATTGTTGCATTCTGAAACGGTCAGTTTCCATGGTAGGCAATTTATTTTTAATTGTTACCCTAACATTTTCTGGAATGTGTATAATACTAATGCAACTTTGAACAATTTCATTCAAGTCTATTTTTTCAAATATTTCTTTACTCGAATCAATTTTAGAATAGGTTAAAATTCCCTGAATTAAATTATCCATCTTTTCTACTTTATCCTCTATCAATTCAAAGTTCCGCAAAGTCGTTTCGTTCATAAGGTTTTTATTATCATCTTTAATCCAAGTAATAAGCGCATGAATACTTCGCAAAGGAGATTTCAAATCATGTGATACCATATGAGCATAATCATTGAGCTGTTCATTTTGAATTTCTAATTTTTTGAGTAGTTGTTCTTTTTGAAGCTCCAGTTTTTTTTGTTCACTTATGTCTTCAATAATTGCAAAATATTGTGAGACATAACCTTTTGAATCTAAAATAGGTTGCCCAGTTATTTTGGATTGAAATGTTCCTCCTTGTTTTTTTTGATGAATATATTCAACATCAAAGGCGGTTCCTTTATAAAATGCTTCTACCATTTTATAGATTTCATTTTTATTGGATAATTTACCACGACCAAAGTCAGTAATTGACTTTCCAATAATTTCCTCATTTATAAAACCTGTTAACTTTAAAAAGGCTTCATTACACCAAATAATATCACCGTAGGGTTTTGTAAACACTACGCCGTTTTTATTAGCACTGGCTACCAGAGAAAGTTTGCTTAGTTCTTCTTTGTCAAGTTTTAATTGTATACGTTGAATATCATTGGTATTGATTAGGTCTTTTAATTCGATGTTCTTTTTTTCTTGGTTTTCTAACACATGAAGTATTTCTAACAGAGAATCATGGAATGCAAAATCGGTTTGTTCTATTTTTTTTTGGCTTACTTCTATCAAAGACATAAACCATGGTGAACCAAAAAAAATAAAGCCATTATGTTGTTGCTCAAATTGACCTTTTAATGTCAAAGCATTAATTCCTAAGGAAGTAAATATTACTGATTGATGGAGTAATGTTATAAAATTAGTGGGTAAAATATTTTCTTTAAAAGGTCTTATTATAGCAAAATAATCAGTAAACAACTTATCTTCCTTCAAATCGGGCATCATTTTAGCAATACTGTTCCCAAAACTCTTAATGATGAGATTTTCATCCATTAGAATGTAAAAGGGAAAAATAGTATTTAAAGTAACATTGGTAAAAGTAAATTGTGAATCAGTCATAAGATTTTAATTCTTCCAAACATTTTATTTAATTATTCTTAAATCGACATATTACAACTCCAAAAATCTAATATTTTCCGAACCTTAAAAGCATAATCTTACTATTTTAATGGCTTAAGGCAGATTTAATGCTTTGATGATTTAGACACTTTGCTAGAATGGCTTTGTTGAATTTCATCATTTCAATATTGATGTCTTCGAGGAGAAGTAAATTGATGTTTTTAGAAATTCACTTTATTTATATTGTTTATTGTCATCAAGTTATAAAGCTTCTGATTTTTTCGTAATATCTTTAATGATTACATCTAATTCTTCTGCTGATGTGATTAAAAGACTTAATAAATTTTTGTTGTCATTATCGTCTATTCCATAGTTCTTTATAATATCGATGAGCCCCATAATCCTGGCTAAAGGAGCACGAACAACATGTGATTGTATCCAAGAAATTTCTTTTAATTTTTCGTTTTGCTTTTCGATAGCTTCAACATATCTAATGCGTTCTGTAACATCATTAGCCAATATTATTCTACCTGTAGTATTTTGAAACGGTATAGTGTTACTTTGAATTTCAACAAAAATAATATCACCATTTTTCTTTTGATGCTTATAAACTCCAACATTATGTATTGCAGGTTGTTCGTTCAAGAAACCCACTCTTTTAATTAATTGCGGTATTTCTTCTATTGGCCTAATGTCTTTTATTGTCATTCCTAAAAACTCCTGCAAAGAATATCCATAATGCTTTTCTGCGGCTATATTTACATCTAAAAAACGAAGAGTTTCAGTATCATAAACCCACATAGGTTGTGGGCTTAAGTGAAACAAATCGCTGTAGCGCTTTTCAGAATTTTCTAGTTGAAGTAAAGTTTTCTTTCTTTCAATATTATAGATAAC
>Ga0315907_10004031_pt1 | contig 16757 bp, 5 predicted proteins | sample LakEriMetagenome_3_FD_203525 | JGI IMG/M metagenome (GOLD analysis project Ga0315907, IMG submission 203525) | Freshwater fungal communities from buoy surface, Lake Erie, Ohio, United States - Buoy 12 MA123 | ecosystem: Environmental > Aquatic > Freshwater > Lake > Lake biofilm | place: USA... | reverse complement strand
CGGCGCATTCTCAACGATCGCGGGTCCCACCGGACCGGTAAACATTTTCACAACAGACCCATTGCCTTCAGGTGGAACCGGCGGATCTTGGACGATTAATGATTTTTTCAATTGCAATCAGGTAACGTTTACAGATGCCGGCCACACGTGTCCCGTGCTTTCGAACGCAGGAGCGATGAGCACAACCCCCATCACGGAATGCTCACCAGCGTCAGCTCCGGCTCTTGTAACCGGTGTGCAGAATCTGGCTCCGCCATCGACCTATAATCTGGATAACAATGATGCGGTCATGTTCATCCTGCATTCAGCCCCCGGAAACGTGTTGGGTTCAGAAATAGCCCGTTCGTGCGGCGATGCCGGTTTTGGTGATGCCAATACGCCTTTGGCGTTTGGCGCGGTCTCAGGCCCCGGAGTAGTGGTCAGCGGAACAACCTACTATATCTCATGTGTAGTGGGAAATGATGATGGCACCGGATGTGTGGATGACACCAATCCGAATATTCAGTTCTCATCGAATGCACAGCCAGTGTCGTGGTACATTGCCGCAACAGCCAGTCTCACAGCTCCGTTGGGGGTTGACAACTGTGAGGGTAGCACGACACCATTGGAGATTGACGTTGACTTTACAGGTAATGGTCCGTGGACATTTGTATATAGCATTGCAGGGCTCAATCAACCGGCTATTGTAGTTCCGGCTGGAAATAACCCGTATACATTCACAGCTACTCAAACCGGGCTATTCCAGTTAGAATCGCTCACCAATAGTTCGCAAAACTGCCTGGGCACCGTGAGTGGAACTGCTGATATTGTTATTCACCCCGCACCTCAACTGGCAAGTTTGACCGACGCTACTATTTGCAGTGGCGCAACCCACACTTTTGTGTTGGATTTTACGGAGGGCACGGGACCATTTGAAGTAGTGGTTGACGTGCCCGGGGCGCCTCTTAATGATGAGTTGACCGGTGTATTGGATTTGGACTCCTATTCAGGTGTCGTTCCCGGAAATTATTTGATTCTGTCAATTACAGACGCTTTCGGGTGCCAAAACACCAATTTGAACATCGCAGCAACGTTGAGTTCATACCCCACCCTGGCTGTTGCGTGGGATGATGTTGGAGTTGATTATTGTCCGAATGAAATTACGTCAACCAGTCCACTCACGACCACATTTACCGCTGTGGGCGACGGGCCATTTATTTTGAATATTGTCGGCCCTGATCCGGCGAGTCCCCCGGTGATTACGAATAATGTCGTTACGCTCAATGGTCCCGGGACATATTCGATACTGAGTGTGGAGGATGTTCATGGTTGTGTGAATTCTACTCAGCATGATTTCATTGCCATCGCTTTGCCTGTGCCGGTTGCTGCTGCCGGTCCAGACGTGGAACAGTGCGCGGGTGTAGCATTCCAGTTAGGCACTCCTGCTGTGGCGGGCCTTACATATTCCTGGACACCTTCGGCAGGTATTGCAACAGGTGAGGCTGATGAGGCGCAGCCGGCGTTGAACATCATTAACACACTGAATAGTCCTTACAGCTACATGTTATCTGTTACGGATGGAGATTGCTCCAGCACCGATGAAGTTGTAGTGACGATTCACCCTAATCCAACGGTCACACCTTCTGCTCTGAACAACGACTTTGTGCTATGCTTCGATGGGCCGAATAGTGAGACCACCATCACAGCCACACCGACGAGTGGTGGTGTATATGATTATGCCTGGACTGCGTCACCCTCTATTCTGGGAGTTACGAATACCGCATCGATCACTATTGACCCAACGGCAGATGAGCAGTTTGAGGTCACGATTTCTGAAGACTTTGGACCGGTTACTTGCAGCGCGGTAGAGACGATTGACATTGAAGTGAATGATTTAATGGAGCTCATCAATGTGAACTTTCCGGCAGATATGTGTTCGGGTTCGTGCATTGATGTAGAGGCAGATTGGTATTCGGTTGTAGGAAGTTCGGGAGCCATCACCCAAACCGTTGATGGTAATCCGATAACTTCTCCCATTTGCTGGGACGTGCCGGAGGATCATACGCTATTAGTGGTGGACTCAGATGGTTGCGAGGCAGAGGCGAACTTTACGATTGAAGTGCGCGACCCGGAGTATGTCATGGCCGACACGGACCAATCGTTTCCTTTCTGTTTCTCGGATTCAGATGGAGTTGTGGAGGGCAACAATCCTCAGGCCTCGCAGTATGAGTTGAGTCAGAATGGAGTCACACTGTCGGTCGCAGAGCAGGCGCCATTTGTTTTTGATGGACTGGGAACAGGAACCTATGATTTGGCCGTGAATATTTTGTTAAGTACCAATCAGGTCTGTTCGGCTGATACTACGTTTACCATTGATGCAGATTCACCGCAAATTTTAATAGATCCGGTTGCACCCGTTCTAGGTTGTCCGGATTCTGAAATTTCCTTTGACGCCGTGCCGTCAGGAGGAGTGGGTAATTTTATTACTTACTGGAACTCATGCATGGAGGCAAACGCATGCCCGGTGGGTACCACGAATGAAGCCGCTAATCAGGAACTCTCTCTGGTTTTAACACAAGACACCACGCTTTATCTCTTCTCGGTGGATGCCGTAGGTTGTTCGTCTGATACGATTATGGCAATCGGTACGATTTCATCCAATGTATCTCTGTTCGTCCAAAATGGGTTGGATACTTTGGAAACGTGCCAGTATGAGTGCGAAGATTTGACAGCCTTGGCTGCCGGAGGCACAGGAGATTTGACAATTGAGTGGTATCTACTAGACAATATACCCGACTTAACACCTGACTCGATTGCCGCTTCGGACACCATTACCGAGTGTTTTCTGTTTGATGCTATCTATGAAATACAAGTTACGGATGTGAACTGTCCAGGGTCAATCATCAGAGACACTCTTTGGGTAACTGTCCATGACACCCCTGAACCGATTATGGATGCTGACGGATCCGGTGGTTGCTATCCGGACACCATCGGGTTATCGTATGTCTTGCTAGACCCAAATTACAGTGACCTAAGCACGTGCGTATGGTCGTTAGGCAATGGGTTTCAGTTGACTTATTGTGGTGATACCTCCGCTGTTTATAATGCGCCTGGAACGTTTTATCCGTCGTTAACCATTACTTCTGAGTTTGGTTGTTCAGCGTCAGACACACTTTCAACACCGATCGTAATTCGAAATTACCCGGAAGTTGATTTTACGTGGGATCCTCAACCGGTGGACATTCTGAACCGCAGAGTGCAATTCCAAAACCTAACAGCAGGCGCAGACTCCATCTATTGGAATTTCTACAATGCGGGAGAGAGTTTTGCCCCCAACCCTGTTTGGACGTTTCCGGATATAGAAACGACCAATCCATATGTGGTTTGCTTAACGGCGGGCAATGAGTACGGGTGTTTGGATACCTTATGCCAGGATGTTTTCATCGAGAATATACTGCAGGTTTTTATTCCGAACACGTTCACACCGGACGGTGACGGTCTGAACGATGTGTTTATGCCTGTGATAAATGGCGAGTTCCAAGGTAGTCTCCGTTTTTGGGTGTTTAATCGCTGGGGCGATACCGTATTTTACACCGAAGAGGTTGGCAAAGCTTGGACCGGAGGATATGACGGGGCTTCGTATTACATTCAAGACGGATATTATATGTGGCGTGTAGAGGTCGATTCTCTGGAGACCGGTAAAACGAAGACTTTCGAGGGTAATGTCTTCATTATTCGCTAACCAATTTTGTTTCTGATACTCATCGACAATGCCGCGTTCAAAATACACAATTCGTATGCCCGTGGCTTAGGCCTTCCTTTTATATTTGCATTCCTTGAAAAATAACCTTAAGGAGAAATCAGTCTTACCAATCTTACATATGAAGAAATATTTACTTCTTAGCTTGCTTGTGGCGGTAATCTGTATGACGGCAAATGCGCAAGAGCATTATTACACGGCTCCTTTCAACGCACGCTATTCGCCCAAGATGACGGAAGAGCAGCTATACAGCAAGCCTTTTTTGCAGAAGATGTCGAAGAAAGACTGGGTTCGTTTTTCAAAAGACCCCCGTTTTGACGCTGACCGCGTGGCACGTTTGAAGACCGACTGGAAGAGAGAGCGTCAGCAAAGTCGCAGTCAGCTAAAGACTTCACAGACTTCGGGTGAGTCCAATTGCTATTGGATCGAGCCAACAGGAGCTTACACGCACCCTAACCCCATTCAATGGCCCGGAAGCCCCGGTAACAGTACGGATAATTTCAGTGCACCGATTAACTTAGGCTGGAACTTCAACTTCTTCGGAACCAATTATAACCAAGTGGTTATTACAACGAAGGGTACCGTCGTTTTGGGTAATGCCGGATATATTGACTTTACTCCGTCTGCATTTCCCGATCCGCTGGGCACAGAGACGAATCAGCAGTATAATCACATTGCCGGTTTTTGGTCTGACTTTGACTTCGGTGCGAGTGGTGAAATTTACTACCTCTTAACACCGGAAGCATTATACATCAACTATATCGATGTAGGGTATTGGCCGAATTTTGATGATAAAACAAACTCGTTCCAAATGATAATTACACCGGATGGCAGCAACGTCATTGGAGGTGGAAACAACGTGCAGTTCGTTTATCTCGACATGCAATGGGTCAATAGTCAAATTAGCGGTGCTACAGGCGGTTGCGATGCGAATAACAACTTCGCTATAGTTGGAGCCGACCGTTCTTCCGGCACTCAGCACTATGCGTTCGGTCGTTTCAATAATTGCAACTCAGCTGCTTGGGATGGGCCTTATGGAGTTCAACAAGCGAATGAGGATGGCGTTGATTGGCTTGACGGGCGTGTCATTGAATTTAATACGGGGGTTACCAACTTCGTAGCCAACCAACCACCGGTGGTTGTGGGTGAGGCGTGCGACACGATTACCATGTGCGTGGGTGAATCATTTGACTTCAACTTAGCGTTTACAAGTCCTGAGTCTAACCAAATTACCAGCATCACCTACACGCCGTTATCCGGATTCACAGCAACCTCTACCACAGGCAATGGTGCTGTATTGAATAACGCGACCTTCACGGCATCTGCGGCCAACATTGGAGCGAATACAGTAACGATTACAGCAACCGATAATGGCATACCCGCTGCTACAACGACGAAGACCTACACGTTTTTGGTAGAGGATGTAGAGGCGCCGCCGATTGAAATTACGGGAGTTCTCAATATTTGTGCTGGACAGGTTACGGAATTGGCAGCTACGGACGGGTTTGACTCGTACTCGTGGAGTAATGGATCATCAGGACAGACGGCAGAGGTTTCACAACCGGGCACCATTACGGTTGTTGGTGCGTTTGGCTTCTGCTCTTCAGTGGCTACGGTGGAAATTGACGTTACGCCGTATTTCATCCCGCAGTTGGAAGGTGGCAATACCGCCATTGAGATATGTCCCGGTATCGATACAGTGGTATGTGTGCTGGGCGATTATGCGGAGTATCAATGGCAAATTTCACCGGGTTACGATGGTGAGTTTGTACCCGGCACACCGCTCGATGAGGCTTGCGCTCAGGTAACAGGAAACGTCAACGGTAACTATGAGATTCTCGTCACAGATGCTGCCGGGTGCCAGGGATTCAACATCAAACTGGTAACGACATCACCCTCCACACCATGTCCAACGAACGACGCTAATAACGGTATTCGATGTGATGGCTTGCAGGAACTCGATTTCTGCGGATATTCTGTTCCACCGGAGGACAACCTGATCATCTACGCATTGAGTACGAATCAAAACGGATGGCAAGGTTCGTTCATCAACATATATGTTTATCCTGCGGATGGCGGACCGGTTGAGGAGTACTTCCTCACATCGTTTGCTGCATTGACGTTGTATGATGATATTATGATTGGAGCCGGTGATAGTGTGTCGATAGAATACTTCGCCAACGGAAATAATTTCCAGGGTAATTCACTTTGGGTGATCAATTGTGGTCAGTCGTCACCAACGATTATCCCCGCTCCTCTCACTACAGGGCTGGTATGGTCAGGTGCTTCAACCTGTGTAGCTACAGATCTTGATGGAACATGGAGTGTGAACGGCCCGGGTGGCTGGACGTTCTCAGACGCGTCTCAAATGACTACCACATGGACGCCAACACAGTACGGCGTCTACGAGTTGTGTTTCAGCAATGCGAATTGCGCTTTTGATTATTGCTACGACATTGAATATGCCCAAGCACCTAACATCACAATCACACCTGGACTTCCAATTGCCTTGTGCGATGCTGAGACGGCGGAGCAATCGGTGGTTGTGAGTGATCCTTCCGGCAACGGAACTATTTCGTGGTCGGGTCCGGGTGTAACCGCTTCAACCGATGGTCTTTCTGCTGTGATGGGGCCTTATAACGACTACACGAATGGAACAGTGACGGCGAGCATTACCAATGCTTGTGGCACCTACAGTGATACGTTCAACGTTTCTTATCAGCCCGATGTACCTGAGCCATCCATGCAGGATGTGCCGCTTTGTCAGAACGGTAGTGTAACTCTCGACCCCATTCCGTCAAGTTTGGATAACGCCGAATTGCAGTATGATTGGAGTCCGGGCAATGGAAGTGGACCTACGTTGAATGTTACCACAGCCGGTGTATACACCGTTGTAGTTTCAAATGATTGTGATGAGTCTAGCCCTGTTTCAGTGAACGTGAATGGCGTGGTTGCGGCAACCGTTACATCAGCGCCTGCCGCCTCTATTTTGGAGTGCGATGCAGATGAAGTGACCTTAACTGTACAGTACGCAGACGCCAATAATTACAGCGCGTCGTGGAATGGTCCCGTGGACTCTTCAACCGGAACAGTGATAGCTGATCAGGATGGGCAGTATTGTTATACGATTACCGATAATTTCGGCTGTAACTCTGAAACAGAAGGATGTGTTACCGTAAATATTTCCGGTGCACCAAACACCTCTTCAGGAAGCAGTGATTTGTTGGCATTGTGCCCGCGGGAATGTAAAAACCTGGAAGTTATTTCGGACGCTGAAGACGCATCTGTAACTTGGACTACAAGCTGCAGCGGCTTTGTTATTGGCACCTCAGGCGCGGCGCTTGATTATTGTGCTGACAACGTTCCCTTCAGCTGTTTGGGTGAAGTAGTAACGCTTACGGCCAACATTAGCAATGGTTGCGGAACAGCACAAGCCAGCTGGCAAATACAATCGAATGCTTGCGAGGTGAAAATACCGAACGTATTTACACCGAACGGGGCACAAGGAAATGACAGGTTTGAAATAGAAGGGCTGGAGAAATATAACGGTGCAGAGCTTCAGGTGTTCAATCGCTGGGGAGATTTGGTGTATGAAAACACGAACTACAAAAACGACTGGCGTGCTACCGATATGAGCGAGGGAACCTACTGGTATATTCTCAAGTTACCGTATGGAATTAAGACAGAGTATAAGGGCTCAATTCAGATTTTGCGCTAAGGGACATTCTTAAATGGCATAAAAAAGGCTGCGAGCAATCGCGGCCTTTTTCTTTTTCTACCTTCGCCGCGATGAGTAAAATTAAAACAGCCTTTTTCTGTCAGCATTGCGGAAATCAATCGCCCAAATGGTTGGGTAAATGTCCGGCTTGTGGTGAGTGGAACTCCTATGTGGAGGAAGTGATTCAAAAGCAGGAGGCGACAGCAACCGGAATGAAGGTAGTGCAAAAGGTGAGTAAGCCTCGTCCAATAAACGACTTACAATCGGCACAACTACCTCGGTATCCTATTATTGATCAGGAGTTGAATCGTGTGCTGGGAGGAGGTCTTGTTCCCGGAAGCCTCATTTTATTTGGAGGAGAACCCGGTATTGGTAAGAGTACGCTCATGCTTCAGTTGGCATTGAAGCAGTTGAATCTTTCGGTATTATATGTAAGCGGAGAGGAAAGCGAAGAGCAGATTCGAATGCGAGCAGAGCGCTTGGGGCTCGAAAACCCAAGGTGTTTGGTCTTGATGGAAACATCCGTGGAGAACATTTTAATGCATGCTGAAGAATTGAAACCGGATGTGCTCATCATAGATTCCATTCAAACGCTTTCTTCGCAAACAATAGAGAGCTCACCGGGAAGTGTATCACAAGTTCGGGAGTGTGCAACGCGACTGATGAAGTTCTCGAAGGAAACGAGCACGGTTGTTTTCCTCATAGGCCATATCACGAAAGAGGGAACGCTGGCCGGTCCGAAAGTATTGGAGCACATGGTTGACACTGTTTTGCAGTTTGAAGGCGATCGCCATCACATTTATCGGTTGATGCGGACAACAAAGAATCGCTTCGGCAGCACCAATGAGTTGGGGATCTATGAAATGCAAGGAGCCGGTTTGCGGGAAGTGGCGAATCCCTCAGAAATTCTGATTCATTCACAGACCGAAGACTTGACGGGCTCTGCCATTGCGGCCACGCTGGAAGGTGCGCGGCCGTTGTTAGTCGAAATACAGGCGCTTGTGAGCACAGCGGTGTATGGAACACCACAGCGCAGCACGACCGGTTTTGATGTTAGACGCCTGAATATGTTGTTGGCTGTTTTAGAGAAAAAATGCGGGTTTCGCCTAGCCATGAAGGACGTTTTCTTGAATATAGCAGGCGGCATGCGACTCGAAGACCCGGCCATGGATTTGGCTGTAATTACAGCCATATTGTCGAGCAATGCTGAAATTGCTATCCCGAAGCTAACCTGCTTTGCAGGAGAAGTGGGCCTGAGCGGAGAGATACGGCCGGTTACACGGATTGACTCGCGGATTCAGGAAGCGACGAAATTGGGGTTTGAGGAAATCTATGTTTCGAAGTATAATAAGGGTTTGGAGGGTTTTTCTAAGAAAATCAAAGTCATACAAGTGGAGAAAGTAGGCGACTTGTTTAGTCGAATTTTTGGGTAATCATGGTTATGGAATGTCTTGTCAGCGCCGAAAAAAATTTGGTGTGTATGACATATATCAATTACTTTAGTCATCCTTTCAAAAGGACATTAACCAACCGTAAACCTCAAATTACCAAAAACATGAAGCAGTTTTTACTGTCTACTATGTTCTGTGTTATCGCCTCAATCATAGGCATGGCGCAGGCTCCAGCTAATGATGTTTGTGCGAATGCTATTCCCATGACTGTGAATGGCGGCTACATCAGTTGTAACAATTCCAATACAGTTACCAATGCGGCTAACCCTAGTTGTGGAGGTACTACAGCCATCAAGGATATTTGGTATTCCTTTGTATACACCGGTGGTACCATCGTTATTGAAACCCAATTGGGAACTAACAACGATACTCGAATTGCGCTATATAGTGCTTGCGGAGGAACACAGTTAGGCTGTAACGACGATTACGGTGGAACATATCGCTCTTACCTTTCATTTACGTGCGCTCAGCTAACGGTGGGCAACACATACTACATTCAGGCGGGTGGATATAACGCTGTAGTAGGAGCCTTTACTATGCAAGTGACGGCAAGTGGTATTTTGGGTTGTACAGATCCACAGGCAACGAATTACACAGCTTGTGCAACACAGAATAATGGCACGTGCACGTATCCTGTTTTGACAGCTCAGTTCAACTATGCTCCAACGGGCACGAACTGTTTGAACGTGCAGTACACCAGCACAAGCTCCGGAAATATTACCGGATACAATTGGTCCTTCCCGGGTGGAACACCATCGAGCTCTACGGCCCAAAACCCCGTGGTAACTTATCCTGCCGGCGGAACTTATTCAGCAACCTTAACCATAACAGATGTAGCCGGCTCAAACACCGCTACCAACAACAATGTTTTGGTTACGACAGGAAGCATTGTAACCGTTGATATTACTCCTGATGCGAACCCAACACAAACTTCATGGAAAGTTTTTGACGTTAATAACGTCGTTGTTGCATAAGGAACCAGCAATGATGCAACGTTCTGTATCAACAGTAACTGTCATCGCTTTGAGATCTATGATTCAGCCGGCAATGGTTTGACGGGAACGGGTAATTACCGTATTTATCTGAATGGAGTAGAGGTTGCTACCGGCGCTCAATTCGGAACGCGTGATATTCGCTACGTAAATTGTCCTGAAGGCTCAAGCTGCAACGATCCACTGAACGCAGTTCTCGGATTGAATGAAGTTCCTTTTGACAACTCATGGTATGTATTTACCCCGGCGGTAAATGGTCAGTATCGAATTACAACTTGCGGCTATGCTGCTTGTGATACACGCATTTGGGTTTATGACTACTGCATCATGGCCAATTTCGATAACACGAATGAAGCCACCTATACTTATAATGATGACTTCTGTGGAGTGCAAGCACAAACGGATGTGTTCATGACTGGCGGAGACACATACTATGTGCGTGTAGGTAGCGCCGGAGCATGCGCCGGAAGCAGCTATGACGTTTTCTTTGAATACGTTGGTCCTATTACGGGATGCATGGATATTCTGGCGTGTAACTACCAGCCGCTGGCAAGCGCATCAGGCCCTTGTTACTACAATGGTGATCCGAACTGCTCTGGCCTAGGTCCTGACCTTTTCATGGATCAGCCTGCGCTGTTCAGCTCATTAACTTCAACCACATTGACAAACGGAGATGCTTGCCTGGTAAACGAAGGTTGCTTGCAGAGCAACGTCGGCACACGCCAGATTCTGCGTTTCACTACGCGCATCGCCAACATTGGAACACAAGATTATTTCATTGGTGTTCCTAACGCGGCGAACTCTCAGTTTACGTTTGACCCATGCCATAATCACTATCACTACGCAGGTTATGCGGAGTATTTGTTGTTTGATTCAAACGGCAATTTGATGCCTAACATTGGTTTCAAGAATGGTTTTTGTGTACTTGACTTGTCTTGCCCATCGGGAATTGCCGCACAATATTCATGCGGTAACATGGGTATTACAGCGGGTTGTGCCGACATCTATTCATCAAGTTTGACCTGTCAGTGGATTGATGTAACGGGTGTTCCGGCGGGTACTTATTACCTGGTGATTCGCACGAACTGGGATCAGGATCCCGATCAGAACGGACGATACGAATTGCGCTACGACAACAACTATGCGCAGGTTTGTATTTCTTTCGGTCGTGATGCCAACAACAACATTATCAACTTCACGAAAAACATTGCCTCTTGTCCGGCGGTTGAAGACTGCTTGGGTATTCCATTCGGAGATGCACAAACAGACTGTGCAGGAAACTGCCCTGGAACGGTGATAAGCGGTGACGTTAACAACGATGGTTACCTCACTCCGCAAGATGAACACTTGTATGGTGAGGCCGCTGTAAATGGTGGTATTGCCGTAAGTGCTTGCACAGATTTGAATGCAGATGGTGAAATCACCATTGCTGATGCTTCTTACCTCGGACAGTGTATTCACCAGCAGCAAGACGCCGGTGTTCCGCCATTGCAATACGAGTCATGCGGTTGGGATCCTGAAATTCAAGATCCTGAAAGCGTTACTTTGGGCTTGGATAATTTGAACACCACCAATTCAACCTTTGATATTGTGGTAAGCAATCCGCAAAACGAATTATGGGCCTTGCAGTTTGATATCAGCGGTGCGGTAATCACAGGGGTTCAGAATCTGTTGCCAACCACCACATGGGGCGCGCATATTCACTTTGATGGAAATACGATTGCTGTAACAAGCGATGGAAACACCAAGGTTCCAACCTACACGAATGCTACAGCTATTCTTCGAGTAACTTACTCATCACTCACCGGCAGCACGGTTTGTATTAGCAACATTGCTGACGTGCTGAATGATTTCAACCACAATGTACTTGCTACAATTGGTTCATGCGTGGGTACCTCATCGCAGGTAGTTGCTAATTTCACTGCATCTTCTACGAGCGTGTGTCAAGGAGGCTCTATCACGTACACCAACACATCAACGGGTGCTACCTCTTACAGCTGGTCTTTCCCGGGTGGAACGCCATCAACTAGCACTGCAACTAATCCAGTGGTTGTTTATAGTGCTCCGGGCACTTACAGTGTAACTCTTACCGCATCGAATGCAAGCTTTACGGATGATGAAGTAAGAGCGAGTTACATTACGGTTGGACAAAGTGCAACCTGGTATCTTGATTCAGATGGTGATGGATACGGTAATGCAAGCAACACAATTTCTGCATGTACTGCGCCTTCCGGATATATAGGTGTTGCGGGTGATTGCAATGACAACTCATCAGCAGTTCGTCCGAATGCTACGGAGGTTTGCAATAACATCGACGATAACTGTGCCGGTGGAATTGACGAAGGTTTCGATGTTGATAATGACGGTTACACTACTTGTGAGGGCGATTGCAACGACAATAGTTCTATCGTTTATCCGGGGGCTTTTGAAATTTGCAATGGTACCGATGAAGATTGTGACGGAAGTGTTGACGAAGGTTATGATGCGGATAATGACGGCTATACTTCATGTGGTGGCGACTGTAACGACAACAATGGCGCTATCCGCCCGAATGCGGTTGAGGCATGCAACTCCGCTGATGATGATTGCGATGGTTCGGTAGACGAAGGTTTTGATGCAGACGGTGACGGCTACACCTCATGTGGTGGTGACTGTAATGACAATAACGCTGCTATTCGTCCGAATGCGACGGAAGTCTGCAATGGCGTCGATGATAACTGTAATGCATCTATTGACGAAGGCTTCGACGTAGATGGTGATGGATTCACCACTTGCGGCGGTGACTGTAATGATAACAACGCGAGCATTAATCCTGAAGCGCCGGAGGTTTGTTCAAACTTCAATGACGACAACTGTTCAGGTGTAGTGAATGAGGGTTGCTGCAATGTGTCGCTCAACGCAACGGCAACCGCCACCACTTGCGCTGCTATTGCGAATGGCTCGATAAACTTGACAGTATCAAACGGTACAGCTCCCTATAGCTTTGTTTGGAGCAATGGAGCAACTACCGAAGACATCAGCAATTTGGCAGCGGGAACTTATTCTGTGACTGTTACAGATTTCTATGGCTGCACAGCAACAACTTCTGTTGCGGTTTCGAATGGTACCGGCGGAGCACCTGCTGTGCCGACAGCCATCAATGGACCTTACGGCGTGTGCCGCAGTTCGACGGGTAACGTGTTTACCGCTCCTGCTGTAACAGGTGCAACTTCATACCAATGGACACTTCCTACAGGCGCTACAGGAACTTCTACAACCAATAGCATTACGCTTAGCTTTAGCTCTACCTACAATACAGGTAACTTAAGTGTAAGTGCAGTTGGACCATGCGGAACGAGTGCCTCCTATGCACGTTCTGTAGTTGCTTACACGGCTGTACCGGCGTCACCGGCTTCTATTACGGGTGCTTCTTCAGGAGTTTGCCCAAGCACTACCCAGACGTATACGTGCGCTGCTGTTACAGCTGCTACAAGCTATCAGTGGACAGCACCTACCAATGCCACGATTGTATCCGGACAGGGTACTCAAACAGTTACTGTTTCTTTTGCTTCCAACTTTGGAACCAGCGGATCTTTGAGTGTGCGCGCTCAAAATTGTTTTGGATTGAGTACCTCGCGGACTTTGACGGTCTATGGTACACCAGCTACTCCGGGCGCTATCAGCGGTACCGCTGTGAATGTATGTCCCGGATCGGTTCTTACTTATTCGATTGCGGGGGTTCCCGGAGCTACAAGCTATTTGTGGACAAGTCCAACAAATACAACCATTTCTTCGGGTCAGGGAACAACATCTATTTCATTAACTGTAGGTGCATCCTTTACAGGTGGTCAAGTAACCGTGAGAGCGGTAAGCAGCTGTGGACAAAGCGCCCAGCGCACGTTCTCGTTGTCGCTAAATCCATCAGCTCCATCAGCTATTGTGGGTCAAACCTCTAATTTGTGCGGTGGCGGACAATATGCGTACTCCATTGCTGCGGTAAGTGGAGCAACGAGCTATGTGTGGACGGCTCCAACAGGCTGCACAATTGTCACTAACAGCGGAACTTCTATTGTAATGAATGTGCCGAGCACGTTCACGACGGGAACACTCAGCGTTCGAGCTTACAACATGTGTAACGGAAGCGCGGTTCGCAGTGCCTCCCTCACACGTTTGCCTGCTACTCCGGCTAGCATTTCCGGCCCGGCCAGTGTATGTCCAAGCCAAACTGGAGTGAACTTCACGACTCCAGCGATTAGCGGAGTTACACATTCTTGGACGGTTCCTAACAATGCTATCGTTACTGCAGGACAGGGTACTGCTAGTATGACATGTACTTGGGGAACAGCCGCTGGTAGTGTTTCTGTGCGCAACGTGAATGCTTGTGGTCAATCAAGTGCACGCAGTTTGTCTGTTTCTTTAGCAACATGCATTGAAGACACAGGAAGTTCCTTGTTGCGTGAATTAGAACTGGAAGCATATCCAAACCCATCGAATGGCAGCTTTGTAATACGTTCAAATGAAGGTGGCGAATACTACTTGATGAACAGTCTTGGACAAACCATTGAGGTTGTGAAGCTGAATGCAGCCAATTACTTCCGCTATGAAATCAGCGGATTGAGTGCAGGCGTTTACTTCATTACCGGTAATATGGATGGAACCACAGTTACAGAACGAGTAGTGGTAACCGGAAACTAATAGATAAGAATGAAATTGAAAAGGGCCGCTTATGCGGCCCTTTTCATTTCTTACAATGTTCCTAGTAAATAAAGAATCTCGATTTCTTGAAGTTTCAGTTGTGTTGAAATTTCCGCTTCCTGCACGCGCAAATCGAATAACTGTTGTTCGCGTGTATTGATGAGAAACACACTGCTTTCACCTGAGTTGAATTTTTCACGTTCAGCATCGAGCAATCGTTGCATGTTGTTTACGTTGCCTGAGACATTTGTGAGTTGAAGACGGAGAAGCTCCAGCTGACGGATGGCGGCAAGCGCCTTGTTCCGAACGATGGTTGTTTTCTGCAGAGCTTCCAATTCGAGCTCTTCGATTTTAATGCGAGTGATTCCCAGCTCTCCTTTTGCTTTGCGCATCAGAATGGGCCAGGAAATTTGCGCGCCCCATTTGTAATTATTCAGGGTTAATATGTCGCTTGCAGGGTTGGTTGCTTCGTTAAGAGCGTTGTATTGCAGGTTAACAACGGGCTTCATCAGCTCTTTCTTCCATCGTTCTTCTGCGCGCATTTGCTCGAGCATGGGGGCGTATTTCAGAAGTTGCGGATTGGTGGATGCCAACTTGTTGGTCCTGTCGGCGAGCACGTTTGTATTGATGAGCGCCTCATCGAACGATATTTCCTTTTGAGGTACTGAGTTTTTGATGGACTCTATAGGAACGTAATTCAGTTCATTTTCTTCCCACAGTTGCGATGTTAGGCCGAGCGATTCTTTCGCCCATTTGGCCTCAGCCGACTGGAACTTTTGTTTTCTATTTTGAACCTGTATAGCTGTTTCAAGGGTATCAATGGAAGCGATATCCCCGGCTAGAAAACGATTTTTAGTGTCCGTCAATCGTTGCTCAGCAATGACAACCCATTCACGATGAATGTCGAGCACTTTTCTGCTCATCCACCATTCCCAGTATTGTTGGTAGGCATTGTATCGCAAATCCTGTATCAGCCGCTTTTGCTCAATGACGGAATAGCGTTGATAGGCTTCTGCCTGGCGCATTTCCGTGCGGTTTTTATCAGTGATCAAACCTTGACCAAGGGGTACTGCTATACCCGCATTGATTAGTCCGCCGTTGGGCGTTGTTTCATCGGGGCTGATATAGATGCCATTAGCATTTTCAAAACTCGTTTTAAAAATGAGGGGAGCACGAAGAGGAACATCAACACCGATATACGTTTGGTTGTAGTATTCAGTTGACCGAAAGAACTTGTTTTGATGCTCGGCAGAAATCTTGGGGTCGAAAGCACCCTTTGCTTTTGTTAGTTCTTGTTGTCCTTTTTCTAGGCTCAAATTTGCCATGCGCAATGCGGGATGATTGTTGAGCATCAGCTTGAATGCATCGAACGTTAGAACATCTTCGCTTTGCGCATGCGTCTTCCAGGTAAAAGACGCAGAGACGAGGATGGCGATTAGTTTGATGCGAGCCGATTGATTATTTCTTCTCTTTGGTTTCATCGGCTTTGTAGTAATTAGGAGGAAACCCATTGAACTGTCGCCAGAGTTCATAACCCAATGGAACATCTTTAAGCAGCGCCATACCATGTGCTCCGGCACCCACGCGAATGCCGGAAGGCCAAGGAACGTCATTAGGGTCTGGCGCAACGAGTATGCGATACTCGCCTTGGTTGTTTGTGAAATTATCAATAGCCACAACGATACCGCCATATGTTCCGGCCGATGCGCCCGGCCATCCGCTGAAAACAAAGGCGGGCCAGCCATCGAAAATGAATCGAACTTTTTGTCCTTTTGAAAGCAACGGGTAATCGATGGGCATCACCATTAATTCAACAGCGAGTTCATAATTGGCCGGCATGAGGCTTACGATTTCTTCGCCTTCTTTAATCGTTTCACCGACACCGTTGCGAATAGCGCGTGTAACATAGCCATCTGCCGGAGAAGTGATGAAATAGAATCCGCTTCGTTGGCTGTAACCCGCGAATTGACTCTGAAGTTTAGTGACTTGCGCTTCGGTATCATAGAGCATGCTCATGGTAGAGAACTTGTCGCTTTCAGCTTTCGAAACCTTGTCGCGGAAGTCTTGCGAAATCGTATTCAACTCGGTGCGAGCGTTGGTGAGTTCCTGACGAGCGATGAGCAGTTTGTTTTCGGTTTCCACCTCTTTCGCGCGTGCATTTTGATAAACTACTTCCCGTTGCT
>Ga0315907_10004024_pt1 | contig 16773 bp, 16 predicted proteins | sample LakEriMetagenome_3_FD_203525 | JGI IMG/M metagenome (GOLD analysis project Ga0315907, IMG submission 203525) | Freshwater fungal communities from buoy surface, Lake Erie, Ohio, United States - Buoy 12 MA123 | ecosystem: Environmental > Aquatic > Freshwater > Lake > Lake biofilm | place: USA... | reverse complement strand
CTCAGCGATACTGCCCCAACTCGGGTGCCGGCCTTCCAGCGCTGAAACCCGAGCAACGCGCACATCAGCCTTCTCCGGGCTCAGGAGTTACACCACTCCAGGGGACGCAATCTGGACGCAATGCCAGCAGGGCCGGTGATCTGCGCGCCAGGGACTGAAGTGACCGTTGAACTCCATGCCGCCCATCATGGGGTGGCAGTGGCTCAGGCGGTGATGCTGAGCCTGAGTCGCGCCGAATCTCGACCCTTAGACGACCCAAATGTTGTCAGCACGGCGTTGTCGAACTACGACCATGGTTCTGGCTCAATAGGCTGCTGGTGCCGGCCCGTGTCAGTCCCGCTTCACGCCGCTGAAACCTCTGCCCCATCGACGCAAAAAATCATGGGCAGGCCGGAGGTAGAGGCCAGTGCTTCGGCAGTGACGCGAGCCTCGAAGGAGTCCTGCGTTTCGGTAGCGCCGCGGGTGATGGTCCTGCCGCCGGGCAGGGAGTACGCGCTGGGCACGAACACGCGCCCGGGCCGAGTCATCGGCACGATGCGAATGACGAATCTCTCCCGCGGGGGCACGTAGATGTCTTCGAGCGCATCGATGCGCCGATCAAGCCTTGGCATTTGCGCGCTCCTCCAAAGCCGCCACGCGGGCAGCCAGTTCGTCGGTCTCGATCAGTTTGGCCATGGTCGACAGGCCAGCCAGCAGCGTTGAGGCTTGAGATGGCGCCAGCTCGCCAGCCGCGACTGCTGCAAGGAGGGCACGGCCCTGGTGGGCGAGCGGTGCGTCGGCGGTCATGTTGAGGGTAACGGGACGCTCCTCCGGGCGCAGCGCCGGAATGACCCGCTCCACGAGTAGACGCGCGGCGCCAGGGTCACCGTCCAGGGCGCGATCGACCATCGCCTTGACGATGCCCGGCACCGCCTCGTTGATCTGCTCGCGCAGCGTGGCCACCTTGCCCGTTCCTGGCGCACGGCCCTTCGGATTGCCGCTGACACCCGGCCGCCATGAAGTGGAGTTCGCTTTCGGCATCGCCTGCACCTTCCCTGCTGAATCAGGCCCCGCACCGAGAGGCCGCAAACAGGCCTACGCTGCCGCACGCGCCGCGATCGGCACACGGCGAGGCCACCACCCTGTCCAACGGCCCGAGAGCCACCACCACGTCGCGAAGGCTACGCGCAACGAAGGCCACGCCGCCAGCGGCAGCCACCCGGGTGAGCACGACCTTCTGCTCCGGGCGCAGCCGGCCGCGCGGCCCCTTCACCTCGACGGCCAGCAGCCGACCGTCGTGTAGCTGGCTCACCCACCAGCAGTCCAGGCGACATCGCTGCCGGTTAGCCTCCGGTGCCCGAAGGAATGGACGGGCGCACGTCGCGCAGTGTCCTGTCACGCTCATCACTTGAACCCCCTCGCCGGTCGCTGGTCAGTCCCACCAGCGGAGCCACGCAAGGACACGTCGGACTCGCGCCACTGGTTAACCGCGGGCCGCCAACGCAAGGCGAAGGTGCCTTTGCGGCCACCTCGGTGCTTGGCGACCTTCACGCCAACGAGGCGGTCACCGTCCGAACTGTGGTCCTCTCGCGCCGTCCACAGCAGAGCGGCAATGTCCAAGTCCTGCTCGATGGCACCGGAATCGCGGAGGTCAGAGAGCTGGGGCTCCCTGTCGGCTCTGGCCTCCACTGCGCGGTTGAGCTGCGACAGCACGATCACCGCAATGCGCATCTCCAACGCCAAGGCCTTCAGGCCCCGTGACACCTCCGCCACCTCGTCGTTCGTGGACTTGCCGCGCAGCGTGCTGGTGCAGAGCTGCAAGTAGTCGAGCGCCAGCACCTTCAGGCCCTTGACCTGCCGCGCCTTCGCTCGGATCTGCGCCAACGTCAGCCCACCCTGATCGTCGACGTGCAGCGGGATCGTGCGCAGCGTCTCGGCTGCCTCGAGCATCCTGCCCCAGTCCTCGTGATCGAACTGCCCGGTCTGGAGGCGCGTGCCGTCGATGCGCCCTGCTTCGGCAACCAGCGCATCGGCAAGTTCCTCGGCCGGCATCTCCTGGCTCAGGAGTAACGCAGGGGCGCCCGCCTTCGCCACGTGCAGGAGCAATGTTCGGGCAAAGCTGGACTTGCCGACACCCGGTCGGGCTGCGATGCCGTATAGCTTCCCAGGCCGCAGACCGCCAGTCAGGATGCGATCAAGCGGGCCGATGCCTGTCGCAAGCCCCGCTTTTTCACGACCCTCGGCCACAGCTTCGTATCGCTCAAGTGCCACACGCAGGAGGTCGCCTGCACGCTGGGGCGCCCGACGCTGCACCCCACGCTCGAGTGCCACGAGGCTCGCCGTGATGCGGTCGAGTTTCTCGGCAGCTGTCCCTGGCCCTCGGGCGATGGCCAGCGCGCCGTCCACCTCGGCAATAAGGCGGCGCTGCTCGCTCTTCTCGCGCACCACGCCTGCATACTGCCTGACGTGCGCCGCTGACGGCACACACTCGGCCAGCGCATTGACGTACTCAAGGGTGAGCCCTGCGGACGCCAGCCCCGAATCGCGCAAGCGATCCCAAACCGTGATGGTGTCGGCCGGCTTGCCGGCGCCCACGAGTGCGGAGATCGCGGAGAACACGTGGCCGTGTCGAGCGTCGAAGAAGTCCGCGGCGCATAGCAGCTCCTCAGCCACAGTCATTGCAGTGTTGTCCAGCAGGAGAGCGCCTAGGACGGACTGCTCGGCCTCCAGGCTCCAGTTCAACGTGGTGGCCTCAGGCATGGTTCACCTCCTTGGGGGAGTGCTGTGCAGCGTCCCGCTCCCGCAGGGCCTGCGTGCCCGGGGTGGTCAGGCGAAACCCGCCGGCTGGGTCGGCATACCAGAGGTTCATCCAGTTCTCGCGGACCGCGCGGCGAAACACTGCCCGCCAGTCCGCGTACGTCTTTGTCGGCTGAATCTTGGTGTACCTGTGCTTGATGGCCAGCCACGCCAGTTCCAAGAAGTCGCTTGGCAAATCGATCCTGTCCGCGTAAGCGAAGATCGGGTCGCCAGGAGGCACCGCGTCGGCGCCGTCCAGTTCGGCGATCCACTCCCCTAACGTCACTTCCTTAGCCCCGACCTTCGCTCTGCGTTTCCCGGACTGGGATGCCAGGACAGGGGAAGGGGCGCGCGAAGCAACACCACCTGATAGTTCCTGATGGTTCCTTAATGGTTTGGCTGCACTGGATTGCAGGGGTTCGCGGCATTCCTTTGCAGCCCCCCCGACATCGGAATGCACCCCTGCAAGTCTTTGCACCCCTGCAAGTCTTTGCACTCCCTTCGCCAAGACGATCCTGTACAAGTTGGCCCCGCGCGGCCCTGCTCCCGCCTCGACCTCGAGTTCACCGGACCTGCGCAGCGCAGCCAGAATGACCCGAGCATTCCGCGGCTTCATCCGGCACCGCGCGGCTAGCGTCGTAACGCTCGGATAGGCGCCACCACCATCGTCATGAGCATGGTCCGCGATCGCCAGAAGCATGAGCAACGCCGACCCGCTGTGCGTGGACTCGGCCCACACCCGTCTTGTTACTACGCCGCTCATGGCCGCACCCGCGATCTTGCGGACCAAGCCGCGCGCCTGATCACGAGGTGCGCGAAGAGCGAGGCCCATTTGGCGCACGTCGAGCAGGGCGCTCCTTCCTGCGAGCACCGGCAGGCCGCCTCCACGAGCGACGGGGCGCGCGTAGGCCGTGTACGGCGCGCGCTCATGTTCGAGCCCCCGAAACAATGTCGGCGAAGGTCTCGACCTCGTCGACCGAGGCGAGCGTGCGCGAGTTGCCCCAGGCAGACACCAAGAACATCGTCTCGCCGCCCTGGGCACCGACTACGTGCAGCGTGTGGCCCCGGAGGGCGAGGCGGGCGCGTACCGTGTCGATCCGCTTCGCTGCGGCCAGCATGGCAACATCACGCTCGACTTCTTCCCTCTGCCCCCCGACGCCCGCTCCGCTCCCCAGCACGCGGGCGTCATCATTTGCGGGCGCGCTCGCCCCCGGCGCCTCGGCGCCGTCGTTGGCAGTGGTGGGCATCGATCAACCCTCCACCTGCGCGCGGACCGCGGACCTGCCGTTGCGGCGAGGGTGTGCGGGCGCGGGCGGCGGCGGGTGCGCGGCGACGCTCCCGGCCGCGCTCAGCTGCGGTTCAAACCGCGCGGCCATCCACTCGTCCACGGCTTGCTTCGACCAGACGGCTATGCCGCCGATCTTGACGGGCGCGGGGAACTCGTCGCGACCGATCAGGCGCCATAGCGTTGGCCCGCTGACGTTCGTGAGTCCGCGCGTGCGGGGCCGGGGTTTGACAAGCCCGCGGCCCTTCGCGCGATTTCGGGCCGCCTGCTCTTCGGTGACCTCGGGGCGATTCGCGAGTTGTTCGAAGCGGTAGAAGCCGGCCTTGCCGCCGGATGTGAACGTGCTCATGCAACACCTCAATGGGTTGTTGCCACGAAGCAGGTGCGCGCCGCCGCAGGGGCGTCCAGGCATCCTGCCCCTCGTGCACGTCCTGCGCAGTCCGGCGGATTGCCGCAGCGTATCACCGCGGTGCCCTAAGTCTACACAAGATGCGGGAGCGCTCGCCGCGCCTCAGCGTAAACACAGGGCCTGTTGGCGTGTCGTGGCTGGAACCGGGGGCCCGGAGCTCGCTGACGAGTCGGACCGCCCACCTCGGTGGCTTAAGGTGCAGTCGCCCGGCTGCTGGTCCATAACATGACCACAGGTCTACGCGAATCGACTCAGCAGAGGTTGCGGTCGCCACGACCTGGGGTGCGGGGCCTGTACATCCAGCCGGAACCAAGCGCGCCAGGGATGGTGGGTCTGTTGCTGGGTGCGTCGGTCTGATCGGCCGGAAACCCGCATGAATCCTAGCGATCTGGCGGAGGGAGCGGGATTCGAACCCGCGGTGGGCTGTTAACCCACACACGCTTTCCAGGCGTGCGACTTAAACCACTCATCCATCCCTCCGCAGGGATGTCTACGCGGGCTGCCGAACGGGCCCGGTCGTCGTGACGGGGGCGGAGTTTAGCCTACGGGTTGCCAGGCATGCCGTTGCAGCCACTCCAGCGGCACGAAGTCCAGGGCGCGCTGGTGACTGCTTTCCAGGATGACGGGCGGTGCGCAGCCTGCGGTGAGGGCTTCCTTCCAGCGCAGGGCGCACACGCACCAGCGGTCGCCGGGCTTCAGGCCCTTGAATCGGTACTCGGGTCGGGGCGTGATGAGGTCATTGCCGCGCTCGAACTGCTGGTTCAGGAACTCCAGCGTCATGCGGGCGCAGATGACATGGCTGCCGGCGTCCTGCGCATCGGTGTGGCAGCAGCCGTCGCGGTACCAGCCGGTCAGCGGGTCGTAGGAGCAGGGCACCAGGTCCTTGCCCAGCACGTTCAGCGCCTGACGGCCGACCGCGTCGTCTTCATCCGCCATGCCGGCCGCCCTTCATCAGCGTCATGGCCGAACCGATGAGCGCGGAGACCTCTGTCATGTTGCCCGGCACGATCATGGTGTTGTTGGCCTTGGCCAACTGGCTGTAGGCGTCTACGGCGCGCTCGGCCACCTTGAGCTGCACGGCCTGTTCGCCGCCGGGCCGCTGGATGGCCGCGGCGATCTTGCCGATGGCCTCGGCGGTGGCTTCGGCCACGGCGGCAATGGCCGCCGCCTCGCCCTGCGCCTTGTTGATCTCGGCCTGCTTCTCGCCCTCGGAGCGGGCGATGAAGGCCTCGCGCTCGCCCGTGGCGATGTTGATCTGCTCCTGGCGCCGGCCTTCGGAGGCGGCAATCAGGGCGCGCTTCTCGCGTTCGGCGGTGATCTGGGCCTGCATGGAGCGCAGGATTTCCGCGGGGGGTGTCAGGTCCTTGATCTCGTAGCGCAGCACCTTCACGCCCCAGGTGAGCGCGGCTTCATCCAGGGCGCTGACGACCGAGGCATTGATGAGGTCGCGCTCCTCAAACGTCTTGTCCAGCTCCATCTTGCCCACCACGCTGCGCAGCGTGGTCTGCGCCAGCTGCGTGATGGCGGTGAGGTAATCGCTGCTGCCGTAGCTGGCACGCATGGGGTCGGTGACCTGGAAGAACAGGATGCCGTCGACCTGGAGCTGGGTGTTGTCCTTGGTGATGCAGACCTGGCTGGGCACATCAAGCGGCACTTCCTTGAGAGAGTGGCGGTAGGCCACGCGCTCGATGAAGGGAACGATGAATTTCAGGCCGGGCGTGAGCGTGCGGTCGAACTTGCCGAGGCGCTCCACCACCCAGGCGTTTTGCTGCGGCACGATCTTGAAGGTGCGCGCGATGAAGACGATGGCGGCGACCAGGATGACGAGGGCGATTTCCATGGGCTTTTCTCCTCCTTGTGTGTGCGGGGGTGGTGGCGCGTGAGCAGTGGTGCAGCGGGAGCGGGCTCAGGCCGGCGGCGCGGCCGCGTCCAGCGGTTCCACATCCAGCACGTTGCCGTGCATCGCCACGATGCGGTGGGTGCCGGGCTGCGGGGCGCCGGCGCCGGCGTGGCGCACCGCCCAGGCGGCTCCCCGGTAGGGCACGCGGGCCTGTCCGTCGTCCTGCCACTGGGCCACATGCACGGTTTGTCCGATGTCCATGTTGACGTCGGCATTGGAGGCCGCAGGCGCGGATCGGGGAGCACGGGCGCGCTTGAAGTGCCACAGCGCCGTGGCGCCGCCGCCTACCAGTGCGGCGGCCGTGAACTGCGCGCTGCCGGCAGCCCCGGCGTGGGCTGCCACCGCAGCCGCTACGCTGCCCAAGGCCAGCATCAGGAGGTAGAAGGTGCCGGTGAGCAGCTCGGCGATGACGAGCGTGCCCGCCAAGACCCACCACAGCGTCGATGCCTGGAATTCCATCCGTCTGCCTCCCGCCACACTCTGATTCGAATCAGTGTATCGGCGGCCCTTGCAGCCCTACACTTCGCCCGTTTTTTGTGAAGCCGGGGCTGCCCGGACGAGGGCTGCCCAGATGATCCGCTTCCGCTTTCCCGTCGTCATCATCGACGAGGACTTCCGCTCCGAGAACACCTCCGGCTTGGGCATCCGTGCGCTGGCGCAAGCCATCGAGAAGGAAGGCTTCGAAGTGCTGGGTGCCACGAGCTACGGAGACCTCAGCCAGTTCGCGCAGCAGCAAAGCCGCGCCAGCGCCTTCATCCTGTCCATCGACGACGAGGAGTTCACGCCCGGGCCCGAACTGGACCCCGCCGTGCTGAACCTGCGCAAGTTCATTGGCGAGATCCGCTTTCGTAACGCCGACATCCCGATCTACCTGTACGGCGAGACGCGCACCTCGCAGCACATCCCCAACGACATCCTGCGCGAGCTGCACGGCTTCATCCACATGTTCGAGGACACGCCGGAGTTCGTGGCGCGTCACATCATCCGGGAAGCCAAGAGCTACCTCGATTCCCTCGCGCCGCCCTTCTTCAAGGCACTGATGGACTACGCCCAGGACGGCTCCTACTCCTGGCACTGTCCCGGCCACAGCGGCGGCGTGGCCTTCCTGAAGAGCCCCGTGGGCCAGATGTTCCACCAGTTCTTCGGCGAGAACATGTTGCGCGCCGACGTGTGCAATGCCGTGGACGAACTGGGCCAGTTGCTGGACCACACCGGGCCCGTGGCCGCCAGCGAGAAGAACGCCGCGCGCATCTTCAACGCCGACCACTGCTTCTTCGTCACCAACGGCACCAGCACCAGCAACAAGATGGTGTGGCACCACACCGTGGCGCCGGGCGACGTGGTGGTGGTGGACCGCAACTGCCACAAGAGCATCCTGCACTCCATCATCATGACGGGCGCGGTGCCGGTGTTCCTGCCGCCCACGCGCAACCACTTCGGCATCATCGGGCCGATCCCGCAGGCGGAGTTCTCGCCTGCGGCCATCCGCAAGCGAATCGCCGCCAACCCGCTGCTGGCCGGGATCGACGCGAAAAAGGTCAAGCCGCGCATCCTCACCCTCACGCAGAGCACCTACGACGGCGTGCTCTACAACACCGAGGCGATCAAGCACGCCCTGGACGGCTACATCGACACCCTGCACTTCGACGAGGCTTGGCTGCCGCATGCGGCCTTCCACCCCTTCTACGGCACCTTTCACGCCATGGGCAAGAAGCGCCCGCGCCCGAAGGACCAGCTCGTCTTTGCCACCCAGAGCACGCACAAGCTCCTGGCGGGCCTGAGCCAAGCCTCACAGGTGCTGGTGCAGGATGCGCAGAACCGCAAGCTCGACAGGCACCTCTTCAACGAGGCCTACCTGATGCACACCTCCACCAGCCCGCAGTACGCCATCATCGCCAGTTGCGACGTGGCGGCGGCCATGATGGACCCCCCGGGGGGCACCGCGCTGGTGGAAGAGAGCATCGCCGAATCCATGGATTTCCGCCGCGCGATGCGCAAGGTGGACAAGGAGTACGGCCGGGACTGGTGGTTCAAGGTCTGGGGGCCGGACAAGCTGGCCGCCGAAGGCGTGGGCCGGGCCGACGACTGGATCCTCAAGGCCGGCGACAAGTGGCACGGCTTCGGCAGCCTGGCCCCGGGCTTCAATCTGCTGGACCCGGTCAAGAGCACCATCATCACCCCCGGGCTGGACATGTCAGGCAAGTTCGCCAGGACGGGCGTGCCGGCGGCCGTGGTCACCAAGTACCTGGCCGAGCATGGTGTGGTGGTGGAGAAGACGGGCCTGTATTCCTTCTTCATCATGTTCACCATCGGCATCACCAAGGGCCGCTGGAACACCATGGTGACGGCGCTGCAGCAGTTCAAGGACGACTACGACCGCAACCAGCCCATGTGGCGTGTGCTGCCGGAGTTCTGCGCCGCCCACCCCCGCTACGAACGCACGGGCCTGAAGGACCTGTGCCAGAGCATCCACGAAACCTATGCCCAGGGAGATATCGCCCGGCTGGTCACCGAGATGTACCTGTCGGATCTGCACCCGGCCATGAAGCCCAGCGACGCCTTCGCGCGCATCGCCCACCGCCAGACCGACCGCGTGCCCATCGACGCGCTGGAAGGGCGCATTACCACTTCATTGCTCACACCCTACCCGCCGGGCATTCCGTTGTTGATCCCGGGGGAGCGCTTCAACCGCAAGATCGTGGACTATCTCAAGTTCACGCGCGAGTTCAACGCCGCGTTCCCAGGTTTCGACACCGATGTGCATGGCCTGGTGGAAGAGGAGGCCGAAGGCGGCGGGCCGCGCCGCTACTACGTGGACTGCGTGAAGGACTGAGACAGTGGCTTAGAGCTCCATGCCCCCGGCCACCTGGCTGAAGCCGCCGTCCACGTAGGTGATCTCGGCGGTGACCCCGGCGGCCAGATCCGACAGCAGGAAGGCGGCGACGTTGCCCACGTCGTCGATAGTGATGTTGCGGCGGATGGGAGACTCGCGCTCCACCACGTCCAGGATCTTGCCGAAGCCCTTGATGCCCGAGGCGGCCAGCGTCTTGATGGGCCCGGCCGAGATGCCGTTGACGCGCACGCCCATGGGGCCCAGGCTCGCGGCCAGGTAACGCACGCTGGCCTCCAGAGAGGCCTTGGCCAGACCCATGGTGTTGTAGCCCGGCACCACGCGCAAGGCGCCGAGGTAGCTGAGGGTTAGCAAGGCCGAGCCCGGGTTGAGGCGGTGCGCCGCCGCCTTGGCCATGGCCGGGAAGCTGTAGGCCGAGATGTCGTGCGCGATCTTGAAGGCCTCGCGTGACAGGCCGTCGAGGAAGTCGCCGGCAATGGCCTCACGCGGCGCGAAGCCGATGGCGTGGACGAAGCCGTCGAAGGTGGGCCAGTGTTCGCCCAGCTGCTCGAAGGTGCGCTGGATCTGGGCATCGTCCCCCACATCGCAATCGAAGGTCAGGGAAGACCCGAATTCGGCGGCGTATTCGGCGATGCGGTCCTTGAAGCGCTCGCCCACATAGCTGAAGGCCAGTTCTGCGCCTTCACGGTGACAGGCGCGCGCGATGCCGTAGGCGATCGATCGTTGATTCAGCACCCCGGTGATGAGCAGGCGCTTGCCGGCAAGAAAACCCATGGAACCTCCACTGCAAAGACATCCGAAGTGTCCCACGGGCTGTCGCCGCGGGCCCGGGCGTTGCCCGCAGACGCCGCCGTGCATATAATCCGCCCTTCGCTGAATGTCGAGTGGGCGGTTTTTCCAGCCCATTTTTTTTGGCTCGACGCTTTCAGGCCCGTTGCGCAATGACCGTGACGGCGCGGTGAGGGCGCCGGGCCGGGTTACGTTTGGAGCGGCGCGGATTTTGGGTCAGCAGACGGGTCGATCAGAGCCATCCGGTGCATCTGAAGGTGTGTTTTCCGGTGCGGTGCAAGCCGCGCCGGGCGCCAGCCTGGGTGCCGGATCGCAGGCCTGCATCGAGCGCACCGTCACCGGTCTGGGTTTCGACCTCGTGGATGTCGAGCGATCCGCCCGCGGCCTGTTGCGCATCTTCATCGACCGCGTGCCCGGGCATGCCTATCCGGAATCCCAGGGCGTGGGTGAGTTTGTCACGGTGGACGATTGCGAGGCCGTGACGCGGCAACTCGTGTATGCGCTGGAAGTGGAAGGCGTGCCGTACGAGCGGCTGGAAGTCTCCTCCCCAGGCATCGACCGGCTGCTGAAGAAGGAAGCGGACTTCGTTCGTTTCTCCGGGCAAGCCGTGAATGTCACCTTGAAGGCGCCTTTCCAGGGGCGAAAGCACTGGCGTGGCGTGCTGGGGCGCTCGGAGGCAGGCTGGAGTCTGGCCCTCCAGGACGAGCGCGCGGGTACCGAACTCGCCTTCAAGCTTGATGAAGTGCGCGAGGCTCGCCTCGTGCCCGTGTTCGACTTCAAGGGGCGGGGCCGTGCCGCGCGCCCCGCAGGTTGAGGAAAGGTCTCAGACGATGAACCGCGAATTGCTGATGCTGGTCGATGCCATTGCGCGAGAGAAAACGGTGGAGCGTGAAGTCGTGTTCGCCTCCGTGGAAGCCGCGCTGGCCTCTGCCACGAAGAAGCTCAACGGCGGCGAGATGGACATCCGTGTGTCGATCGACCGCGATTCCGGCGAGTACGAGACCTTCCGTCGCTGGCACGTGGTGCCCAACGAGGCCGGTCTGCAGATTCCCGATGCCGAGATGTTGCTGTTCGAGGCGCAGGAACAGATTTCGGACATCGAGGCGGGCGACTACATCGAAGAGCCGATCGAATCGGTGACCATCGGCCGCATCGGTGCCCAGGCCGCCAAGCAGGTGATCCTGCAGAAGATCCGCGACGCCGAGCGCGAGCAGCTGCTCAACGATTTCCTGTCGCGCGGCGACAAGGTCTTCGTCGGCACCGTCAAGCGCCTGGACAAGGGCGACATCATCGTGGAGAGCGGCCGCGTCGAGGGGCGTCTGAAGCGCACCGAGATGATCCCCAAGGAGAACCTGCGCACGGGCGACCGGGTGCGTGCCTTCATCGCAGGCGTGGACCCCACCCAGCGCGGCGCCCAGATCATGCTGTCGCGCAGCGCGCCGGGCTTCATGATCGAGCTTTTCGCCCAGGAAGTGCCCGAAATCGAGCAGGGTCTGCTGGAGATCAAGAGCTGCGCGCGTGACCCGGGTTCGCGCGCCAAGATCGCCGTGGTGTCGCATGACCGCCGCGTCGATCCCATCGGCACCTGCGTGGGAGTACGGGGCTCCCGCGTCACCGCCGTCACGAACGAGCTTGCTGGCGAGCGGGTGGACATCGTGCTGTGGTCCGATGATCCGGCGCAATTCGTCATCGGCGCCCTGGCACCGGCCAATGTGCAGTCCATCGTCGTCGACGAGGAAAAGCACGCCATGGATGTGGTGGTGGACGAGGAGAACCTCGCCATCGCCATCGGCCGCGGTGGGCAGAACGTGCGTCTGGCCTCAGACTTGACCGGTTGGCGCATCAACATCATGACGGCCGAGGAATCCCAGGCCAAGCTGGCCGAGGAGTCCGACTCCGTGCGCCGCGTCTTCGTGGACAAGCTCGACGTCGATGAGGAAGTGGCCGACATCCTGATCGCCGAAGGCTTCACCAGCCTGGAGGAAGTGGCCTACGTGCCTTTGCAGGAGATGCTGGAGATCGAATCCTTCGATGAGGACACCGTCAACGAGTTGCGCACACGTGCCCGTGACGCGCTGCTGACGATGGAGATCGAAAAGGAAGAGAGCGTCGACGACGTGTCGCAAGACCTTCGCGATCTTGACGGCATGAACGCGGAACTGGTCGGCAAGCTGGCTGCTGGCGGTGTCCATACCCGAGACGATCTGGCCGATCTGGCCGTGGACGAGCTCACCGAGATGGTGGGCCTGGACGACGCACAGGCCCGCGACCTGATCATGAAGGCGCGCGAGCATTGGTTCACCGCCTGACCGTCATCGACAGCCTGCCCACCCTCCGACCGCATACGGCCCGGACACCGAAGGACCTTCCCCCATGGCAGTGACCACCGTCGCCCAGTTTGCCGCGCAACTCAACCGGCCGACTTCCACCCTGCTCGAGCAGCTGCATTCCGCCGGGGTGGCCAAGGCCTCGCCTGACGACGCGCTGACCGACGGCGACAAGGAGCGCTTGCTGGAGTACCTGCGCACCTCGCACGGCACGGCGTCGACCGAGCGCAAGAAGATTGTCCTGACGCGCAAGAGCACCAGCGAGATCAAGCAGGCCGATGCCTCGGGCAAGGCGCGCACCATCCAGGTGGAAGTGCGCAAGAAGCGCACCTTCGTCAAGCGCGACGAGGCCCCGGCCGCCGAAGACGCCGCAGCACCGGTGCCCGTGATCGATGCCGAGGAACAGGCGCGCCGGGATGCGGAGGCAGCGTCACAGGCCGCACTGCTGCAGCGCCAGATGGAAGACGCTGCCGAGCGGCAGCGTCAGGCCGAGGCGCAGGCCCAGCGTGAGCGGGAAGCCGCGGAAGCTGAGGCCGCGCGCCAAGCTGCCGAACTTGCTGCAGCCGAGGCTGCTGCCCGGCTTGCCGAGGAAGAGGCACGCGCGGCCGCCGCGATGGCCGCAGGCCCTGCTGCGAAGCCCGAAGGTGCAGCCTCTGGGTCAGCCGCCGAAGCACCTGCGCAGCCCTTGGCACCCGCTCAGCCTGCCGCCATAGCAGCCGCGCCTGCGGTGGCTTCAGCTCCGGCGGCGTCTGCAGCGCCTGCCGCAGAGCCCGTCAAAGCCGGGCTTCGTGTCGTCAAGGCTGCCGATGCGGATGCCAGCGCCCGACAGGCGCAGGCGGAGGCTGATGCGCGGCGCCGCAAGGCCGAGACCGAGGCCGCCGCCATCCGCGAGATGATGTCGCGCCCGCGCTCGGTGCTGACGGCCAAGAAGCCCGAAGAACCCAAGCCTGCCGATGCTGGGGGCATCAAGGGCACCATCCACAAGCCTGCGGCCAAGCCGGGAGCGACGGGCACGTCCGCCGCCACGGCGGCCAAGCCGGGCGAGAAGAAGCAGGTCAAGAGCGAGAAGCTGTCTTCGAGCTGGGCCGACGACGCCGCCAAGAAGCGCGCGCTCAAGACCCGAGGTGACTCAGGCGGCGCCAGGGCAGGTTGGCGCGCGCCGCGCGGCGGCCGCCGGGGCGAGCGCGATGAAGGCGCGACGTTTGTGGCGCCGGCGGAGCAGCAGGTGCAGGAAGTGCACGTGCCCGAGACCATCAGCGTGGCAGACCTGGCTCACAAGATGAGCGTGAAGGCCAGCGAGGTCATCAAGCAGTTGATGAAGCTGGGCCAGATGGTCACCATCAACCAGCAGCTGGACCAGGAGACCGCGATGATCGTGGTCGAGGAAATGGGTCACAAGGCGCTGGCGGCCAAGCTGGACGATCCCGAGGCCTTCACCGAGGAAGAACAGGCCGCCCAGACGGCAGAGAAGCTGAACCGGGCTCCGGTGGTCACGGTCATGGGCCACGTCGACCATGGCAAGACCTCGCTGCTGGACTACATCCGCAGAGCCCGGGTCGCCGCGGGCGAGGCTGGCGGCATCACGCAGCACATTGGCGCTTACCACGTCGAGACGCCGCGCGGGATGATCACCTTCCTGGACACCCCGGGCCACGCCGCCTTCACGGCGATGCGCGCCCGCGGTGCCAAGGCGACCGACATCGTCATCCTGGTGGTGGCCGCTGACGATGGCGTCATGCCGCAGACGAAGGAGGCGATCCACCACGCGAAGGCGGCTGGCGTGCCCATCGTCGTGGCCATGAACAAGATCGACAAGCCTGACGCCAACGTGGAGCGGCTGAAGAGCGAGCTCGTGGCTGAGCAGGTGGTGCCGGAGGACTTCGGCGGGGAGTCGCCTTTCGTGCCCGTGTCTGCCAAGACCGGTCAGGGCGTGGACGACCTGCTGGAGCAGGTGCTGCTGCAGGCCGAGGTGCTGGAGCTCAAGGCGCCCACCGAGGCCGCCGCCAAGGGTCTGGTGATCGAGGCCAAGCTGGACAAGGGCCGCGGCCCCGTGGCCACCGTGCTGGTGCAAAGCGGGACGCTCAAGCGGGGAGATGTCGTGCTCGCCGGGTCGAGCTATGGCCGTGTGCGCGCCATGCTGGACGAAGACGGCAAGCCCGCGCAGTCGGCCGGGCCCTCCATCCCGGTGGAGATCCAGGGCCTGACCGAGGTGCCGTCTGCAGGCGACGAGTTCATGGTGCTGGCCGATGAGCGCCGGGCACGCGAGATCGCCACCTTCCGCCAGGGCAAGTACCGCGAGGTCACGCTGAACAAGCGGCAGGCCGCCAAGCTGGAGAACATGTTCGACCAGATGGGCGAGGGCCAGGCGCAGACCCTGGCACTGATCGTCAAGGCGGATGTGCAGGGCTCTCAAGAGGCGCTGGCGCAATCGCTGGTCAAGCTGAGCACGGCCGAGGTCAAGGTGCAGATCGTGCACGCGGCGGTGGGCGGCATCTCGGAAAGCGATGTCAACCTGGCCATTGCGTCCAAGGCCGTCATCATCGGCTTCAACACCCGGGCCGATGCTGGCGCGCGCAAGCTTGCCGAAGGCAACGGCGTGGACCTGCGCTACTACAACATCATCTACGACGCCGTGGACGAGGTAAAGGCAGCTATGGAAGGCATGCTGGCACCGGAGCAGAAGGAAGAGGTCATGGGCATGGCCGAGATCCGCACGGTGTTCGTGGCCTCCAAGATCGGCACGGTGGCAGGTTGTATGGTCACGGCGGGACAGGTTATTCGCAACGCGCGTTTCCGGCTGCTGCGCGACAACGTGGTGATCTACACCGGCGAGCTCGAGTCTCTCAAGCGCATGAAGGACGATGTGCGCGAGGTCAAGGAAGGCTTCGAGTGCGGTATCAAGCTCAAGAACTACAACGACATCAAGGAAGGTGATCAGTTGGAGTTCTTCGAAGTCAAGGAAGTCGCGCGCACGCTGTAACGCGGCGTTGGCCTCGACTGCAGCCCCGCCAACCGACCGGAAGGCGGGGTTTGCACTTCAAGAGGACGCAAAAGCCCATGACACGACACAAGCGATCCACCCCCAACCGCGGCTTCCGTGTGGCCGACCAGATCCAGCGTGATGTGGCCGAACTGGTACGCGAGCTGAAGGACCCGCGCGTGGGCATGATCACGCTCAACGCGGTGGAGGTCACGCCCGACTACGCGCATGCCAAGGTGTTCTTCTCGCTGCTGGTGGGCGACCCTGTCGAGACGGAGGCGGCCCTCAACGAGGCCGCCGGCTGGCTGCGCAACGGTCTGTTCAAGCGCCTGGCCATCCACACCGTGCCCACGCTGCATTTCCAGTTCGACCGCACCACCGAGCGCGCTGCCGACCTGAGCGCCTTGATTGCCAAGGCCAACGCGCAGCGCGCCCGGGACGACTGATGGCCACGCCCGGATCCAAGCCTGTGCGCCGGCCGGTGCACGGCGTGCTTCTGCTGGACAAGCCCGTCGGTCTGAGCAGCCAGGACGCGCTGTACAAGGCCAAGCGGCTGCTGCGCGCCGAGAAGGCCGGCCATACGGGCACGCTGGACCCGCTGGCTTCCGGTCTGCTGCCGCTGTGCTTTGGCGCGGCCACCAAGTTTGCGCAGGTCAGCCTGGAGGCCGACAAGGCCTACCGCGCCACCTTGCACTTGGGGCAGACGCGCGTGGGCGGTGACCGCGAGGGCGAGGTCTTGCAGGAGCGCCCGGTGACGTTTGACGCCGCGCGGCTGCAGGCCAGCATCCTGAGCCTGACGGGCGAGATCGAGCAGGTGCCGCCCATGCAGTCGGCGCTGAAGCACCAGGGCAAGGCCCTGTACGAGTACGCCCGCGCCGGCATCGAGGTCGAGCGCCAGCCCCGGCGGGTGACCATCCACCGGCTCGAAGTGGTGGCGTGGAGCGACGCGGAGCTCGTCCTGGATGTGCACTGCAGCAAGGGCACTTATGTGCGCACACTGGCGCAGGACCTGGGTGAACTGCTGGGTTGCGGTGCCCACTTGTCGGGCCTGCGCCGCACGGCCAGCGGCCCGCTGCGTGTGGAGCAGGCCGTCACGCTGGAGGCGCTGGCCGCCCTGGACGAGCCCGCGCGTGAGGCATTGCTGCGGCCGGCCGATACCTTGCTTCAATCCTGGCCCGAGATTCGCTTGCCCGACGATGAAGCCGGCCGATTTCTTTCCGGCTTGCGCCGGCGTGTCCGGTTGGCGGACACGCCCGCCGTCCGTGTCTATGGTCCCCAGCCGCGCGCCTTTCTGGGCAGCGCGCACATCACCGGTGGCGAGTTGATCGCCGACCGCCTCTTGAGCCCCGTCGAGGTGCAGGCCTTGCTGGCCGAACCCAGCCCCCCATGAACAAGCAGATCCGCAACATCGCCATCATCGCCCACGTCGACCATGGCAAGACCACCCTGGTGGACCA
>Ga0315907_10004020_pt1 | contig 16779 bp, 9 predicted proteins | sample LakEriMetagenome_3_FD_203525 | JGI IMG/M metagenome (GOLD analysis project Ga0315907, IMG submission 203525) | Freshwater fungal communities from buoy surface, Lake Erie, Ohio, United States - Buoy 12 MA123 | ecosystem: Environmental > Aquatic > Freshwater > Lake > Lake biofilm | place: USA... | reverse complement strand
CGCTCAGGTGAACACGCTGGAGCCAGTGACCTGGTCCGCCCCACGTCTGGGTGCCGATGGGCAGCCGTTGAAAGATGCCCAAGGCCAGGTGCTGGTGGACGAGCAATCGCGCACCACACAAACCATCGCCATGGGCCCGGTGGCCTCGCAGCTGGCGATCAAGATGCTGGGCACCAATGGCGGCGGCTTTTTTAACGCCAACTCGGCCCACCCGTTTGAAAACCCGAAGCCGCTGACCAACTTCATGCAGATGCTCTCAATCTTCGCGATTCCCACGGCGCTGTGTTTTGTCTTTGGCCGCATGGTGGGCGACTTGCGGCAGGGCTGGACGGTGTTGGCCGCCATGACGGTGTTGTTCGTGGCCTTTGCCATTCCGGCGACGCTGTTCGAACAGCAGGGCAACCCCGCCTTGGCTGCGCTGGGGGTGGATCAATCTGCCAGTGCCACACAAGCGGGCGGCAACATGGAGGGCAAGGAAACACGTTTCGGCATCAACGCCTCCACGCTCTTCGCTGTGATCACCACGGCCGCCAGTTGCGGTGCGGTGAACGCGATGCACGACAGCTTCACGCCGCTGGGCGGTGCCGTGCCGCTGGTATTGATCCAGCTCGGCGAGGTGGTGTTTGGTGGTGTGGGTTCTGGCCTCTATGGCATGCTGGTGTTCGCCCTCATGGCGGTGTTCATCGCCGGTTTGATGATCGGCCGCACGCCGGAGTACTTGGGCAAAAAAATTGAAGTGCACGAGATGAAGATGGTGTCGATTGCCATCTTGGTGACGCCGCTCTTGGTGCTCATCGGCACCGCCATTGCCGTCAGCAGCGAAGCCGGGCGCGCGGGCATTCTGAACCCCGGGCCGCATGGTTTTTCTGAAGTGCTGTATGCCTTGTCGTCCGCCGCCAACAACAACGGCAGCGCGTTTGCAGGCTTGTCCGCCAACACACCGTTTTACAACGTGTTGCTGGGCGTGGTGATGTGGCTGGGTCGATTCGGCGTCATCGTGCCCGTGCTGGCCATGGCCGGTTCACTCGCAGCAAAAAAGCGGTTGGCGGTCACCGATGGCACGCTGCCCACCCACGGCCCGCTCTTCACCGGCTTGCTCATCGGCACCGTGCTGTTGGTCGGCCTCTTGAACTATGTGCCCGCATTGGCACTCGGCCCGGTGGTCGAGCATTTGATGCTGTGGACACGTTGAGAACATCACCATGACACGCAACACTTTGACCCTGTTGGACCCCGCGCTGGTGATGCCCGCGCTGGCAGATGCTTTCAAAAAACTGGACCCGCGGGTGCAGTGGCGCAACCCGGTGATGTTCGTGGTGTATGTCGGCAGTGCCTTCACCACGGCGCTGGCGGCGGCACAACCCGGTGTGTTCACTGTGCTGGTGGCGCTGTGGTTGTGGTTCACCGTGCTGTTCGCCAACTTCGCTGAGGCCCTGGCCGAAGGCCGCAGCAAAGCGCAGGCGGCCAGCCTGCGGGGCCTGAAAAAACAAACCTGGGCCAAGAAGCTGCAGGGCAGCTACCTTCAAGGCAAACCACGCACCGAGATGCAGTGGCACCCGCTGGAGGCCGACCAGCTGCGCAAAGGCGACATCGTGCTGGTGGAAGCGGGTGAGACCCTGCCCGCCGACGGCGAGGTGATCGACGGCGTGGCCTCGGTGGACGAAAGCGCCATCACCGGCGAATCGGCGCCGGTGATCCGCGAGTCAGGCGGCGATTTTTCTGCCGTCACCGGCGGCACGCGGGTGCTGTCGGACTGGATCGTGGTGCGTGTTTCGGTGAACCCCGGCGAAACCTTTGTCGACCGCATGATCGCCATGGTGGAAAACGCCAAGCGCCAGAAGACGCCGAACGAGATCGCGCTGACCATTTTGCTGGTCGCATTGACCATCGTGTTTCTGGGTGTGGTGGTCACGTTGTTGCCGTTCTCGCAATTTGGTGTGACGGCCTCGGGAGCGGGGCAACCCGTCAGTCTGGTGGTGCTGGTGGCCTTGCTCGTGTGTTTGATCCCGACCACCATCGCCGGGCTGCTGTCGTCGATTGGGGTGGCAGGCATGAGCCGCATGATGCAGGCCAATGTGATCGCCACCTCGGGCCGCGCGGTGGAGGCGGCGGGTGATGTGGACGTGTTGCTGCTGGACAAAACCGGCACCATCACCCTCGGCAACCGCCAGGCCAGTGCGTTTTTTCCAGCGCCCGGCGTCACAGAAGCGCAACTCGCCGACGTGGCCCAACTCGCATCGCTGGCCGACGAAACTCCGGAAGGCCGCAGCATCGTGGTGCTGGCCAAACAAAAGTTTCAGTTGCGTGAACGCGATGTGGCCGCGCTCGGTGCCAGCTTCGTTCATTTCAGCGCGCAAACCCGCATGAGCGGCGTGGACCTGCCAGGCACAACCGGCGGCCAACGCCAAGTGCGCAAAGGCGCAGCCGATGCGATCCGCCGCCATGTGGAGGCATTGGGCGGCGTATTCCCAGCCGCGCTGCAAAACGTCGTGGACGACACATCACGCCGCGGCAGCACCCCTTTGGTGGTGGCCGATGGTGCCAAAGCATTGGGCGTGGTGGAGCTGAAGGACATTGTCAAAGGCGGCATCAAGGAACGTTTCGCCGAGCTGCGCCGCATGGGCATCAAAACCGTGATGGTGACCGGTGACAACCGGCTCACCGCCGCCGCCATCGCGGCTGAAGCAGGCGTGGACGACTTCCTCGCTGAAGCCACACCGGAGGCTAAGCTAAAGCTGATCCGCGACCACCAGGCCCAGGGTCGCCTCGTGGCCATGACAGGCGACGGCACCAACGATGCGCCCGCCCTGGCCCAGGCCGATGTGGCCGTGGCCATGAACACTGGCACCCAGGCCGCCAAAGAAGCCGGCAACATGGTGGACTTGGACAGCAACCCCACCAAGTTGATCGAGATTGTCGAGACCGGCAAACAAATGCTGATGACACGCGGCTCGCTCACCACCTTCAGCATTGCCAACGACATTGCCAAATATTTCGCCATCATTCCAGCCGCTTTTGTGACCACCTACCCGCAGCTCGCAGCGCTGAACGTGATGCAGCTGGCCAGTCCGTCGTCGGCTATTTTGTCGGCGGTGATCTTCAATGCACTCATCATCGTGGTGCTGATCCCACTGGCGCTCAAAGGCGTGGCCTACCGCGCAGTGGGTGCCGCCGCGCTCTTACGCCGGAATCTGGCTGTTTACGGATTGGGCGGGGTGATCGTGCCCTTCATCGGCATCAAAGCCATCGACCTGCTGGTCGCTGCACTGGGCTTGGCTTGAAACAGGCCATCGCTACCAACAAGGAGTACGTCAACATGTCTTCCACCCCGATCCCAAACAACGCACCTGTTTCGACTCACAAAGGCACGGAGGGGCTGCTGCGCCCTGCCCTCTTCCTGTTCGTGATCCTGTCGCTGGTGACCGGGCTGTTTTATCCCGTGGTGGTCACTGGTATCGCGCAAGCGGCATTTCCCAACGCAGCAAGCGGGAGTTTGATCCAGCGCAACGGTCAGGTCGTAGGCTCGGCCTTGATCGGACAGTCCTTCACCGATCCCAAACATTTCTGGGGACGGCCTTCTGCCACCGGCCCAATGACCCACAACGCCGAAGCATCCGGTGGCTCGAACCTGGGGCCCATGAACCCCGCGCTGGTGGACGCCGTGAAGGCCCGCATCAACGCCCTGCGCAGCAGCGACCCCGCCAACACAGCCGCCGTGCCGGTGGACCTGGTGACCACCTCGGCCAGCGGGCTCGATCCCCACATCAGCCGTGCCGCTGCCGACTACCAGGTCCAGCGGGTGGCCAAAGCACGTGGTCTGCCCGTGACCGAGGTGCAGGCTTTGGTGGAGGCACACACCGAATGGCCGTTGCTGGGGTTTCTGGGCGAGGCACGGGTGCATGTGCTGGCCTTGAACCTGGCGCTGGATGCCACCGGCCCTCGCTGACACCTGGGTCGACATCGACATGGAATTGTTCGGTGCGTTGCTCGTGATCGTCGCGCCTTTGTTGCTGGCACACTGGCTGGTAGGACGCAAGGATCGTCCGCGTCGTAACGACCCTGGCGGCACCACACCCCCTGGAGAAACGACAGAACGATGACACCAAGGACCGCTTGCCCATGTTGATCAACTGCGCCGCCTACCAGGACGGCCACAAACTTGCCGACATTCCCACCGACGACATTGCCCAGTGGCTGGAAAAACCCGACTGCTTCGTCTGGGTGGCGCTGCGTGACCCCGCCGAGGACGAACTGCGGCAGATGCAGCAAGAGTTCGGTCTGCACGAGCTGGCCGTCGAGGATGCCCGCCATGGGCACCAGCGTCCCAAAATGGAGGAGTACGGCGACACCGTGTTTGTGGTGATGCAGTTGCTCGAACTGCAAAGCGGGCAGATCCACGCGGGCGAGGTGGCTATTTTTGTGGGGCCCAACTTCGTGCTCTCCGTGCGCAACGACAGCAACCAGCACTTCCTTGGTGTGCGTGAACGCTGCGAGCGTGAGCCGCAGCTCCTGCGACACGGCGCGGGTTTTGTTTTTTATGCGCTGATGGATGCCGTGGTGGACCGCTACTTTCCGCTGCTGGACGACATCGAAACCGAGCTGGACGAAATCGAAACCCACATCTTCGAGCGCGGTGCCGCACGCTGGAACATTGAGCGGCTGTACGCCCTGAAGCGCCGCGCCACTGCCTTGCGCCATGCCGTGGCCCCTTTGCTGGAGGTGACCAGCAAACTGCATGGCGGGCGTGTGCCTGGGGTCTGCACCACCACAGAAGAGTATTTCCGCGACGTGCACGACCACCTGATGCGCATCAACGCCACCATCGACGCTGTCCGCGACACCATCGGCACCGCCATTCAGGTGAACCTGTCCATGGTGACGATCGAGGAATCTGAAACCACCAAACGGCTCGCCGCCTGGGCTGCCATCTTTGGCGTCTCCACCGCCATGGCCGGCGTTTGGGGCATGAACTTCGATCACATGCCCGAGTTGAAGTGGCGTTACGGCTACCCGCTCGCCTTGGCGGCCATCAGCACCGCTGCGGCCATTCTTTATTGGCGCTTCAAGCGCTCGGGTTGGTTGTAAAGATGCCCGTACAAGACGATGAACGGCCCGACCCCGATGCCTTGCTGCAGCAAATGCGGCAGGCAGAAAGCCGGGCCAAACGCGGTCGACTGAAGATATTCTTTGGTGCGTCAGCAGGCGTTGGAAAAACCTACGCCATGCTGGCGGCGGCCCAAGCAGCCCACGGGCGGGGCGAGGCCCTGACGGTGGGCCTGGTGGAGACCCACGGCCGCGCTGAGACCGAGGCCATGCTGCGCGGCTTGCCACGCCTGCCGCTCAAGCCCATGCCCCACCGCGACCGCGTGCTGCAAGAGTTCGATCTCGATGCCGCATTGGCATTTGGCGCGGCCCACGACAAAGCACTCATCTTGCTGGACGAATTGGCGCACAGCAATGCACCAGGCTCCCGCCATCCCAAAAGGTGGCAGGACGTGCAGGAGCTGCTGGACGCCGGGGTGGACGTGTGGTCCACCATGAATGTGCAGCACCTGGAGAGCCTGAACGACATCGTCAGCGGCATCACCGGCATTCGGGTGTGGGAAACCGTGCCCGACCGACTGTTTGACGAGGCCGACGAGGTGGTGGTCGTGGACCTGCCACCGGATGAATTGCTGGCACGCCTGAAAGCGGGCAAGGTTTACCTGCCGCAGCAGGCCGAACGGGCGGTGGCGAATTTTTTCCGCAAGGGCAATTTGCTGGCGCTGCGCGAACTGGCCTTGCGCCGCACCGCAGACCGCGTGGACGGCCAGATGCAGGCCTACCGCAAACAAAGCGCCGCGCAATCGGTGTGGCCGAACCGGGAAGCGCTGCTGGCCTGTGTCGGGCCGGGTGAACATGGCGAGAAAGTGGTGCGAACCTGTGCGCGTTTGGCGGCGCAACTGGATGTGCCCTGGCATGCGGTACATGTGGAATCGCCCAAGGTGCAGCGGTTGCCAGCGGCACGCCGTCAACACGTACTGCGCGTGCTGAAACTGGCGCAGGACTTGGGTGGACAAACGGCCACCCTGGCAGCGCCGGATGAAGCGGCCGCCCTGGTGCGTCATGCACGTGAGCACAACTTGGCGCGTTTGGTGGTGGGCCGGCCTGACCAGCGCTGGCCGTGGCGTCGGTCACTGGCTGACCGCATTGCGGGCATGGCGGACGACCTGGATGTGCTGCAAGTGGCCCTGCCCGCTTCATCTGCCGTGCGCGGGCCGCGTCCGTCCGTCGCAGAACCGAAGGATGTTTTTCACTGGCCGGGCTACCTGTTCTCGGCATTGGCCTGCTCGGCCACTGCCTTGCTGGCCACGCCACTTTTGCCCTGGCTGGACCTGAGCAACATCATCATGCTGTTCCTGCTGGTGGTGGTGCTGGTGGCGCTGGCGTTTGGGCGCGGCCCTGCGGTGGTGGCGGCGGTGCTCGGCGTGGGGTTGTTTGATTTTTTCTTCGTGGCGCCCCGCTTCTCATTCGCGGTGAGTGATGTTCAGTACCTGGTCACCTTCGTCGTCATGCTGCTGGTGGCCTTGGTCATTGGACAACTCACCGCCGGGCTGAAAGTACAAGCCGAGTCGGCTGCACAGCGCGAACACCGCATGCGCGGTTTGTACGAAATGGCACGCGACCTCTCCGCCGCCTTGCTGCCCGAACAAGTGGCCGAGATCGGCGCGCGTTTTTTGCAAGCGGAGTTCGCAGCCCAGTCCACCCTGCTGGCCAGCGACGAGAACGACCAGCTGCAAGCCCTGCCGGGCGGCACGGCAGCCGTGGACATGGGTGTGGCCCAGTGGTGTTTCAACCGGGGTGAAGCCGCAGGCCGCGGCACCGACACCTTGAGCGCCAGCCCTTGTCTGGTGCTGCCTTTGAAAGCACCGATGCGGCTGCGCGGCGTTCTGGCCGTGATTCCCGGTGACGCCAGAACGCTGGGCCCTGAACAGCGCCGCCTGCTGGACACCTGTGCATCGCTGCTGGCCATCTCTTTGGAGCGCATCCACTACATTGATGTGGCGCAAAAAAGCACGGTGCAGATCGAATCCGAACGGCTGCGCAACTCCCTGCTGTCGGCCATCTCCCACGACCTGCGAACGCCGCTGGCGGTGCTGGTCGGTCAGGCCGATGCACTGGCCCTGAATGAGCCTGGGACCAGCCCGGCACAGCGGCAGGAGGTCGCCACAGCGATCCGCCAATCGGCCTTTCGCATGAACGCATTGGTCAACAACCTGCTGGACATGGCCCGCTTGGAAGCAGGTGCCGTGCAGTTGAACCGCGCCTGGCTGCCATTGGAAGAGGTGGTGGGTGCCGCGCTGGCCAGTTGCGCCCCCTCATTGGCGGGGCGCCCTGTGCGGGTGCGCCTGTCCGACGACCTGCCACTGCTGCACCTGGATGCGGTGCTGATTGAACGGGTGCTTGTGAACCTGCTGGAAAACGCGGTCAAGTACACCCCCGCAGGCAGTGCCATCGACATCAGCGCATCCACCGCCGAGCACCAGGTCGTGGTGACACTCGATGACCACGGCCCCGGTTTACCCAAGGGCAAAGAGGAGCTGGTGTTTGAAAAGTTTGAGCGTGGCAGCAAAGAATCGGCCACGCCTGGGGTGGGCCTGGGCCTGGCGATTTGCCGTGCCATCATGCAGGCGCACGGTGGGGACATCCGAGGGGAAACCCGGCTGCGGGACGGTCACGTCATCGGCGCGCGGTTCATGTTGTTCCTGCCCCTCGGCACACCACCACTGGACGACGGTGCACACCGCCCTGCCCTCACCTGAAGACCTGTCACCGCATGAACAAAACCAGCATTTTGGTGGTTGAAGACGAAGTTGAAATTCGGCGTTTGGTGCGCCTTGTGCTCGAACAAGAAGGGCATGAGGTTCACGAGGCCGCCACACTGCAACGCGGCCTGATCGAGGCCGGCACACGCCGACCGGACCTGGTGGTGCTGGACCTGGGTCTGCCCGATGGCGATGGGGTGGAGTTGGTGCGCGAGCTGCGCAAATGGTCCAATGCGCCTGTGATCATTTTGTCCGCGCGCACCCTGGAGGCAGACAAGATCACCGCTTTGGACGCTGGCGCGGATGACTACCTGATCAAACCCTTCGGCGCCGGCGAGCTGACGGCCAGGGTTCGGGCGCAACTGCGCCGCCACCAGCAACAAACCCCAGCGGGTGAGGCCATCATCAGCTTCGGTGACATTCAGATCGACCTGGCTCGGCGCACCGTGGAACGCTCGGGCATCCTGCTGCACCTGACGCCGATCGAGTACAAGCTGCTGACCCACCTCGCATCACAACCGGACCGGGTCATCACCCACCCCCAGCTGCTCAAAGCGGTCTGGGGGCCCGGGCACACACAGGACACGCACTATGTACGGGTGCACATGGCGAATCTGCGTAAAAAGATTGAGGCCGATCCCTCTCGGCCCGCGCACCTGATCACTGAAACCGGCATCGGCTACCGGTTTGTTCAGTGAAATCAAGCTTTATTTTTTGGTGTAAACCTTGTCGAAGGTGCCACCGTCAGCAAAGTGCGTTTTCTGCGCTTTGGCCCAGCCACCGAAGACGTCGTCGATCTTGAACAAGTTCACCTTGGGGAAGGACTTGGCGTATTTCTCCGCCACTTTCGGGTCGGTGGGACGGTAGTAATTCTGGCCCGCGATGTCCTGGCCTTCGGGTGAGTACAGGTACTCCAGGTAAGCCTGTGCGACTGCGCGGGTGCCGCGTTTGTCCACCACCTTGTCGACCACGGTCACGGGGGGTTCAGCCAAGATGCTGATGGAGGGCACGATGATCTCGAACTTGTCCGGTCCCAACTCTTTGAGCGCCAGGAAGGCTTCGTTCTCCCAAGAGATGAACACGTCACCAATGCCGCGCTCCACAAAGGTGGTGGTCGAGCCGCGTGCGCCGGAATCCAGCACCGGCACGTTGGCCAAAATTTTCCCGACAAACTCCTGCGCCTTGGCGTCTGAGCCGTATTTTTTCAGTGCGTAACCCCAGGCCGCCAGGTAGTTCCAGCGTGCGCCGCCCGAGGTTTTGGGGTTGGGTGTGATGACGGAGATTCCGGGTTTGGCCAAGTCGTCCCAGTCTTTGATGCCTTTGGGGTTGCCTTTGCGCACCAGCAGCACGATGGTGGAGGTGTAAGGCGCACTGTTGTGCGGCAGGCGTTTTTGCCAATCGGCGGGCAACAACTTGCCCTTGGATGAGATTTCATCAATGTCATAGGCCAGGGCCAAGGTCACCACATCAGCCTCCAGCCCGTCGATCACCGAGCGCGCTTGTTTCGCAGCGCCACCGTGGGATTGTTTAATGGTGACTTTTTCGCCCGTTTTTGCCAGCCAGTGTTTGGCAAAGGCTTTGTTGAAGTCGTCGTACAACTCGCGCGTGGGGTCATAGGACACGTTGAGGAGGGTGACTTCTTTCTGAGCCCAAGCACCCACGGTGGCCGTGGTCAACAACAAGGCGGCAAGGCTGGTTTTGAAGCGAGTGAGTAAGGTCATGGTGGTGGCTGTAGGGTGTGATTGGAATGACGGCATCGTAGGCAGCATCAGGTATGAAAAGAAGCGACGTTTTTGCAGTTGGATATGCGCGAAGTAACTATGTGATGATCTAACCCGCGCGTTCAACTGCGCTGCTCCGGACCTCCTGAACCGCCCGCTACACTGCCGCCCATGTATCAAGCGCAGATCAAACATTGCCGAGCCTGCGGTACTGCCGTGGAGCACCGTGTGCCGGCGGACGACAACCGTGAGCGTGCGGTGTGTCCGGCCTGTGGCACGGTGCATTACCAAAACCCGATCAATGTGGTGGGCACTGTGCCGGTCTGGCAAGACAAGGTGCTGCTGTGCCGCCGCAACATTGAACCCCGCCACGGTTTTTGGACCCTGCCTGCCGGATTCATGGAGTTGGGGGAAACCAGCGAACAAGGAGCCTTGCGCGAGACCGACGAAGAAGCGGGTGCCCGGATCGAGTTGTTGGGCTTGTTCACGGTGCTCAACGTCGTGCATGTCGGCCAGGTGCATCTCTACTACCGGGCGCGTTTGCTGAGCCCAGAACTGAACCCGGGGCCTGAAACCATCGAGGCTGGGTTGTTCAGCGAGGCCAACATTCCCTGGGACCAGCTGGCCTTTCGAACGGTTCACCAGACCTTGGAGCATTTTTTTGCCGATCGCCGCCGGGGTCAATTTGGCATTCACTGTGCCGATATCACGTGACCCGCTCACGCCAACTGAATGAGTCAAGCCGATACCCCATCCCCAAACCAAGCACCCCGCTTGCGTGAAGACCTGATCCACCCTGACCCACTGCTGGATTGTCTGGTGGCGGTCTGTCAGTTACACGGGGTGACGGCGTCACGGGCATCGCTGGCCAGCGGTTTGCCGTTGAATCATGAGCCCTTGAGCCTGGAGCTGGCGGAGCGTGCCGCTGTGCGAGCGGGGATGTCGGCGAGGTTGTTGCGCGTGGGTCTGACCGACATCGACCCGCACAGTTTGCCGGCCATTTTGATTCTCAAGAACAACCAAGCCTGCGTTCTGCTGGGCTGGGACCACAGCCCCAACCAGGACCCGGCCCAATCCCAGGCCCGCGTGCTCCTACCCGAAACCGGGCAGGGGTCTGTGCGGCTGCCGCTGCAGGATTTGAAAGACCGCTACACCGACTTGGTGCTTTTTGTGCGGCCACATTTCCGGTTTGACGAACGCACGCCCGAGCTGCACACCGTCAAGGCCAAACACTGGTTCTGGAGCGCCATTGCGGCGCAGCGTTTTGTCTACCGCGATGTGCTGTGGGCGGCGGCGCTGATCAATATTTTTGCTTTGGCGTTTCCACTGTTTTCCATGAATGTGTACGACCGGGTGGTGCCCAACCACGCGGTGGAAACCTTATGGGCCCTGGCCGTGGGCGTGGTGCTGGTGCTGGTGCTGGACTTGTTTTTGCGGATTTTGCGTGGCCGTTTCGTGGACGAAGCCAGCGCCCGTGTGGATGTGCAGATTTCAGCATCGCTGATGGAAAAAGTGCTGGGCATGCGGCTGGAGCACCGGCCTGAATCGGTGGGCTCCTTCGCCTCCAACCTGCGGGGTTTTGAACAGGTGCGCGACTTCATTGCATCAAGCACGGTCACCGCACTGATTGACCTGCCCTTTGCGCTGCTGTTTTTGGGCGTGATGCTCTGGATCTCGCCCTGGATGGTGTTGCCGGTGGTGGTGGCATTCGCCTTGATCGTGCTGCTGGGTTATTCGCTGCAAAACAAACTGCACGCGCTGTCGGAGAGCACCTACCGCGCCGCAGCGCAACGAAACGCCACCTTGATTGAAAGCCTCACCGCCATCGAGACCATCAAGTCACAAGGCGCCCAAGGCGTGATTCAAGCCAAATGGGAACGCGCGAACTTGTTCCTGGCGAGCACAGGCGTCAAGATGCGTCGCCTGTCCAGCGGTGCCATGTACGGCAGCAATTTTTTATCTCAGTTGGTGTCTGTGGTGCTGATCATCATCGGCGTTTACCTGATCAGTGAACGCCAGTTGACCATGGGGGCGTTGATTGCCTGCACCACCTTGGCATCACGCGCGCTGGCCCCGGCCGGGCAAATTGTCGGGCTCTTGATGCAGTACCAGGGCGTTCGTACCGCCATGGCCTCTTTGAACCAGATCATGGACAAACCCGTGGAGCGGCCCGAAGGCGAAACCTTTGTGCAGCGCCCGCAATTGCGCGGTGACATTGAGTTTCGCAACGTCAAGTTTGCCTACCCCAACCGCACCGATGCTGCCCTGGACGGATTGAGTTTCAAGATCGCCGCAGGTGAGCGTGTGGCCTTGATCGGTCGGGTCGGGTCGGGTAAATCCACCATACAGCGTTTGATGATGGGCTTGTACCAGGCGACCGAAGGCGCCGTGTTGCTCGACGGCATCGACCTGCGCCAGCTCGACCCGTCGGATGTGCGGCGAAATGTGGCCTGCGTGTCGCAAGACGTGACTTTGTTTTATGGCAGCCTGCGCGACAACATCACCTTCGGCCAACCCTATGCCAACGATGCTGCCTTGGTCGCCGCCGCCGATGTGGCGTGCATGAATGAGTTCGTGAACCGCCACCCGCGTGGCTTTGACATGCTGGTGGGCGAACGCGGAGAGTCGCTCTCCGGTGGCCAGCGCCAGGCAGTTGGACTTGCCCGCGCTGTCTTGCACAACGCCCCCATCCTGCTGTTGGACGAACCCACCAGCGCCATGGACTTTTCGACTGAGGCGCAAATCACCACCAAGATGTCGCAGTTTGCCGCCCACAAAACCGTGGTGCTCGTGACCCACCGCACGTCGATGTTGGCCATGGTGAACCGCGTGATCGTGATTGACGGCGGCAAGATCGTGGCCGACGGGCCACGCGACCGCATCATGGAAGCCCTCGCCTCGGGCCGTGTGGCCAAGGCCGCTTGACGTCATCATGGAAGCCAAAACGCCAACGCCCCCTGTTGTTGCAGCCCATGCCGCCTCCGACCTGGCGGGCTTTCGACCGTTTGAACAACAAGCCGATGCCGTCATGTCACGCCACGAGACCCAACGCGCCCAGTTGATCGTGCGGGTCGCCGCGGTGTCGTTGGTTCTGCTGCTGGTTTGGGCCTCGCTGGCCCATGTGGAAGAAGTGACGCGGGGCGATGGCCGCGTCATCCCCTCCAAACAGCTTCAGGTGGTGCAAAGCCTGGACGGCGGCGTGGTGTCGGAGATTTTGGTGCGCGAGGGCGATGTGGTGGAAGCCAACCAATTGCTGCTCAAGATCGACGAAACCCGCGCCACTTCCGGTGTGCGTGAAAGTGCGGCCCAAGGTTTTGCGCTGCGCGCACGCCAAGCCCGTTTGCGGGCACTGGCCGAAGGCACCAGTTTCCTGCCGCCCAAGTCCGATGGGGATGCTGAAGAGCTCTCCACCATCGAAGAAGAGCGCCGCCTCTACCAGAACAAGCTGAGCGAACTCAACACCCTGCTGGGCATCAACCAGCAGCAGTTGCAGCAACGGATGCAGGAGCTCTCCGAAATGCGCGCACGAAAAAGCGCCGCCGATCGGTCCCTGGAATTCAACCAACAGGAACTGAACAAAACCCGCCCTCTGCTGGCCACGGGTGCCGTTTCAGAGGTGGACTTGTTGCGCTTGGAGCGCGAGGTCTCGCGCAGCCGTGGCGACTCGGAACAAGCGGCCGCCCAAATCAGCCGCGTGCAAGCCGCCATCGGCGAAGCGCAGCGAAAAATTCAAGAAACCGAGCTGGCGTTTCGCAACGAAGCGCGCAAAGAACTCTCCGAAGTCACCGGACGTTTGAACGCCTTGAATGAGGGCGCCGTCGCCCTGGCCGACAAGGTCGACAAATCCCAAGTCAAAAGTCCGGTGCGCGGGCGGGTGCAGCGCCTGCTGGCCAACACCGTGGGCGGCGTGGTGCAACCCGGCAAAGACATTGTGGAGATCGTGCCGCTGGACGACACCCTGGTGCTGGAAGCCAAGGTGCAGCCCAAGGACATCGCCTTCATCCGCCCTGGCCAAAAAGCGACCGTCAAGTTCACCGCCTACGACTTCTCGATTTACGGCGGCCTGGACGCCAAGGTGGAAAACATCAGCCCCGACACCGTGGTGGACGAAAAAGGCAACGCCTACTACCTGGTGCGGGTGCGCACGGTGCAGGCCAATTTCAGCGAAAAGCTGCCCATCATCCCCGGCATGACGGCCGAAGTGGATGTCTTAACCGGCAACAAGACTGTCTTGTCTTATCTGCTCAAACCGGTCCTCAAAGCCAAGGCTTATGCCCTGAGCGAGCGCTAAAGCCGTATCAAGATCGGTCCATCCGTCAGGTGACGGCAGTTTCCTTATTGCACCAGTTTCCCCATTTTTTGGCGGAACAGTTCACGAAATCTGCCCTGCCTCAACACAATAAGGCCACCCCAAACTTGGCCTTCCCTGTAACAATTGAGGCCATCGGCGGCATGGTGTCGTGCCGCGTTTGTTTTGCCTTTCAATCAAGGAATCCCCATGCCCACCATCGTTCAAACCCAGCAAGGCATCGTCACAGGCTTGTGGGGCGGCAATGCCCTGATCCGCGGGCAAGACGGTGTGATGCGCGTGCTCAAATTGGGCGATGTGGTGCGCAAGGGCGACGTGATACTGACCACCCAGGACGGCATCGTTCGCCTCAGCCAAGACGGTGAGGACGTTGCGCCCTCAGTCGCCCAGCGGGTATTGGCCAGTGAAACCGACCGTGTGATCGCGGCCCTGGAGCAAAACCAGCCCGATGCCGCACCCGCAGCCGGCCTCGCCGGTGGAGCCGACGGCACCAATTTGGGCGAAGGCCTGAGGGTGGGACGGATTACCGAAAGCACGGGCGGTACCGAATCGGGTGTCCCCAACGCCCAAATCGCAGGCAGCAGCACTGCGGGTGAAACAAGCTCGACTACAAACACGCCTCCTGCGGCGAATTCGGCCAGCGTGACGGGCAATGAAGACAGCACCTTGCCCATCTCCTTGATCGGCAGTGACAGCGACGGGTCCGTGGTGAGCGTGCGCATCATTTCCGTTCCCACAGGCGGCACGCTGTTGGTCAATGGTGCACCGGTCAGTGCAGGCACGGTGTTGACGCCCGAGCAGGCTGCAAATTTGCAGTTTCTGCCCAACCCTAACCTGAACGGCAACCCGGGACCGGTCACTTTCACCGTCACCGACAACCGTGGCGCCGAGTCGGGCACGGGAACCGTGAACATTTTGCTGTTGCCCGTGCCTGATGCGCCCGTCAGCAGCGCTGACTTTGCCAGCACACCCGAAGACACGCCCTTGACTTTGGTGCCTGCGGCTTTGCTTGCCAACGATGTGGATGCCGACGGCGATCCGCTCACCATCGTCTCCGTTCAAAACCCCAGCAATGGCACGGTGGCTTTGGTGGGTGGGAACGTCGTGTTCACGCCGCCACCGAACTATTCAGGTCCGTCTTCCTTCACCTACACCGTCTCCGATGGAACCGGTGGTTTGTCGACTTCCACGGTCTTCATCACGGTCACACCCGTGAACGATGACACCCCCGTCAGCAGCGACGACTTTGCAAGCACCCCCGAAGACACGCCCTTGACTTTGGTGCCTGCGGCTTTGCTTGCCAACGATGTGGATGCCGACGGCGACCCGCTCACCATCGTCTCCGTTCAAAACCCCAGCAATGGCACAGTGGCGCTGGTGGGCGGCAACGTCGTGTTCACGCCAGCACCCAACTACTTTGGGCCGGCGTCCTTCACCTACACCGTCTCCGACGGTACCGGCCGTTTGTCGACTTCCACGGTATTCATCACGGTCACACCCGTGAACGACGCGCCCGTTGCCAACGACGATGCCGGCAGCACACTGCTGAACACCTCCATCAGCTTCCCCCCTGCAACCTTGCTGTTCAATGACAGCGACATTGACGGTGGCGCACTGAGCATTGTTTCAGTTCAAAACCCCGTCAACGGCTCAGTCAGCCTCGTGGGGGGCACACCGGTCTTTGATCCCGCGCCGGGGTATGTTGGCCCTGCATCGTTCACTTACACAATTTCGGATGGCAATGGGGGCACTTCCACGGCCACTGTCAACATCACGGTCACCGCACCCCCTCCCCCACCACCCCCGCCACCTCCTCCACCCGCCACGGGACTTTCCATCAACGATGTGACGGTGAATGAAGGCGCCGGAACCGCCACTTTCACCGTCACACTGTCGCCTGCGGCATCAAGTGTGGTCACGGTCAACTACGCCACCTCCAGTGGAACAGCCACTTCAGGCGCAGACTTTTCTGCCGTCAACGGCGTGCTGACGTTCCCTGTGGGTGTCACCACGCAAACCATCGTCGTTCCCATCACCAACGACTTGATCGCTGAGGGCACAGAGACCTTCAACGTGACCTTGTCAGGCGCAGTGAACGCCACGATTGCGGATGGCACTGGCGTCGGGACCATCATCGACAACGACGGTACACCCACCATCGCATCGGTGTCCAGTCCCACGGTGGTGGAAGGAAACAACCTTGTCTACACGGTGGCCGTGTCCGGCACTTCAACCACCAGCACCACTTTCCCCTTCATCCTCGGTGGTGGCTCTGCTGCCGTGGGCGACTATGGCTCGCCCACCTTCAGCAATGGCGTCACCTTGGTCGCAGGCAATGTGGTGATTCCACCGGGGGTGACCAGCTTCTCTGTCACGCTGCCAACGGTGAATGACACCGTGGCGGAGCCAAATGAGACCGTGCCGTTGGTGATCGGTAGCGTGACAGGCACCGGCACCATCACCGACAACGACAGCGCCCCGACCATCGCCAGCATCTCCAGCCCGACCGTGGTCGAAGGCAATGACTTGGTTTACAACGTGGTGGTCACAGGCACCTCTTCCACCAGCACCTCGATCCCCTTCACCTTGGGTGGTGGCTCGGCTGCCGTGGGCGACTATGGCTCGCCCACCTTCAGCAATGGCGTCACCTTGGTCGCAGGCAATGTGATCATCCCTCCGGGCGTGACCAGCTTCAGCGTCACGCTGCCCACCGTGAATGACACCGTGGCGGAGCCGAATGAGACCGTGCCTTTGGTCATCGGTGGCGTCACCGGCACCGGCACCATCACCGACAACGACAGCGGTCCCACCATCGCTAGCATCTCCAGCCCGACCGTGGTGGAAGGCAATGACTTGGTTTATGCCGTCACTGTCACCGGCACGTCCTCAACTGCCACTTCGATCCCCTTCACCCTGGGTGGTGGCTCGGCTGCCGTGGGCGACT
>Ga0315907_10004014_pt1 | contig 16798 bp, 14 predicted proteins | sample LakEriMetagenome_3_FD_203525 | JGI IMG/M metagenome (GOLD analysis project Ga0315907, IMG submission 203525) | Freshwater fungal communities from buoy surface, Lake Erie, Ohio, United States - Buoy 12 MA123 | ecosystem: Environmental > Aquatic > Freshwater > Lake > Lake biofilm | place: USA... | reverse complement strand
ACCTTAATTTTATTGGTTTCGCTATCGGTTCTTTGGTTTTGTAAATCAAATAATCCTCCGAAAACAAGCGCTAAAAAATTAGATAAGAAGGAGATTTTCACCGATTTTTCCTTAAATACATTTAGTAGTGATGTAGAGTCAAAGCTCTTGGCAGAACTACGGATTTGTGATACTGCGCGTGTTGGAGATGAATTTGGCGCTTGTTCACCAAAGTATTTTAAGTTTTTTAAATTGAGTAAGAACAAACCCCTTCGTGATGGGTTCATGCTCTTAATTAATGGAATTGCGTTTCAAGACCCTGAAGCTAAGTTTCCAATACGAAGGTTGTTGATTTTTGAGCGTGAAGGAGGTAAGCTTGTGGCGGTGAATAAGTTCAAAGGAAATTTAATTGAAACTCGAGAAGTGGAAGGCTCTCCGTATCAAGACATTTTGATTCGCTTTAAGCTGGATCAATATAATGAAAAGTATCACGTGCTATATACCTGGGATAAGAATCGATATCAATTAAAGCAATGTGAAAAATTGGTCTATTGGGATGAGACTAAAATGAAGTTTGTAGGGGGATCCGTGTTAGCCTCTAAGATAGATTCTGTTTCTCGAGAGGTAGAGAAAATCCTCGTTGATGAAAACCTGGTATTTTAGAAACCCTCGATTGCTCCCAATCCAAATAATGCAAAGTCCAATTTACTGGGGTCTTCCGGTATCAGTTCTTTAGCAAATTCATACAACAATTGACTACTTTTCCAATCGTTTTGCGTGCGTTCCAAAATACCTAGCTTTCTGGCGATATTTCCTGTATGAACGTCCAGTGGAATGTGTAGATCCTTTGGAGAAAGGGTGTTCCATATACCAAAGTCCACTCCTTTTGCATTTGAACGGACCATCCACCTCAAGTACATGTTAAGACGTTTACATGCGCTATTAATCATTGGATTTGAAAGATGCTTTGTGCTTCGTGCTTGATGCGGGGTTTGAAGCATGGCTTCTCGAAAGTTGCTTATGGCAACATCAATCCCTTCGGATGCTGTTTTTTTAAAGGAAGCTTCTAATCCATCGGCTTCATAAATTCTTCTAAGGGCCTGAATGAAAAAGACCAAATCTGCTCCTGAAAAGGTTCGGTGTACGAATTTTAAGGTTCGATGGGCCTCAAAGTTCATTACATAATCATAGGGAGATTCGCCAAAGATTGTCACGAGCTGGTTTCCACTCTTAATAATAGATTTTCGATTTCCCCATGCGATTGTCGCAACTAAAAGGCTAATGATTTCAATGTCTTCTTTGCGTTTGAATTGATGAGGAATAGATATCGGGTCATCCGCAATGAAACTTAGACTTTCAAATTGTTCAGCCTTAAGAAGAAGGAATTCGTTGAGTTCGTATGGGGTCATACCATCTTTCCGTCCTGCATGCGAAGCATCCGGTCGGCTTGTTGAGCGAGTTCTTGGTTATGGGTTACAATAACGAAACTCTGGTTTAATTCCTCCCGAAGTTTAAAGAATAGCTCATGTAATTCATTCGCATTTTTAGAATCTAGATTTCCAGAAGGTTCGTCAGCAAATACGATATTTGGTTGATTTACTAGGGCTCTACACACGGCAATACGCTGTTGCTCGCCTCCTGAAATTTCATTGGGTCTATGACTTGCACGGTCTTGAAGTCCTACTTTTTCCAAGAGTAAATACGCTTTTTCACGTGCCTCCTTTTTAGAAATCCCCTGAATCATCGCCGGAATCATGATGTTTTCTATGGCATCAAATTCTGGGAGTAGCTGATGGAATTGAAATACAAATCCAATTTTTTGGTTTCTGAATTTTGCAAGTTCACGTTGCGATAAGCTAAATGGGTTAACTCCATCAATGGTGAACGTGCCTTCGTCTGGTCGGTCAAGGGTTCCTAATATTTGCAATAAGGTTGTTTTTCCTGCACCTGATGAACCAACAATTGAAACAATCTCCCCAGCATTCACTTCAAGCGAAATGCCTTTGAGTATTTCGAGTTCACCGTATTTTTTAGTGAGGTTTACCGCGTTAAGCATTATTGTCTAAATGTAAGTCATGACCCATTCGATCACGTTTAGTTTTTAAATAGGCGTGATTATGGGCATTTCCTGGTACTTCTAATGCCACATTTTCAACAATTTCGAGTCCATATCCAATTAATCCCGTACGTTTTTTGGGGTTATTTGACATCAATCGCATCTTTGAAATGCCTAATTCTCGCAACATTTGGGCGCCAACACCATAATCTCGTTCATCGGCTTTGAATCCAAGTTCGATGTTCGCTTCAATGGTATCCATGCCTTGTTCTTGCAGTTTATACGCTTTTAATTTGTTAGAAAGACCAATTCCTCTTCCTTCCTGATTCATGTACACAATCACACCTTTTCCTTCCGCTTCAATCATCTCCATCGCTTTGTGCAATTGAGGTCCACAATCACAGCGACAAGAGCCGAAAATATCTCCAGTTAAACAGGATGAATGAACCCGAACTAACACCGGTTCGTCTTTTTCCCAAGTTCCTTTTACGAGAACTAAGTGATCGTGATCGGTGTTTTTATCTTTAAAGGCGTGCAATTGAAAATCACCGAAGGTTGTTGGCAATTTGACATCCACGATGGGTTCCACATGGGTTTCATGGGCAATTCGGTACTTGATTAGTTCCTCAATGCTGATGATTTTAAGATCAAATCGTTTGGCGATTTCAATCAATTGAGGAAGCCGTGCCATTGATCCATCCTCGTTTAAAATTTCTACAATTACTCCTGCTTCTTCAAACCCAGCCATTCTGGAAAGATCAACCGCCGCTTCTGTATGACCGGCACGTCTTAATACGCCACCCTTCTTTGCACGTAAAGGAAAGATATGACCCGGTTTTCCAAGTTCCTCTGGACGTGTGTTTTCATCAATTAAGGCTAAGATTGTTTTGGAACGATCACTGGCGGATATTCCAGTGGTGCACCCATGACCAATTAAGTCGATGCTCACCGTAAATGGTGTTTCATATGCCGCAGAATTATTACGAACCATCATTTCTAAGCCTAACTCATCGCAGCGCTCTTCGCTCAACGGAGCACAAATTAATCCCCTTCCGTGTGTTGCCATGAAATTAACCACTTCCGTGGATGCATTTCTTGCAGCTGTTAAAAAGTCTCCTTCATTTTCTCGATCTTCATCGTCCACAACGATGATTACTTTACCATTACGAATTTCTTCTATGGCCTCCTCAATGGTATTCAATTGATATGACATTATGCGTTTTTGGGTATGTGTTTAAGTGTTTCAAGTAGGTAAGACCAAAATTTTTGAACGGAAGATATTTGTACTTTTTCATCAGGCGAATGCGCTGCTCGGATGTTTGGTCCGAAGGAGATCATTTCAACCCCCGGTAGATGTTTGCCAAGAATGCCACATTCTAATCCGGCATGACAAGCTTTTACATGGGGTGCTTCATGAAATAGTTCCTTGTAAAGATTCTCCATCACGGTGAGGATACTTGAATTTCGGTTCGGTTCCCAGCCTGGATAATCGCCTCCTTGTTCAACGGTGGCACCCATATTCTCGAATGCTGATCGGATGGACATGCTCACTTCTGACTTCGTGCTTTCTACGGAACTGCGTTGGAGAGATTGAGTTGTGAACGCTCCTTCATGGATTATAACGCGTGCCAAACTGGAAGAAGCTTCCACAAGGTCCTTAATTTGCGGACTCATTCGAAATACGCCGTTATGGACCGCACATAAGGTATTTAAGATCTTTGTGCAATCCGCATCGGACATGGCATCTCCACTGCTTACAACCGATTCAATCTCGAACATATGTTCCGGTTCAATGCTGCTGTATTCTTGTTTAATGTGTGCAATAGTTTGAAGTAGGTTTTCTTTTGCTTCCTCACTATTCGCGACAGCGATTCTGCATGTGGCTTCTCGTGGGATCGCATTGCGTAGACTTCCTCCGTCGAAGGAAATCAATTGAATGGGGGTTGTTTGTTTCAATTCCCAGAGCAATCGAGCCATCCACTTATTGGCATTTCCACGCCCTTTATCGATGTCCATTCCTGAGTGTCCTCCAAGTAATCCGCGGAGTTTAATTTTCAAAACTTCCCAACCCTGATGGATGGATGTTTCTTGGTATGAATAGCTGGTGTTCGTGTCAATACCGCCTGCACAACCAATCGAAAGCTCATCGTCATCTTCGGTATCTAGATTCAGTAAGATTTTACCTTGAAGTAATGAACCGTCCAATTCTTTGGCGCCGGTCATTCCTGTTTCTTCATCGATAGTAAATAGGGCTTCTAGCGCAGGGTGAACGATCTCCTTGGATTGAAGTAAGGCCATGATTGCTGCAACACCTATGCCATTATCTGCACCTAAGGTGGTTCCTTCAGCCAATACCCAGTCGCCGTCAATGCGCATTTTTATGCCTTCTTGATCAAAATCAAATACGGTAGTTTCATTTTTCTGATGCACCATATCCAAATGGGATTGAAGGATAACGGTAACTCTATGTTCCATGCCAGCCGTCGCTGGTTTCTTGATGATCACATTCCCAATCGCATCTTCTAGTGTTTCTAAGCCAAGACCTTGACCAAATTCGATCATGAATTTACGGATACGCGCTTCTTTTTTTGATGGACGTGGAACTGCGTTTAGGTCGGCAAACGAACGCCAAAGGGCCGTAGGTTCTAAGTGATGAATAGCCATGGTTATGGAAATTTAGGAAATTGTTGAAAATCAGGATCACGTTTTTCTAAGAATGCATGTTTGCCTTCTTGAGCCTCGTTCGTCAAATAGTACAGTAAGGTGGCATCACCCGCTAACTCCATTAGCCCGTGTTGTCCGTCTAACTCGGCATTCATGGCGCGTTTAATCATTCGTATGGCCAAAGGACTTCGTTTCATGATTGTTTTACACCATTCTACGGTAGTATTCTCGAGTTCTGTTAGGGGTACTACTTTATTGACCATGCCCATTTTTTCCGCTTCTTCCGCCGTATATTGGTTACATAAAAACCAAATTTCTCGCGCTTTCTTCTGCCCAACGTGTCGCGCAAGGTAGGAAGAACCAAACCCACCATCAAAGCTTCCAACTTTCGGACCCGTTTGACCAAATCGAGCATTTTCAGAGGCAATGGTTAGGTCGCATACTACGTGAAGAACGTGACCACCGCCAATTGCATAACCATTCACCATGGCAATTACAGGCTTAGGCAACGAGCGAATGGCTTTGTGGATATCAAGCACATTCAATCGAGGCACGCCGTTTTCGGAGATATATCCTCCAATTCCTTTAACGTTTTGATCGCCTCCTGAACAAAAGGCTTTATCGCCAGCACCAGTGAGCACCACAACGCTGATGTCATTGCGTTCCCTACATATGTGTAAGGCATCTAGAATTTCCATATTGGTTTCTGGGCGAAACGCATTGTAAACTTCCGGTCTATTGATGGTAATTTTTGCAATTCCTTCAAAAAACTCAAAATGAATATCCGTATATGATTTAATTGAAACCCAAGCTCGCATGACGTTATTTTTTACAAAGGTAATAACAATCAACGAGGGGGAGAGTTTTGGAAACGGGTTAATTTAACTAATGTACAATGAATTTTTCAATACGATCGGTACCTAGAATCTGAAGGAAATAAATGCCAGGTAACAAATCCAAGTCATAGGAAATGTTAGGTTCGTAAGTAAACGATTGCAATTCGCCGAGGGCGTTAAATAACCTAATGACAGCGTTATAGGGCCATGAAAGTTGAAGTTGAAATTTTCCGGAATTCGGATTAGGCAGTATTTTGAATTCGAAAGATTCGCTTTCTTCAAGGTTCAAAGGGCCATTGCATTTGGGGGTTTTAAGCGTTAAGAAATTGGTCGCACTCGGGGTTGGGTTATCCGTGACATAACCGCTAAACCGCGTAAAAAACTTGTTGGATACGGAAGTGACGGTATTCGTTTGAAGCATATTGCAAGAGGTAAAACACGGGTTAGATCCGCTGTTGTTCATGTGCGCCCACCAAATTTCGGGTTGTTTTGGCCAATAAGGAGTAAAGGCGTTTTGCATGTGGATACCCCCCCATAAGATGCCACCGTTGGGATGCTCTTTTATCACTCTTCCTTCTCCATAATAATCGGTGTAACGTTTTGACCATAGCACATTGCCTAAAGCATCTGTTTTCATGAAAAAAGGTTTATTTCCAGGAGTAACATAGTTTACTTCATCGTAATAGTACCCGGTCAGGTAAACTTCGTCGTTCGCTGTAATGAAGGCATCTTCAAAAAACTGTTCGTTGTCTGTATTCTCCACTTTGTAGTCTTTTGACCACAAGAGTGTCCCATTTAAATCAACATTGGTAAGGGTCACGGCATAATCATTATTGAAAATTGATTGGCCACATAATAGTAGCGAATTATCATTTTTTTCTAATATTTTAAGAATTCTTCCCGCAGGGGTAACATAGGTTTTTGCCCAAACAAGGGTTCCGTTGGAATTCAATTTCATGAGAAGCAAGCCGCCCGAGGTGGTGGTGGTTCCTCCAACGTATATCTCGTCATTTGGAGAAATATAAAGACAGTAACCGATTTGCTGTCCAGAATTGCTACCATATGATTTTGTCCAAACTGTATCGCCCTGTGCGTTCAAACGAGCAATGAACGTCTTTAAATTATAGGTCGAGTGATAATAATACCCAACACAGAGCCGATCTCCATTGGACATGATGCCCCCAGCATACCCAATATCATTTCCATCGTTTATGAGGTTACCAAAAGATCTTCCCCACAAAAACTGACCATCTTCCGTGGCTTCTGCAACCCAGAAATCTGCTTTACATACACCGTTGCATAGGAGCCCCGTCCCTCTTCCTGTTAACAAGAGATTACCTTCAGGAGTTCTTGCGATGGCATTGATTTCCTCGTAGGAAGTTGTTTTTGAATAGACCAGATTTCCAGATGGGTCAAACCTACTCAAGGTTCCAATTTCAGCAACCGTCCCCCCGCCCGCGGGAGAGCGCTTTAAAAAACCTGCAACGAATAATTCTTGGTTATTATTGAATACCGCATCATTTACATGGTCTTGGGCACTTCCGTACGCTATGGTATCCAAACCATAAAGCGCATTAATGCTCTGTCCAGTCAAATGAATACAACTAAAAAAGGAAAACAAATAAATAACAAATTTCATGGCATCTATTTTTTAATAAGTTCTTTAATTCCCGCAACTAATTCGTCAAGATCCTCAAACGAGGTGTAAACATTCGGAGTGACTCGAATTCCATTGACTTTTTCATATTCTATGGCAACGGTATGCACTTTTCGATTTTTAAACAGCGCTGCTTCGATTTCTGAACCCTTCATTCCTTGAATACCAATGTTTGCAATTCCACACGAGTAGTTTTTTTCTAGCGGCGAATAAAATACAACACCGGGAAGGTTTTTCACTTGATCGGTCCAGTACTTTTTTAGTGCAAACAGCCTTTTTTCTTTGCGTTCAGAACCAATGGCAAGATGAAAATCTACCGCGCTTCCAATGGCCATTTCAGCGGCGAAGGATCGCGTTCCAAGTGACTCAAACTTGCGAATATTATCGCCGTCGGGCTGATCGTTTGACAGCAGGGACCAAACCTTTTTGATTTTATCTTTTTTGATATACATCAACCCGCTACCAAATGGAGCACACATCCATTTGTGAAGACTCGTTCCGTAGTAGTCGCAACCGAGTTCAGGGATTTCGTACACCGTATGAGCTAGGGTATGGGCGCCATCCACAATAACTTCAGCACCGTTTTTGTGGGCTAAATCCGATATTTTCTTGATTATTGAAACAGGAATGATTTGTCCCGTCCAGTTAATGAGATGCGTCAAGTAAACTATTTTGGTTTTGGGGGTTATCGCAGCGGCGTAAGTTTGATAAATGTATTCGTCATCAGTGGTAGGCATATTTAGTTCCACCCATTTCAAGGCGATTTTATCCCGTTTCTCCCGCTGTTTCCAGGCATTTCGCATGTTCGGATAGTCGTATTTTCCCACCACGACCTCGTCGCCTTCTTTTAAATCTAAACCAAAAATAACCGTGTTCAATGCTTCGGTTGCATTTCGATTAATGCTGATTTCTTCGGGATCGGTTCCGCAAAATTTCGCTAGTTTTCGACGAAGCGGTTCTCTTCCTTCGTCAAGGCTTCGCCACATGTAATAGGTGGGCGCTTCATTGCACCACTGATAGTATTTGATATGCACATCTTGCACTTGCTTCGGTTGAGGGCTTACACCACCGTTATTGAGGTTGATGATGTTGGAAGAGGTGGTGTAACAAGACCTAACCCATGCCCAAAAATCGTCTTCTTCCAAATCAGGAATTGCTGAATAATCAAGTGACGGAATATGGTTTGCTGCGTGCGCCCATGGATCCAGAACACCAGAAGCTAACACTCCACCAGCTAATGCGGCGGATTGTTGAATGAATTTTCTCCTGCTTGACATTGTAAATCTTTCCAATGAAGATATAAATTTTTACTTTACGATGAATTCATCGGCAAAAATCCACGGAGTGTTACCTTCCCCGGGCAGCCCGGGAGGTATGGATTCAAGGCCTTTCACGGTTAGCAAAAGGGATTGTGTTTTTTTTCGGCACGTTATCAAGGTGCGTTCATCCGTAATCTTGATAGTTTTCCGTTGGTTACGGTCGGTTAAAATAACCACTTCCTCAGGTAAGTGAATCCAAGAGGAAGGCTCGTTTAAAAACCCTATTTCCAGCCCTTTAATCTTGGTTTTTTTTCCTAAATCGATCCGTATTGTTATCGAATTGGTATCAAAGCCAACCCATTGATAGCCTCGCCACGGGCGCGCTCCAAATTGGCCATCCACAAGGGTTAAATCACCCGAATCATAGCGACTGTTAGGCGGTGTAATGTACGTAACCTTCGCGCCCAACCCTTGGTGTTCAATTATGCTTAGCGAATCCGCACAGCAGGCAGAGAAAAAGGTCAATTTATGCTCCGATGTATTTTTTGTGGTGCGTTTAAAATCAATGGTTTTATTGTGGTCCAACCAAACGCCATCATGACCATCATTAGCGCTTACTACCACGGATTCATTGGTATCTTTAAATTCAAATCCAAGGGATATTCCATCAAGCGTTCGATTGAATTTGAAGCTAGGTTTCATAAAACTTAGCGAAACATTCGTGTTTAAGATTGAACCCATTAGTCTGGGGATATGAAATGTTTTTAGCACACCTTCAAAGGCTTTATACGGCGCTTTCGTTCCGCCCCATAGTGCTTGACTTAAGGCAATAGCCCTTGGGTAGGTCATGTATGTAAGTTGTTCGAAGCTTGGGATATACTCGGTCCAAAGGTTCGCTTGGCCCCCAAGGATGTACTGTGCCTCTTGATCTTTCAGTCCTTCAGGAATTGGATTGAATTCATACACTTTTTCAAGTGGCGTGTACCCTCCGATGGCTAAGGGTTCTGAAACGGATTTTCCTTGATAATGATCGAAATAACAATGAGACCCAGGGCTCATTACCACAAAATGCCCTTGTTTGGCAGCAGCAATACCGCCTTCTGTTCCACGCCAAGACATAACTGCAGCACCCGAGGTTAGACCTCCTTCAAGAATTTCATCCCATCCAATTAATTTGCGTTTATGAGCTTGAAGGTATTGATCCATCTGACCGATAAAATAACTTTGAAGTTCGTGTTCGTCGGCTAAGGCAAGGGTTTTAATGGTGGCTTGGCATTTTGGGCATTGTTTCCAGCGGGTCTTCGGTACTTCGTCTCCACCTACATGAATGTAAGGACTCGGAAATAATTCCATGACTTCATCTAAGATGTTTTGCAAAAACAAGATGGTGCTATCCTTGGTACAGAATACATCGTCAAACACTCCCCACACGCCGGGTACAGCTTGTTTATTTCCGTTGCATGAAAATTCAGGATACGCGGCTAGGGCTGCTCGGGCATGTCCGGGCATTTCGATTTCAGGTACCACGGTAATTTGACGTGCCGCCGCATATGCTACCACCTCTTTGATTTGTTCTTGGGTATAGAATCCGCCATAGGGCGTGGTGTTCCAAGTGCGAGGAAAGGTGGAATAGTGGTTTTCAATAGTACTGTCGCGCCATGCCCCAATACTCGTAAGTTTTGGATATCGTTTGATTTCAATTCGCCATCCTTGGTCGTCTGTTAAGTGCCAATGAAACACATTGAATTTATACATCGACATGAGATCGAGGTACTGCTTAACTTCTGCTACACTAAAAAAATGCCGAGAAACATCCAAGTGTAATCCCCTCCAACGAAAGGATGGATAATCTTTAACGAAAGAGACGGGGATCTTGAATCGGTTGCTATCGTCCTCCATTGTAATCAATTGAAAGAGGGATTGAAGGGCATTGAAGCATGAGGATTCACTGGTGTAGGTAATTCTAATTTGATCCGTATTGACATTGATGGAATAGGATTCCGGATAGCCTCCTGTGAGTTGTTGAAAGGTGATAAACCCTTTGTTGGGCATTAATTCCACCAAAGAAGGATCAGGTAGATATAATTTAGCGATTTCCGGAAGGATTTCCGCTATGCTTTGTGGGAGATTGTGTGCATTAAAGTGCAAGGTATCACATAAAAGAGAGGACTTATTGGCTCCACCAACAATATATGTTACCGGTTTTGGAAGGATCGGACAAAGCGCTTGCGCGTAAAGATTAAGGGAGGGAAGCACTATCCCTAGGAAGATTATAATTCGCATGCCATAAAAATACAGCAAATTATCAAAGAAAAAGGCCGGTTGCCCGGCCTTAAATTAGTTTTTGTGAATCAATGGAAACTTGAGTTTCGTTTTGTTTTGCTCCAAGGATTTACTGTAGTTCAGCAAGAAAGTGATCACGCTTTCGGGTGCTTGTACTAAGCGATTGGAATTGATTACACGCTTTACGTTTTTGTACTTTTGAGTCATACGCTATTTTTTACCCAAAACGAAGCTTCGTACATATTATTGCGTTGCGTGTTATTTTCACAATATTTTTACCTTTGTACACCATCAACAACCTAAAGATTATCATGAATGCACGAATCAAACCCGGGGTAGCCACTGGCGACCAAGTCCAAGCTGTTTTTGCATTAGCCAAGGAAAAAGGATTTGCCCTTCCCGCTGTGAATGTAACCAGCACATCTACCGTTAATGCCGTTATTGAAGCAGCTGCAAAATTGAATGCACCTGCAATCCTTCAATTCTCAAATGGAGGATCACAGTATTTTGCGGGAAAAGGCTTGTCGAATGCAAACGAGAAAGCAGCAATTTTAGGGGGGATTTCTGGTGCAAAACACGTTCATCAAGTTGCGGAGGCTTATGGGGCAACCGTTATCTTACATACAGACCACTGCGCAAAAAATCTGTTGCCTTGGATTGACGGCTTATTGGATGCGGGTGAAGAGTTCTTTGCTCAAACGGGTAAGCCCTTATACAGTTCCCACATGATTGATCTTTCGGAAGAACCGCTCCATGAAAATATCGAGTTGTGTAAAAAATATCTTGCCCGGATGTCAAAAATGGGCATGACGCTGGAAATTGAGTTGGGAATAACCGGGGGGGAGGAAGACGGGGTAGATAACACTGGGGTGGATAGTTCGAAATTATATACCCAACCTGAAGAAGTTGCCTATGCCTACGAAGAGTTAATGAAGGTTTCACCACGTTTTACCATCGCTGCTGCTTTTGGGAATGTACACGGAGTATATAAGCCCGGTAATGTTGTATTGAGACCGATCATCTTAAAGAACTCACAAGATTATATTCAGTCTACATTTAATACAGGGTTTAATCCTGTTGATTTTGTGTTTCACGGTGGATCAGGCTCTACAACAGCAGAAATTCGTGAAGCCATTGGTTACGGAGTGGTTAAGATGAATATCGATACCGATTTGCAATTTGCGTTTACAGAAGGGGTTAGAGATTATGTAGTGAAGAACGTAGCCTACCTAAAAACCCAAATCGGGAATCCCGAGGGGGACGATAAGCCGAATAAAAAATACTACGATCCAAGAAAATGGATGCGGGAGGGTGAATTAACGTTCATTAAACGCCTCGAGCAATCATTTTCAGATCTAAATAACTTGAATACCTTAATATGAGTTGGTTTAAAAGAAATAAAGAAGGAATTACTACCAAGACGGAAGAGAAAAAGGAAACTCCAGATGGCTATTGGACCAAATGTTCTAATTGTAAAACCCTATACATTACCGGAGATCTCGCAAAAAATAATTTCGTCTGCGAACGGTGTTCTCATCATGAACGTATTGACGCAGCATCTTATTTTCAATTGATTTTTGATGATGGGAAATACACCGAATTGGATCAGGATATGATTTCAGGGGATCCGCTAGAATTTCAAGACACGAAGAAATACACGGACCGTGTAAAAAGTACGCAAAAGGCAACAGGCTTAAAAGATGCCCTGCGTTCCGCGTATGGAACCCTTGATGGACAAAACTTAGTAATCGCGGCCATGGATTTTGGATTTATTGGTGGTTCCATGGGTAGCGTGATGGGCGAAAAGATATCTCGGGCAATCATGAAGGCCATTGAACTAAAAGCGCCATTTATGATCATCTCTAAATCGGGTGGTGCACGGATGATGGAAGCAGGGTATTCATTAATGCAAATGGCCAAAGTATCTGGAAATCTCGGATTGCTATCGGAAGAAAAATTGCCTTACATCTCCTATTTGACCGATCCAACTACGGGCGGTGTTACTGCATCGTTTGCCATGCTTGGAGATATTAACATTGCAGAGCCAGGTGCTTTAATTGCCTTTGCAGGACCTCGCGTAGTAAGAGAAACCATTGGTCGTGATCTACCTGATGGATTCCAAACCTCTGAGTTCCTATTGGAGCATGGATTCTTGGATTTCATTATCGATAGAACGGAAATTAGAGCAAAATTAGGCCAAGCCATTCGGCTGTTTATGAATTAATGAATATCACCAAACTTACGGACGATAGTTCTTGGATGATCGAGACTGCCGATTTTTCCTTGGTGATTGATCCGTGGTTTACCAATCAACAAGTGGATGGGCATCCTTGGTTTTCATTACAGCAACGTGCGCAGACGTATGGGCCGTTTAATTTTCCTACGGATAAGCCCTTGGTGATTTTTGTTTCTCATCCGTTTTCAGATCATTGCCATAAAGAAACCTTATGCTCCTTCCCTAAAGAAACCTTTCTGATTGCGGAAGAAAGAGCCTTTAAAAAAATTCAAAGCTGGAAGCACTTCGACGCGCTTAAATCACTCTCGGAATCCCCGTTTTCATTAACACAATGCACGAAAGTTAGCTTGTTCAATCAAACGCATCATGCCTTTTTATTACACTTAGAGGGGAAAACTATTCTTTATGCACCGCATGGAGTAAGCGCTTTGCAAGATATCCCACCCGTGGATGTGTTAATTACCACTACGACAACCTATAAATTACCCTTTTTTCTTGGCGGAACAGTGAATCTCGGTCTCAAGGAAGCCAAGGCGGTATTAGCTAAAACAGGAGCGAAATGGGTACTTACCACCCATGATCAACGGAAAGAAAGTAAGGGATTGGTGGGCTTGTTTGCCAGACCTGTTTATGAACATGACGATTCATTTAAATCGTTGAACGCAGGAGATTCTCTAACGCTTACTGAGTTTGTTTAATGTGATCTGGCGTTGCGCATTTGCTTTGAAGGTAGTTACCCCATCAATCCGCTTTTTGAGGTGCTTCAAGGAGGATTCTTCAACCCGCTTACGCCAAAGAATATAGCTGCTTCGTTTGAGTTGTTTGCGCATGAGCGAACGAACTTCGCTCTCTGATAACTTGAATTGTGCTTTGATGGCATCAAAAGGGGTTCGGTCCTCCCACGCCATTTCTATGATTCGGTCGATATCTTCAGGACTCATGATTTGATTCGAGGTGCTTTGTCTGGTTTTGCATATTCAAATCGCTGAAGTATCGTACCTTGGGTGTAGGCATCTAAGCCAATACAACCAACAACACCCGCTTGAGTTAAGTCGGCAAAGCCGTCGCTTGCGATAATTTCCTCTGGGTATTTTATCCAATGAACTTCACCGATTACCAAGTTTGTCCCATTCACTTGAATTGGGATATTCTCTTTAAGAATTAACCCAAAGGAAATCGGGGATGAGCTAACAAGTGGCGCATGAAAACCATCGATATAGGTAGGGTTTAAACCCGAAGCGTCAAATTCAGAGTGTTCTCGTGCATATCGGGCTGAGGTTTGATGGGCAGCTGCAATGTCTTTTTCTGAGATTAAATTGATTGTATATTCTTTCGTTTGAAGAATGTTCTCGTAGGTATGACGCTCCACGCTGTCTGGCCTGAAGATCACACCGAGTAACGGTGGGTTTGACCCAATATGAACTAAGGAATTAAAAATGGCAAGATTCGACTGATTTTCGAGGTTTTTCGTACCGATTAAACATACATTTTTATGCCCTACAATGCTGTTGAAGAATTGTACTTTAAAGCGTTTTTCCAAGGCTTCGTATGCGGATTTATCAAGAAATGCCATGAATGAATAACCATTTGAATGCAAATTTGTTTGATTATGTAACTTCAGCGACACAAGGTTTGGGTATGTGTTGTTACTTTTGACCTATGGAGATTGTTGGATATTTGGCTTCTTTGGTTATTGGTATTTCACTCGGGCTTATCGGTGGAGGCGGGTCCATCTTAACGGTTCCGGTGTTGGTGTATCTTTTTCATGTAGACCCGGTGAGTGCCACTGCGTATTCTTTATTTATTGTAGGTGCGACCAGCCTAGTAGGCGTATTCCCTAAGTATCGCTTAGGGGAAGTTAATTTAAAAACGGCCTTAATTTTTGGAGCCCCCTCCATAGCAGCCGTATTTCTTACACGATCATTTTTAGTGCCTTTGATTCCTGAAGTGTTGTTTCAAGTGGGTGAATTTCAACTGACAAAACCCCTTTTAATGATGTTGCTTTTTGCGGTGCTCATGGTCTTCGCATCCGTATCTATGATTCGAAAACCAAAAAAAGATGTGGCGAATCAAGGTCCTCAAGTGTTTAATTATCCCTTGATTTTAGTAGAAGGAACGGTTGTAGGCATACTCACCGGACTGGTGGGTGCTGGAGGAGGCTTTCTAATTATACCTGCACTCGTGATTTTGAGTAAACTACCGATGAAACAAGCGGTAGGAACCTCTCTGTTAATTATTGCTGCAAAGTCTTTAATTGGCTTCACCGGTGATTTAGGTAAAACCACCATGGATTGGCCCTTGTTATTGCTGATTTCCGGTTTGGCCGTGGTTGGAATTTTTATTGGTTCAATCTTAGCTAAACGTATTGCTGCCGAACGATTGAAGGTCGGCTTTGGATGGTTTGTCTTAGTCATGGGGATTTATATTATTGTCAAGGAGCTCTTTTTCGCTTCCCCTTCATCACATTAGTTTTAACGTATCTTTGTATTATGAAAATTGAACAGATTTATACCGGTTGCCTAGCACAAGGCGCTTATTATATTGTTTCCAAGGGCGAAGCAATTATTATCGATCCCTTGCGTGAAACCGCGCCGTACTTGAATAGATTATCTGCGGATAACGTTGCCTTGAAGTATATCTTAGAGACGCATTTTCATGCAGATTTCGTTTCTGGTCATGTGGATCTTTCTAAGGCCACCGGCGCTCCTATTGTTTATGGTCCAAATGCGGCACCGAGTTTTGAATTCCATTCGGCGAAGGATGGGGAAGTATTAACCTTTGGTGGCTGCAGTATCAAAGTGCTCCATACGCCCGGGCATACTATGGAATCTACCTGTTATTTGTTGACCGACGAGGAAGGGAAAGAAACCGCCTTGTTTTCCGGAGATACCTTGTTCATCGGTGATGTGGGTCGTCCGGATTTGGCGCAGAAGGCAGCTTCTATGACTCAAGAAGAATTAGCAGGCACCTTATTCGAATCCTTGAGAAATCAGATTATGCCCCTAGCGGATGATATAACTGTTTACCCGGCCCACGGCGCAGGCAGTGCCTGTGGTAAAAACATGTCAAAAGAAACGTTTGATTCTTTGGGTAACCAAAAACAAACCAATTACGCCCTACGGGCAGACATGACCAAGGAGGAATTTATCAAAGAAGTTACCGATGGTTTATTACCCCCTCCGGCGTATTTTGGACAAAATGTCGCGATGAATAAATTGGGGTATCAACCCTATGAGGAAGTCCTGTCTAAAGGCTTAACCCCCGTGAGTTCAGAGATGCTGCGTGCAATGGATGACGATGTATTATTCTTGGATACGCGTCCTGCTTCGGAGTTTGCACAAGGATTTGTTCCGGGAAGTATTTTTATTGGATTGGAAGGACAATTCGCTCCATGGGTAGGCGCCTTGGTTCCAAGTGTAACGCAACCCATTGTTTTGATCACGTCTGAAGGTAAGGAGGAAGAAACCGTTCAGCGCTTGTCCAGAGTAGGCTACGATAACGTGTTAGGTTATTTGAAGGGAGGAATCCAAGCGTGGGATGGGGAATTAGATGCAATCAATCGCTTAGAGGCTTCTCAGGTTGAACAAGGGTTGGGTTCTGATGAAGTGCTCATTGATGTGCGTAAACCAGGTGAGTACGATGCAGAACATTTAGCGGATGTACCAAGCATTCCCTTAGATTACATCAACGAGCGCATGGCTGAATTCCCAAAAGATAAAGCATTAGTGCTGCATTGTGCGGGAGGTTACCGAAGTATGATCGCTGCATCGATTTTGAAAGCACGAGGATATCATCACGTAAAAGATGTTATTGGTGGTTTTGGAGCTT
>Ga0315907_10004013_pt1 | contig 16802 bp, 24 predicted proteins | sample LakEriMetagenome_3_FD_203525 | JGI IMG/M metagenome (GOLD analysis project Ga0315907, IMG submission 203525) | Freshwater fungal communities from buoy surface, Lake Erie, Ohio, United States - Buoy 12 MA123 | ecosystem: Environmental > Aquatic > Freshwater > Lake > Lake biofilm | place: USA... | reverse complement strand
CAACCGCACACATGGGCGGTTTCTACGGTAACGGCGGTATGCCTAAAGGCATTCTACAGCTGCAGGGCACCATTCGCGACGCGGACCGCGTTAAGCAAATCGGCCGCCAGTTTGACGAGCTGAACAAAGAACATAAGGGGCGGACCGCCGTGCTGACTGAAGGCGCGGAGTACAAGCCGGTTGCTGCGAACTTTCAAGAATCGCAACTAATCGAGAGCTTAAGGTTTAGTGTTGAGGAAATTTGCCGCTTGTACCTGGTCCCCCCGCACAAAATCGGCCACATGGAAGGCGCAGGCTACGCCAACAGCATCGAGGCGCAGAACGCCCAGTTTATTAGCGACTGCATCCGTCCGCTGGTCGAGGTAATCGAAATGGAGTTTAGCAATAAGCTGCTTAAAGGTAGCAGCCGCTTTGTGCTGGACATGAAAGCGCTAATGCGTGGCGACATCAAAACCGAAGTACAGCGTAACGTAAGTTACTGGAACATCGGCGCCATGAGCGCTAACGAAATCCGCCGCACGGAAGGGCTACCCCCAATCCCAGGCGGCGACGAGTATAACAAGCCTATGCACATGGCTAGTAATGACCAAAACAATGGAGAAGGAAATTCGGACGCAAGCGATAGCGAAGACGGACAGTAACACCGTCGAAGGCTACGCGCTTAACTGGAACGAGTACGACATGGGCGCTTTTGTCGAGCGCATCGAGCCAGGCGCCTTGGGCGACCTGCGTAGTTACGACGTACACGCCTTATATAACCACAATTACGACCAAGTGCTAGCGCGGTCGAAGTACGGCGAAGGTACCTTGGCCCTGGAGCAAGACGACAACGGTTTGAAGTTCCGTTTTGATTTGCCCGAAACCACAACCGGAAACGAGGTACGCACCCTGGTAGCCCGCGGCGACGTGGACCAGGCGAGCTGGGCCTTTACCGTAAAGAAAGAACGCTGGGAAAACGTCCGCAGCGAAAAGCCCGTGCGAATCATTGAGGCAATCGGCGAAATGTACGATATTAGCCTCACGCCGCGCGGAGCCAACCCGACTACGTCCGTAGCACTACGGTCGCTAGAAGAAGCCCTAAAGGCTGAACAACCCGAACAATTAACCCAAAACCCCGAACCCGTGGAAAATCACGAACAAGAGGCAGAAGTACGCGCCAACGCTTTCGTAGACGCGTCTGCTGTGCAGGGCAAGCTTTCTAAATCAGAGGAGCGCAACCTTGCCAAATTCAGCCTTATTAAGGCTATCAACGAAGCCCGCAGCGGTAAGCTTACCGGCGTAGAAGCCGAAGTAAACCAGGAAGGCATGAACGAAAAGCGCAAGCTTGGAGTAGAGGCACGCGATATGCACGCTATCAACCTGCCCGAGATGCTGCTTAAGCGTACCCAAACTGTAACCGGCGGAACCGGCGGTAACTTGGGTGGCGATTTGGTCTTCACCGACCCAGGACGTTACATCGACTTTTTGTACCCGAACACCCCGCTTTTGTCGCAGGTATCGGTAGCCGAAAACCTGGTTGGTAACGTAGATTTCCCGAAGCAAACCGCTGCCTATAACCTTAACTGGCAAACGGAAACCGGCACGGACACTGCTCAAGACCTTACTTTTGACAAGGTAACTATGTCGCCCAAGCGTGCGGTTATTACTGCTTCAATGTCAAACCAGCTGCTCCGTCAAGAGTACAGCCGCGGCATCGAGCAGCGCATTATCAACCAGCTCAACCTTTCCTTTAACAAAGGCTTGGAAAACGTAATTCTTAACGGTACTGGTTCTAGCAACCAGCCCAGCGGTATCTACGTAGAGCTTGCAGCTCAAGCTTTGACTATCGGAGCTATCGACTACGCCGACCTTATCGCTTTCGAAAGCGCTTTGGCTAACGCCGACGCTTTGACTGGTAACCTGGCTTACGTTACGCACCCCGCCGTTTTGGCTAAACTGAAGCAGACCAAACTTGACGCTGGCTCGGGTCGTTTCCTCGTTGAGGGTACGCTTTCACCAGTTCAAACTGCTAACGGTTACAATATCCTTTCGACGACCTTGTCGCCTATCTACACGACCCCGAACCCGGACGAGTACGGTATGATTTTCGGTAACTGGTCTGACGTGCAGGTTGGATTTTGGGGCGGTGCTACCCTTATGGTAGACCCCTACACCAACATGAAGTCGTCAATCGTTGAGGTTTACCTTGAGCGCTTTATGGACGTAGCCGTACTGCGCAATGAGTCGTTTGCTATCGCAAAAGATATCACTATCTAAACATGGTAACGGTTAGCAGTTATACGCCGATTTCGGTAAACCTTACCGAACTTAAGGCCTTTTGCCGCGTAGACGGGAGTGCAGATGACGCACTCCTAACTATGCTTTTTGGCGCAGCGGTCGAGGAGTTTAACAGCTACACCGGCTACCGTTTAGGTGCTACAACTGTAACAGTGGACACCACGGGGGAAGCGAGCTATACGCTCCCCCTGGGTCCGGTTACGGCTATCACTAGCGTTACGGCATACGACGATGAAGGCAATGCCACCACCTTGGCCCTTTACACGGATTACGATTTTATCAATACCGTAATTACCCTGGACGAGGTACCCCCGCGTATGCGGATTATTTACACCTGCGGCGACACCAACCCGCCCGCAGACATCAAACACGCGCTGTACCAACGCGTTAAATTTGGTTACGACTACGGCGACGACCTGCCTTACAATACAAACCGCTTTTTTGACCGCCTAGCATTCCGCTACCGCCAAAACTTTAGCTAATGCTTGACCTGCGCGTAGAGCTTTTTCAGCCGACAACTGTACCCAACAACAGCGGCCAGGTAATTAAAGCCTGGGCCAGCGCTGGTACATTTTACGCCGAGCGTATCGTGCAGGAAACCGCAGGAACGGAAGCCATGCCATACGATCAAATGGTAAGCAGCGCATTCTACACCTGGCGCTTGCGCTACCCAAACACGGTAATGCCTAACTGGCGGCTGGTTTACAATAACGAGGATTACGACATAGTTAGCGTAATCCCCGAAGGGCGTCGCCGTTTTATACTGGTCAAAACCCGCCTGCGGGACAATGGCACGCGGTAAAACAATTTACCTGCGAAGCGAAAGCGGCAGAGTAGAAGATTTCGACCAATTCCGGCAACGGCTACGCAAGTTAGCCACATCGGAAAATTTGCGTTTTAAAGAGCTTCGGCAGCTACTAAAAAGGGAAGCTGCCCCGCTAGTGGAAAAAGCCCGGCAAGAGGCTTACAATGACGTTAAAACAAAGTCCAGGCTAAAGCTGCGGGGCGGCACAACGGCTACCAAAAAAGACAAGGGCGCTTTTTACAACCTTTATAAGTCCATCGACGTTTTCGCAAACAAAGGAACGGAAAAGGCTTACGTAGTAGTGGGCCTGCGCAATCAAGACCGGAAAGGCGCATATTACGCCAACTGGCAGCTGTTCGGTGGCGTGCGTCCCGGACGAAAGAAAAAGGGAACGACCATAGGCCAGCACCGCAGGCAGCTGGTAAACTACAGCGGCAAAGGACTGCCCGCAAAGGCATTTTTTGACAAAGCGCTAGCTGGCAGCGACGTACCCGAAAAGGCAGCGCTAAAAATTACTAACTTTGTACAAAAGCGTATTAAAGCACACCTGCGGTGAATTATCTACAGTACATATATGACGCGGTAAACGCCAGCACGATCGTGCCGGTTTACTCGTATGCAGCCCCGCAGGGCGTAGCTGAAGATTTTATCGTAATACAGTTAGGCGGAATTGAGGTAAGCGAAACCAAAGACGAGTACAAAGCCGAGCGCGTGAGCGCTACGCTTTTTATGCATTTCGCTAGCGCAGACACAGCCCAGGCACAGTTAAGCCAAATACGCCACAACCTGCAGCACTACCCACGCGTAATGCCGCTGTACGAGCAGTACGTAATGAGCGACCTTGGCACGCTTGAAGGCGAGGACTGCGCGGCCGAGCAAATGGGCGTAGCAGCCCAAACCACTTTTACCCTGGCCTACATGACCGGGGCGCAATTTTTCTACAACGAAGACGACGAAACCGTTATACTAGCGGCAGATTTCACTTTTTTAATCAATTACTAAAATGGCAACATTAAGCGGCGGAGAAGTTCGCCTATTCCTTTCGGCCGACGGTGGTACCACCTACAAGGCCTTTGCTTCGGAAACGGAGTGCAGCTTTGAAATGAACGCGGAAACGCGCGAAACGACGAGCAAAGACGCAGCGGTATTTCGCACCTACGTAACCAGCGCCAAGACCTGGAGCATTACGGGCAGCACGAATCTTGACGACGACAACGCGTCTTTGTGGAACGCAGACGAGCTTTACGCCAAAGTGGGCGACCTGGTTAAGCTTCGCATTACGCAGGTAACTGCCGGAACGACTACGCCAGTGGCCGGAGAAACCAAAATCGAAGGCGACGCAATCCTTACGCAGGTATCGGTTTCAGCTCCGGATAAAGACAACGGTACTGTTTCGTTCAGCTTGAACGGCACGGGTGCCTGGACTGTAGGAACCAACTAATAAACAAAGCAATGGAAGGGAAAAAGTTTACGCTGGGGGCAGCGCTTTTGTTTGAGGAAGTATCGGGAAAGACCGTTACCGAACTGGGAAATCTTGGCCTGGCAGATATGCTAGCCATGCTTTACGCGCAGGAGTTTTGGGACGTGAACGGACGCCCCAGCTTCGACGAGTTTAAGGCTATGGCAGGGACTTGGGATATTTCCGAACTTACCCAGCGGCTTAACGGCCCTTTTTCCCCGCCGGCGGCCCAGTAGACGTACTGGGTCAGCTGGTAGGGCGTTTAGGCCTAGCGCCTAGCGAAGCCAAAACCCTCACGCATGCACAGCTTAACGCTGTACTGCACCACGCGGTAGAGGCTGAAAAAGACGACTGGAAACGTACACGCTGGCTAGCAGCTGTGCTAGTGAACATAAGCGGGAAAAGCATTAAAAAAGTAGTGAAGGAAACTGACCTACTTAAATTTGAAGATGAACAAAAAGTAAGCAGCCTGCGGGCGTTATTAAATAGCTATGGACGTAACCAGTAAGGTACTTTTAGGCCTAGACGCTAACGAGTTCCGGCAGGGCATTCAGCAAGTGGATGCCAAGCTAAAGGAAACGAGCAAGCTATTAACGAACTTGGGCGCCCTGGTCGGGGCTTCGTTTGCTGGTGCAGCCATTAAGGACTTTACCATGCAGGCCATTAACTTGGCCGCCGAAGCCCAAAACGTCCAGGTGGCGTTTGCCAATATCGGCACCAGCGCAGACCTAGCCAAGCTACAGCAAGCCACGGACGGCGAAATAAGCAAGCTGCAGCTTATGGAGCGCGCCGTTACGGCCGTAGGCCAGGGCGTAGGCATTGAGGCTTTGAGCAAGCAGCTGGAGTACGCAAACGCGATTAGCGACGCCACGGGCAAAAGCTTCGAGGAAATCGCAGACAAACTGCAAACCGCGTTTGCCAAGGAAAGCACCAAAGGACTGGAGCAGGTAGGCATTAACGTAAAGGCCATGAAGGAACAGCTGGAAGCTGGAGTACCTTATGCCGAAGCGTTTAACGCAGCCATGCAGGCGACCATTACGCAGATAGGCCCAGGCGTGGCCAGCGTAGCCGACCAGCTCGACCGCCAAAAGGCGACCATTGAAGACCTAAAGCTGCAGATTGGCACGGCCCTGCTCCCGGTTTACAGTGGTTTCCTTTCATTCCTGGCCGAAGGCTTAAAGGCCGTAGGAAACCTATTGTCGGGTCATTTAAGCCTATGGCAAAAGCTTGCCTACCTGGCTAGCTATGCCCAGGGAGCCGCAGGCGCAGAAACCCGCATTTACCTAAACGGGCTAAAGGCCGCAAAGGAAAGCATCGAAGACGTAACGCTAGCAGCTCCCAAACTTGGGGCAGGCCTTGGCACGGCTATGGACGAGGCGACGACCAAAACCCAAAAGGCTACGAGCGCAGCGGAAAAGTACCGCGACACGCTGTCCGGTATGCTGTCTTTGGCGCAGCAATTTGCGCAGGAAGATTTTAATTTTGTCGCACGCGGCGAGGTGCTTGGTCAATTCCAGGCTATCAGCATAGACGAAATAAGCGAGGTCGAAGGCGAGCTAGTGCCATTAATTCAAGGCGTAAAAGACTACAGCTCGCAGCTGCAGGCCGCCACCATGATAGGCCAGCAATTCGGCAGCATCCTTACGCAGTCCTTTAGCGCGGCGCTGGTCAACGGCGAAGACTTTTTTAAGGTACTGAAAAAGGCTATCCTAGATTACGTAGCGCAAATGACTGCTGCACTAGCGGCCACGGCAGCACTTACCGCAATCTTCAGCGCAGTTACTGGAACTGGCTTCGGTAAGGCCTTTGGCGCAATCAGCCAAGGCAGCGGGCTGGGTAATTTATTTGGCGACGGTGGTATAATTCAGATCGTGGGCAAATTGAGTGGCGCAGATATTCAGCTGTCCGGCAACCGAACGAACACGTTTTTAAGAGGTACTAACTAATGGCAAAGCAGCGTTTTGCGTGGTCGGACTCCAAGGGCTACACGATTAAGATTTTTGCCGATACGGACCAAATTAGTTATAACCCGTTTGAGTTCAATACGGCTAACTGGTCGGTAACCTACGACGCGCAGGACGCATACGTGCCCGGCATAGTTCCTAGCCGGATGCAGATACAAGCCGAGTTCGGAACGACTCCCTTTAGTACGGCACTTGAGCAAGTGGCCAAGGACGCGGAAGGTATCTTCTATATGGAGCTTTGGAAGGGCTTAAGCAAGGAGTGGGCTGGAGTAATTACCCCGCCAGCGTGCAGCATTGAGGTAATCAACGGCACGCGCTTTATGACCATTATAGCGGTAGACGGCTTCTATAAGCTGGACCTACCAAGTTCCATGTATACGTTTACCGGGAACAAAAGGCTTATAGTTCAAATAGGCGACATATTCACGCGCCTAAACTTGCAGCGTTTATTTGACGGCATAGCGGTAAGCGATACCACGCGGCAGGGCTTGGAAACTTTTCCTTTCCAGTACGACGGACTGTACAACACCCTTTCGCAGCACGCGCTATTTTATTACGACGAAAACAAAAACTACCGGACCTACCGCGAGGTAATAAACGACATTTGCACCTGCTTCGGGCTGCGTATGTACCAAGACAAAGGGCATATTGTATTTCAAGACCTAACACGCGTTAACGACGCGACGTTTAGCTTTTACACAATGGCCGGGACCTTTCTAGTGCGTCGGGCATTTACGAGCGTCCAAACGCTACCCGTGCAGGCTGGAGGTACCAAAATGTACCTACCCGCCATTAAGCAGTTCGATATAGTCCACGAGTTTGGCAGCACGCAGTTTGCATACCAGGACACCCTGCGCCTGGTACAGCACACGGTAATTACGGGCACCAGCTCGAACCCGGTATATACGACCGCGCAGGGCATACCCTTGGGCAGTTACGTCGGCGACGGTACTACGCATTTCGACTTTTTTAACACCACAATGCGCACCCGTGCCAGTTACGACGGGACCTATAACAGCCATTATACAATAGAATTTCGTCTATGGCTGGTGTACGGCACGCAAAGCACCGATAGCAGCACTTGGGGGACTAACCTTTACATGGCCTTTCAAGAAAGCGGGAGCATTACCGCAGGCGGATTGCCAGGGGTTATTAACGTGGAACGCAACCTAAATAACTACCACCTACCTGCTACGCCCGCTTTGGGACGCGACCAAGTATGGATTTATTTAGAGGTAGTTCAAACCGACGGCGATAGCTTAAGCCTTACTACGCCTACTATGAAGTACGATATACGCCTAGACGGTACCGGGCAAAACCAAACCACGTACCGCGCAGACAACAGCGCGCGGATTATGGGCGAAAAGGTTGAGCTGCGCACACGTTTGGGCGATATTACGTCGGGCACGCCAAGCACCCAGGCACTGCTTTACCCGGCTGGTAATAACATTGACGACTGGATTGAGTACCGCTTTGACGGCGGCACAAGCGTAAGCACGTTTAACGCCCTTTTGCAGATTACCGCCCAGCGCCTAAATATGCAGCGCGGCCAGCCGCAAGAGTATTACGAAATTGATATGCACGGCACGGCACGCTTTACGCACTTTGGGTACTGGGGCTTGAGCTATTACATACCCATTTCGCTAACCTACACCTGGGACAGCTGCCGGGCTACCTACGTGCAGTTTTTCAGCTACGAACTGGTACCTAACAATTTGCTGGTCAAACGTCCGACCTTTGAACTAGAAGCGTAATGCAGCAAACAAACTATTTCCCCCCGAACCTAGCTTATTATGCCTACGTCTACGGCGACGGTGGCGTAGTGGAGCTTAACACCTGCACCTTATGAATGCCGCACAATTTATAACTATCTTTACTGGTGGAAACTACGCCGCCCCAATTTGGGACGCTTACGAGGCCTACGTACTGGCCGATAGCGGAACTATTGAGGCCGAAGTATGCACCACAAACGCAATCGCGAACCTGCTATGAGTACACCTTTCTACGACCTTGCTAGCCTAGTTGTAGTCCCCAGCGGCTACAAAAGCGGGAAAATCTACGCCCAAAAGCCCCTCACTACCGACGGGCAGCTAACCTTTACCCGCGCCAGCACCGCTACCCGCGTAAACGCCAGCGGACTCATTGAAACCGTTGCCAGCAATGTACCGCGTTTGGACTACACGAACAGCACTTGCCCGAAGCTTTTGCTGGAGCCGCAGCGGACGAACTTATCTACCTTTTCCGAGCAGTTAGATAATACGGCTGGATGGACTAAACAATCCACGCTCGTAACGGCAAACGCCACAACCTCGCCCGATGGCACGACAAATGCGGATAAGTTAATAGCAACTGCGGCAAATACTTTTCACGCCATTTACAATTTTAATGGTGTTTTAACTGGCAATCATACTTTGACGTTTTACGCTAAAAAGGCGGAGTATGACTTTATTGTGGCGCACGACCAATTTAGTAGCCGTTTTCTTTCGGTATTCAATTTGAATACTGGAGCGGTCGTAAGTGGTAGCAATTCAAGCATTGAAGCGGTAGGGAACGGCTGGTATAGGTGCGTTGTGCGTTTTGATGGAGCGGGCGCAACTGTAATTTTTAGTTTGTCGCCAAGCCCGACCTCAAGTGCTGGCACTAACTATTTAGGCGATGGCACAAGCGGTGTATTTGTTTGGGGAACGCAACTTGAAGCAGGAGCCTACGCAACCTCGTATATTCCCACCACCACGCAGGTAACGCGTTTGGCGGATGCTGCGGTAAAAACGGGCATTAGCTCGCTTATCGGGCAGACTGAAGGTACTTTGTTTGCGGACGTTCAACTTGACGCTCGGGTGAATTATGCCTATTTTGCTATTGCCCCAAACTTGGGTAGCGCTTCAACTTATATTGGTTTTTCTTTTGAGGCTACCCGCATAAATTTTGAAGTAGTGAATAGCGGTCTTCAAGTAAGTATCGCACAAAATACGACAGCAACTGGTCGCTTTAAAGTAGCATTTGCTTACAAGGCAAATGATTTTGTCGCTTACGTTAATGGTGTGCAAGTAGGAACCGACACAAGCGGTACGATTCCAGCGTGTAGCCAGCTTTCTTTATCTGCTTATTCAGATGCCCAAGCGCTAAAATACAGTCAAGCCCTACTATTTACGACCAGTTTAACCAACGCCCAACTGGCAGAATTGACCACGCTATGACCTGGAAAAAGTACGAAATGAGTGCCGCCAAGTGGGCGGAACTGCGCGCAAAGATTGAAACCACCGGAACCGACCCGGAAGGGGAAACCTACGCAACATGGGACCCCGCCAAAGTGGTGGCCGTGGTGGAGCTTGGCAAACTGTGCAAAGCCTGGGGCACCGACGAAGAAGGTAAGCCCGTCTGTACGGACCAAAGCACGAAAGAGGCTATCGACATTTTATGGGCTGACGCACCCGTAACCGGGTTCGCTAGCTACGCAGTTAACGTGGCACCTGGCAGCGAAGCGCACCAGTTTGCCGGCATGACCTGGGAGTAATGAGCAACGACCACATAGCCGGAGCCTGGGTACTGAACGGTATTAGCGCGCTAGCTGCGCAGATTATGCCGATAGTAGGCGTGCTTTCCTTTTGCCTTACCATAGGCTACACCGTTTACCAGTGGCGCAAAGATGTTAAAAAGAATTCTGCAGAACCCAAAAACTAGTGTACTGGCCGGCATCCTCTTTATGCTGGCTTTTATTCTAGTGTGGTTCGGTAAGGCGACTTTAACCGAAGCTGGTGTATTTTTGCCGGCAATAATCGGTTTATTATGGGCCAAAGACTGACCGCCAACTTTACGCTAGAGGAGTTAACGAAGACCAGGTTCAACCTGGACAACACGCCAAACGCTACGCAGGTGCAGAACCTGCAAACCCTTTGCGAGAAGGTATTGCAACCCCTGCGCGACGCGGTGGGACCCGTCAACGTAACCAGCGGGTACCGCAGCAAAGACGTTAATACCTTGGTGCATGGCGCCCGGAACAGCGACCACCTTTACGGTTACGCGGCCGACCTGCAAAGTCCGGACGGGAACCATAGAAAAATATACGACTGGCTGAAAACGCACGCCATGTTCACGCAGCTTATTTGGGAGTTTGGCGGCGACGCTAACCCCCAGTGGGTGCACGTTAGCTACAACCCCAAAGACCTTAAACGTGAAATACTCCGCGCCCGTAACGTGGGCAAGCGCGTTACTTATAGCCGCTTGCAGCCCTAAAGTCGTTGAAACGATTACCGTGCGCGAAACGCAGACGGTACACGACACCATCACCCTGCGCGATAGCGTAACGCTGGTTAACGACCGCGTGCAGGTTGAAGTGATAAGATTACCGGGGGAACGTTTATACGTTAAAGGAACGTGCAAAGGAGATACGGTAAAGGTTTACACTGACAAAACCATAACGAAAGTAAACCGGCAGGCTGACAAAAAAACGGAAAAGGCTGCAATGGTGGTAATTACAATTTTAGGATTAGCTTTACTGGCGGTAATCCTAAAGAAATGATAACTACCCACCACCGAAACAGCCATACCCTAGAGGTCGGCGGCCGCAAAATCAAGCTTTACCTTTTGTCGGACCTGCATTGGGATAACCCACACTGCGACCGCAGGGCGCTAAAGAAACACCTAGACCTAGCCAAAGAGGAAGGCGCAAAGGTCGCCATCAACGGCGACTTTTTTTGTTTGATGCAGGGGAAGTACGACCCCAGGCGCAGTAAAAAGGATATTCGACCCGAACATAATAAAGTAAATTACCTGGACGCGGTTATAGAAACCGCCGTGGACTGGTTCGGGGACTACGCGGATACAATTATTTTTATAGGCTATGGAAACCACGAAACTGCCATCATCAAAAACGTGGAAACGGACCCTTTGCAGCGGTTCGCTGACCTATTCAACTACACCCACAAGCCGAACATACCAATTACAGTCGGGGGCTACGGTGGATGGCTTACGCTACAATTTCGAGCTAGCACAACCGACAAAAGCTATAAAATACACTATTACCACGGAAGCGGTGGCGGCGGGCCAGTTACACGTGGCGTAATCCAAAACCAGCGCAAGATGGCAGACGTTGAGGGGGCCGACTGCATTTGGATGGGGCACGTACACGAGCTGTACGCCATGTACCAAAGTAAAGCGACCCTGGACCATCACCGGATGCCTATTATTAAAGACGTACTGCACGTCCGCACGGGCACCTACAAAGACGAGTATACCGACGGCGCATTCGGCTGGCACGTGGAACGTGGAGCGCCAGCAAAGCCCCTGGGCTGCATAACCGTGGAGTTCTATATGAGGAGTACGACCAACAATAAACTAGTTTTGGACGTTTTTCCGCAAATTTTGACCGAAAACAATAGCGCCCGTTAAATTTTGTTTGCATAGTATTGCAGTGTTAACCAACACTAACAAACAATGTCAAACAAATTCATCAACTGGATAGACCGCAAAGGCGTACCTATTATGGGCTTTGTAGTCATAACCCTGCTCGCAGTTTTGGCGGCAGTTACTATTTACCGCATGATTTTTAATTTTTCAGCATGAAAACAGCAACCATTCAACACGCAACCGGCGACGGCACTTGGGAAAGCGCCTACGGCCTTATGTACTCTTATGAGCTACACCTTTCCAACGGTGAGCATATTAAGGTAAACGCCAAAAAGGCTAACGCCTTTGCTTCGGGCCAGCAAATCAATTACGAGCTGACTGGCAAGACCGACAAAAACCAAACGCCTTTGGCTAAAATTGTGAGCGATTTTAATCAACGTCCGCAGGGTGGTGGTTATACGCCACAAGCTCCCGCAAATAATGCGGGTGGTAAGGACCGCAGCATTTTAATTCAGGTAGCGTTTAAAATGGCTATGGACCGCGTTAACGCAGACCCGACCATGAAATTAACCGAGGTGTACGAGCTGGCCAAGTTTATGTACGACCAAATGAAGCAAGCACATGAGCAATTTTAGCACACCAATGGCCCAGGAACTTGAGGTTTACATCGAGGGCCAGCTAGCGCTAGTGCGCAGCAAAATGGAAGGAGCCGACCCAATGGAAGCGAGCGACCTATGGGGACAAATGAAGCAGCTGCAAAAGCTGAAGACGTGGCTGCATTACTGGGAAGGTCAAAACCGTAAGCGATGACCCACGAAGTAACCCTATGCGACCTTAATTTGGAAGACCAAATTATAGTCGAAATGTACCGGGACTGCGACGAAGACGGCTGCACCGTCCGTGTCCACAATTGGAACCTATTTATCGGCGGGCACGTAGTCCAGCTGCCGAAGGAATTGCGGGAGAAAATCTACCCGATGTTAGACGAGTACGCAGCTGAACTAGACCCATTCGACTCATGAACGTAAAGCAAAAAGGTAACCGGTTTGAGCAAGCCGTAGCGCGTAAGCTGCGGCAGCTCTTCCCCAACGTGCGCACAGCACGTGAGTGCAACAAATGGCTAGACGCCCAGGGCGTAGACTTTGTAGAAACGTACCCGTTTCAAATTCAAGCCAAGCACGTAGAGCGCGGACTAGACCCGCACGCGGTGCTTGAAAAGATGCCGGAAACGGACGGTATGTACAATGTAATACTGTGGAAAAAGAACCGTAAGCGGACGCTAGTGGTTATGACCATCGAGGACGCCGAGGAAATTGCATGGATGCTAAAACGTGAACGTGTATTATGATACTCAACGAAGATTGCTTAACCACGTTAAGTAAAACTTTAGATGAAACTGTGGATTTAATTATTACTAGTCCACCATACAACAAAGCGTATTGGAGTAGTAATCGTAATTTAAATAATGGTTTTGGTACTAAAAGCCGACGCATAGAATACGATGGGTACAATGATTGCATGGACCCGACGGAATACGTTGCATGGCAAAAAAAAGTAATAAGCGAATGTTTAAGAGTTCTAAAGCCAAATGGTAGCTTGTTTTACAATCACCAACCAATTCAAAAAAATCATTTGGAAATAAACCCTAAATATGTTTATGATTTTCCGGTAAAGCAAACTATAATTTGGAACAGGAAAAACACTCCAAAGCTTGATAAAAGTTATTTTTACCCAGTGCACGAATATGTTTTTTGGATAAAAAAAACTGAAGACGCTAGGCCTTATTTTAATAGACACGCAGCATTTGAGCAGAAAAGTATTTGGAACATAAACCCGGACAAGAATAATACACACCCGGCACCATTTCCAAAGGAATTGGTATTAAACATATTGAATTCATGTTCCGAACCTGGCGCAACTGTGTACGACCCTTTTGCTGGAAGTGGCACGACTATCAAAGCGGCGAAGGAATTAGGTAGAATAGCTTACGGAAGCGATATTAGTGAATTGTATGCAAAACAATATAATGACACATTATGAGCGAGCTATCTAGGAAAAATATGCTGTTTAAGTTCTTTTACCGCTATGACGACGGAACCGAAACGGACGTGCTTTTAGAGTTCCGCGGCAACGTCGAAGCAGAGGTTTGGACAAAGACCGAATTTATAGGGCTAACCTATTTACGGCATGAACGGCTTTCGTAAATTTATAGAACGAAGCGAAAGCAAGGGCTTTGATATGCGGAACCTGCGCAAAGAGCTGGAGCAAGTCGAGGCCGAGATGGCCGAGCTACGGCACCAGGCAGAGCTTTTAGAGCGCCTAGCGCTTTACATTACGCGTAGCAAACACCACGCGAATACATTTTACTGGGCCAAACACTTGGAACGGGAGAAACTAATATGGGAACTGGGGGACGATTTCGACCCCTTAACATGGGAAACGAATTTTAATATATGGAAGCGATAGACGGACTAACGGACCCATACGCTGCGGCGCTATGGCTCGAGCAACAGCTCAAAGATGCAAACGGCTTTTACACCAAAGGCCGTTTTTTTATCGCCGAAGGGCACGAATACAAGGAAATAACAAGGGACGAGCTAGCAGCGCTATGCTTTGACCTGCTCAAATCCAAGGGCACGCAGGCAAAGACCACGTATATTATAGATTACCTAGCCCACAAGCTAGCAGACGACACAGCCAGCGTAGATATTGTACCATTTAGCAACGGTTACCTAGAGGCAGGCAAGTTCATAACCGACCTGCGTTACAAGGTGCCTAAAAAGGTAACGGAAGTCATACCGCACGATTTTGACGTACTAGCGTTCCCAGTCAAATGGTTGCAATTCCTAGACGAAGTATTTAAAGGCGATGAAGACGCCCAGCAAAAGACGCAGCTTATACAAGAATGGTTTGGATATTGCCTGGACCGTGGCCTAAACCTACACAAAGCCCTGGTGCTTTACGGGGACGGTGGCAACGGGAAAAGCGTTATACTGGACGTACTGGCTGCTATGGTTCCATACGTTACGCGTTTGGAGTGGCACGAGCTGAACGAGCAGCGCAATTTAGAACGCCTGGCAGGCAGTTGGGTAAACATAGCCACGGAAATAAGCTACAAAGACAGCACCGGCACTACGGGCTTTAAAAAGGCTGTCGCAGGTGAAACACTAACGGCCAACCCAAAGTACAAAAAGCCGTTCGATTTTAAGCCCTACGCGAAGTTTGCGTTTGCAACCAACGGCCTGCCAATGGTCGATGACATAAGTAACGGCGTATTTCGTCGGCTTATGGTAATCAGCCTTAACAACAGCTTTGTAGGGCGAGAAAACTGGGGCCTAACGGCGGAGCTTATAAAGGAAATGCCAGGCATCATACAATGGGCACACAACGGGCTTTTAAGGCTTTACAAGAACCGGTGCTTTACCGACGTGCCTAGCAACGTGGTCGAATTGCAGGAATTTAGAAGGGCCATAAACAGTCTACAATCATTCCACGACGAAAGCATAAGTATGTACGAAGGGCAAGAAATTAGCTTTAGCGAGTTCTACCGTAGTTACACCAGCTACTGCCATGATACGGGTAACCGACCCTTTGCGAGGAACAAGGTGCGTTCAGTAGTTAATGCCCTAGGACTTAAACTACTTGTTTATACGAGCCATGATAACGTACGCATGGTCAAGGCGTTAGCACCTATTAACTGGGATAGTAAACCGTATTAACTAATTAACTACTAACTACTACTTTTCTATAAGTTTATATATAATAATAGTAGACTAGTGTAATATGTTTATTTCGAAAAAGTAGTTAATAGTAGTTAATTTGTTAATCCATGCCCAACTATCTAAAGCACCACGCACACCGTAAGCGCATAGTGGCCAATAACCCGCTGTACGCGACGACCAAGTGGCGGAAGTATAGGCAAGCCCTACTAATGCGTAGAGGTGGGCAGTGTGAGGCGTGCGGTACCGTGCCCATGTTTGACCGTGAGCTGCACGTAGACCACATACGACCCATAGCAGAAGGTGGCGAAGTGTACAACGAAGCCAACCTACAAATACTGTGCATTCAATGCCATGGTAAGAAGACAGCAGGCGAACGGGGGTGGGTACCCATCTCAAAAGCGAAGGCCGACAATTCCACCGACGCCTTTTCCTTTCACCAGGGGAAGGACCAAAACCCCCCGGAAAACGTATTTTAGCCCCATGAAAGAGGAACTAGCGCGCTGGGAGCGCATCAAACTGGAGTGCGAGAAAAGCATCGACACGCACGGTGCCATACTGGAAGCGGTAACGGACCGCGGCAAGCCAGTGCTGCGCAAGAACCCAGCAATTGAAACACTGCAAAAGGCAACGCTTGAAATTGAGAAACTGCGAAAGACCTTGAGCGATGGACTCGACCTGGACTGAAAATATAATCGAGCGGTACTGCGTACTTACTGAAGACGCGGGAGCAGGCAAGCCGGTACAGCTCATGGACTGGCAACGCGGGCTAATCCGGGACGCGGAAGGTAAGCGCATGGTATGGCTGGAAATACCGCGTAAGAACGGGAAGTCCGCGTTTATTGCCATGCTCGCCATAGCGCACCTACTTAAAGGGTTTAAGGACGGGACCAACCCGCAGGTAATCCTAGCGGCAGCAACCAGGGAGCAGGCAGGTATTTTGTTTGGCTACGTGCGAAACATGATTTTGTTAAACCCGCAGCTGCAGAAAGTACTCGAACCGTTTCGAAAGGAAATACGTTTGAAGGGCAAGCCCGGCTACCTAAAGACCATTACCAGCGACGGCGGCAGTAACCACGGACTAAACCCGTCCCTAATCCTTTGCGACGAAATCCACAGCTGGAACGAGGTGAAGGGACCGGAGCTGTGGGAAGCCTTGCGCACGTCGATGGCGGCACGACCCAGCCAAATGATAGCCATAACCACGGCCGGCAGTGCGTACAGCTTCGCCC
>Ga0315907_10004006_pt1 | contig 16820 bp, 33 predicted proteins | sample LakEriMetagenome_3_FD_203525 | JGI IMG/M metagenome (GOLD analysis project Ga0315907, IMG submission 203525) | Freshwater fungal communities from buoy surface, Lake Erie, Ohio, United States - Buoy 12 MA123 | ecosystem: Environmental > Aquatic > Freshwater > Lake > Lake biofilm | place: USA... | reverse complement strand
TTGGAGAGGCTGGACGAGCGGAGGCAGCAACTCACCGCTCGCGCCAACCAACTCATGAGGGACATCTGAAAGTTCAGATGAACTTCTTGTAGAGGAACCGGGCACTGCCCGGTTCTTCTTTCATGCGGTGGCCCTGCTCGACAGCCACTGCTCGACATCCTGCTTCACCCACCTCAGTGTCTTCGGTCCAAACACTATCGGCTTCGGGAACGTGGGGTCTTTGTTGTCCTTGATGAAGCGATAGAGGGTCTTCTTGTGGACGGACAGCATCGCTGCGATCTCGCCCATGTCTAGGAGTTCCGGGTTGCTCATGGTTGTGCCTTCTTCCATTCCTTGAAACGGTCTCTGAGCGACTCGAACATCTCTCTGGCCTTTGGGCTATCGCGAAGATCGGCCCGGCTCTTGATATTGCAGAACGACTTGACCGCGCTGGTGCTCTCTTTCTCCATCGCGTCAGCCTCTGTTGCGAAGTCACACATGCCGTGCTCGAACAGGAACTCGTAGAACTCTTCGTTCCTGCACAGCATCCCAGCGGATGCGATCATGCGTTCTATACGTCTCTGCTCGTCGCGCATGTCAGGCTGATCGTCGTCCGTCAACTTGACCATGGCGACCATGTACCGCGTCCCGACCCAGTCAGCCAGCAGTTCCTGCGGGCAGTCGTTGGGGTGGATGCTGAGGCGCAGAGCCATCCCCTCCTTGTTCTGGTTCATCGAGACCTTGACTGCCTCGAAGTGGATCGCGGCTTTCCTCACTTCTTCCATTTGAAGAACCTTGAGATGAAACCGTCATTGGGTTTCTCGGGGGCGAAAAGCGCCTTCAGTTCATCAGCGGGAATGAGGGTACACCCACCGACACGAACGACCCTGAGCTTTCCATCGGAAACCAACTTGTACATGGTAGTCCTGCCGATGCCGGTCATCTTCACAGCCTCGTCGATGCGGTACGATATGCGCTCGGTGCCACCCGGAACAGCGCTCTTCTTGACGACCTCACCGAGATGCGATGTGCCCCCAGAGGGGTCTTGTTCTGGCGCTGCATCGAGCTCCGCATTGCGAATCCTCTTGCGCTCATTGCACAGGGCTACCGACACAGCGGCCTTCGTCCTGCCAAGCTCGAGCCCGATGCGGGCGCTCCCGTACCCGGCCTCTGCCATCTTCAACATCTTGTCCAAGTCGGCACGCGACCAGATAGCGTTGTGATTATGCGTCATTGTACTTCCTCCAGTTTTTGCTTGCCCAGTCTATGGGATCAACACCCTCTAGCGCCCACCACACAGACTCATTGCCGTAGTGATGGAGCGTCATGTGGCATGGGTGACAAAGGGGAACGACCCAGTTGTCACCCACCTTGAGGGACACACCGCGCGCCTCTGCGTGGTTGACATGGTGCGCCTCTCCCGGCTTGCCGCAGATGAGGCAAGGCAAACCCCTCACGGTATTGAGGTATGCCTCGTCTCTGATTGCTATGTGCTTCGGTATAAGCATTTGATTTCAAAAAGGGATTTCGTCGTTGAGGTCATTGCCAGACCCCATCGAGAACGGCGTGCTCTGCGGGCTGCGGCGGTTGCTGTTGCCGCCGCCCTGCTGACCTTTTTCGTATGGCTTCTTGGCGCTGATGGATATGAAGTGCTTGCCGCCGTTGCTGACCTTCTTCCATGCGGCAAGGTCGAGGGCGGGAAACTCAACACCAGATCGCACCTGATCGGCGATGCTCTGCACCGCTTCCTTCGACAGGCAGATGTTGCCGGTGAAGTCAGGGTGGTTCTGCTGCTGCTTGCGGTTGTTCACGAAGAGGACGCCGCCCTCACGGACTTGTCGGTCGTTCATCTCAGTTCTCCTTCAGTTCTGCTTTGCGCTTCGAGAATGCCGCCATGACCTGCGCGTGGAGGTCTGGCTTGGTGGACTCCAAGTAGGCAATCGCCGCCTTGTTCTTGGTGTAGAAGCCGCTCAGTTCCTTCATCTCATTGCATGTCGGGATGAACGCCATGAACGTCGCGGCGACAGTTTCTGGCGCCTGATCCGTGCTTACCGGAGCAGAGGCTTTGGGAGCGCCGGTAGAGGCCGCTGCCCCAGCCTGCACCCCCGACACCTGAGCAGACTGGTTGCCGGTCTGCCGGGCCTCTGCGGGGCTCTGCGGGGCCTCCTGCTGCGGCAGGTCTTCGCCAGCGTAGATGTAGTGCCCGAGGCCGTGATAGGCGATGGCCTTGGTCAGGCACCGCTGGAGCGAGTTGTTGACCGCGAAGCTATCCGGGTTCTGGATCGCGCGGTTGCGATGGTCGAGGACCGGCATGGTCTCGGTGACATCGTTGTCTCCGCTGTGGTCGAGGCCGACAGTGACGCGCACGAACGAGTATCCATGCTCGTCCTTGAAGTAGGGCAGGCCACCCATGTCTTCGTGCTTGCGGAACCATGCTCCGGGGTAGTGCTGCTTGAGCACGCCCCATGCCCACGCCCACGACAGGTAGGATAGGCCGTTCTTCTTCTCGATGTGCTGGGATACGTCGATCTTCGACAGCACTTCCCAAGGTTCTGGCATCTTCTCTGACATCGTCATTCCTCTGTATCTGTGTTGCCGGGCAAGTCCGCCCTCTTCATCTGCTTGGTTCTGAAGAACCCACTGTACTGCGGGTGCTTGTGCATGAAGTACCGCGCATAGAGTGCGATGAAGTCGTTGCTGATCTTGAAGTCCTCGCCCTCCGTCTCAATGCTTGTCTCCCATCGTATCCTGTTGACGATCAGCCAAGCGCTCAGGTTCTTGTGCCCCCTGCCTATGGCGATCATGGTAAACTTCTCGAAGAGCCTCCAAACGTGCGGGTTCTTCTTGTGCCAAGACCACCATCGCTTCTTCAGGTCGTCTTCATCTGCGACATCAACACCGTCCCTCACCCCCAATTCTCCCCGTCTACCGCCGAAGACACTTGATCCATGGCCCACTGGTTGCAGAACTCGGACACGGCGCAGTAGTTCGCGCAGCGTGTGTACTCACCCTTGCGGTGCTCGATCTCGTGCTTCGCTGGCAGCGTGGCGACGTAGTTGATCGCCTCCTGATGCGACCAGAGCACCTTGATGGCCCGCTTGGCTCCGGGCTTCTTCACAGCCCAAGAGTCTTCTTTCGCCCACCGCTCCGCGTCGGTGCAGTCGGGCAAGTTCTCGTTGAGGTCGTGGTCCATCTGCGCGGACTGGTGTGCCGATATCCGCTCGCTGATGTAGGCCTCTGCCCTCTCGCTGTCCCACAAGTTCAATCGAACTGTCACCACCGGGGACTGCGGATAGTCAGGCTTGAACGCAGCGTCCCTGCGGTTCCAGTCCCTGAGAATGGCACAGATGCTGATCGAGCCAACCTCCATGCCCTTCACCTTGCGGATCATGTGGGCATAGACGTTCTGCTGGAGTTCCCACTCTTCCTTGCCGAAGATGACGGACCACACCGAGGTAACCTTGTAGTCCGTGATGTGGACCACGTTGTCCACGATCTCCTGATGGTCGATGGCACCAGACAGGGTCCATCCCTGCACCTCCATGAACAGCCGCTCCTCCTTGACCACGTTCCCCGTGGAGGTGGACTGCTCCAAAATGTTGTGGACGGCGGTGCCGAGCAGCGGCCAGATCATATCGGCAGCATCCGACTCGAGGTCGTTTGAGTGCCTGTCCTTGAGGAGGCGAACCCTCGGGCTGTCGATGAGAGAGGTCACCGAGATGTCAGCATTGCCCTTGCTGTACCGGTCAGCCGTGGCATAGTCCACGAATGCCTTCGGAAGGCCGTGCTTGTTTGTGATCTTCATTGAGTCTCCTCCTGATCCATGTCATATACTCTTAGTCCAGAGAGGTCAATACATGTCTCAACATGTCACGTTCACTGTCCTCGGTGAACCAGCGTCAAAGGCTAACAGCCGGAAGATTGTCACCTTCGGCGGCAGGCCTGCCATCATCAAGTCTGCCAAGGCGAGGTCGTATGCCGACGCCTTCCGGCTTCAGTGTGCCGCCCAAGTGAAGACGATGATCGAGGGCGATGTTAAGGTCGAGGCGGTCATCTACTACAGTTCCAGAAGACCTGACCTAGACGAGAGTGTGATCTTGGATTGTATGCAGGGTATCGTTTACCAGAACGATAGACAGGTAAAGATCAAACACATCTACTGGTCTCTAGACAAGAACAATCCAAGGTCAATCATTAGAGTCTCTAGTATAGAAGAGGTAGTACTACCTACTCTAGTATAGGTAGGTATAGGTATACCCAACCTATAGTACTACACAGAACTACAAAGAACCTACATGTAGATACCTCATGTATATACTTCATACATATACTACTTGTGTAAGACATGTGTGGTCAATGTGTCGCACGGCACAACCCTATTGACACTTTCAGAGGTGGTCATGTAGGCTGCTTCGGTCAGAGTCAGAAAGAGGAAGCCGTGCTGATCGAACACAAAGTTCGCGGCGAGGCTCACAGGTTGGGGACCGGACAGCACAAGATCGTCTGCCCATCATGTGGCCCGGAGCGCCGCAAGAAGGGAGAGCGTAGTCTCTCCATCCAGATCGAGACAGAGCGGGCACTGTTCAAGTGCTGGCACTGTGGGCAAGAGGGGATCGTTCCCCTCGAGGAAAGAGCATCTCATGTCAGGAGAGTCATCGTGAACGCAGTGCCGAAGCATAACTGGAATACCCTTTCGGAACAAGCACTTGGATGGTTGAAGAGTAGGGGTCTATCCCAGAAGACTGCTGAGACGCTGAGGATCAAGGAGACGCGGGCATTCATCCGCGCGGTTGGCGAAGAGACGGATTGCGTCGTCTTCCCCTACTTCAACAACGGGCACGAGTACGCAGCCAAGGTTCGAGCGATTGCCTCCAAAGGCTTTGCTTGCCAAGGCGCACCGCAGACCTTCTTCAACATCGAGAACGTCGAGCCGAACGACTGGATGATCATCGCCGAGGGCGAGGTCGATGCGGCAACCTTCGTCGAGGCTGGCTATCGCAGTGCCGTATCGATCCCCAATGGGGCACCGATGAAGGTGGTGGATGGTGCCGTCGATCCGAAGGAGGACGGCAAGTTCAAGTTCGTATGGGACGCCAAGAAGCAGATCGATGCGGCTGAGAGGATCGTCATCGCAACGGATGCCGACGGTCCGGGGCAGGCCGCTGCCGAGGAGATAGCCAGACGCATCGGCAAGGACCGCTGCTGGTACGTCGAGTACCCAGAGGGATGCAAGGATGCCAATGACGTATGGCTCAAGTACGGTCAGGATGGCATCGACAGGTTGCTATCCGACTGCAAGCCGTGGCCGATCTCAGGCCTCTACGACTCCTCCCACTTCTTCCAGCAACTCGACGACATATACGACAAGGGCATAGGGAGAGGCGAGACAACAGGCTACCCGACAGTTGACGAAATCTACACCATCGCACCGGGCCAACTGACCATCGTCACAGGTCACCCATCATCCGGCAAGTCAGAGTTCGTTGACCAGTTGATGGTCAACCTCGCGCAAGAGAAGGGATGGCGGCACGCCATCTGCTCCTTCGAAAACGAACCCCGCCTCCACATCGCGAAGCTAGTCAGCAAGTACCTGCGCAAGCCGTTCTTCGACGGGCCTACGCCTCGCATGACCAAGCGGGAACTTGAACAAGGCAAGTCGTTTGTTCAATCGAACTTCTCTTTCCTTTACCAAGCAGACGGCAGCCTCGCATCTCTCGACAGCATCTTGGAGCGGCTGCGTGTTGCGGTGATGCGTCATGGCATCAGGGGCGCCGTCATCGACCCCTACAACTACATCGCCAAGCCGAAGGACGTTGCCGAGACAGATTGGATTTCCAACATGCTGTCTCAGGTCAGGCTCTTCGCACAGGCACATGAGGTTCATGTCTGGTTCGTTGCCCACCCGACGAAGATGATGCGCGGCACCGATGGCAAACTGCCAGTGCCGAACGGCAATGACATCTCTGGTTCTGCCGCATGGTGGGCAAAGGCAGACTGCGGCATCAGCGTTCACCGCCCCGATCCTGCCCACTCCCCCGTGTCGGAAATCCATTCATGGAAGTGCCGCTTCTCGTGGATCGGGAAGCAGGGCAAGGCAGCGCTGATCTATAGCTTGGCAACATCGACCTACAGCGAGAACGGAGACGACCCGTTCTCTGGTCTGCTGCCAGTGAAGGCCGAGGACTCAGAAGAAGACGAGGAGGAGGAGTTGCCATTTTGACTGAGCAGATCGATCTCGAGGACTGGATCGAGCAGAATGGCGGGCCAAAGCGCCCGCTGCCTGACAGGGTCTCTGTCCTTGCTGAAGCAATCAAGATCACCGGCATACATAGAGAGGCTCAGTATGGCGATGTGGTCAGGAACATGGAGAATGCAGCGATCCTGTTCTCCGCGTGGATAAAGGCCAAGTATCGCATCACTGTGCCGCTCGATGGAGAGGACATCGCCAAGATGATGACGATGGTCAAGGATGTGAGGACGATGCAAGGCAAGACACACAAGGACAACTACGTTGATGCTGCCGCCTATGAGGCCATAGCGTATGAATGCAGGATGTCACGAGACAGACATGGACAAGGTGGTTGACCACGGTCTGAAAGACTCCTATAAGGACATTGGTTCTCTGACCTGACCTGACATCTGACAGTGGACTTAGGGGGGGGTGGTTATCCACCCCCCCATTTTTTAGTGCACTTGAACTTTTTCGCGCGTCATGATGCCGGTGTTGGGATCAATCGCAACGCCAGCCTCGCGCAGCAGGATCACGGCGTAGGACAGGATGGCCGGTGTCTCCTCGACCATGTCGTATGAGTAGATGATCGAGGCCAGTAGCTTCGACACATCGACAGGACGGAGTTGCTTCGGTATCGACTCCATGATCCTGTCGAACTGCTTTTCGGTAATGCCTACATCGGCGCTACGCTTCTTCGACATGCGTCTGCTCCCCTACTGTGTGCCATGTGATGTGGTTGCCGCGCACCTCCTTGATGAGAAGACCACGGCTGGAAAGCCTGAGCAGCGCCGCCCTGAGGGTATCCCTGTTAAGCCCAGTCGCGCGCATGATCTCGGTTGATGTTAGCTTCTGCCCCCTCAGCAGGGCAAGGAGAACCCTGTCAGTTGGGACAAGAGGCTTGTCTCTGTTGGATTGGGTCGGCTTCGACTCCGACCTAAGGCGCGGGGCCTTTCTCATGGGCGAGTCGTCTGGCAAGTCCGCCGTTCTGTTCAACTCGACGTTCCTCTGCCGGTGCATGAAGGTGGCGATCTTCGCCTCATGCTTGCGAGCCAGCACGGGATTGATGTTGTAGGCTGGTAGTATGATTTCGACGGGCATCACACGTCCTTCCACGGGTTTGGGTTGTCGCTCGACAGAATGCGCTCAAGCCTCTTCAGTTCGTCGGCCACGGTCTCGCTCGGCTTGTTGAACTCTGGGTCGACCTGCATCAGGCGGTTCGCGGTCCGTGACCATAGGTCTCGCCAGTATTCGGCGCGCTCCTGCCAATACTTTGCCTGTCGCGCCTGCTCTTGCAGTTGGACGCGGAGGTCGTCGGTCATGGTTTGGCTCCTGTCAGATAAGTCATGCGTTCCAATACGCCGATGGGGTCTACAGTCGCCCAGAAGTCAGCAGCGGCGACGGAGGGGGCGGCGGCGGCATAGGCGGCGGCATTGGCGGCATAGGTGGCGGCATAGGCGTCGTCATTGGCGGCAGCGGCGGCGGCATCGGAGGCAGCGGCGGCGGCATCGGCGGCACGGGCGTCATTGGCGGCAGCATCGGCGGCACGGGCGGCATTGGCGGCAGCGGCGGCGGCACGGGCGGCGGCATCGGAGGCAGCGGCGGCGGCATCGGGTGTCCGCTCTTTGCACATCAGCCGCCACTGCTCCCCAAAGCCGTCCTTATCCGCGATAGGCTGGAGGTGAGGCAACACTGCCGTCCACACCCAATCGAGCATGATTGCAAGGCGCTCTTGCTCTTGCGCCCGACCAGTGCCGGGCATGTCGGGAATGAGCCGCTTGTATCGCTGGCCATTACGCATTTCGTCGGGCATGGCATCTTGCAGACCGATTGCGGCCCTGCCCAAGACCTCCGACATGCAGTCTGGAATGTCGTCCGTTAAATCTCCAGACATGGCGAGATTGATAGCGGCCAGAGTGCAGGCGCTTTCCGTGTCGCCCAAGCCCTTGGGCAGGGTGTGGGTCGCAAGGTAAGCCTCAAGATTGAAGCGGTGGTCGGTGGTGTAGTCGGTCATTGCGTGGCTCCTTTCAGGGCCGCGATTATCAAGCGCGTAGCATCCTTGGCAGTCATCGGTTGGGCTTCATCTCGCAGTCCGCGACACGCCTTCTCAATCTCTTTCGCCACAGACAGGCCGCGTTCAATATCACCCCGCAGCCTCTCGATCTCGGCGGCTTGGGCTTCGATGCTGTCGGAAGCTGCATCCAGCGCAGGCGGCTTTACGGCGGGCAGAGCGTCGATGGCGTCGTGCGCTTCATAACGATGCACGGACTGGCGACAGGCATTAATCGCATCGCCCCTGCGGATCAGGTCGTTATCACTCATCCTTGCCTCCTGTAAGTTCTGCGAGGGTGGCGCGGGCATCAGAAACCCAATCGCCTTGCATGTTGTATCCATGCTTGTTGTGGTCATCCCAACAAATCAAAGCCCAATCAATGACATTTACCGCCTTCGCCAGCTTGTCCTCAAGATCACGCACTGCCTGCGTCCCGATCCTGCCCATCTCGTCGTAGGCGTCACGGTATTTCTCGCAGGTGGTCAGCGCACCCCGCAGCCTCTCGATCTCGGCGGCTTGGGCTTTGATCAGGTCTTCGTGCAGTTTGCGCTCCGCTTCCATTGCATTGGCGTAGCCCCGCTGTTCCGCTGCCTGCACCAGATCGGCTCGGACGTATTCCACTGTGCTCATCGGCTCATCTTCATGCTGCCAAGTCTGCTCTTGCCAAACACTGTCGGCCAGCCAACCCCAAGCCCATATCCGCTCAGGCGCTTCGTGTGTAATGTCAGTCATCGTCCTGTCCTTTCAGTTCTGCGAGGGTGGCGCGGGCTTTGTTGCACCGTTCACAGTCGCACCCGTCATCCATCGTTTTTCCCGCCTCCAACGCCATCGCCAGCTTGGCCTCTGCCGACTTTGCTCGCTGATAATTCGACTGCGACACTTCGGCCCACTCGGCGCACGCTTTCTCCAGCCTCTCGATCTCCGCGGCTTGGGCTTCAATGCGGTCGGCTAATACCTTCAGGGCTTCGGCACTGTCACACTCGCAGTCAGGATCGCGCAGACCTCTGCCTGTGTAGGCTGGATGGCAACGGCATTTCACAAGGTCTTGAAGTTCTGCCAGAGCCTGCTCCACTGGGTCGTCGGTCATCACTTCTCCTCCCTCTTCCACTTCCTGAACACGATCTTGAAAGCCTCGGTCACGGCGCGCTCGACTTCTTCTTCGGTGATCATGACTTCCCCTCCAGCGCCGCGATCCGATCACGTAACTCCTTGAACAGCCGGAACTGCCGCAGCCAGTTCCTGTTTCCAGCAAGCGGGCTCGTGTCGAAACCCAACTCGCGCATCAACTCCACGCGCTCGGCTTCCTCTTCCGCAGTCAACGGCGTCTCGACAAACGCCAAGCGCGGCTTTGGGTCTTTCTTCTTTGTCATTTCATCGGCCTCATCGGTGGCACCGGCACGGGAACGTAGCGCGGTTTCAGGTTGTCAGGTCTCGGCGGCGGCACGGGCACAGGCTCGAGCAGCACCACATTCTCACAGCGAACCACGGCGCCGGGATCATCCTCGGCTATGATGTCCTGCATCGCTCGGCAGTGCAGCGGGTCGGCGTACATCCCAACGTATCCGCTCCACGACGGAGACAGCGTCACGCTGAGAACAGTCACAGTCAGTAAGGACATTCTTCCCCCCTCCCATACGCCGCCTTCGACGGCTCTCGCTTCGGTTGCTTCGGTTTCGGCGGGGGCATTAGCCCCTGCGCCTTAAGTTCCTGTTCCAGCCACGCGGGCAGCGGTTCTTCATACGTCGCCATTTTCTTTCACCCTGAAGGCATCATACACGCGGCGGTCGAACTCGGTCATGGCATCAGTCCATATGGCAGTTGCTGTCCTCACGACGGCAGCGTCATCGGTCTCTGTAGCCAATCCCATGGCCCGAGAGGCCCAAACAGTGGCCCTCTCGGCAGATTGTGGGTTGTGGAGGAAGATGGCGGAAGTCGCAGTCCAAGCAGCGGCGGCTGGAGATTTCGTTCTGGAATCAGAGCCGGGGTGGAAGAACTCTATATACACGGGAAGAAAGGCGGACTCCGCTTTCTCTAGCTTGTCACTCTCTGGCGCTGCCAGATAATCCAGTACAGGTTCCGGCATGCTTACCCCCCACAGATGGGACACTGACATGACTTGATCCACCGCGAACCGTTTCAGCAGTTCCTCTGCGTCAATCGCGGCGAGTCCGGTGATTTCTGAGTACACGCCACCACCCTTGCCTGTGGATACATGGCGATCCCATCGCATCATATGCAGGAGGGTGCCGTGCCCCCAGTGAACGGCCTGATGCTCCATGGCCTGATGCGGTGTCGGCAGCAATTCAAAACTGTTCCGGCGAGGTATGATTTCCCCGGTAAACCGAAGCGTCTCTCCGATAGCGGGCAGTTGATCCGTCTTTTGGTGCTTGTTGCCGGTGAACTGCCATGTGATCTTTTCACTTCCCATTGTTCAACGGCTCCTGCACCATGCGCGCAGCCATCTGCGCCAGCGCCTTGATCTCGTTCGCTCGCATCACAGCCGCTCGCATCGCATTCCACGATCCGCTGCTCGGTGGCGTGTCGTCTTCCGCGATTACGTCCGCGACCTGCTCGATGCGGTGCAGTGCGGACAGGATGTCCTTGATGTCAGCCATTGCTTGCTCCCGTGAGTTTCCTGAGTTGGTTCAGATCGAGCAGCATCTTGCGCTTGTCTTCGCTGAGTTGCCGCACCAGTTCCGTCAGTCTGGCGATCTCGTTGCGCTGCTTGGCCAACTTGGCCTTCATCGCCGCGTCCTCTTCGTTGCTCAATCCGATCTCCGCTTCTGAAGGATGATGTCGAATGTCCTGTGCCCGTGTTGGGTCAGTTCACTGCTCCTGCGCAGAAGCACCCAGACGATCCGCTTGTCGACCAGTTCCTGCACCTTGTCCTTGATCTTGAGCGGCATCTCCGCTGCGTTCCTGACTGCCGGGTAGCACAGGATATTCTGCCCCGGCTCCGCGTCGTAGACTGTCTGGACGATCTCCTCGACTACGCTCTGGCTCTTGTAGTTGATGACTAGGACCGGGCGCTTTCTCCGAAAGTTCATTTGCACTTTTGTGTTCCTTCCTTCTGCCGTCCTTGAACTCGATGCGATACTTCTTGCTCATGACATCCACCGTCTGGACAGAGACGCCGAGTTCTCGACCAGCCTGAGACTTGCTCATCCCACGGTTGGCGCAGGCGATGTAGTCGAGCAGTCTTACCATCTTGCGCGGTGCCATTCAGTCACCAATCTTTTCTGCGATGTGCTGGAAGAGACGTTTCTTGGCGCGATTCATTGCCAGATCGAACGTCGTGCCGAACGCAGGGTCGAAAATGGTCGTAGCCTCTACCCCACCCTTGTCGGTGGTTATTGTCTTCGTGCGCAAGATGATGAACCCATCCTCGCGGACAAAGCGCTTCATCCTTGTGTTCATGCGGATGGTCTTGGCCTCATACCCAACAAAGCCATACTCATTCAGCATGGGCGACATGATCTGGCTGGCATGAGTAGTGATGTTGGGATGGCCTTTCGATGCCGCGCTTGATGTAACGATTGCTGCGGCAAGAATCTTCTTGTGCCACAATCTCGAGACGCAGATCGTCGCCTTCTGGCCAGACAGGCTCTCATTCTGCCATTCATGCGTGGCGGTGATGTCGCCCCTTTCCTTGGGGTATTCTTCCAAGACCTCGTTGATGAAACCTTGCCGCACCCAAGATTCTCGCCGGTCTACAGGTCGGTAGTCGCTGGGTCGGAAGTTGTCTTTCCGTTTCTCGATCCCGTATCGGAGGGTCGTCATCGCGCCAGCCAGATCGACGCTCCCTGTTATTCTTCTAAGCCTGTCCCTGATCCCGACATACTCCTTCCTCGTGTCGTACCTGACTGAGGTGACCACGTTGTGCTTTGCCCATTCTCCCGTTGCCTGACGGAAGGCTAGGCACATGGTTCTATAGACCTCCTTCGCCTTCTTGAGGTCGTCCCATTCTTGGCGCATCGTGTCTCTGGAAGTCCTTGTTCGATGCAGAGATATCATTTGTCTCTCCTTGGTTTGAAGCGCATGACCTGACCGAACGGCGCCGACCCGCCACGGCAAGACACCCACAGCACGGGGTAATCGGGCGGGTTCCGGGGGAAGTCGCCAATCTCGAGGTCAGTCAGGCTGATGAAGTGGTCCACCTCGAGGCTGTTGTCCTCGATGTAGTCGAACACGGGCTTGACGCATGTACCGCCGCGACCCTTGGCATTGAGCATGGTGATGGCCTCGCCAGCCTCGTACCTCACGACCGAGGTGACCCTCGTGTCGCATGAGATGACCGTCACGCTGGACGGGTGCATCTCTTCACTCAGCATGTTCATGGCACCCACAAAGTAGGTCAGGTCGTTGCCCGTCACCGACGCGCTGACATCGTTGTGGATGACGATGTTGCCGATACCCTTGCGGTCGGTGGTCGGGGCGATGATGCCGCTCAGGTGGTACAGTTTGCGGTTGGGTCGGCGCATGCTGTAGTCGTCGGGCTGATCGCCTGCGAAGAAGCGCCGCAGCGCATCCTCGAAGTTCACCTCTGGCGTCTGCATGTCGCGGATCATTTCCTCCGCCCATCCGGGCAGGGTGCCACGGCTCTTCGCGAGGTTGCCCGCCATGATCACGCGCTGATCGATTGTGATCTCTTGCTGCTTCATCTCTTCCGGCGAGGCGTCAGGCACGATGAACGCGCCCCATGCCTGCGGCGTCACGTCGTCATCGAGCAGTTCATAGATGCGCTCCGCCGACATGTTCTTGAACCAAGGCATGTTGATGCCGCCATCCGGCAGTTCGAACCCGCTGTCGCTCAGGATGTTGTTGATGGCCGCATCGCAGGCGATGTTCCATTTGTCGAGGTTGCGGTCTCCAGCGCGGAGGTGATGCTTGAGGGCAATGTGCAGCACCTCATGCGCGATGAGACCGATGACCTTGGGTTCGGTCTGCTCATCGATGAAGGGGCCGCACCACTTGATCCACGAGCCGTTGGTGCAGGCCGTCCCGCCGGATATGCTGTCATCTCTATGAACGTCCGACCCCATGGCGAGCGACCCATAGAAGGGGTGGGAAAGAACGAGCCGGGTCATAGCCCGGCTCACCTTCAGTTCTGGTGTCATGGTGTCTCCCTAGAGGATGAGTTCGCTGCCTTGGGTCATCGCCCAGTCACGCACGGCCTTGACCTTCTTGAGGCTCGGGTCACGGGACCATGCGTCCTTGACGGTGAACACCGACAGTTCGCGGTTGGGCAGGCGGTTGAGGTAGGTGATGATGTTGGCCGCTGTCTTGTCGTTCATGCGGTTCGACAGTGCGGCGCAGAGGGCGTAGCGGATGGCGGCGTCGTGCGGGATCGGCGCATCGCTGGGCTTCGCGATGACCTCGTCGGGATCGGGGCACTGTTGGCTGATCTTGAGGTAGCCCATGAAGTCGACGGCGGCAGGCTCCCCGACCTGACCGGTCAGCCCATGCATCGTGGCGGATGGCGACATGCCGAGGTTGATGATCACCGATGCACGCTCCCACGAACGGGGCGATGGGCAGGCGTCAACGTCGCGGTCGAACTTGTGCAGGAACTCGGGGCGGAAGCGCAGGAAGGACCGCACCCGATGGTCCACGCCGATGCTGGCGAAGTGTGCGATGGTGTCCTCGAGGTCCGCTTCGACCGGCACGAACATCAGGCGGTCGCGCAGATGGGTGGGCATGGTGTTTGTGCCCGCGCGGTCGGAGGTGCGGTTGCCTGCCGCGACCACGACCCATCCCTCGGGCAGATGGTGCGGCCCGATGCGGCGCTCGTTCACCACCTGAGCGGCGATGTTCTGGCAGCCGATGGGCGCTTGCGGCAGTTCATCGAAGAAGATGATGCCCTTGCCGCCCTTCGGCATCCAGTCGGGGCGCATCCGCTTCATCGTATCGCCGTCGCCAGACGGCACGGGCCAGCCGCCGAGTTCGCCGGGGTCATACTGGGCGAGCGAGACGATGACGCACTCGATGCCCATGTCGTCGGCGATTTCCTTGACGATGGATGTTTTGCCGAGACCGGGACCACCGACGAGGTAGGGCACCACGTTCTGGGCGTCACGGCCCGAGGTGTTGGACATGTTCCACTTGATCGATGCCTCGACGATCTCGCGAGCGACTGACAGTTTCATGGGTTCTCTCCTGTTTGTTCGATTGAACTTATTCGAAGTGGATGATGGCACCTGACGCAAAGCGCAGGGCCTCTTCGATGTCGGCGAAGTCCACCGAGCATGACCTCTCGCCTGACGGGCCGTCGCTCAGTTGCCATTCGACATCGCCGATCTTGTACTTGTCGCCGTAGATGCGCTCGGTGATGGTGCCTTTGACCAGCCAGAACTCCCGGCGCTTGAGCGTCGCGATCTCGCGGCGCAGGACTGCGTTCTCCTGCTCGAGCAGTTGCTGTTTCATGTCAGACCTCGATGCTGTTGATGATGGACCTGATCTCTGCGTCGATCATGCTCTGCTCGGCGCTGATGCTGATCGCAAAGGATTTGTTGGCGAGCAGGTCGCGCTCCATACGCAGTTGGATGATGCGCGGGTTGGTCTTTGCGATCTCTTCGCGCTTCGCTCTCTTGCGCTCGTTCGTCACCATCTTGGCGGCGGTGGAGAGGTGCCTGCCGAACTCTTCGCGGGTGACCTTCGAGAAATTCCTCTGCGCCCCGTGCTCATTGGCGAGCATCTTCCAAGCGAGGACCATCGCCGCTCCCCGCTCGTGCCAATCGAAGTTCCGGCTCTGGAATCTCCTGATGCTCTCGATGTTCATCACAAACCCCAGTGCTGGAGACACTTCGGGCCGATCCCGAGCGCCACTGACTGCTTGTCGGTCAGCGTCCTGCCGCAGCAGGCGCACTGCCCTGTCGTCCTGCCATGCTCGATGGCCTTGCCGCGAGGGTCGCTCGCGATGCTGGCGAGGCGGTCGCCCAGACCATCGGGCGCTGCCGACACCGGCATGTAGGTGCCGTGCATGATCTTGCCTGCGTACTCGCCGCCGACCTTGACGTAGACCGCACCGGCGTTCCGGCTGGTGCTCGGCGCGAGGGACATGGTCAGGTCGCCGACCCGGAAGGCGGGGCGCTTCAAGCCGTTCATCTTCGCGGTGGCGAGCAGGTTCTCGATGCGCGAGACATCGACCGCGCGGCGGTTGCTCTCGCGCTTGGCCTCGTTCGAGCGGGTCTTCTGGATCATCCGCTCGGCGGCATCCCACTGCCGGTGGGACAGGTCGCCCTTGCTGCGATGCTGTGCGACGAGCGAGGCGGCAAAGTCGTTCCATCCGACCATCCCGTGCAGCGCTGAGATGATCTCGTCGTACTCCATGACCTGCATGCTGTCCTCCTTCACCTCGGTTCATTCTGGTGCACGATCACTTCGTTGTCCGGGCACCGGTTGCTCTCGGCTTCCGCACGGGTGCGGAACACCCGTGCTTCCTCCTTGGTGACGTAGCTTTTGGGGCTACCGGGCGGGGCGACATACACCCCCGCTCCGCTCTTGTCCGTCCTACGCAGCAAGAAACTCACGATATGCTGTCCTCCTTGGGTTTGATGGGGCGCCATCGCTGACGCCCCGGGTTGTCAGTCGTCGTCAGTCGTCGATCCACCGGATCGCGCCCGCGAGCCCCTCGGCCAGCGCCAGCGAGACGAGTTCCACCGCCACGCGCCAGTCGCAGGCGTAACCGCCTCCCCAGTTCGGCTCGCCCTCGACGTTTTCCTTGAACCACTCCCGGTCCTCGTCGGTCTCTGGGAAGAGCACCACGATGGTGCCGTGATCGATGATCCGCATGTTCTTCTCCTTCGGTTGCGTGGGCATGATGATGCAGCCCCGCAGGGCTGCACTGTGATGCTCACATCTGGGCGAAGACGGCGGCGGCGAGGGCGTTCTTCTGCGCCTCGTCGTCCTCGGCATCGGCGGCTGCCTTGGCGCCCTCGATGCGCGCGGCCTTGAGTTCGCGCACGATGTCGTCGAAGCGGTCCCAGTCCTCCTGTTCGTGCTTGCTGGGCTTGAAGACCCCGCGCACCTTGTTGCCGTCGTCGTCCTTGCGGGTGGTCCACTTGCCGATCAGCGCCTCGGCGAGGTCGCGCATCGGGTCTTTGTCGGCCTCGCCCGAGACCAGTTTCGACAGTTTGTTCTCGCTGTCGATGTTCTCGGACAGCAGGATGTCCTTGACGAGGTCGGCAGTGGCCTGCGTCGGGATATCGAGTTCGCGCAGCGCGCCGACGCTGTTCTCCATGTAGCGCTTGGCGGTCGGTTCTTTCAGCCCAGCGTCTTCGAGCAGGGCCTTGCGCACCTGATTGCCGATGGCGCGGGGCAGGTTGCCCTTCACCAGTTTGACCCCGGCGAGGTGGGCGATCAGGCTAGAGTAGGCGTCGATCTTGTGGCCGTTGCGGGCGGCGGTGTTTTCCTTGGCCTCGCCCTTGAGGGCTTCGACGGCTTTCTCGTGGGCGTGGATGGCGGTGAAGGTGGCGGTATCGAGGATGAAGGACATGGTGCTCTCCCTTTTGTCCGATTGAACTTTTCAGAGGATGAAGGCGTAGGTGATGGCCGCGACTG
>Ga0315907_10004005_pt1 | contig 16824 bp, 12 predicted proteins | sample LakEriMetagenome_3_FD_203525 | JGI IMG/M metagenome (GOLD analysis project Ga0315907, IMG submission 203525) | Freshwater fungal communities from buoy surface, Lake Erie, Ohio, United States - Buoy 12 MA123 | ecosystem: Environmental > Aquatic > Freshwater > Lake > Lake biofilm | place: USA... | reverse complement strand
GCCGCGTAGTCGAGGCCCCTGATGAAGGGGCCGTAGAGCGGATGGGCGAGGTTCGCCGGGGAGAGCGCCGCGGCCTTGGCCGCCGGAAGCTCGCCCGTCTCGGCCAGCCAGAGCTGCATCGCCGCGTCCGAGACCATGAACTGGAGGAACTTGGCCGCGGCCTCGGCCTTCGGTCCCGTGGCCTTCGACGTCACCGCGTTCACCCAGTAGGAGGCGAAGTTGGAACGCTTGCCGTCCTGGGCCGGAAGCTCCGTCACGCCCCACTCCAGGCCCCGCTGGTTCTGCAGCGCACCGAGGCGGAACGAGCCGTCGAGGTGGATGCCCGCGCGGCCGGCGCGGAAGGCGGCCTGGCTCTCGTCCATGAAGCCGTTCGTGCCGACCTGATGGACGCGCTGGAGGTCGACGTAGAACTGGAGCGCCTTGCGCCCGGCGTCGCTGTCGTAGGTGACCTTGCGGCTGTCGGCCGAATAGGGCGCGCCGCCGAACTGGCGGATCAGCACCTCGCGGATCCAGTGGTGGTCCTGCGCGGTCATGTCGATGGTCATGCCCGCGGTCGTGACGTTCCCGTTGCGGTCGCGCTTCACGATCTTCTTGGCGTGCTCGACCATCTCGTCGAGGGTCTGCGGCGGCTTCTCGGGGTCGAGGCCGGCCTCGCGGTAGAGGCGCTTGTTCCAGAACAGCGCCAGCGAGCGCACGGCGGTCGGCACGGCGTAGTACTGGCCGTCGCGCTTCATCGCCTGGACGATCGGGAAGTAGCGCTGCTCCATCTCCGCGATCGGGAACTGCGCGGCCGGGAGCGGCTGGATCAGCTTTTCGCGGATGTAGTCGTCGAGCCAGCCGTAGAACAGCTGCACCACGTCCGGGCCCTGCCCGGCGGGGATCGCCGCCGCGACCTTGGTGCGGTAGTCGGCGTAGGGGAAGTGGTTGTGCACCACCTCGATGTCTGGGTTCTGCTTCTTGAACTCGGCGATCAGCTTGTCGACCGCGGTCACGCGCTGCTGGAAGAAGTACTGCCAGTACTCGATCGTGACCTTCTGCTGGGCCGAGGCGGAACCGCCCCAGGCGACAGCGATGCCGACGGCCGCCGCGGCCATGGCCCGTCCAAATCTCCGCAACATCGTTCACCCTCCCGTGGTTGGGCCGCGCGTCGGCCGATTAAGATCGTCAACTTGATTTAATATTCGGCGCGGGGCACCCTGCAAGCCCCTTCTCGATCTGTCCCCATCCCCGATGGTCGTGCCCGGAACGAATCTGGAGCAGGCGCGCACCTGGAACCGCCGCGTCGTGCTCGACGCGGTGCGCCGGCACGGCCGCCTTTCGCGGGCGGAGATCGCGCGCCTCACCGGGCTTTCGGCGCAGACCGTCTCCAACATCGCCGACGAGCTGCGCGCCGCCGGGCTGCTGCGCGACGAGGGCCGGCGGCGCACCGGCCGGGGCCAGCCGCCGGTCGACCTCGCGCTGGCGCCGAACGGCGCCTTCACCGTCGGCCTGCAGCTCGACCACCGGGCGCTGGTCGGCGTCCTCACCAACCTCGCGGGCGACGGCATCGCGTCCGTCGAGGAGCCCGTGGACGCCCCCCGGCCGGAGGTGGCGGTGCCGCGCATGGCCGCCGCGGTCGACCGGCTGGTGCGGCGCGCGGGCATCGACCGCGACCGGCTGTGGGGCGTCGGCGTCGTCCTGCCGGGCCCGTTCGGCGACATCGCCCGCGACGACCCGACCCGTCTTCCCGGCTGGGACGGGTTCCCGCTGTCTGCGGCACTGGGGGAGCGGCTCGGCCTGCCGGTGATGGTGGAGAACGACGCCACCGCGGCGGCCATCGGCGAGAGGCTCTACGGTGCCGCGCGGGAGCTGTCGGACTTCATCTATATCTGGTTCGGAACCGGGCTCGGCGCCGGGATCTTCGTCGGCGGCCAGCCCTACCGGGGTGCGGCGGGCAACGCGGGCGAGGTGGGACACCTGCCGATCGAGGTGGACGGCATCCCCTGCGCCTGCGGGAACCGCGGCTGCCTCGAACGCTACGTCTCGCTCCACGCGGCCTACGCCCACCTGGCGGCGGCGGGGGTGGAGGCGGCGAGCCCGGCCGACCTCGCGGGCCTGCTGGTCGCCCGCCACCCCGCCGTCCTCGACTGGATCGCCACGGCGGCCCCGCGCCTGCGCCGCGCGCTCGTCATCTTGGAGAACCTGTTCGATCCCGACGCCCTGGTCGTCGGCGGCCTCCTGCCCGATCCGGTGCTCGACGCGCTTCTGGCGGCGACGGAGCCGCTGCTGCCGGCGGTCGGCCCCGCCCACGCGCGCACCGTTCCCCGGCTCATCCGCGGCACGGCCGGCAGCACCTCGCCCGCCCTCGGCGGGGCGGCCCTTCCCACCTTCGCCGGCCTCGTGCCGTCCGTGGCCCTCCTCCACAAGGAAACCGCGCGGCCCGCGGCCCCCGTCCTCCAGCCCTGACGACGCCCGGAACCGAAAGGCCCCTCGCCCATGTCCGACCCCCGTTCCCGGATCGCCCGGCAGGCCGCGACCAGCGCCGTCGTCGACCTCTGGCGCGCGCTGGTCCCGCTCCGGTCGGTGGCGAGCTTCTACCAGACGGGCGCCCACCCCGACGACGAGAGCACGCGCCTTCTGGCCCGCCTCGCGCTGAAGGACGGGGCCCGGGTCGGCTACGTCTGCGCGCTGCGCGGGGAGGGCGGGCAGAACGCCATCGGGCCCGAGGTGCGGAACGAGCTGGGCGTGGTGCGGACCGGGGAGATGGAGGCGGCGGCCCGCGTCGTCGACCTCGACCTCCACTGGCTGTCCTTCGCCTACGACGATCCGGTCTTCGACTTCGGCTTCTCCAAGACCGGCGAGGAGGCGTTCGCCTGGTGGGGCGAGGACCGCGTCGTGGAGCGCCTCGTCCGCGTGATCCGCACCGCCCGGCCCGACGTCCTCTGCCCCACCTTCCTCGACGTGCCGGGCCAGCACGGGCACCATCGCGCCATGACCCGGGCGGCCGAGCGCGCGTTCGAGGCCGCGGGCGATCCCGCGGCCTTCCGCGACCAGATCGCGGGCGGCCTCGCCCCCTGGCGGCCGGCGAAGTTCTATCTGCCCGCCTGGTCCGGGGCGGGCGACAGCTACGACGACGAGGTGCCGCCCCCGCCCGCCACCTGCACGGTCGAGGTGGGGGAGACCGACCCGGTGCTGGGCGCCACCTACGCCCAGATCGCCCAGTGGTCCCGCGCCTTCCACGCCAGCCAGGGCATGGGCCGCTGGGTCGACGCGGCACCCGAGGGCGTGCCCCTCCACCGGCTGATCGCCGCGCCGGGCCGTCCGGCGACCGAGACGCACCCCTTCGACGGGCTGCTCCGCACGCTGGCCGATCTCGCCGACGGGGCGGGGGCGGCGGCCGGTGCGATCCGGGAGGCGCAGGCGGCGGCCGACGCGGCACGCGCCGCCTGGCCCGACGGGGCCGCCGCCGCCCGCGCCGCGGCGCGCGGCATCGACGCCGTCCGCCGGGCCCGCGCCGCGCTGACGCCGGCCGCCGCCGACGCGTTCGGCCACCGCCTCGCGATCAAGGAGCGCCAGTTCGCCCGTGCGATGGCCGCCGGCCTTCTCGTCCGCCCTGTCCTGACCTTCGCGCCGTCGCTCGTCGCCGCGGGCGGGACGACCGTCGCGACGCTGGAGGTCACGGCCGGTGGCGCGCCCGTCGCGGTCGGCGCCGACCTCGCCCTGCCCGCCGGCTGGACGGTCGAGGCGCGCGAGGCCGCGACGCACGGGCCCCGCACCGTCGTCCGCTTCACCGTCCGCGTGCCCGCCGACGCCGCGCCCACGGGCCCCTACCGCCCGCGGTTCGACCCGCTGGGCGGCGACCGCCTGCCCGAGGGGCGGGTGACGCTCACGCTCGACGGCACCGCGGCGGCGGTGTCCGTGGCGGCGGAGGAGGATCCCGCGGTCGTCCCGCCCGTCTCGCTGACGGCCGATCCGGACGGCGCGGTCCTCAACCTCGCGGCCCCTCGCCCGCTGGCCCTCTCGGTCGCGGTGCGGGCCACCACCGGATCGGGCTCAACGGCCGTCGTGGCGCAGGCGCCCGCCGGCTGGACCGTCGCCGGCGACGGGCGGGTGACGCTCGACCGGCCCGGCGCCACGGCCGCGGCCGGCTTCACCCTCTCGCCCGGACCCGGGCTGGCCGAGGGTCTGCACACGGTCGTGCTGCGGACCGACGGCGCGCTGGCCTCTGCCGCGCGGGTGCGGGAGATCGGCCATCCCCATACCGGCCGCCGGGTGGCGACGACGCCGGCGACGGTGTCGGTCCGGGCGCTCCGGGCGGCGCTTCCGGACGGCGTGCGGATCGGCTTCGTCGACGGCGGGTCCGACCGCGCGTGGCTCTGGCTGCGCCGCCTCGGCCTCGACGTCACGCTCCTGTCGGCCGAGACGCTGGCGTCGGGCGACCTGTCGGCCTTCGACACGATCGTGACCGGCATCTTCGCCTTCGGGAAGCGGCCGGACCTCGCAGCATCCGCACCCCGCCTCGGCGCCTTCGTGGAGGCGGGCGGGACGCTGGTCACCCAGTACCACCGGCCCTCGGACGGGTGGGACCCGAACGCGACCCCGCCCCGTCGCATCCGCATCGGCCAGCCGTCGCTGCGCTGGCGGGTGACGGACCAGTCCGGCCCGGTGACCGTGCTGGCGCCCGGCCATCCGCTGCTGACCACGCCCAACCGCATCGGCCCGGACGACTGGGCCGGGTGGGTGAAGGAGCGCGGTCTCTATTTCGCGGCCGAGTGGGATGCCGCCTACGTCCCCCTCCTCGCCATGAACGACCCCGGCGAGGCGCCGCTGACGGGCGGGCTGCTCGCCGCCGACATCGGCCGCGGGCGCCACGTCCATACCGCACTGGTGCTGCACACGCAGATGGAGGCCCTCGTCCCCGGCGCCTTCCGCCTGTTCGCGAACCTCGTCGCCCCGCGGCGATGACGGCGCCGGACACGACGCACGCCACGCCGGCGCAGGGCCCCGGAATCGGGGCGGCGTGGCTGCTGACCGACATGGTCCTCATGCTCGGCATGACGGTGACGGTGAAACTGCTGGGCGGCGCCTATCCGGCGGTGCAGCTCGTCTTCATCCGCTGCCTGATCGGGCTGCTGCTGATCCTCCCGGTCCTGCTGCGGCAGGGCCGGTCGGCGCTGCGCACGCGCCAGCCGTGGCTGCAGATGCTGCGGGTCACGCTGAACGTCGGGGCGGTGACGGCGAACTTCCACGCCGTGACCCACGCGCCGCTCGCCACCGTGAACACCATCGGTTTCGCCCGGCCCGCCGTCCTCGTGCTCCTCGCCATGCTGGTGCTGGGGGAGCGGCCGGGGGCGGCGCGATGGGCCGCCACGGCGATCGGCTTCCTCGGCGTGCTGGTCGTGCTCGACCCGCGGGACATGGCGGTGGACGACGGGCTGCTGGCGGCCGTCGCCGCGATGATCCTCGGCTCGGCCGCCGTGATCACGATGCGCCGGTCGACCGAGGGGCCGATGGCGCTGATGGTCTGGTACACGGTCGCCATGTCGGCGATGACCGCCGTGCCCGCCTTCCTCCTGTGGGTGCCGGTGCGGGGCGAGGACTGGCCGATGCTGCTTCTGGTCGGCACGCTGGCGCAGCTGGGCCAGTACTGCTTCATCCGCGCCCACCGCGCGGCCGACGTGGCGACGCTCGCCCCGCTCGGCTATCTCAGCCTCGTGCTCTCGGCCGCCGCCGGCTGGCTGATCTTCGCCGAGCCGATCACCGGCTCCACGCTGGCCGGGGCGGCCATCATCGTCGCCAGCACCTGGTGGCTCAGGCGTCGCTGACGCCGTCGAGCGCCGACAGGATCGCGGTCAGCGCCGGGACGAAATCCGCCCCGTGACCGGCCGCCGTCGCGCGGCCCAGCACCGCGCGGGTGGCCTCCCCCACACGCGCCTCGACGCCCGCCGCCGCCGCGATCCGCAGGAGGCAGCCGACGTCCTTGTGCGCCGTGGCGATGGCGAGCTTCCGGCGCCCGGTGTCGCCGTCCATGGCCGCCAGCGCCATCGCCTGGAAGGTGCCGCTGTCCATCGTCGTCTCGCCCACGACCGACCGGATGCCCTCCAGGTCGATCCCGCGGGCCCGGGCGATCGTCAGCGCCTCGGCGATGCCCGTCGCCATCGCCATGCCGACGAAGCCCATGATCACCTTGGCCGTGTGCCCGGCGCCCACGTCGCCCATCCGCACGCGCCGCCGCGCGATGCGGGCGAACAGCGGGTCGAGCCGGGCGAGCAGGTCCGGGTCGCCGCCCAGGCACAGCACCGCCTGTCCCGTGGCCGCGTGCTCGGGCGTGCCCGAGACGCCCGCGTCGACGAAGCCGAGGCCCGCATCCTCATGGCCCGCGGCGATCGCCAGCGTCGTCGCCGGGTCGCCGGTCGTCAGATCGACGTGGACGAGCCCCGGCCGCGCCCCGGCGCGCAGTCCCTGCGCCATCGCCGCCACCTCGTCCGACGAGGGCAGGGCGGTCATCACCAGGTCCGACGCGGCCGCCAGTTCGGCCGCCGTCGCGACGATCCGGGCGCCGAGGGCGGCGAGATCCTCGACCGCGCTCCGCCGCGGGCCCGGCAGGACCACGACCGGCACGCCCTCGGCCAGGAGGCGGCGCGCGAAGCCGCCGCCCATCCGCCCCGGGCCGGCGATCCCGACCGTTCCGTTCCAGTCCGTCATCGCGCGTCCCCGCCCCGAGCCCGGTTGCACATTTGATCAAACGATCCCATCATCGCCGAAGGGGCGTCAAGCGCGGCACAGCCCGGGGGAGCACCATGGCGACGACCATCCTTCGCAATTGCACCGTCTTCGACGGGTTCGCCGACGAGGCGGTTCCCGGCCAGGACATCCTGATCGTCGACGACCGGATCGAGGCGGTCTCCGACCGTCGGGTGACCGCCGCGGGCGCCACTGTGGTCGACGTCGGCGGGCGCACCGTGCTGCCCGGGCTGATCGACGCGCACGTCCACGTCTTCGCCATCAGCCTCGCGGCCGCGCGCAACGAGACGGTGCCCCTGACCCTGATGACCGCGCGGGCGGTGCCCCGGATCCGGGCGATGCTCGACCGCGGCTTCACCACCGTGCGCGACGTGGGGGGCGGCGACGTCGGCATCCGCGACGCGGTCGCCCAGGGGTGGATCCCGGGTCCGCGCCTGTTCGTCGGCGGCCCCGGCCTGACCCAGACCGGCGGGCACGGCGACCATCGCCGGCGCACCGACAGCCGCACCGACATCGACTACAACGCCAACGCCTTCATCTTCGTCTCCCGCCTCGTCGACGGGCCGGACGAGATGCGCCGCGTGGTGCGCGACGAGCTGCGCAAGGGGGCAGACCACATCAAGGTGATGGCCAACGGTGGCGTCGGCTCGCCGTCGGACGCGCTGGAGAACGTGCAGTTCACGCAGGAGGAACTGCGCGTCTGCGTCGCCGAAGCTCGGGCCAAGGGCAAGTACGTGGTGGCGCACACCTATTCGTGCGAGGCGATCCGCCACGCGCTGGAGGCCGGCGTGCGCACGGTGGAGCACGCGAACTTCATCGACCACCCGACCGCGCGCCTCGCGGTGGAGAGGGACGCCTACGTCGTCCCCACCCTCGTCTGCTACGAGGTGACGGCCGAGCACGGCGACCGGCTGGGCCTCACGCCCTATGTGATGGAGAAGCTGGCGGCGGTGAACCGCGCCGGGCTCCAGATGCTGAACGTCTGCCTGTCGGCCGGCGCCCGCATGGGCTTCGGCACCGACCTGATGGGCGAGATGGAGTACGCCCAGAGCCAGGAGTTCGCGATCCGCGGGCGGGTGCAGCGCCCGGTCGACGTCATCCGCTCCGCCACCTCGGTCAACGCGGAGATCCTGCAGCAGACGGGCCGGCTGGGATGCATCCGGCCGGGGGCGCTGGCCGACGTGATCGTGTGCGAGGGCGACCCGCTGAAGGACGTGAGCCTGCTCTCGCGGCCGGAGGAGACGCTGTCGATGATCATGCAGGGGGGCCGGTTCCACCGGAACGCGCTCCCGACGACGGCGGCCTGATCCCTCCCATGGCCGTCTCCATCGAGATCCTGCGGCGCGGCGCCTTCGCCGACGGCCGGCCGTGGGGCGATGCCGGTGCGTACGAGCGCATCGACGCCCGCGCGCACCTCGCCCTCGACCCCGAGGCCCCCGCCCAGCGCGGGATCTTCGACATCGGCCTCGCCCCGCGCGGGGCCGACGGGCGGGTGCGGGCGGCGATCGAGTTCTGCGTGCTGCGCCCGGTCGACCTCGCGCGCGGGAACGGCGCGATGCTGCTGGAGTTCCCCAACCGCGGGAACAAGCGCTGCCTGCAGTTCTTCAACGACGCCCCGCCGTCCAACGATCCCCGGACCGTGGCGGAGGCCGGCAACGGCTTCCTGATGCGCCACGGGTATTCGGTCGTCATGGCGGCATGGCAGGGGGACGTGCTGCCGGGCGACGGGCGGCTGATCGCCGACCTGCCGGTCGCGACGGACGGGGGCCGCCCGCTGACCGCCCGCGTCCGCGCCGAGTTCGTCTCCGACGTGCCCGGCGTCACCGTCCTGCCGCTCAGCGGCAAGACCGGCACGCGCTCCCACCCCACGGTCTCGCTCGACACGCGGGCGGCGGACTTCCGCCGGCGCCGCTATCCCTGGTCGGCGGCGGAACCCATCCCCCCCGACGCCTGGGCCTTCGCCCGGGTGGAGGGCGGCGGCCGGGGCGGGCAGGGCGACGTGACCGGGGCGGAGCGGGCGATCATCGCGTCCGACCAGCACGTCCACCTGCCGGCCGGTTTCGCGACCGGCTGGATCTACGAACTCGTCTACACCGCGCGCGATCCGCTGGTGCTCGACCTCGGCTTCGCCGCCGTCCGCGACCTCGTGGCGTGCCTGCGGCACGAGACGGGGGACGCGAACCCGCTGGCGCAGGACGGGCGGACGCTCGCGCGCGTCCTCGCCTGGGGGCGGTCGCAGTCCGGGCGCTGCATCCGCGACTTCGTCCACCGCGGCTTCAATGCCGACGCGGCGGGCCGCCGGGTGTTCGACGGCGTGATCGCCCACATCGCGGGGGCGGGGCGCACGTCGATGCACCGCTTCTCCAACCTCGTCGTCGCGGCGTCGCGCCAGTACGAGGACTGGACGAACCCGGCCGACCGGTTCCCCTTCGCCTATCCGGTCACGACCGATCCCCTGTCCGGCGAGACCGACGGCATCCTGAAGCGGCCGGACACCGACCCGCTGGTCATCCACACCCAGACCGCCAGCGAGTACTGGCACCGGCGCGGCTCGCTCGTGCACACCGACGCGGCGGGGAACGACCTGCCCGAGCCGCTGGGCGTGCGGATCTTCCACTGGTCGAGTTCCCAGCACTGGTCGGACCCCCTGCCGTTCCGCCCCGCCAGGGGGATCTGCACGAACCTGCAGAACGTGGTCGCGACCTCGCCGTTGTTCCGCGCGACGCTGGCGATGATGGACGCCTGGGTGAAGGACGGCACGCCGCCGCCGGCCAGCCGCATCCCCCGGCGCGCCGACGGCACGCTGGTGGACATGGCGGCGTGGCGGGTGCTGTTCCCGGCGATCCCCGGCGTGGCGCTCCCGCGGTCGCCGAACGAACTGCCGGTGATCGACTACGGCCCCGATTTCGCGACCGGCGGCCCGGCGGCGGAACCGCCCGCCGTCGACACGACCCGGGCCTACGCCGTCCTCGTGCCGCAGGTCGACGCCGACGGGAACGACGTCGCCGGCGTCCGCATGCCTCAGGTGACGGTGCCGCTCGGCACCTATACCGGATGGAACCTGCGGACGGCCGGGTACGGCGCGGGCGCGCTGCACGACTTCAGCGGCAGCTACCTCCCCCTGCCGGAGACGGCGGAGGAGCGGACGGCGACGGGCGACCCCCGCCCCGCGATCCTGGAGCGCCACGCCGACGCCGCCGCCTACGTCGCGGCGATCCGGGCGGCGGCGGAGGCAATGGTGGCGAACGGCCTGCTGCTGGCCGAGGATCTGGAGCGGGTGACGGCGGCCGCCGCCGACTGGGGCCGGCCGCGGCACGCGGTGCATCTCCGGGAAGGTCGGGCGGCGCCCTAACCCGCCGCCCGGCTCCGCACGGCGGCGCGCGGCGCCTCCGCGTCCTCGCACAGGCGGCGCAGCAGCGCCCGGGTCGAGCGGATGTCGGCCGCGATCGCCCGGCCCACCGCCTTCGCGTCGGCGGCCTTGAAGGCGGCCAGGATGTCGTAGTGGTGGCGGGTGTAGGTGTCGGGCTCGAGCGGCTGGAGGCTGGGCTCCACGTTGCGGGTCAGCATCCTGAGGTACGGCCCGAACTGGAGCCACAGCGTCTCGATGATCCGCACCAGCACGGGCGCGTTGGACGCGCGATAGATGGCGAAGTGGAACGCCTGGTTCTTCGACGTCATCCCGGCGAGGTCGTGGGCGCGGGCGGCGTCGTAGTACTCGCCGATCACCGTCTCCAGGCCGCGGACGAGGCGTGCGTCGGCGAAGGCCACGGCGCGCGCGCCCGCCGCCCCCTCGTTGATGATGCGGGCCTCGCACAGGTCGTCGAGCCGGGCGCGGGAGACGGCGGGCACGTAGGCCGATCCGGTCGAGGCGACCTCGAGCGCGCCTTCGGCGGCCAGCCGCCGCAGCGCCTCGCGCACGGGCATGTGGCTGGTGCCGCACATCTCGGCGATGGCGGCGATGGTGAGCTGCTGGCCTGGGTCGAGGCGGCCGGAGATGAGCGCCTCGCTCAGGCGCTGATGGACCTCGTCCTGCACCGTCCGCCGCGAGGAGACCGGTTCGATGTCGAGACCCCCGAGGGGGGGCGGCGTCGTCATGCGCGCGGTTTCTCCTCAGCCGAGACGCGGGTCGAGCAGGTCCCGCAGCCAGTCGCCCAACAGATTGATCGAGACCAGCAGGACGACCAGCGCCGCACCGGGGAAGATCACCACCCACCACTCGCCCGAGAAGAGATAGGCGTAGCCCGTCTTGATCAGCGTGCCGAGCGACGGCTGGGTCGGCGGCATGCCGAAGCCGAGGAAGGACAGCGTCGCCTCGGACATGATGGCGAAGGCGATGTCGAGGGTGGCGAGCACGAAGATCGGGTTCAGCACGTTGGGCAGGATCTGCGTCGCCATGATGAAGAGGGGGCCGCGCCCCACCAGCTTCGCCGCCGCGACGTAGTCCTTCTGCCGTTCCACCAGCACCGCGCCGCGCACGAGGCGGGCGAAGTGGGGCCAGTGGGAGAAGCCGAGCGCCAGGACGAGGATCGGCACCGCCAGCGTCGACCGCAGCGCGGACGGCAGCAGCGCCGTGCCGAGCCCGCCGATCAGCAGCGCCAGCAGCATGGCGGGGAAGGTGAACTGCACGTCGGCGATGCGCATGATCACGCTGTCGACCATCCCGCCGAGATAGCCGGCGACCAGCCCCGCCGTGGTCCCCACGGTGATCGAGATGCAGACCGCCAGCACGCCCACCGCCAGCGACGAGCGCAGGCCGTAGAGGATGAGCGATAGCACGTCCGCCCCCTGGCTGTCGGTGCCGAGCCAGTAGCGCGGGTCGCCGCCCTTGGCGAAGGCCGGGGGCAGGTGGCTGTCCAGCAGGTCGAGCGAGGCGAGGTCGTAGGGGTTCGTGCGCGCGATCCAGGGCGCCAGAAGTGCCGCACCCACGAGGACCGTCAGCACGACGACGGCCAGCGTCGCCGTGGGCGAGAGAAGAAGGCGCGCCAGCGTCCGGTTCCGGCGATGGATCGCGGCGACGATCCCGGTCGTGGCGGTCATCGTCAGCGCGCCCCGGCCAGCGTCTTGATCCGCAGGCGCGGATCGGCGACGGCGTAGAGCAGGTCGACGACGAGGTTGATCGCGACGAAGAAGAAGGCGGCCACCAGCAGGAACGCCGAGATGAGCGGCAGGTCGGTCTGCGCCAGCGCCTGCAGGAAGAGGAGGCCCATGCCGGGCCATTGGAACACCTGCTCCACCACCACCGCGAAGGCGACCAGATAGCCCAGCTGGATCCCGCTGACGGTGATGATGGGGATCAGCGTGTTGCGCAGCGCGTGGGAGAAGTTCACCACCGGGTCCGGAAGGCCGCGGGCGCGGGCGAAGCGGATGTAGTCGGTGCGCAGCACGCCCAGCATCTCCGCACGGCTCAGGCGCGCGACCAGCGCGATCTGGCCGATGGCGAGGCTGACGGCGGGCATGACCAGCGAGCGCAGCCCGCTCTCGGTGAGGAAGCCCGTGGTCCACCCGCCGATCCGCACCACCTCCCCCCGCCCGAAGGACGGCAGCCAGCCGAGGCCGATGGAGAAGACGAGGATGAGGACGATGCCGGTCAGGAAGGTGGGCAGCGACACGCCCAGGACCGAGAGCGTCATCAGGGCGCCCACCAGCCGGTCACCGCGCCGGGCGGCGGCCCAGACGCCGAGCGGGATGCCGACCCCGAGCGAGAGCGCCAGCGCGACGAGCGCCAGTTCCACCGTCGCCGGGATCCGCTCCGCCAGCAGGTCGATCACCGGCCGCTGCGCCCCGTAGGAGGTGCCGAGGTCGCCCGAGAGGATGCGGACGACGAAGTGGCCGTAGCGGACGACGAACGGCTGGTCGAGATGCAGCCGCACCCGCAGCGCCGCCCGGTCGGCGTCGGTGGCGTCCATCCCGAGGATGCTCGCCACCGGGTCGCCGACCACGTCGCCCAGCACGAAGGCGAGGAGGCTGACGGCGACCAGCACCAGGACGGCGTGCGCCGCGCGGTTGACGAGGAAGGGGATCACGGGTCCCGTCCCGGGGGTGCGCCCCGCCCTTCGACAAGCTCAGGGCGGGGCGTGCCCGGCTCGGGAAACGGCCGGGCGCGCCTCATGGTGAGCCTGTCGAACCATGAGGCGGCCGTGGTCACGGACGGATCACCACGTCCTTGAGGATGATGGCCGCGTCGGCCCGGGGCGGCATGGTGACGGCCGTGCGCATGCCCCAGGTCAGCAGCGGCTGGTGCAGGTAGACCGCGTGCACCTGGTCCTTCCCGATGGTCAGGGCGCGGCGGTACAGCTCGGTCCGCCGGGCCTCGTCGAAGGTCTGGGTCAGTTCCTTGGCGACCGTGTCGAACTCCGCGTTCGACCACATGGCCCAGTTGGTGGCGCCCCAGCCGGGCTCCTTGCCCCGGGTCGCCATGATCGAGATGAAGGTGTCCTGGCTGTCGCCCGAGTTGCCGGCCGCCCCGATCAGGTGGAAGCTGGAGTTCGGGCCGTTGACCAGCATCCGCGCGAACTCGGGCCAGGGGCTCCCCTTCACCCGCACCTCGACGCCGATCCGCGCCAGCAGGCTGGCGGTCGCACGGCAGATCTCGTCGGTGTTGACGTAGCGCTCCAGCGGGCAGTTCAGCTGGATCGCGAAGCCGTCGGGATAGCCGGCCTCGGCCAGGAGCGCCCGGGCGCGGGCCACGTCGGTCGGCCAGCGGACGTCGAGGTCCGGCTGATAGCCGCCGAGGCCCGGGGCCGCGGCCGTCCCCACCACCTTCGCCTGCCCGCGCATCACGCGGTCGACGATCAGGTTGGCGTCGACGGCATGGGCGAAGGCCCGGCGCACCCGCACGTCCTTCAGCGGGTTGGTCTTCAGCGGCTGGCCGGCCTTGTCCCAGGCGTCGAGCGCCACGTCGCGGGTTCCGTCCATCTCCAGCAGCATGATGAGCTGCTGCGGCGCCTGCACCACGTGATAGCCGTTCGTGCCCTTGATGCGCTCGATGTCCTGGAGCGGCACGTCGGAGATCAGGTCGAGTTCGCGCGACAGGATCGCCGCCACCCGCGTCGGCGCGGAGGCCACGGGCGTGTAGATCGCGCGCTCCACGTTGCCTTCGAACCTGCCCCAGTAGCCGGCGTTCTTCTCGAACACCGTCCGCGTGCCGGGCTCGTGCGAGGCGAGGCGCATGGCGCCCGTCCCGTTCGCGTTGCGCAGCGAGAACGCCTCGGTCCCCTGGGCGCCGAGGTCGGGCACCTTCTCCACGCCGTTCTTCGTCGCCCACGCCTTCGACATCACGAAGAGGCGGACCATCTTGCGCGGCAGGATGGGGTCGGGTGCGGCCGAGACGACGTCGACGGTGGTCGCGTCCACCACCCGCGCCTCGCGGATGCCGCCGTAGAGGGAGCGGTAGAGCGGGCTCTCCCTCTGGCGCATGATCGAGAAGGCGACGTCCTCGGCCGTCATGGGCGTGCCGTCGTGGAACGTGACGCCCTGGCGGATCGTGAAGCGCCAGGTGTCGGGCGCCTGCGACCGCCAGGCGGTCGCGATGCCCGGCTCGAGCGACATGTCGTTCGCGTGGCCGACGAGGCTGTCGTAGGTGTTCCGGATGAGGCCCGCGGTGACGAAATCGTTCGTGGAGTGCGGGTCCATCGTGAGCGGCGGCGTGGTGCCGCCGTAGCGCAGCGTGACCTGGGCCTGCGCGGACGTCGCCGCCAGCAGGAGCGCCGCGAACGTCGCCGCGACGCGGATCGTGTGTCTCATGATCGTCCCCCTTCTTCTGACCAACCCCGTTGACAAGGATGGTGACCGACAACGATCATTTGATCAAGCGATCCCGATTTCGAACATCCAAGGCCGATGCGTCCCGCCCTTCGCGATCCCGTCCGGCCGTGACGGCGGCTCCCGCCCTTCTGGAGGTGCGCGACCTGCACGTGGCCGTCCGCACGGCGTTCGAGCGGGTGCCGATCCTGCGCGGCGTGTCGCTCGACGTCGCACCGGGGGAGATCCTGGGCGTGGTGGGGGAGTCCGGGGCCGGCAAGTCGATGATCGGCAGCGCGGTGACCGGCCTGCTGGAACCGCCGCTCGTGATCGCGGGCGGCGAGATCCGCTTCGCCGGCCGCCGCATCGACGACCTCCCGCGCGAGCAGCTGCGCCGTCTGCGCGGGGCGGAGATCGCGACGATCTTCCAGGATCCGCTCACCTCGCTGAACCCGGTGTTCACGATCGGCCGGCAGCTGGCCGAGACGATCGAGCTGCACACGGACCTGAAGGGCGCCGCGGCGCGGGACGAGGCGGCGGCCCTTCTCGCCCGGGTCGGCATCCCGGCCCCGGCGGAGCGGCTGGCGAGCTATCCGCACGAGTTCTCGGGCGGGATGCGCCAGCGGGTGGTGATCGCGCTGGCGCTCGCCGGGCGGCCGAAGCTGATCGTGGCGGACGAGCCGACGACCGCGCTCGACGTCTCGGTCCAGTGGCAGATCATCCAGTTGCTGCGCGACCTGTGCGAGGAGTGCGGGACGGCGGTCATCCTCATCACCCACGACATGGGCGTGATCGCGGCGCTGGCCGGCCGGGTCGCGGTGGCCTACGCCGGCCGCATCGTGGAGATCGGGCCGACGCGCGACGTGATCGCCGATCCCGCCCATCCCTACACCCGCGGGCTGATGGCCTCCATCCCCGAGATCGGGCAGCGGCGGCACCGCCTCACCCAGATCCCCGGCGCCATGCCGCGGCCGACCGCCGTGCCGGCCGGCTGCGCCTTCGCCCCGCGCTGCCCCTCGGTCATGGACCGGTGCCGCGTCGACCTGCCCGTGCTGGCGGGCGCGGACGGCCACGCCGCCGCCTGCTGGCTCGCCCCGGGGGTGCCGGCGGCATGACGGCCCCCCTCCTCGACGTGCGGGACCTGCACAAGGCGTTCGACGTGTCGGCGCCGCTGGTCGCCCGCCTGCTGTCCGGCCAGGGCCGGCGGACGCTCAGGGCGGTGGACGGCATCGACTTCGCCATCCCCGCCGGCGGCACCCTCGCGCTGGTGGGGGAGAGCGGGTGCGGCAAGTCCACGGTCGCCCGCTGCGTGGCCGGCCTCGTCCCGCCGACGGCCGGGTCCGTGCTCTACCGCGGGGCGCCGATCGCCGAGGTACGCCGGGCGGGAAGCCCGCTTCGGCACGAGATCCAGATGATCTTCCAGGACCCCTACGGCAGCCTCAACCCGCGCTGGCGGGTGGGCCGGACGGTGGCGGACCCCATCCTCGCGCTCGGCCTCGCGCCGTCGCGGGCGGAGGTGCGGGACCGGGTGGCGAAGATCCTGGAGGACGTCGGGCTGTCGCCGGCGGACGCGGAGAAGTACCCGCACCAGTTCTCCGGCGGGCAGCGCCAGCGGATCGCCGTGGCCCGGGCGCTGGCCGCCGCGCCGGCGCTGATCGTGTGCGACGAGCCGACGTCGGCGCTCGACGTCTCGGTGCAGGCGCAGATCCTGAACCTGATGAAGGATCTCCAGGCCGCGCACGGCCTCACCTATCTCTTCATCAGCCACAACCTCGCCGTGGTCGACCACATGGCCGACCGGGTCGCGGTCATGTACCTCGGCCGGATCGTGGAGACGGCGGACCGCGACACCCTTTTCGCCCGGCCCGCGCACCCCTATACACGCACGCTCATGGGATCGGCCCTCGGTCTGGGCGACGTCGGGCGGAGGCGCGAGGTGCCCAAGGGCGAGGTGCCGAACCCCATCGACCCCCCGCCGGGCTGCACCTTCCACCCGCGCTGCCCGCACGCGACGGCGCTCTGCCGGACCGAGGCGCCGGCCCTGCGCGCGTTCGGCGGCGGTCGGGTCGCCTGTCACCATGCCGAGACGCTCGGCTGATCGCCCGAGAGGGATGGACGGAACCTGATGAACGCGTCGGACCCCTCGGCCCCGCTGCGGCGCACGCTCTGGTGGGCCACGGCCGTCGGCCGCCCGCAGACGCACCCGCTCACGGACGGGCTCTCGGTCGACGTCGCCGTCGTCGGCGGCGGCTTCCTCGGCATGACGGCCGCCTGGCGCCTCGCGGCGGCGGGCATGTCCGTCGCGGTGCTGGAGGCGGGCCCCCTGGGTGGCGGCGCCAGCGGCCTGAACGCCGGCTTCGT
>Ga0315907_10004004_pt1 | contig 16825 bp, 16 predicted proteins | sample LakEriMetagenome_3_FD_203525 | JGI IMG/M metagenome (GOLD analysis project Ga0315907, IMG submission 203525) | Freshwater fungal communities from buoy surface, Lake Erie, Ohio, United States - Buoy 12 MA123 | ecosystem: Environmental > Aquatic > Freshwater > Lake > Lake biofilm | place: USA... | reverse complement strand
TGGAACTCCTTGTCTCGCGCCTGCTTGGCGGAGCCGCCCGCCGAATCACCTTCGACGAGGAACAGCTCCGAACGCGACGGATCGTCGCCCGCGCAATCGGCGAGCTTGCCGGGCAAGGCCGGGCCGCCGGAGATGCGCTTGCGCTGCACCTTCTGCGCGGCCTTCATGCGGTCTTGGGCGTTCTGGATGGCGAGCTGCGCGATGCGCTCGCCGGCATCCGGATGCTGCGCGAGCCAGAGACCGATCGCGTCCTTGGCGTAGCCCTCGACGAGCTGCGCTGCATCACGGGAGGCGAGCCGCTCCTTGGTCTGGCCGGCGAACTGCGGCTCGCGGATCTTCACCGACAGCACGAACCGTGCGCCGTCCCAGACATCTTCGGGCGAGAGCTTCACGCCGCGTGGCAACAGGTTGCGGAACTCGCAGAATTCGCGCACCGCCGCCGCGGTGCCGCTGCGCAGACCGTTGACATGCGTGCCGCCGTCGGGCGTCGGGATCAGGTTCACATAGCTCTCGGCGATCGCGTTCTCGATGCCGGGCGCCCAGCAGAGCGCGAACTCGACCGAATCGCTGTCCTGCTCGCGCTTACCGGTGAGGGGTTCGGCGGGGATGCGCTGGGCGGTGCCGAGCTCCTCGGCGAGATACGCCCCGAGATCGCCCGCGAAGAACCACTCGTCCTTCTCGCCGGTGGACTCCTGCGAGAAGGTGATGCGCAGCCCGGGACAGAGCACGGCCTTGGCCTTCAGGGTATGGCGCAGCTGAGGCACGGAGAACTTGTCGGTGTCGAAGAACTTGGCGTCCGGCCAGAAACGCACGGTGGTGCCGGTGGTGCGCGGGGCGACGCTGCCGATGACGGCGAGCGGCGAGACGAGCTTGCCGGACTGGAAGCCGATGGCGTGCTCCTTGCCGCCGCGCCGCACCCGGCAATCGAGGCGGCTCGAGAGCGCGTTCACGACCGACACGCCGACGCCATGCAGGCCGCCCGAGAATCCGTAGCTCGCACCATCGAACTTGCCGCCGGCATGCAGCCGCGTGAGGATCAACTCGACGCCGCTCACCTTCTCTTTAGGGTGGATGTCGACGGGCATGCCGCGCCCATCGTCGGCGACCTCGATCGAGCCGTCGCGGAACAAGGTGACGTCGATACGACCGGCGTGACCCCCCAACGCCTCATCGACGCTGTTGTCGATGACTTCGTGTGCGAGGTGGTTGGGCCGCGAGGTATCGGTGTACATCCCCGGCCGGCGCCGCACCGGATCGAGACCGGAGAGCACCTCGATCGCCGAGGCATCGTAGTCTTTCGCCATCTTCACATTGTAACGCGCGCGGCTCCCGCGCGCCGTCCGTCAGGCAAGATCGGCGAGCAGCGCCTCGCGCAGCACGGTCGGCAGGGAATCCTCCGAGTGCGCGTAGTTCGCATGGTCGATGCCCGCCGAGAGCTTCGCCCCACCGCGCAATGCGGCGACCATGGCATCGGTCAGTTCGAAACGCAGGAAGTGGACGGAGGAGGTCTTCTCCTCGTTCTCGCGCTCCAGGTCTTCATCGGCGATGGCGAACACCCGCGAGAAGTCGGCGACCTGCACCCAGCAGCGATCCTCGATGCCCTTGAGGCGCGCGAGCGCTGCGGGACGCGTGGCCGGATCCGGGTACTCGATCAGCAGCGTGACCTTCCAGTTGCGGCCGTCCGGGATCAGCGGGTTGTAGGCTTCGAGTTCCTCGACGATGCCCTCGGGTTCGAAGATCTTCTCGGTGCGCAGGATCTCCTGCACCTGGTAGTGGATGGTGAGACGGTCCTCGAACAGCCACGAGGTGTTCGGGCCTACCGCGAGCTTGCGAGTCTTCTTGTGGGCCATGACACGCGTGCGGAACTCCTTGCGCTCGCGGGCATAGCGCTCGAGCGTCATCAGATCGTCGGGGGTGAGCTTCTGCATGTTCAGATTCCGTAAGCCTGTCGGAGCAGTTTCAAGGGGTGGGTCGGTTCCTTCGGCTCGGGCAGACCGGTCTCGATCTGGTGACCGGCCATGGGGCAGTCGGAGGTGTAGTGGTCGGGGGCCGCCTTGGCGACACGATTCATGACCGACTTGCCGATCTTCACCGACGCGGCGCGGAACTCCTTCTTGACGGCATAGGTGCCGTTGTGGCCCGAGCATCGCTCGATGACATCGATCGTGGTGTCCGGGACGAGCTGCAGCACATCGCGGGTCTTGAGCCCGATGTTCTGCACGCGCAGGTGGCAAGGCACGTGATAGCTGACCTTGCCGAGGGTGCCACCCTCGAAGTCGGTACGCAGCAGCCCTGCCTTGTGGCGCAGCATGAGGTATTCGAAGGGGTCGAAGATGCGGGCTTTCACAGCCTGCACCGCGGCGTCCTCGGGGAACATCAGCGGCAGCTCCTGCTTGAACATCAGCACGCAGGACGGGATCGGGGCGACGATGTCGTAACCCTCGTCGATCGCCTGCTTGAGCGCCGGGATGTTGGTCTCTTTGTGGCGCGCGACGGCCTCAAGGTCGCCGAGCTCGAGCTTCGGCATACCGCAGCACTTCTCCTGCGAGACGATCTTCACCGGGATGCCGTTGTGCTCGAACACCTCGACCAGGTCGATGTTGAGGTCGGGCTCGTTGCGGTTGCCGTAGCAGGTGGTGAAGAGCACCACCTTGCCGCGGGTCTCAGCGGTCGGCGTCGCGGGCGCCGCGAGCTCGCGGCCGGCGAGCTGCTTGCGTGCGCTGTTGGAGTGGTAGTCGGGCACCGGCGCATCGACCGCGACGCCGAGCGTGGCATCGAGCAGTTTGCGGCCGGTCTCGGTCTTGTTGATGGCATTGACGGCCTGCGCAACGACCGGGATGCCGGCGATCGAGCCGACCACATCGGTGGACGCGAGGACCTTGTCGCGCAGCCGGACTTCGCCCTTCTTGGCCTTCACGGCCTTGGCGCGCAGCATCAGGTGCGGGAAATCGAGGTTCCAGGGGTGCGGCGGCACATACGGGCACTTCGTCATGTAGCACATGTCACAGAGGTAACAGTGGTCCACGACGTCCCAGTAAGCCTTCTTGTCGACGGTATCGAGCTCGCCGGAGGGCGCTTCGTCGATCGCGTCGAACAGGGTGGGGAACGAGTTGCAGAGCGAGAAGCAGCGGCGGCAGCCGTGACAGATGTCGAACACGCGCTCCAATTCTTTGTCGAGCGCGGCCTCGTCGTAGAACGACGGATCCCGCCAAGCGAGCGGGTGACGGGTCGGCGCTTCCAGCGATCCTTCGCGGCCGGCCGGGATGTGGCTTTGGCTCATTCTTCCCTCTCCGTGGGCTCGAGCATGGAACGAGGACGACGGCGGCGGTGCCGCAACCCGGGAAGGCTGCGGCACCGCGCCGTGGAGCCGCTTAGATGGACTCCAGCGCCTTCGTGAAGCGGTTGGCGTGCGAGCGCTCGGCCTTGGCCAGCGTCTCGAACCAATCCGCGATCTCGTCGAAGCCCTCGTCGCGGGCCTGCTTGGCCATGCCCGGGTACATGTCGGTGTACTCGTGGGTCTCGCCGGCGATCGACGCCTGCAGATTCAGCTTGGTGTCGCCGATCGGCAGACCCGTGGCCGGATCACCCGACGCCTCGAGGTACTCGAGGTGACCGTGCGCGTGGCCGGTCTCGCCTTCCGCCGTCGAGCGGAACACCGCCGAGACATCGTTGTAGCCTTCGACATCGGCCTTGGCTGCGAAATAGAGGTATCGGCGGTTGGCCTGGGATTCACCGGCGAACGCATCCTTGAGGTTCTTCTCGGTCTTGCTGCCTTTCAATTGCACGGTCACTCTCCTGGGGTGGTCGACCTGGGGCCGGAATTAGACTAGGTCTAACGAAGGACCGTTATTATGCCGTGGATGGGTGCAGCGTCAACCCGCACTCGCCGGGAGTTTGGCCGCTGTTGTATAAGCATTTCATGACTCGCAGCAAACGCCCCCCCGATTTCGAACGATCCCTGACCGAACTCGAGACCTTGGTCGAGCGACTGGAGGGCGGCGAGCTGCCGCTCGAGGAATCCCTCAAGGCCTTCGAGCGTGGCGTCGCATTGACCCGCGAGTGCCAAGTCGCCCTCGAGGCGGCGCAAGCCCGGGTGGACATCCTGCTCAAGCGGGACGGGGAAGTGCTCGCCCGCCCCTTCGACGACGAGGCTGAGGGTGGGCCGGAGATCGACGGCGACCACAGCCCCGCCTGATGAGCGCCGTGGACAACGACTGGCCTGTACGCATCGAAGCGGTGCTCGAGCGTGCGCTGCAACTGCCCGAGGCGGGCTCGGTGCGCCTACGCGAGGCCATGCGCTACAGCGTGCTCGGCGGCGGCAAACGCCTGCGTCCGACGCTGGTCTACGCGACCGGCACGGCGCTCGGCGCCGCCCCGGAATCGCTCGACGATCCAGCCGCCGCGGTCGAGCTGATCCATGTGTACAGCCTGGTGCACGACGATCTGCCGGCGATGGATGACGATGATCTGCGTCGCGGGCGACCCTCCTGCCACCGCGCCTTCGACGAAGCCACCGCCATCTTGGCGGGTGATGCCCTGCAGGCGCTCGCGTTCGAGTTGCTCGCCGGCACCCCTCGAGATGGAGCGGATGCCCTGCGCCGCCTGACGATGTCGCGTCTGCTGGCGCAGGGTATCGGCACCCTCGGCATGGCAGGCGGTCAAGCCATCGACCTCGAATCGGTGGGGCATCAGCTCGATCTCAAGGCGTTGCAGACCATGCACCGTCTGAAGACCGGCGCGCTGATCGAGACCAGCGTGTTGATGGGTGCTGCCGCGGCCGGGGAACTCGACGGACCGGTGTGCGCAGCCTTGCGTGAATACGGCGCTGCGATCGGTCTCGCCTTCCAGATCCAGGACGACATCCTAGATGTCACCGGCACCACGGCCTCGATCGGCAAGGTCGCCGGCGCCGATGCAGCGCACGCCAAGCCGACCTACACCAGCCTGATGGGGCTCGAGGGTGCACGGGCGGCAGCGACGGCGCAGCATGCACGGGCCCGGGCGGCGATCGCCTCGCTCGGTCGCTCAGGCGCGGAGCTCGCCCGGATCGCCGACTTCGTGGTCGGCCGTTCGAGTTGATGCATCGCGACCGCTGACCGCCTGCTTTTTTGTAAGATTGATCCATGAACGCCCCCGCGTCCCGCTGGCCCCTGCTGTCGCGCATCGACTCCCCGCATGATCTGCGCGCGCTCGCGGCCGGCGAGCTCGGCGCGGTCTGCGCCGAATTGCGCGACTACCTGATCCAGACCGTCGCCACGCGCGGCGGTCATTTCGCCGCTGGACTCGGCACGGTCGAGCTCGCCGTGGCGCTGCACTATGTCTACGCCACACCGGATGACCGTCTGGTCTGGGATGTCGGCCATCAGGCTTACCCGCACAAGGTGCTGACCGGCCGCCGCGATCGCTTGGGGACGATCAAGCAGAAAGACGGCCTGGCACCCTTCCCCACCCGCTCCGAGAGCCCCTACGACACCTTCGGCGTCGGTCACTCGAGCACCTCGATCAGCGCAGCGCTCGGCATGGCGGTCGCCGCGCAACAGCAGGGCTCGGCGCGGCGCGTCGTGGCGGTGATCGGTGATGGCGCGATGACCGCCGGACAAGCCTTCGAGGCGCTCAACAACGCCGGTTCGCTCAAGGCGGACCTGCTGGTGGTGCTGAACGACAACGACATGTCGATCTCGGAGAACGTCGGCGCCTTGTCCAACTATCTCGCGCGCATACTCTCCAGCCGAAAATACTCGGCGCTGCGCGAGACCGGCAAGAAAGCGCTGCGTCGCATGCCGAACGCTTGGGAGCTCGCCCGCCGATCCGAGGCCTACATGAAAGGCATGGTGCTGCCGGGCGGCCTGTTCGAGGAGCTCGGGTTCAACTATATCGGGCCGATCGACGGTCACGACATCGGTGCGCTGGTCACGACGCTGCGCAACCAGCGCCTGCTCAAAGGCCCGCAGTTCCTGCATGTGGTGACGCGCAAGGGCAAGGGCTACGCGCCCGCAGAGGCCGATCCCATCACCTGGCATGGCCCCGGTGCTTTCGACCCGGCAAGCGGCACGATCTTCAAGGAGCGATCCGCCGGGCCGACCTTCTCGCAGGTCTTCGGCGATTGGCTCTGCGACATGGCGGCGCAGGATCCGAAGATCGTCGCGATCACGCCGGCGATGCGTGAGGGCTCAGGCCTCGTCGAGTTCTCTCGGCGCTTCCCGGAACGCTATTTCGATGTCGCGATCGCCGAACAGCATGCCGTCACTTTCGCCGCAGGTCTCGCCTGCGAGGGCTTGAAGCCGGTGGTCGCGATCTACTCCACCTTCCTGCAGCGCGCCTACGACCAACTCGTGCACGATGTCGCGTTGCAGGACCTGCCGGTCGTGTTCGCGATCGATCGCGCCGGTCTCGTCGGCAGCGATGGCGCCACCCATCAAGGCGCCTACGACATCTCCTTCCTGCGCTGCATCCCGAACATGGTGCTCATGGCGCCCGCCGACGAGGACGAGTGCCGCCAGATGCTCTACACCGGCACCACGCTCAGCGGCCCCTCGGCCGTGCGCTATCCGCGCGGCGTGGGCGATGGCACGTCGCCCGTCTCGCAGATGTCGGCGCTGCCGATCGGTCGAGGCGTGATCCGTCGCGAAGGCGGCAGCGGTCTCGCGCTCTTGGTGTTCGGGACGCTGCTCGGCCCCGCGATCAAGCTCGCCGAGCGGCTCGATGCCACGGTCGTCAACATGCGCTTCATCAAGCCGCTCGACACCGATCTGCTGATGGCGATCGCTGCCCGCCATAGCGCGCTCGTCACCCTCGAGGAGAACGCGGTGGCCGGTGGCGCCGGTGCGGCGGTCGCCGAAGCCTTGGCTGCTGCGGGGGTTACGATCCCGCTGCAGTTGATCGGCATCCCGGACGAATTCATCGAACATGGCAGCCGCAACGACTGCCTCGTGGCCGCCGGCCTCGATCCAGCCGGGCTCGCCCGCCGCATCGAGCCTTGGTGGCAGGCGTTGCGCGGCACGCCGCGCCGTGTCGCTGCGCAATAGACCGCCGAGCAATCAGGAGCATCGCCTTGACGCCCCCTCCCCCGCCCGCCGACACCGGCGCGGCACGCACCGCGATGGATGACGTCCAATCGCGCCAAGACGAGCGTCAGCTCGCCATCGACAAGGTCGGCATCCGCGGCCTCGCGCATCCGGTGCAGGTGCACGACCGCTCGCAAGCCCTGCAGCACACGGTCGCGCACTTCAGCATGGCGGTCGACCTGCCGCAGCACCTCAAGGGCACGCACATGTCCCGTTTCGTCGAGATCCTCCACCAAGAGCGCCAGATCGGGGTGACGACGCTCGGCAGACTCTTGCAGGAAACAGCCGACAAGCTCGAGGCCCACGCCGCCCACATCGACATCGAGTTCCCGTTGTTCGTGATGAAGCGCGCACCGGTGTCCGGCGTACAGAGCCTGATGGACTACCGCACCACGCTCAGCGGCGTGCGGCGCGGCGATCACGAGACCCTCTCGGTGCGGGTCGTGGTACCCGTCACCAGCCTATGTCCCTGCAGCAAGAAGATCTCGGAGCGCGGCGCGCACAACCAGCGCTCCCATGTGACGATCACGGCGCGGCTGCGCGCACCGGTATGGATCGAGGAATTGATCGACATCGTCGAGGCCGAGGCCTCGAGCGAGCTCTACGGGATCCTGAAGCGCCCGGATGAGAAGTTCGTGACCGAGCGCGCCTATGACAACCCGAAGTTCGTCGAGGATCTGGTGCGCGATGTGGCGCTGCGTCTCGACCGTGAACCGCGCATCGCGGCCTATGTGGTGGAAGTGGAGAACTTCGAGTCCATCCACAACCACTCCGCCTACGCGATGATCGAGCGCGTCAAGGACACCCAAGCTCAGCCGGCGAAGTGATCGAAACCCGCATGCGCTGCTGCGCTCGTGCGACCACCCTCGAGCAGCGTCACGCCTGACCCGGTGCGCATCTCGCCGATTCGCGTCACATCCGGCAACGCCATCACCGCCGCAGCGCGCGCTTGGGGTACCGTGAACAAGAGCTCGTAGTCGTCACCACCGTGCAGCGCATACGGCCGCGACGCTACGGCGTCGAGCGCCGATAGCCGGGGCAACGCATCGACCTCGAGCAAGGCCGCGCAGCCGCTCGCCGCCGCCAGCTTCGCCAGATCGCCGACCAATCCGTCCGAGATGTCGATGCAGGCGCTCGCAAGCGGCAGCAACGCCTGGCCCAATGCCACGCGCGGCTGCGGATAAAGGAAGCGCGCCTCGAGGACACGGCGCTCTGCGGCCGGCAGATCGGCGAGCCCTCGCGCCATGAGCGAGGCGAGCCCCGCAGCCGCTTCGCCCGGCCGACCGGAGACGAACAAGGCATCGCCCGGTCGGGCGCCGCTGCGGCGCAAGCCCTTCCCCGCTGCGACGCTGCCCAGCACCTGCACACCGAGCGTGAGCGGACCGCGCGTGGTGTCACCACCGACCAGCGCGACGCCATGCTCGTTCGCCAGATCACCGAATCCTGACGCGAAGGCCGAAAGCCACGCAGGATCCACTGAGGGCAGGGTCAGCGACAAGAGCGCCCATCTCGGCACACCGCCCATCGCGGCGATGTCGCTGAGGTTGACGGCGAGCGAGCGGTGGCCGATCGAGCGCGGGTCGCTGCCCTGGGGGAAGTGCACGCCCTCGACGAGGGTGTCGCTGACCGCGACCAGATCATCGCCGGGCGGTGTCCGCAGCAACGCCCCGTCGTCACCGACCCCGAGCCGTACATCGTCGCGATCCGCGCCGCAGGCGCGGAAGAATCGATCGATGAGCTGGAACTCGCCGAGCGGCATGTCCGCCGGCTCAGTGCTCGTGCGGTCGCAATTCGCGCGCCGCGCGATCGAGCACGGCGTTGACGAATTTGTGGCCGTCGGTGGCGCCGAAGCGCTTGGTGAGCCGCACCGCCTCGCTGACCACCACGCGACGCGGCGCCTCCAGACGCTCGCGCAGTTCGTGGAGCCCGATCAGCAGCACCGCATGCTCGACCGGGTCGAGCAACGAAGGCGTGCGATCGGTCCAGCCGGCGAGCTGTGCATCGAGCGCTTCGCGTGCCTCGCACACGCCACGCACCAGCACCTCGAAGTACTCGCGGTCGGCGCGCGCCATCTCCGGATCGCCCGCGAACTCGCTCACCAGATCCTGCCATGGTCCGTCGTTGAGCTGCACGCGGTAGATCGCCTGCACGGCGAGCTTGCGCGCGCTGGCACGGGCGGCGGAGCCCGGGTCGCGCACGGCGGCGCCGGCCGCACGACGCTTGGCGGAGCTCGTCGGCACGGCTTCGGCGGGACGGTCGCCGCCCGACGGGTCTTGATCGACTGAAGGCTTATCGGGTGCCATGTCAGATGCCCTTCCGGATCGCAGCGAGCGTATGGGCCATGCTGATGGCGGCCGCCACCGCCTCGCCGCCCTTGTCGAGCCGCGACGCGTCGGCGCGCTCCTCGGCCTGGGGCACCGAGTCCACGGTCAGCACGCCGAAGATCACCGGCACCGCCGACTCGAGACCGGCCTGCATCAGGCCACGCGCGCTCTCGGCACAGACGAAATCGAAGTGCGGCGTATCACCGCGGATCACGCAACCTAGCGCCACCACCGCATGATAGCGCCCGGTCAAGGCCGCCTCGCGGCAGGCGAGCGGTAACTCGAAGGCCCCGGGCACGCGGTGCGCGACGAACGCCGCAGGTGCCCCGCCCGCCCGCGCCCAAGCCGCGCGCGCGGCCTCGAGCATCGGATCGACGAAAACCGCATTGAACTCGGCAGCGAACACCGCGATGCGCAGATCGCTCGCATCGAGCCCGCTACCGGCTGGCCCCAGAGCGCCGCTGACCGGTTCAAGGCGCATCGACGGACTCCGTACCCGGCGCGATGTATTCGTCGACCTCGAGACCGAACGCGGCGAGGCCCAACATCTGTTTGGGCGAGGACAGCACACGCATGCGGCGCAAGCCGAGGTCGCGGAGGATCTGCGCGCCGATGCCGTAGGTACGCCACACCGGGGCGACCGCGTTGGCGTCTGCACCGCCCTCGCCGGCCGGCGCCTCGAGCACCGCATCGGCGAGGTCGCGCGGGGATTCGGCGCCACGCAGCACCACGACGACGCCGGAGCCGTCCTCGGCGACACGCCGCAGCGCCGCATCGAGCGTCCAGCGCGGTGTCGGCTCGATCACGCCCACGAGGTCGCGCAGCGTCCCAGGCAGGTGCACCCGAACGAGCGGCGCCGCGCCGTCGCGACCACGGCCGTCGAGATCGCCCTTCACCAACGCGAGGTGCACATCGCGATGCACATGGTCCTGATAGGCGATCAAGCGGAATGCGCCATGCGCGGTCGTGATGCTGCGCTCGGCGATGCGTTCCACGGAGCGCTCGGCCCGCAAGCGGTGCCGGATGAGATCGGCGATGGTGCCGATGCGTAGTCCGTGCTGACGCGCAAAACGCAGCAGTTCGGGCTGACGGGCCATCGTCCCATCATCGCTCATGATCTCGACGATCACGGCGGCCGCCTCGAGGCCCGCGAGTCGGGCGAGATCACACCCCGCCTCGGTGTGCCCGGCGCGTGTCAGCACGCCGCCCGGCTGCGCCATCAACGGGAAGATATGCCCCGGTTGTCGCAGGTGCTCGGGCCGCGCACCCTCGGCCACCGCTGTACGCACGGTGTGGGCCCGGTCGTGGGCGGAGATGCCGGTCGTCACGCCCTCGGCCGCCTCGATGGAGAGCGTGAAGTTGGTCCGGTGGTCGCGGTCGGTGTCGCTCACCATGAGCGGCAGACGCAGCTGCCGACAGCGCTCGGGGGTGAGCGTGAGGCAGATCAGCCCGCGGCCGAAGCGCGCCATGAAATTGATGTCCTCGGGTCGCACCTTGGCTGCGGCCATCAAGAGGTCGCCCTCGTTTTCGCGGTCTTCATCGTCGAGGATCACGACCATGCGACCCGCAGCGAGATCGGCGAGGATATCTTCGATACGATCGAAGCCGTTGTCAGGCGCACCGCCCGCCAAGTTGCCGGTGCCGCCCACGCTGCGCAAGCTCATGCTGTCTCTCCCGCGCCGGCGAGGCGCTCCACATAACGCGCGATCTGGTCGACCTCGATGTTCACGGCACGGCCGGGCACGGCGCTGCCGAGCGTCGTGGCCTCGAAGGTGTGCGGGATGATGTTGACGCCGAACTCGCGGCCTTCGACCTCGTTGACGGTGAGGCTGATACCGTCGATCGCGATCGAACCCTTGCGCGCCACATAGCGTGCGAGCGCGGCAGGCACCTCGAAGCGCATACGCCAAGAGCGGGCATCCTCTTCGAGCGCGAGCAATCGGCCGATGCCATCCACATGACCCGACATCAGGTGCCCACCCAGCGGATCGCCGACACGCAGCGCAGGCTCGAGATTCACCGGGGACCCCTCGCCCAGGGCACCGAGGGTGGTGAGCGACAGCGTCTCGTTGGAGACATCTGCGCTGAACGCGCCGGCGCCCACTTCCACCACCGTCAGACAGACCCCGCTCACGGCGATGCTGTCACCGATGCGCACGCCCTCGAGCGGCAGGCGGACGGCGCCGATGCGCAGCCGCATGTCTCCGCCGCGCGGTTCACGCGCGGTGATCCGACCGACGTCCTGCACGATACCGGTGAACACGCCCATCCTCTCCTTGAAAACTTGACGACCGATCGATGCGGGGACGGCCTCAGCCGCCCGGGCGCAGCATGATACGGACATCCGGGCCGATCTGGCGCAAGTCCTGCACCCGCCAAGCCGCCGCATCCCCCAGCCGGGCGAGCGGCGGCAACCGGGCGAGCGGCCGGGCGTCGGGTCCGAGCAACCGCGGCGCGAGGTACACGATGAGTTCATCGACGAGCGCTGCCTCGAGCAGTGCCCCGGCGAGCGTCGGCCCGGCTTCCACCCATGCTTCGTTGAGCCCCTCGCGGCCCATCCAGGCGAGCGCCTCAGGCAAGGACAGCCGTCCTGCCGCGTCGGTGCCCAAGGGGACGACACGGCCGGGGGCGGGCGACGCGCTGTCCCCTCGCGCGCCTTCCGCGGCCAAACGCACCACCTCGCCCTCGGCCGCGAACACCCGAGCCGACGCCGGGATGCGCAGGCGCGCATCGAGCAGCACGCGCAGCGGCGGCCGTGGCGCAATTTCGGCAGCGCCCACGACCGATCCGATGACCTCGGACCCCGGTATCCGCGAAGAACCTTTGGACGGGCGCGCAGTCAGTTCGGGATCGTCGGCGAGCACGGTGGCGGCGGTGCTGAGGATCGCGGCGCTCTCGGCGCGCCACGCATGCACATCGGCACGAGCGGCCTCGCCGGTGATCCAGCGGCTCTCCCCGGACTCGAGCGCGGTGCGTCCATCGAGGCTCGCGGCGAGCTTCAGGCGCAGCCAAGGACGACCCCGGCGCATGCGGCTGAAGAACCCGAGGTTGAGTTCCTCGCCCTCGGCGGCCATCAGGCCAGTCAACACCTCGATGCCGGCGGCGCGCAGCCGGGCTGCGCCCGAACCATCGACCTCGGGGTTCGGGTCACCGCTCGCATAGACCACGCGCTGTACGCCCGCCGCGATCAGGGCGTCCGTGCAGGGGGGTGTCCGGCCGTGATGGTTGCAGGGCTCGAGGGTGACGAAGGCCGTGGCACCGCGAGCGGCCTCACCGGCTGCACGCAGCGCGAACACCTCGGCGTGCGGCCCGCCGGCGCGTTGGTGCCAGCCCTCCCCGACGATCCGCTCGCCTTGGACGATGACGCAGCCGACCCGCGGGTTCGGCTGGGTGCTGCGACAGCCCAAAGCGGCGAGCTCGAGCGCACGCGTCATCGCCCGTCGATCGGAGGCGGTACCCATCATGCGCGGGCGCTAGTGGCTGCGGCGCGGCGGCTTGCCGACGACGGGCGCCGCGCCTTTCGGGGTTGGCTTGCCGGCAGCATCGGCCTCGCCGCCGAGCAGGGACAACTGACCGGCGAGAGGCTCACGCCGCCGGCGCGTGCGCAGCTTGTCGACCTCGTCGCGGAACGCCTCGATATCCTGGAAGCTGCGGTACACCGACGCGAAGCGCACATAGGCGACTTCGTCGAGGTGGCGCAGTTCCTCCATCACGAACTCGCCCACCTGCCGTGATGGCACCTCGCGCTCACCGAGCGCACGTAAGCGGTGGGCGATGCGCTCGATGGCGGCTTCGACCTTCTCCTGTTCGACCGGACGCTTCTGCAACGCGCGCAGGATGCCGCCGCGCAGCTTCTGTTCGTCGAAGGGCTGGCGTTCGCCATGGCTCTTGACGACCAGCGGCATGACGAGTTCCGCGGTCTCGAAGGTGGTGAAGCGTTCGCCGCAGGCGAGACATTCGCGCCGTCGACGGATCTGGCGACCCTCGGCGGCCAGCCGTGAGTCGTTGACCTTGGTGTCTTCGTCGCCGCAGAAGGGACAGTGCATGGTGTCGCCCCGTCAGCGCCGCGGGCCGCTCAGCGCCCCGAGGACTCGTAGACCGGGAACCGCCGGCACAGCGCCGTGACTTTGACGCGTACCGCTGCCACGGCCTCGGCGGAGCCCTGCGCGTCCAGCACATCGGCGACGAAGTCGGCGACCTGCTCGACCTCGGCTTCCTTGAAGCCGCGGGTGGTGCAGGCGGGCGTGCCGATGCGGATGCCGCTCGTCACCATCGGCGGACGCGGATCGTTCGGCACGGCGTTCTTGTTGACCGTGAGATGCGCAGCACCGAGCGCGGCATCGGCCTCCTTGCCGTTGATCGGTTTGTCCGAGAGATCGACCAGGAACAGGTGATTATCGGTGCCGCCCGAGACGATGCGATAGCCGCGCTGCTGCAGGCGTGCGCACATGGCGCGGGCGTTGGCCACGACCTGGCGCTGGTAATCTTTGAACTCGGGCTGCAGGGCCTCGAGGAAGGCGACGGCCTTGGCGGCGATGACATGCATCAGCGGCCCGCCTTGCGTCCCCGGGAACACCAGCGAGTTGAATTTCTTGGTCAGCGCATCGTTCGCCCGCGCGAGGATGATGCCGCCGCGCGGACCCCGCAGCGTCTTGTGTGTGGTGCTGGTGACGACGTCGGCATAGGGCACGGGGTTCGGGTAGACGCCCGCAGCCGAGAGCCCCGCGAAGTGCGCCATGTCGACATGCAGCAGTGCACCCGCCTTGTCGGCGATGGCGCGGAAGCGCGGGAAGTCGAGGAAACGCGAATACGCCGAGAAGCCCGCGATGATGAGCTTCGGCTTGACCTCGAGCGCCTGGCGTTCGAGCGCGTCGTAGTCGATCTCGCCGTTGTCGGGGCGGATGCCGTACTGCTGGGCGTTGTACAGCTTGCCGGAGAAGTTGACCTTGGCGCCGTGGGTGAGATGGCCGCCGTGATCGAGGCTCATGCCGAGGATGGTGTCGCCGGGATTGAGCAGCGCGAGATAGACCGCGGCGTTGGCCTGCGATCCGGAGTGCGGCTGGACATTGGCGTAATCGGCGCCGAAGAGCTGCTTCGCGCGGTCGATGGCGAGCTGCTCGGCGACATCGACGAATTCGCAGCCGCCGTAATAGCGTTTGCCGGGATAGCCTTCGGCGTATTTGTTCGTGAGCACCGAACCCTGCGCCTCGAGCACGCGAGGGCTCGCGTAGTTCTCGGAGGCGATGAGTTCGACGTGGTCTTCCTGACGCACCCGCTCGGCGGCCATGACGGCGGCGAGCTCGGGGTCGAATCCTTCGATGGTCATTCGGCTCGGAAACATGGGCGGCTCTCGGGGCGTGTGAGCGTCCATTCTACCGCAACATCAGCCCGTGCCGATGAGACCCTCCACCACCGCGCACCACCCGGCGGCGATGTTGTCCCGGTTGTACCCCCCACCGCCCAAGGCGAGCACCCTGCCGTGCCCCAAACGCTCGGCGAGCCGGACGAGGTCTTGCGCCGCCCGGCGATGCACCGCAGGGGTGAATGCGAGGTGGGTGAGCGGATCACCCGCGAGGCTGTCGGCGCCGCATTGCAGCAGGATGAACTCCGGACGCTGTGCCTCGAGCAGCTCGAGCGCGGGACCCCACGCGGCATCGAAGGCCGCGTCGTCGGCGCCGGGCGGCAGCGGTGCGTTGTACTTGGTGCCCACCGCCGCGCCACGCCCGGTCTCCTCGGCCGCACCGGTGCCGGGGTAGAGGTAGCGACCGTCCTCGTGCAGGTCGACGAACGCGACATCGGGATCCTCTTCGAAGGCATAGAACACGCCATCGCCGTGGTGGGCGTCGATGTCCACATAGGCGATGCGCTGCAACCCGTACCGTGCCCGCAGCCACTCGATGGCGACACCGCAATCATTCAGGGCGCAGAAACCTGCCGCCCCCTTTCGGCTTGCGTGATGCAGGCCGGCGATCGGCACAAAAGCGCGGCGAGCCTCTGCGCCCATGATCGCCTCGGCGGCGCTCAGCGTCGCACCGACCACATCGGCCGCAGCCTCGTAGACGCCGAGGAAGGCTGGGGTATCGCCCCCATCGAGCCAACCTTGACCGCTCAGCGATCGCGCACGCAGCAAGGCGAGGTGAGCCGGATCATGGAACAGCGAGAGCTCATCGGGGGCCGCCTCGCGTGTCGTGCCGAGACGGCAGCGCTGCGACAGACCGCGGTCCTGGAACTCACGGCGGAATGCGCCCTGGCGGTCGGTGCCGAAGGGGTGTCCAGCGCCGAACCCGTAACGGGCCAGGCGCTCATCGGCGATGACCAAGACCTCGGACATGATGCGGTCGAGCCTAGCACAGGCGATAATATGGGCATGGCTCAGTACATCTACACCATGAACCGGGTGGGCAAGATCGTGCCCCCCAAGCGTCACATCCTGCGCGACATCAGCCTGTCGTTCTTCCCGGGCGCCAAGATCGGCGTGCTGGGTCTCAACGGCTCGGGCAAATCGACGCTGCTGAAGATCATGGCGGGCCTCGACAACAACATCGAAGGCGAGGCGCGGCCGCAATCCGGCATCAAGGTCGGCTACCTGCCTCAGGAACCGGAACTCGATGCCGCCAAAACCGTGCGCGAGGAGGTGGTGCTCGGGATCGGCGGCTTGTTCGCCAAGCTCGAGCGCTTCAACGCCATCAGCGAGCGCTTCGCAGACCCGATGTCGGACGACGAGATGAACGCGCTGCTCGAGGAACAGGCGAAGCTGCAGGATGCACTCGACGCGGCGGGCGGCTGGGAGCTCGACCGCAAGCTCGAGATCGCCGCCGACGCCCTGCGTCTGCCGCCGTGGGATGCCAAGATCGGACTGCTCTCGGGCGGCGAGAAGCGCCGGGTGGCGCTCTGCCGTCTGCTGCTGTCGGCGCCGGACATGCTGCTGCTCGATGAACCCACCAACCACCTCGACGCCGAGTCGATCGGCTGGCTCGAGAAGTACCTCGAGGAATACCCGAGCACCGTCATCGCGGTCACCCACGACCGCTACTTCCTCGACAACGTCGCCGAGTGGATCCTCGAACTCGACCGCGGCCACGGCATCCCTTACCACGGCAACTACTCGTCTTGGCTCGAGCAGAAAGAGAAGCGGCTCGGTCAGGAAGAGCGTGAGCGCGAATCGCTGCGCAAGACCCTCGAGCGCGAGCTCGAGTGGGTGCGCCAGAACCCGAAGGCGCGGCAGGCCAAGAGCAAGGCGCGCATGCAGCGCTACGAAGAGCTGGCCTCGCGCGAGTTCCAGGAACGCAACGAGACCAACGAGATCTACATCCCGCCCGGCGAGCGGCTCGGCGACCTCGTCATCGAGGCCAAGGGCCTACGCAAGGCCTTCGGCGACCGCCTGCTCATCGACGACCTGAACTTCAGCCTGCCCAAGGGCGGCATCGTCGGCATCAT
>Ga0315907_10003996_pt1 | contig 16839 bp, 15 predicted proteins | sample LakEriMetagenome_3_FD_203525 | JGI IMG/M metagenome (GOLD analysis project Ga0315907, IMG submission 203525) | Freshwater fungal communities from buoy surface, Lake Erie, Ohio, United States - Buoy 12 MA123 | ecosystem: Environmental > Aquatic > Freshwater > Lake > Lake biofilm | place: USA... | reverse complement strand
ATACTTGCTGAACCTACTGCGTTAATTTTAGTTTTTGAAAAAAGCTCATTATAATGTTCCATCTTTGCTCCTCCACCAACAGCAATGATAGGTATATTGGTTAAATCATCTACTCTATTCATAAGCTCGATATCAAAACCATTCATCATACCATCATTATCTACACTATTTACTATAAATTCACCTACATTACAATTTATCATTTGTTGAATGAAATTTTCTAAAGTAATTGTAATATCTAATTGATTGTAAATATAATACTCATCATTCTTTTTGAAAGCGTCTACACTGATGCATATACATTGACTTCCAAAAAAAATTACAGCTTGCTTAATAAATTCTAAATCGGTTAATGCTTTTGTTTTTATGACAACTTTATCTGCACCTATTTTTAGTAAATTATTGATGTCTTCAATAGTTTGAATACCACCGCCTACAGAAACAGGCATAAAGCATTCTTTAATAACATCTGCTACTAATTTAAGGTTTATTTTTCTATTTTGTTTAGAGGCTTGAATATCTAAAAAAACCAATTCATCTACTCCTCTACTATTGTATACTCTTGCAGATTGAACAGGATTACCAACAGTTCTAGGATTATTGAATTGTTTTGTTTTTACTAACCCAAATCCGTTAAAAGTTAAAATAGGGATAATTCTAGATTTAAGCATCAATAAAATAATTTTTAATTAATTCTAACCCAGCATTCTGGCTTTTTTCTGGATGAAATTGTGTCGCAAAAATGTTATTATTGTGAAGACTTGCAACTACTTCAAATCCATAATTAACAGTTGCAGCTATAGTTGATTTATCATTTGGAACAACATGATAACTGTGAACAAAATAAAAATCTGATTGATCTAAATTATTAAAATATTTATTATTCTTATTGGTTATAGAATTCCATCCCATGTGAGGAATGGCAAGATTTTCTAGTTCAAATTTAATTACTTCGCCCGAAATCCAACCTAACCCTTTGGATACTTCAGGTTCAGATCCATGATCCATAATTAATTGCATTCCCAAACAAATTCCTAAAAATTTCTTTTTATTTTCGATAACTTCTTTGGTTAATAATTCTACTAATCCTCTTTCATTCAAATTTGCCATCCCTTGTTTAAAAGAGCCTACACCAGGCAATAATATTGCAGTAGATGCTGAAATTTCATTATGATCAGAAGTGATAATATTTTCTATTTTAAGAAAATTTAATGCTTTCTGAACCGATGCAACATTGCCCATACCGTAATCAATAATTGCAACCATTTTTAGTATATTTCAAAGGTTCGTATTAAATTTCCTTCAGCGTCTTTTTTGAAATTTCCTTGCTCATCCTGTTCAAACAATATAGGATTTGTAAAGGAGTCTAAAATAGAATCAATCTCAATTCTTGTCATACCCGAGTATTCTTCAAAAGCATTTACTGAATCATGAGGATATTTACCATCATACTTTTTAACCAACTCTAAACCTTCATTTCTTGTCAATCTATTATTTCTAATGTCTATACATGCATGATCTGTTGCTCTTCCAAAACCATATTTTACAAATTTTAAATAATCGTGTAAGCCATGCATTTTTTCATCAAGATTTTCATAATTGGTATAAGTTCCTTCCACTGGTCCGTCTTCTTTTACACTAAAACCATGTTTTTTTACAATTTCTAATTGCTTTCGGGCATCCCAAAAAAAGTAATGTCCTAAAAAAATACCAATAACTCCTACTCGATTAATATCTTCGTCAGATGGATAAAAATAAGGTGTTAACTCTTTTTCTGTTAAACCATCAACCCCAATCATGTCTTGAATTCTATTTCCTAACAATCCGCCAAATTCTTCTAACCAACTTCTATTCAGGTATTTATTTTTAATAGATTCAATAGGTCCTCCATATTCTTGTTGTGGATTTTCGCCCCAAATTACTAACGGTATATTGAATTTTACAGCAATATTAATGGGAATAGTAAAAATTCCTAAATGATTTGGCCACATTTCATCACCTACTCTTTTAAAACCTTCAACAACCATACTTCTATAGGCGTTGTAATTCTTTTTAAAATAAATTACATCGATTCCCATTTTTGAAATATTATCAATATTTCTTTGCCCTATTGCTGTAAGATTTGTAGTTTCAAAACATACACATAACGGATTCATACCACAAACTTCTTTCATAAAATAAGCTTGATAAGTACTGTCTTTTCCGCCACTAACTGGAATTAAACAATCATATCCTGTTTCATTAGGTGCTTTTTTATAATTATTTATTATTGAAAAAAAATCTGATTCGCGTTGTTTCCAATCAATAGATTCATTTTTTTGTTCTGCAGCTACACAGGCAGAACATACTCCTTCTTCATTAAAAAATAAATCGGGTTTTGTTTCAGGAAACAAACATTTAGTACAATATTTTATAGTCATAATTTCTTTAGTTATAAAATTTTTCAATTTTTTCAATCACAAAATTTTGCTCATCATCTGTTAACGTAGGATACATTGGTAAACTAATACAATGTCTGTAATAATTTTCAGCTTTAATCATATCACCTTCTTTCCAGCCTAAATCCTTATAATAAGGCATCAAATGACAAGGAATGTAGTGTATTTGCGCAAAAATATTCTGCTCACGCAAATAATTATAAAGTCCAATTCTATTTTCTACTTCAATTATATATAAATGATATGCGTGTCCTTCAATAAAACCAGATTGCCCTTTAATAAAAGATTTATTTGTAAAAGATTCAGCATACTTTTGAGCGATTTGTTTTCTTCTTTGAATCCCTATTTCAGCTCTAGATAATTGACTAATTCCTAATGCTGCCTGAAAATCGGTAAAACGATAGTTGTAGCCTAAATGTTGCATTTCCATGTACCAACCAGGATAACTTGTGCCTTCTTTAACCTCTTGCCCAATTGCAAATTCAACAGAATTTTTAAAACTCGAAACATCACGAGTAATTCCGTGAGTTCTTAATTCTAAAAGTTTTTTATATAATTTTTCATCATTTGTAGTAATCATTCCTCCTTCACCAGTAGCTATATGTTTAACCGGATGAAATGAAAAAATGGCTAAATCAGCATAATTTCCATTACCACAATTTTGATTTTTTCCATTTGAATCAACAAAAAAACCACCTGGTGAATGGCATGAATCTTCTAAAATCCATAAACCATATTCGTCGGCTAATTTTCTGAAAGCTTCTAAATTTACTGCTCTTCCTGCAAAATCAACTGGAACAATTCCTTTGTAAGTTCCTTTTGGAGCTGCTTTAAGGAGCGCTTCAACCTTATTGATATCCAACAAATAAGTTTCAGGATCAATATCGGAAAAAACTACTTCTCCTCCACAATATCGAATACAATTTGCTGAAGCGGCAAAAGTAATTGGAGTTGTAATTACTTTATCGCCATTTTGAACTCCAAGTGCTAAAGTTGATAAATGCAGTGCTGCTGTTCCGTTTGAAACCGCTACTGCATATTTACAACCTATATAACTCGCAAATAATTCTTCAAACTTAAGAATAGTTGGACCTTGAGTAAGAAAATCTCCTTTCAAAGCTTTTGCTACTGCTTGAATGTCATCTTCGGTGATATTTTGTTTTCCGTAAGGTATCATTATCAAGCTATTTTGGTTGAAAATCAGGATATAAATGTTCTTTAATTAGAGAACGTAAAGTATCCACTGTTTCCCATTCAGAATTATCTCCAGAAGTATAACTAAATCCTTGAGGGACTAATTTTGCATTAAATTCTTTTTTATATTCTTCTAAGTTCCAATTAGTAACTTGAGGTAAAATAACATAATATTTTCCTAAATCATAAGTAGTAAATGAATCTGAAGAAGTAATCATTTCTTCATGAATTTTCTCACCTGGACGAATACCAACTTCTTTAAATTCACAACTCGGAGCTATAGCTTTTGCAACATCTAAAATGCTATAAGAAGGAATTTTAGGAACATATAATTCACCACCCCAAGCAGAATCTAAAGCGTGTAAAACCATGTCAACTCCGCCTTGCAATGAAATATTAAAACGTGTCATTTTTGGATCAGTAATTGGCAAAACACCTTCTTCGCGTTTGTTCATGAAAAATGGAATCACCGAACCATTAGATCCCATTACATTTCCATAACGTACTACCGAAAATTTAATATCTTGTTTTCCTTTAATATTATTGGCTGCAATAAATAATTTATCCGAAGTCAGCTTAGTTGCTCCATATAAATTAATCGGTGCGCATGCCTTATCCGTTGATAATGCTACAACTTTTGATACACCGCTTGAAAAACAAGCTTTAATAACGTTTTCGGCGCCACCTATATTTGTTTTGATGCATTCATCAGGATTGTACTCTGCTATGTGCACGTGCTTCATTGCTGCTGCGTGGATAACATAATCAATATCATTAAATGCACGTTTCAAACGCTCTAAATCCCTTACGTCTCCGATAAAATATCTAATAGCTGGATATTTTGATTCAGGAAATTCTTGCGCCATTTGAAATTGCTTTTGCTCATCTCTTGAATAAATTACCAATCTTTTTATGTTTGGCCATTTACTTAAAATGGTTTTAGTAAGCTCTTTACCTAATGAACCTGTTCCACCAGTAATTAAAATCGATTTATTATTTAGCATAAATAATTATAATAATTAATTTGCAAATATAAAAAACAATTCATTAATAAATTTTAATATTGTTGATTCATTTAGTTAAAGTATTTTTGTAAAAATAATATTTATGAACACCGAAGTACACAACGCATTCGAAGTAATAAAAGAAGGTGGAATTATATTGTATCCAACAGATACCGTTTGGGGAATTGGTTGCGATGCTACTAATGAAGAAGCCGTAAAAAAAATCTACGCTTTAAAACAACGCGAAGAATCTAAAAGCATGATTGTTTTAATCAATGGAGAGCGAATGATGTACAACATTTTTAAAGAAATTCCTGAAGTGGCTTGGCAAATTTTAGATTTATCGGAGAAACCCACAACTTTAATCTTAGATAATCCAAGAAATGTTGCTAAAAACATCGTTGCAGAAGACAATACTCTAGGAGTTCGCATTGTTACCGATCCGTTTTGCTTCAAATTAATGGAACGGATGAAAAAACCATTAGTTTCAACCTCAGCAAATGTTTCTGGCATGTTTACTCCAAAAACTTTTAAAGAAATTACCCCAGAAATTATAAAAGGTGTCGACTATGTAGTAAATTTGCATCACGATAAAGTTTGCAAAAATCCTTCTACTATTATTAAATTAGGTTTAGATAGTCAAGTAAAAGTGATTCGCAAGTAATAATGTGTCAATGTTTCGATTTGTCAATTAGCCAATGATGTTAGTTGCTAATTAATTGGCACATTGACGAATTGTCAAATTGACTAATTAAGAAAATGAATTACAAACAACATTTAGAAAATAAAATATTCAAAATCATATCGCAAGCCGCACAAGAACTTAACTTGGAATGCTATGTGATTGGCGGTTTTGTACGCGATATTTTATTGGATAGAAATCATAAAAAAGATATAGATATTGTTGCTGTTGGTAGCGGTATTGAATTAGCTTTAAAAGTTTCCGAATTACTTCCAAACCAACCTAAAGTTCAAGTTTTTAAAAACTACGGAACAGCAATGTTACGTTACAAAGATATGGATATTGAGTTTGTAGGCGCAAGAAAAGAATCCTATACACACGATAGCAGAAATCCTTTAGTAGAAAATGGAACTTTAAAAGATGACCAAAAACGTCGTGATTTTACCATTAATGCAATGGCTTTTTCTCTGAATTCTGAAAATTTTGGAGATTTAGTGGATCCATTTAATGGTGTTGCCGATTTAGAAAATAAACTATTAAAAACACCTTTGAATCCAGATATTACGTATTCTGACGATCCTTTGCGAATGATGCGTGCTATTCGTTTTGCTACGCAATTAAATTTTGAAATTGAAAGTGAATCGTTAGCTTCCATTGCAAAAAATAAAGATAGAATCAATATTATTTCTGGTGAACGCATTGTTGATGAATTGAATAAAATTTTGTCATCAGAAAAACCATCGATCGGATTTTTACATTTGTATCAAACCGGTTTATTAGACCTAATTTTACCTGAATTGACCGCTTTAAATAATGTAGAAGAAGTTGAAGGGCATACCCATAAAAATAATTTTTACCATACGTTAGAAGTTGTAGATAATATCTGTCCTAATACAGAAGATGTATGGTTACGCTGGGCGGCATTATTGCACGATATAGGAAAAGCACCCACTAAAAAATTCAATAAAAAGCAAGGTTGGACGTTTCATGGCCATGAATTTTTAGGCGGAAAAATGGTAAAAAAAATATTTGAGCGATTACACATGCCTCTGAATCAGAAAATGAAGTTTGTCCAAAAAATGGTGATGATGAGTTCAAGACCAATTGTAATTGCTGAAGAAATTGTTACTGATTCAGCCGTTCGTCGCTTGGTTTTTGATGCTGGAGAAGATGTTGATAGTTTAATGACGTTGTGTAAAGCGGACATCACTACAAAGAACCCTAAGAAATTTCAAAAATATCATAAAAACTTCGACATTGTTAAACAGAAAATTGTAGAAGTGGAAGAAAAAGATCGTGTTCGTGTGTTTCAACCACCCATTTCTGGAGAAGAAATTATGGATTTATTCGGATTAAAACCAGGTCGAGAAATTGGAGTTTTAAAAGAAGCTGTAAAAGAAGCCATTTTAGAAGGTGAAATTCCAAATGAATACGAAGCTGCTAAAGAATTTGTTTTAAAACGAGCTGAAAAAATGGGCTTAAATAAAATATAATTAATTTTAATAATCTGAAAATCTGCAGTCAAAACAAATGAAAAAATATTTTCTTACAACAGCAAAAACAGCATTAGTTTTAGTTTATTTAGTAATTCTTGCAGGTGCTTTGGTGCGAATGACTGGATCAGGAATGGGTTGTCCAGATTGGCCAAAGTGTTTTGGTTATTACATTCCACCCACGGAACAAAAAGAACTTGAATTTACACCTAATAAAGCTTACGATGAAGGTCAAGTGATTATTAAAGACGAAGGTTTACTTGTAGCAAAATCAGATTTTACAGCGACTTCTTCTTTTTCAGAAAGTAACTGGGAAGCCTATACCAAACACGATTATGCTATTTTTAACCCAGCACATACTTGGATTGAATACATCAATAGATTGCTTGGTGCTTTGGCAGGAATTGCCTGTTTTGTAACATTTATTTTTGCATTTGGCTACTGGAAAGAAAACAAAAAAGTAGTTGCTTATTCTTTCTTGGTTTGTGTATTAATGGGTTTTCAAGCTTGGTTAGGAAAAACGGTTGTAGATTCGGTATTAAGCCCGGTAAAAATTACGACTCATATGTTAACTGCCTTTTTAATTGTGGCATTACAGTTGTATGTTATTTATGTGGTTTCAGCTAAAAAAAATGTTAGAAAACACGATAAAAAGTTTAGTATTGCACTTGTAGTAGTACTTCTTCTTACCATTATTCAAGTGGTTTTAGGAACGTATGTTCGTGAGTTTATAGATACCATTGAAAAATCGGGCGCTCCAAAATCGTTTTGGTTGTTACAACCTGAAATCACCTTCTACTTTCATCGAAGTTTTTCAATAGTGGTCTTTTTGGCTAATTTATTTTTACTCCTTCGAAATAGAAATCTTCAATTGGGTTTTGAAAAAGTAAATTGGGTGGTTCGAATTTTAATTTTCGAAATAATTTCAGGTGTAATTATGGTGTATGTTGATTTTCCTTTCGGAAGTCAAACCTTGCATTTGGTATTGGCGACATTCTTATTTAGTGTCCAATTTTATTTACTTTTAGAAAATAAAAAATAACAGAAAAATAATATTACTTTTGCAGTCCGACTATATTGTCACAGTTCTTTAGATTTAATTAATGTCTAAACTCGCAGCGCAAGATAAATTTTTTGATTTATCAGATTACGGAAGATCTTTCGGTAAACTTTTGGCTAATTCCTTAAAAGAAACACGTTTCACACCCATTCACGTAACGCTTTTATTCGGAATTTCTGGATTAATTGCAATTTATTGCATGTTAAACCAATATTACATCGCCGCAGCGTTTTTCATCATTTTAAAATCGGGTATAGATGCCGCTGATGGTGAATTAGCTCGTTTGAAAAATACGCCATCCTATTCTGGAAGGTATTTAGATAGTGTTTTTGATATTATTTTAAATTTTATGTTTGTCATGACGATTTGTTACATGTCAAACAGTACCATTTGGTATGCAGCACTTGCCTTTATTTGTATCCAATTACAAGGCACCTTATACAATTATTATTATGTGATTTTAAGAAATAAATCGGTTGGAGGCGATACAACCAGCAAGATATTTGAATACAAAACCCCAAAAGCGTTACCAGGTGAATCGCAAAAATTGGTAACTATTTTATTTGGAATTTACACCCTAGTTTATGGCCTTTTTGATAAAGTTATTCATTTATTAGACCCCAATGCCTATAAAATCAAAACGTTTCCAAATTGGTTTATGACATTAGTTTCTTTATACGGATTGGGTTTTCAATTGCTTATTATTGCAATATTATTAACGTTTAACGGTATTGAATTTATTGTGCCTTTTTTTATTTTGTATTCAGTATTCATACTTATTTTGATAGGCATCAGAAAATTAGTTATTCATTAGCCAATCCACTCTTTAAAATCACTAACGCGTTCTCTCGATACAATTACTTCATCGTCTTTGTAAGTGGGTAAAATAATTTTTAATCTTGAATTAGAATACACTTGAATTTCTTTAACAGCTTTCAACGGAACTATGAATTTTCGGCTTACACGATAAAATTCTTTTGGATTAATTTCAGCTTCTACAACTTCTAAAGTAGAATCAATTAAATAATCTCTGTTGTCTATCGTATGAATATAGGTGCCTTTATTTTCGCTATAAAAACATTCTATTTCATCAATTGAAATTACTTTTAATTGTTGACCAATTTTCACTGAAAAACGCGATTTGTATTCCTTTTCCAAAGGATTGATTAACATACGTTTTATCGCTTCAAAATCTAAATTAGAAATGGTGTTTTTTTGAAATTGATTTTTAAATTTTAATATCGCTACTGATAGCTCTTCTTCGTCAATTGGTTTTAATAAATAATCGATGCTGTTCAGTTTAAAAGCACGCAACGCATATTCGTCATAAGCAGTAGTAAAAATAACCGCACTTTTAATGTCAATTTGTTCAAATAGTTCAAACGATAAGCCATCAGATAATTGAATATCCAAAAAAATCAAATCAGGATGCGAATTATTTTGAAACCAAACAATTGATTCTTCTACAGAATGAAGCATTTTTGTTACTTTTAGGCCAAGTTTTTCCACTTTACGCTGCAATAATCTGGCGGCTGGCTTTTCGTCTTCGATGATGATGATGTTCAGCCCCCTAACCCCCAAAGGGGGAATATTTTCGTTTTGCATAATTTATTAAATTTTCAAATTGGCACATTTTCAAATTGACACATTATATTACTCCCACTTATTTGCTTTTTCCTTTTCCATCAAATCTTTTATTTTTCGTGCTTCCCAATCCTTTCCTAAAATAAAATAAGGCAAAAATGTAGACAAACCATGCGCTAATAATCCAATTCCCCAAAAGAAAGCCGTGAAGAAATTCTTAAACTGAAAATAACTTTCTCCTTCATTTAAGTTTTGAATATTTAAAATGACTATCATACTATTAATTACCAAATATACTAATGCATGCGTATAAAATCCTTTTAATTTTTTTACTCGTTTTACCGCTTCCTCGTAGCGAATTTGTTCTGAAGTTATATTTTCCATAATTTATTACTGAATTTGATATTGTTATTGAATTTGAAATTGATTTTGTTATTGTTATTGATATTGCTTTTGAATTTTTATTCCCAATTATTATTTTTTCCTTTATTCACAATTTCTTGAATTTTTCGTTCTTCCCACGATTTTCCATATCCGAAAACGCCAAACGCATGAAATGAAACGCCTAATCCCCAACCTAACATCGGGAACCAAAACCATTGGAATCCCCAAAATGTATTGTAGTTTATAATGGCCAATGTAGGTATTACAATGCAATAAGAAGTTAAATTTCCATAAAAGCCTTTCAATTCTTCTACACGTTTTTTGGCTCTTGCGTAAGCTGCATTTTCTGAAAATAGTGTGTTGGTTTCCATAACTGAAATTTGTTTGGTTAATATGGGTAGGCTTATTTTAAATTCATTTTCATTTTCTTCTACTAAAACTTTTCTATTGGTTAAAATTCCGTATCGATTTACAATATTTTCTAATCCAACACCTTTTCTGCCAGTTAACACGTCTTTCTTTTGTAAATTATTTGATACGACTAACGCTCCATTTTCGATGCTAATTTTGATATGAAGCGGTTTGATTTCACTTACTACATTGTGTTTGATGCAATTTTCAAGCAATAATTGTAAGGATAATGGAACCACTTTTGCTTCATCGTTTTCAATGTTTTCAGGAATTTCAAATGTGATGCTGTTTTCAAATCGCATTAATAGTAAATTCATATAGGTTTTGGCAAAAGTTAATTCTTCGGATACCGAAACCAATTCTTTATCTTTTTGTTCTAAAACATAGCGATATACTTTTGATAAGGATGTAGTGAATTTTTGTGCTGCAATTGGATTTTCTTCAATTAACGAACTCAATACATTCAAACTATTAAACAAAAAATGCGGATCAATTTGGTTTTTTAAACTTTCAAACTGTGCCGAAGCTGTTCCGGCAATGATTTTTTGTTGGTTCACTTTATTTTCTTGAAACGCTTTATAAAAGAAAAACGCATGAAACGCTAAGGTTACAAAAAAAGTAATAATTATGGTTACTACATAATTTGCCAAGGTTTCATTTTGAATAAATACCTCAAAACGTTCCCCTTCTATGAGTACATCTTCAACAATTCTAAGTAAAAAAATTGCAAAAACAGAAATTACAAACGAACCTAAGAATCCAATAATGATTCTACTTTTTGTGAATCGTTCAACTTTAAAAACGTCATCTAAATAAATGAATAAATAGGCATTGGCAAAATATAAAGTTATTCCATATAACATGGTATAACCAAAATTTACAAGTAAATATTCATTCAATTGAATGGTTATGCCTGTGATTAATTTTATTACCAATAAAACTAAAAAAACAGCAATGGATAAAATTATCGCTCTAGGAATTTCTTTTATGAGTTTATCAAACATAGAAAAAAGGTTTAGTATAAAATTAAGTAAAAATTAAGTGATTGCACAATAATTGCGATTAAATAAAGTATAAGTTGTATCATAATTTGGGTCTATTATTTCTGATACAAAATTCAATATAGTATTTCATCTAAAAAATTATTTGTAACCCAACTGTCATTTTTTATGGATGAATTGTAAGTTTGCTTGAATTCAGAAAAATCTTATCAACAATTCGTAAATCATAAATCGTAAATCGTATTTTATACTTACTTTTGCTTTTCGTAAAATTGCAACCATTATGATTTATAAATTTAGAGCTATTCTTGATGCCGAAGAAGATATTTTTAGAGATATTGCCATCGAAAGTAACAATACATTAGAAGATTTACACAACGCACTCACCAATGCATTTGGTTTTGATGGTACCGAAGTAGGCGCTTTTTATACCTGTGGAAATGACTGGGCGTGGCATGAAGAAGATGGTATTCCAATGTTTGATACTGGAGATATTCCTGGCGAAATTAAAACCATGTCGGAATATGCAATTGACGAATTAGTGCATGAACAAAATACAAAATTAGTATATGTTTATGATTTATTCAGTATGTGGACTTTCTTTGTTGAATTAGCCGCTATTGAAGAAAATGAAAATGGAGTAACCTATCCAGCCTTACTTTTTTCTCACGGAGAACTTCCTGCAGAAGCACTTCAAAGTGGATTAAGAGGTGACTTATCTGAAGATGATATGTTTGGCGAATTTGAAGACGACTTAGACGATGAAGATTACGACATGTTTGAAGGCGACGACAGTTTTGAAGACATGGGATTTGAAGAAAACTGGAATTAATTAGCCAATGTGCTAATATGGCAATGTGCCAATTAAAAAAACTTAATTACTAACATTGTTAATTGGCATATCGACTAATTGACAAATTGACACATTAATAATGATCAACTTATTTAACGCACATATTGAAAACCTATCCATTCATAGAGTAGGTAACAAAAGTAGAAACGAAGACCTTTTCTTATCTGATAATCCGTATGGATTAAATGATGAAATTATGCCTTTATTGAAAGAATTTTTCTTTAAATCTTTTCGTGAAAAAGAAGAAAACTATTTTCAGTTTGCTCATGAAGTAGATTTAGAATATAACGAAATGTTCAATTTTGCTACCGAAGTTTTCAATAATCCAAGTGAAATTCACAACGTTTCTAAAAAAATTACCCAACACCTTTTTGAACAATCCAATCATCCGCATATTAAAAACGGAGAAGTATATGTAGCCTATTTTACAAATGTTTCGATCGATAATAACGTGGTTGATGCCATTGGAGTTTTCAAAAGTGAAGTGCAAACCGATTTCTTACAATTTGAAGAAAAAGAAAGCAACTTAGAAATGATTTTACAACAAGGAATCAATTTGAATAAATTAGACAAAGGTTGTATCATTTTTAACTATAAAAAAGAAGAAGGTTACAAAATTTTAACCGTAGATAGTAACCGTTACGATGCACGTTATTGGTTAGAACATTTCTTATCAGTTGATGCGTTTCAAGATGAAAACTTCATGACTAAGAAGTATTTAAAATTCTGTCAAGAATTTGCTAAAGAAGTAGTTTTACCAGCCGAAGATAAACAACAAGAAGTGTTGTTTATGAATCGTGCCATCAATCACTTTGCAAAAAATGATGAATTTGAAGAAACCGCTTTCTTGAACGAAGTAATGCAAAATCCAGAATTCATTCCAGAATTTAAAAATTATAAAGTAGATAAAGGTGCAAAATATAGCATTGAAGACGTATCCAGTTTTCCAATTGCTAATGCTGCTGTAACTGATGTGCGTCGTACGTTGAAAAACACAATTCAATTAGACACCAACATTCAAATAAAGTTAGACTTTATCAACCCAGAAAGTGCGGAGAAATTCGTGGAGAAAGGTTGGGACGAAGAAAAACAAATGTATTACTACTTGGTTTACTTTAATAAAGAACAGAAATCGTAAGCAGCTTACCTACAAATTATCAAACCTCAAATACAATCTTGTACTTGAGGTTTTTTATTGCAAGAACTTTAACAAAATATTTTGTTTAACTTTTTTGAATTTAAATTAAACATTATGTATCTTTGGAGAAAATAAAACAATCATGGCAAAGAAAAAAGAAATAACTAAAAAAGAGATTTTAAGTTTTTACATCGATTACTTTTTAGAACATAATAAACAACCTCAATCTGTTTATTTGTTTGCCAAACATGCTGGTTTTGAAGAAGGTTTATTTTACAAAAACTATGCGTCTTTCAATCAAATTGAACAAAATTTCTTTACATCGCTTTTTGAAAACACTTTAAATTTGCTATACAAAAGCGAGGAATTTGCTAATTATGACGCAAGAACACAATTGTTAAGTTTCTATTTTACCTATTTTGAAATGCTTTCAGCAAATAGAAGTTTTGTGACAGCACTTTTAAATGAAGACAAAAATAAATTAAGAAGTTTGTCTAAACTTTCAGAATTAAGAAAAGAGTTCATGAGTTTTTACAATCAATTAGAAATTGAAAAAATAGATTTAAAACAAGAGAAATTGATTGAAATTCAAGAAAAAAGCATGAGCGAAATGGCATGGTTTCAATTTTTATTTACTTTAAAGTTTTGGATAGAAGATACTTCAATTGCTTTCGAAAAAACCGATATTTTTATTGAAAAATCGGTTAATACCAGTTTTGATTTGATGGACACAACACCTTTAAAAAGTTTAATTGATTTCGGAAAATTTATGTGGCAGGAGAAAGCTTCATTCAAAATATAATTTTATGAAGACTATTGACAGCATCCCTACCTCAAAAATTCAACGCGCTTCTAAACTATTCCAAACAGGTGCAAAAGTAGGCGTAAATTATCTAAAATATTATGGAGATAAAATTACCAAAACGGAAGAAGAAGCCAAAGAAAACTTAAACATCAATAACGCTTCAGACATTTATGACGGATTAAAACAGCTCAAAGGAAGTGCCCTAAAAGTTGCCCAAATGTTGAGCATGGATAAAAGTATTTTACCAAAAGCTTATGTAGAAAAGTTTTCATTAGCACAATTTTCTGTCCCGCCTTTATCTGCACCATTAGTAAACAAAACATTTAAAAACTATTTTGGGAAACAGCCTATTGAGATTTTTGATACATTCAATTCAACCTCTGTAAATGCAGCAAGCATCGGACAAGTGCATGAAGCAACAAAAAACGGCAAAAAATTAGCAGTTAAAATTCAATATCCAGGTGTTGCAGAAAGCATCAGTTCCGATTTAGCTTTGGTGAAACCAATTGCCATAAAAATGTTTAACATTAAAGGCAAGGATTCGGATAAATATTTTAAAGAAGTTGAAGACAAACTAATTGAAGAAACTAATTACATCAACGAAGTAAAACAAAGTATGGAAATGGCAGAAGGTTGTAAAAACTTACCCAATCTTATCTTTCCAAAATACTATCCAGAACTATCATCTGACCGAATCATTACTATGGACTGGATGACTGGCGAACATTTATCTGAATTCACGGCGTATAATACAGATGCTGAAAAGTCGAATATTTTAGGTCAAACGCTTTGGGATTTTTATATGTTTCAAATGCATAATTTACGAAAAGTCCATGCCGATCCACATCCAGGAAATTTTTTAATTACAAAAGATGCTCAATTAGTAGCATTAGATTTTGGATGTATCAAAGAAGTGCCAAACGATTTCTATGTTCCATATTTTGAATTAGCCAAGAAAGAAAATCTAAACAATCCTGAGTTCTTCAAATCAAGATTATATGAATTAGAAATTCTTAGAACAGACGATTCAAAAGAAGAGACCGAATTTTTCACCCAAATGTTTCACGAATTATTAAGTTTGTTTGCAAAACCTTTTCATGTGGAAGAATTTGATTTTTCAGACAATGTTTTCTTTGGACAAATTGCCGATTTAGGAGAACGCTATTCAAAAAGCACCGAATTAAAAAACATGAATGGAAACCGTGGTTCCAAACATTTTATATACATCAATAGAACATTCTTTGGTTTATATAATTTAATGCACGATTTAAAAGCTAAAAAAGTGAAAATCAATAATTTTTTGAATTATCAATACGTTTAATACTTCAAAAAGTGCTATTATTTTTTAGTTAAAATATAATAATCATTTATTTTAAGTAAATTGCAAAAAAAATACTTAAAAAGATGAGAACAGCATTTTTATATTTTTTCGCAATTATTTCCCTAACATCATGTAATGATTTTGATGATCATACATCGACTAGTGATAATAGTTTACAAGGGGCAGATGATGTGTATGACTTAAATAAATTCCCTGAAATCACTTTAGAGTTTAAATTAGCAGATTGGAATAAATTACTTCAAAACTATGATTTGAATCCTAAAAATGAAAAAAAAGTAGTTAGCAAATTTTCATATCAACTAGACAATGAAACAATAGCACTAGATAGTATTGGTCTGAAATTAAGAGGTAATACAAGTAGAAGAAGACCTGAAGGATCAAGCGGACAATTACATAATCCTACTAACCCTGATTGGCATCATTGTCATTTTGGATTAGATTTTTCAAAATATAAACCAAATCAAAAATTTAAAGGTTTAAATAAAATGATTTTAAAATGGTTTAAAGATGATGCAGCCTATGCCAGAGAAATTTATTGTTACAATTTATTTAGAAAATATAATGTTTGGACTGCACCAAGAGCCTCTTATTGCCGTATAAATATTAAAGTAGATGGAGATGCTTTACCAGCCAACTATGGAGTTTATGCGATGATTGAAAGTGTAGATGAAGATTATATAGTAGACCGAAGTAATGAATGGAGCAGTGCAGTTGGCTTTTTATGGAAATGTGGATATGGTCAAGGTGGTAATAATGCAAATTTTGTTTCAACTCAAAGTATTGGTATAGAAAATGTAACTTTAAATCCTGCTACATCTGTTTACTATGCATATGATTTAAAAACAAGAGAAGCTGAATTAAGTTCTGGATCAGCTGAGCTTACAGCCTTTATTAGTGATTTAAACACAAAAACAGGAACTGAGTTTAAAAATTGGATTACACAAAAAATGGATATTGATTTATTCTTAAAAACATATGCTGTTAACGTTCTTGTAGGAATGTGGGACGATTATTGGGTAAATGCAAATAATTTTTATTTTTATTTTGCACCTAATGGCAAAGCTTACTTTATTCCGTATGATTATGACAACACACTTGGAACTTCTTATCTAATGCCAAATAGCGGAATACAAAATCCTTTAAATTGGGGTTCAAATACTACTGAAAGACCCTTGATTACTAAAATACTGGCGATACCAGAATTTCAAGCAAAATACAAATCATACATAAGAGAACTTGTTGATAGCCAAAATGATCTGTTTTATACTACTCATAGCATGAATAGAATTAGAGCTTGGCAAACCAGAATAGCACCATATATTTCTAATGATACTGGAGAAGATATGATTTTAAATGATGTTCCAGCTTCATGGGGTAATTGCTCATTTTATCGATTATTATCAGGAAATAATTTAGGTGGTTCTAATGGTGAAGCAAATTATTTTAGTTC
>Ga0315907_10003995_pt1 | contig 16839 bp, 15 predicted proteins | sample LakEriMetagenome_3_FD_203525 | JGI IMG/M metagenome (GOLD analysis project Ga0315907, IMG submission 203525) | Freshwater fungal communities from buoy surface, Lake Erie, Ohio, United States - Buoy 12 MA123 | ecosystem: Environmental > Aquatic > Freshwater > Lake > Lake biofilm | place: USA... | reverse complement strand
TGGTGCCCTCCTCGAAGCCGCTCCCGTCAACGGTGTCGCATCATGGGGTTGCGGCACGTCCGCGCTCATCACGACGACCGGCGAGGGAACCGGTGCAACCGACTCGGCCACGGTCGCCGGCTGCAACGACCCCGCGCCCGTCACCGCGGCGAAACTCGCTGAGTCCTTTGCCTACGCGGGCGCGACCGACTGGTACCTGCCGTCCATCAGCGAACTGAAGTCGCTCTACAGGCACCGCGACAAGTTCGACTGCGGAGACGACGGCAACTGCACCACTGTTCTTGCAGAAGGCGACTACTGGTCCTCGACGGCTGACGCCACCGATCCCGCCGCTGCCCGCTACATGTCTTTCGTCGACGGAACAGAGAATTCCGACGAGCGCGCATCGGTGTATTACGTGCGCCCGGTACGCGCGATCGTCCAGGCCACCGCACCACCAACGACGTCAACGCCCCCAACAGTTCCCCCGACCACTGCGCCGGCGACGACCGTTGTTGAGACGACAGTTCCCGAAACGACCGCTCCCTCAACGACAGTCCCCGAAACCACAGTCCCCGAAACCACGACCACCGCACTCGCAACGACGACCACTGAGACGCCGATCGTCTTGAAGAACTGGCCGGATCTCAAAGTCGGCAGCGACCTCGGCGCCGAAGTCACAACAGTTTCGGCGGCCCCGAACGGTGACTTCTACGCCACCGGATTCTTCAGGGGAACGTATGGATGCGGCACGAATGCGACGATTCTCACGGCTCAGGAAGGGGCCGAAGCCGCCTTCCTGTGCAAGTACGACAAGGACGGCGGACTGGCGTGGGCGAAGTCATTCAACGCCAAGTACATCGAATACGGCGGCCTCGTCAAAGCCGACGGCAACAACGGTGTCTGGTTGGTCGGTCGATTCGCGGGGACGATCGATCTCGACCCGAACCAAGGTGAGGCGTTGCACACCAGCGCCGGCTCGCGGTCGGCTTTCGTCGTCAAGCTCGATGAATCGGGCCGCCACGTGTGGAGTGGAATCTTCACTGGTCGCGATGGTGCCGCGCACGCGCGAGCCATCGCAATCGGCCCTGACGGCTCGGTTGCGATCGCCGGTTTCCTTGACGGAACCGTCGACTTCGACCCGTCACAGTCGACGGAGAGTTTGACGTCAATCGGCGACCCCGATGGTTTCGTCGTCTCGTTGAGTCGGCGCGGCGAATACCGCTGGTCGTACAACTTCGGCACGAGGACAAACGAAAGTGACGGTACGTGGGCTCGCTCACTTGCCGTCAGCCGATCAGGGGACGTCTACGTCGCCGGCCACTCTGACGGCGACGTCGAATTCCGCACCGATGGCGCAACCATCATCCGGTCGATGGGCAACGCCTACGACGGCTTCGTCCTGCAACTCGATCGCGACGGAAAGTTCAAGTGGGCGAATCGCATCGCCAGTCCACGGACCGTATACCTGCGCGCGATTGCCCTCGACGAGGCCGGCAACATCTATGTCACCGGCAGCGCTCGCGAACAGCTCGAGATCAAGACCGACGACGGAGTTTCGCTCGACACCCGACCATCGGACAGCGACAAAGACTCTTACATCGTGAAGTTCTCGCCGACTGGCGCACTCGAATGGTCCGCTGTCATCGGGGGTGCCGGATTCGATGAGGGATACGCGATCGACGTCGACTCGTCGCGGGGCATCGTCGCCGGTATCAACTACGAGGGACGGGCCAAGAACATCGCATTCGGCGGAATCACTTTGCCTCAAAACTTCGTCGAACCGCAGTCGAATGACTCGCTCGACATCGGCCTGGTCAGTCTGAGTCGGGCTGGTGCATGGATCGGCTTCGAACGATTCGGGGGCGACGGACCCGATCTCATGCGTTCGATTGCACTGCTCCCCAACGGCAGGGCATACGTCGGCGGCGTCTTCGGTGACCTGCAAGAACCACGAGGCTCGGCCAGCGACGAGGAAGGCTGCGTCTATTTCGAGTTTGGTGGCTGCACTGCGTGGCTCGCCCGCCATGCTCTCGAGGCACCTTGGTCAACTGTCAATCCGTTGATGATCGTCCAAGCCCCGCCCACAACAACAACAACCACGACGACAACGACAACAACGACAACAACGACAACAACGACGACAGTCCCGCAGACGACAACGACCATCAACCCGAACGACTGCCGCATCTCGGTCGAACCGACCCGTTTTTCGTGGGTCACCTTGACAGCAATTACCGTCTCGGCCTGCGACACGATGACGTCGATCGTCTACCGATACATGTCGGGATCGACGCCGATGTCGTTCTTCGGAGGCGCAGGGCCATTCTCGGCTCGCACTCGACTCATTGAAGACGTCACGACGCTGAGCCGTTTACCTGGGTTCTCCACGACAAAACCGAATGCAATCTCGTTGAGGATCACGCTCGCCGGCGCACGGCAACTCCCGGAAGTGACGATTCCGCTGTCGACCAACTCAGTCACCACCGCGTTGGTGCGCATCCCGCCGACGACGACAACAACAACTTCGACAACGACGACTCTCCCGCGGACGACCACAACTACCTCGACAACGACGACAACCATTCCGAAGACCACAACGACCGTCCGGCCGACGACGACGGTCGCACCGACGACCACGCTCGGACCGAACGACTGTCGCATCACCTACGACGGCACCTACCTGAAACTGTGTTCTGCGGTTCAGTCGTATGAATACGTCTATTTCGACAACACCGAGTCGCTTTCGGGCATGTTGAGTGGATCCCTCAGCATGCCCACCTCGAGCCTCAGGATCACCTCCACCTACTACCCGACCGCCACCCGACTCCGCATCAGCATCAACTTCACCAACGGTGCCGAGCTCAGCGAAGTCTTTGTCCCGTTCGGTAGTGCAGGCGCGACGACGGTGGTCAGGTTCACCAGACCACCGACACCCACGACGACAACCACACCCAATTGTCCACTCACCATCACCTTGTCCGCACTCACAGCATGCAAGGCGATCACGTCGTACACGTACCAATGGTGGAACGACACACGGTCGATCTCCGGCCAATTGGGCGGCAGCGGCGGTCCGCAGCAAACCCTTTACTTCGGTGCCATGGGTGCCAGCCAAGGAACGACCCAAGTCCTCATCACACTGCGCTTCAGCGACGGTACGTCGATCAAGCCGATCAAGATTCCTTACGGCCAACCCGGTTCGATCACCGTCTACGGCCAGTACTGACAACCGTTGCCCACGGCCGCTTCGCGAGCGGCAAGAATCGAGGCATGGAGACCCAGTACTGCCTCGTCGAGAAAAAGAATCACGTGATGACGGTTCGCCTGAACCGTCCCGATCGATTGAACGCGATGCATCCGCCGGCGAACATCGAACTCGGCCATGTTTTCGACGACTTCGAATCTGACGACGACATGTGGGTCGCCGTCATCACCGGCGAGGGGCGTGGCTTTTGCGCCGGCAACGACCTGCGCTACCAGGCCGAGGGCGGCAAGCGTGACCCGATGCCCCGTGGGTTCGGGGGACTCACGTCGCGTTGGGACATGGTGAAGCCCGTCGTCGCCGCGGTGAACGGGGTGGCGATGGGTGGCGGCTTCGAAATCGCCCTCGCCTGCGACCTGATCATCGCCTCCGACAAGGCGGTCTTTGCCCTACCCGAACCCAAGGTCGGCCTTGCCGCGCTGGCCGGCGGACTCAACCGGCTGCCCCGCCACATCGGCCCGAAACGGGCACTCGGCATGATCCTCACCGGTCGCCACGTCTCGGCTCAAGAGGGATACGAATTGGGTTTCGTGACCGCGGTGGTCCCCCACGACGAGTTGATGCAGCGCACCGGGGAATGGGTCGACCAGATCCTTGCCTGCTCACCCCTCTCGGTGCGGGCCAGCAAGGACGTCGTCTATCGCAGCCTGTCCACTGGCTCGTTGCGCGAGTCGATGGAGGCCACCTACGAGTCGGTCCGTCGCCTCCAGCACAGCGAGGACTTCGTGGAGGGTCCCAAGGCATTCGCCGACAAGCGCCCACCCCAGTGGAAGGGGCGCTGACCCACCCGACGAACGACCCGAAAAAATCGGGTTTTTTGCCCGTGGGTATCACCCACTTTCCCGTCGCCATCTAATAGTTTCGGGTCCATGAAGAAGCGTGACCTCATCCAAGCAGTAGCCATCCACGCCGACGTCGACAACAAGACGGCGGCCAAAGTTGTCGAAGGAACGATCGACGTCATCCTCGCGAATGTCGCGAAGGGTGAAATCGTGAACATCTCCGGCTTTGCAAAGTTCGCCAAGATCAAGCGTCCAGCCCGCATGGCTCGCAACCCAGCGACCGGCGAGCAGATCAAGGTCAAGGCAAAGACCGTTGCCAAGATCACCGCACTCAAGGGCTTCAAGGACATCGCTCTCGGCGTGTCCCCCGCTCCGAAGTTGAACACGGTGCGCAAGGCAGCTCCCGCTCCCGCCAAGAAGGCCGCGGCCAAGAAGCCCGCAGCAAAGAAGGCACCCGCAAAGAAGGCTCCGGCCAAGAAGGGCAAGCGCTAGTTCGCTCCTCTCTCTCTGCGTTACTACGGAACAAAAAAGAAGCCCGGCCGAAAGGCCGGGCTTCTTCCTTTTCTCGAAGAACGTTGACGTTGCGTCAGCCCTTGCCTGGCGTCGGCGGTTGCATGCCTTGCTGTCCAGGCTGGCCGTTCATCGGCGGTGCAACACCATCGGTCTCTTCACCACCGAGCGGCATGCCACCGCCCATCTTCATCATCATGTCCTTGCAGCCCATTCCGCTGTAGGTCTTGCAGAACGTTTCGGCTTTGTCGCCGAACTTCTGCAACGCCACCATCGGTCCTGCCTGCAACGCCGCACGGCAATCGGCTTCTGCCATGCCAATCGCTGCACACGCCGCTGACACCTTTGCGGGGTCGAGACCCGGACCCTTCGGGACGGCTCCACCCTGCGTGCCACCGCTCGTTGCGAAGGTGAACTCCTTTTCGCAATCGGCTTCAGGCCGCGACAACAACGTCGAGCACATCTTCACCCACTTCGACTTGCCGAGTGTCGAGAAGTCGGGCCCCTTGTTGGGGCGGAACATCAAGGCACAGTCGACCTGGTTGAAGATCTTCGAGCAGTTGTCGTCGAACTTCGTCGTCGGTTGCTTGATGTCCGACATCGCCGACTGCATTTCGGGTGCCGACTGCATCCCAGGAGCAACGCCGTCGGTCTCATCTCCACCGAGAGCCGCGGTGTCGTCGGCAACAAATTCGGTGCCATAGAGCACGTTGAAATCGGCAGAGATGAATTCGGGCAACTTCCCGCTGCGGGGCGCAAAGACGCGGTAGGTGTACTGGCCGTCAAGCCACACACCGTCATCGTCGGTGGCATAGACGTCGAACTTGGCTCCGCCGCGCTTCGCGACCATCGAGTCGATTTCATCCCAGTCACCATCGGTGTTCAACACCTCCAGTGCCGCTTTGCGCGTGGCCTTTCCGAGCTTGATCGAAATCACACAGTCGTCTTCGTCGACCCCCTCGATCATCTCACCATCGTCGCAACTTCCCTTTGCGAGAACCGCAGACTTGCCCAGCGCGGCGTTCTTCACCCTGCTCGTCGTCGATTCAGACGCTCCGCACGATGCAAGTACGACTGCGGCGCTTGCGCCGATGGCAAACATCAATTTGCGCTTGTTCATCACGTCACTTCTCCCTTCAAAGCCCCATCCGGTTGGCGGACGTGAACTTCCTTCAAGCGGGAACATACAGCAGTTCTCTGGAACCTTTTTGTCAGGTGCCCGCTGGCGTTAGTTTCGACCCATGATTCGCCGCCTGACATCCGTCTCTATCGGCCTGCTGATGATTTTTCTGTCGTCCTGCGGCGAGCCCGCGCCCGAGGGAGATCGTGCTCGCAACGTCGAGTCTGCGATCACCTTTGAAGGCTGCTCTCAGGAGGAAGGCCGTACGGCCACGACTGCATGGTCCGATGCGACCTCCCTGGCCGTCGATGCAAAGAACTATTTCGATGCCGGCAAGGCCGGTGTTCGTTACTCCACCTGGTTCGGCACTTACGACGCCGCAAGATGGACAGCCGTGCGATCAGGCGTCGAAAAGATGCACACCGCACTCGTTTCCAACGTGGTGACTGTCAACTGCAGCGACCCGCAGTGCAGCCCCTGGAGCTTTGGGTTCAATTATCCAAGTGAAATTTCACCACGAAGAATCGTCCTATGTGGTGCATTCTGGGACGCGCCGCCGCTTGGCACCGACTCGCGCGCGGGAGTCGTCATCCACCTACTCAGCACCTTCACAGACACGGTGACTGCACAGTCATACGTCTACGGCACCAGCGCCGCGCAGCAACTCGCGGTGACAAACCCAGCAAATGCAATCAAGAACGCCGATAACTACGAATACTTCTTCGAAAACACGCCGGCGATCGACGACCCCGCACCGAGCACGACCGCCACCACCAGCACCAGCACCACCCAAGTCGCCGAAACACAGGGATCGGCGAGCTCCTCAATAACCGCATCTGCACCGTCGTCGACGGCCACAACGGAAATTGTGAGCACCGTTACTTCGAACTCAATTACTTCAAGCACAACACCTGCGACGACAACTACCACCGCGTCGACGCCAAGCACGGTGCCGGCAACGACAGTGACGACGGAAACGACGTCGGGCTCCGAGCAAGAACTGCCACTCGCAGTGAAACGGGCTCCATCGCTATCGGTGGAGACAGCGCGAAAAGCAAGTGTGATTCGGGTCGCTGTTGCTTTCACATCTGAATCCGGTGCACGAACCTTCACGGTCGAGCGCAAGGTCGGCAAGAAGTGGCAGAAACTTCGTCCGAGTTTCATTGCGGATGAGTCGAAGTCAATCCGCGTGATCGACCTACGCGCAGGAACCTACAGAGTCGCGCTCAGCGCGTCGGGTGACTTCCCCGTCGAGGTGTCCGAGCCCGTCGTACTTCAGCGCTGACACTGCCGCGTGACTTCGCCGACTAATTCTCCGTTGCGAACGACGCGAAGTGCGAGGGCTGAACCGGGACTGTCCCGCTCACCGCACAGCACCGATAGCCATGTCTCAGCAAGTGGTCCATCAGGCTGAGACCGAACGTTCTGGGCGAGTTTGCGGATGCGCTCGCCATCGGTGCGTGAATCAACGACAACGTTGCCCTTGTCGTCGGCGATCTCGACCCACCGTTCGACCCGCGGTGGATTGGGCGAAAAGACCCCCCAGACCTGGGTGATTCCCGCTCCGCGCACCACGTATGCCGCGATGTTCCGTTGCGCACCCGCGGCGACGGCCGGCGCCTCCGACACACTGAGAAAGCTCCAGACAACCACGCACGCCACGATCGACCACGGCACAAACAAAGTGTGCCGAACCGATTTCTGCGATTCCTGCAGACGCACGGCAGCATTCAGACCGATCACTGCAACGGCCGAAAAGAACCACAGGCCACAGACGAGTGCGATGAGCGCATGCAGCAACACGACGAGGCCCGTGACCCGTCGTCGCAGCGATTCGGGAACGCGATCCGCCACGACGGCAAGTGCAAGCAGCAGCAAGACGGCCAACGCTTCGACGACGAGCGTGCCCCATGTGGCAATCGACAACACCGCATCGGGTAGGTGTCGAACGATTGATCCGATCGGACCCCGACGACCATCCCGGTTGTCGACAACCAGTCGCAGCGCCGAACCATCGATCCACGTCTCGCCACCGTGGCAAAAGCGAATCAAAAGCGGGGACAAGTACACCAGGGCAACCTGAATGCGAAACGCCCGGATCATGTGATTCGACCAGCCGATCACCGAGGCAATGGTCGCCCAGAACAGCAACACGGCGAGATACATCTCCGCGGACGAAATCGCGAATGGCGCACGTGCATTCAATGACGCAGCGCACACGAACAATGCGGCGAGACATCCGATACCGGCCACCTTCGTCGGTCGGACGAACAACACGATACAGAGTGCCAAACCGACCGCGAGCGTCAAGCGAACGGCACTCGGAGCCGACAGCGAATCGAACACCGACCAACGACCCGGATAGTGAACGCCATCTGCGAATCCCGCCGTTGCATAAAGGCCTTCGTCCGACAGCAGCAGTCGCGAGGGGTCCCACCATGACGTGATGCACCACGCGGTGACGACGGCGAGCAAACGGTGCAGTGTCGAAGGTTTCAACTCGGGATACGCGCCAACAACCCACGATCGATCACCGCTGCAATCGCACGCTCAAGACCGACGATCGCCATGCGACGATCACGCTCACGCGACGGCACGAACGCACCCGCAATGAGGATATTGAAGCTCATGATGAACAACAAGCCGACGTCGTAGTCGTCGCGGATCTGGTCGATCGTGTAGTTCTTCACACCGTGTTCCGCCATCTTGAGGCGGTAGTAGTCGAGATACTCGTTCTCGATTGCTCGACGAACGTCGACTTCAAGGCTCGATGCCGCCAACCATGCAAGATCCTGCAGCGGGTTCGACACCATGACGTTCTGCCAGTCGATCATGATGACGGGCAACGACTCCGGCCGGCCGTTACCGAACATCGCATTGTCCATCTTCACGTCGCCGTGAATGAAGGTCATCTTGCGGTTGCCCATTTCCTTCATGATCTTCTTGAAAGAAGCCACGTACCGTGGCAAAGCATCAAGCAGTTCCTGTGGGAAACACTCGGGGAAATTCTTGATGGCCTGTTCCCAAGTACCGAAGAACCCGGGGCTGAACCCTTCGATGTACTCATCGGAGTTGAACGTCATCATGTGGCCGAACTTCTCGCGCCAGTTGTCGTAGAAGCGGGTGTGCAAGGGCGAAATTGCGTCGATCACCATTTTCACCTGCTCGAGAGTCACGCCCTTCACCTGGTCTCCGACGTCGTAGCCAACGAGGTCTTCGATGACCACGGCGTTGCCACCCGTCACCGGGTCCATCTGGGCGAAGTAGCACTTCGTCCTGGGCATGTCGACCTCGTTCGCGATCTCGTTGAAGAAGCGAACCTCGCGTTCGTACATCTTTGTGTTGTTCGCAATCTGACGGTTCTCGGCGTTCTTGTGGGCGAACTTGATGACCAGCGTTGCCGGGCCAGCACCCGGGCTGCTGTAAGTGAGAAACACCCTGACCACTTCACCCAACACACCGATCACTTCACCAACCGGCTTCACCTCGAATGACACCAGGCGTTCACCGGCGGCAAGATCACCCCCCGCACGAATCAGGCCCTCGAGCCACTCGACCGTGAGAAGTTCCGGACGAACCGGAAATGCTGAATCTGCCACGATGCCCCCTGCCTCGCGTCGGAACTCCACATTCTTAGCCGCTCGGCGCGGGCCCAATTTTCATACCTGCCCGACTTGGCTCACCGTGAGGATCGTGCCCGGAATCGCCGGTCGTACGGGGTTGGCCTGAGGTGCGACCGAACGAATCAGCATTCTCCCCGTCGGGCTTGTCGTCGAAGCAATCATCAATTGCCAGCCGTCTCCCGCCTCGGAGGCAACGACGAAAAAGTTCCATGCGACAACGGTTCGTGAGTTCGCGTCCGAACCGGACAGCGCGACGTCCGTGTTCGTCCACGGCACGTTCTCCCCGTTCTTGCGCAACCAGATACTCACCCAGTCTGTTCCCGCATCCGTCTTCTCCAACTGGATCGAAAACGAAATGTTGTATCTGCCGACCTGCGACATCGTGATCTCGCTTCCGTTCACAATCGAAACCCCCGACGCAAAGTCGGTTTGGTTCAGTGGAACGGGTGTCGCTTGACCTAACGTCAACGGAACATCGGTCGTGTCATAGAACGATCCATACGCACCGAAGCCTCCGGGGTCGCCTTTCGGACCCGCAGGACCGGTTGCACCCGTGTCACCCTTTTCGCCGGGCAAACCTGCGATGCCGATCCCACCATCTGCACCCGCAATTCCGGCATCACCTTTGTCGCCCGTCGCACCCTTTTCTCCGACATCACCCTTCGGCCCCGCCGGCCCGACATCACCCTTTGCACCTGCGGATCCAGCTTCGCCACGTTCACCTCGCGCCCCGACGGGCCCCGCCGCACCTGTCGCCCCTGTCTCGCCGTCGATACCAGCCAACCCACGCGGGCCCCGCGCGCCGCGCGGACCCGACACACCTCTCTTTCCTGTCTGCCCGACGGGGCCCGCGTTGCCCTGTTCACCGGGCACGCCTTGTTCCCCAGGCGCGCCTTGTTCTCCTGACGGTCCGCGTTCCCCTGGCGGTCCTTGTTCGCCGCGCACTCCCGGCTCGCCCCGCGGTCCGCGCTCGCCTTGCACACCGAACGCAGAAACTTCGATGGTCCGTGGCTCGAAAGCCACACGGGTCACCGCCACCGTTGCCGAGGAGGCACCGACCCCCGTGGCTAACAACACCGCAACAAGTCGCCGACCCTGCATCAAGGGGAACCGTAGGAACCGGGTCGATGAAGAGGCAACAGGTCGTCGACAACGTGACAGGTGTGACGTTGCAGACAACCGCCGTACTTGTCCGAGCCGGGTGAGGCGTCCCCGAATGGTGGTCTGTAGTTTCCGAACGTGTTCGAAACCCCCCGCACACAACGCACCCTTGCCATCGCGCAGTTCGCCTCGACGTGGTTCCTCGTTGGCCTCATGTGGACGATCCACTTCATCCACTACGCCCTCTTCCCGAAGGTGGGCACCGACAACTTCGTCGACTACGAGAATGCACACGTCGACCGCATCGGCAATCTGTTGCTGCTTCCGTGGCTGACCGAGGGCGCGACATTGCTCGGCTTGCTCGCCCTGGCGTTTCTCGGCTCACGACGCGACCTGCGTGTTCCCGCGGCAGTCAACGCCGCAGCAATGGGCGTCGTTCTCGCCATCAGTGGCTTCTGGTCGGCACCCGCCCACGGCGACCTGATGAAGGGTTTCGACCAAGGCGTGTACGACCGCCTGATGAGCGCCGATTTGGTGCGCACATTCGCGTGGACGGTGTGCGGCATCACCGCAGTGTGGATTCTCGTACGGCTCTGGACCACCCCGGAAGGAACCGCGAAATGATTCTCGAACAGTGGGGTTCGACCGCCAAAGAACGCGCGTCCGTGGTCGTCGGTGACGACCTTTGTCCGAACGCACGCATCGTTGCGACGCGCTGCATCACGATCGCCGCACCACCCGAGGCCGTGTTTCCGTGGCTGCGCCAGATGGGCTTTGGTCGCGCGGGCTGGTATAGCTACGACTGGATCGACAACCTCGGCCGCAAAAGCGCAACATCCATCGAACCTCACTTGCAGACTCTCGACGCAGGCGGCGTTCTTCCGGGCGGTCCCGCCGATTTCGAAGCCGTCGTCGTCGACCCACCGCGCGCACTCGTGATGCGACTCGCGCAAAAGGGTCGCGCGACGAAGTCGACCAACTTCGTTCTCGCCTACGAGCTTCGTGATTGCCCCGAGGGCACCCGTCTCGTCACGCGCATGCGTGCCCGCATCGATGCGCTTGGTGGTCCGATCATCGAGAAGTTTCTGCTCGCTCCGGGTGATGGCATCATGCTGCGCAAACAACTGCTCAACGTGGCACAACGTGCTGAGACGGGCTCTCCCGCGAACTCGTAACGGGCGGGATCAGCCGCAGTCAACGACTATTTCGCACAACACGTCAGTGTCGACCGCGATGTTCCACAGGCCAATTTCCTGGTCGACCCAACCGAACGAATTCACCCCGATCACTTCGCCCCGCGAGTTGACGAGCGGCCCACCGGAGTTGCCCGGATTCACCACGGCCGACGTGTAATTGAAGTAGCTGTCTTCCACGGCGATGATTCGGCCGAATGTCGTCGCGTTGTGCAGCACCACATCGTTGGGTCCGGGATTCCCGATCGCCATGGTCCACTGTCCGCGTTCGGCAAACTCGGCGGGAGCTCTGAGAACCGGCAGCTCGGCCGCAATCTCGATCAGCGCCAGATCATTTTCTTCGTCCCAGCCGAACAGTTCTGCTTTGGTCTCGACTTCCTCTTCACCCCCGTGAGTGACCGACAAAGAGGAGGGGTCGTCGATGCAGTCTTCGATGACGTGATGGTTCGTCACGATGAACGATTCGTAACCATCATCGAGTCCCGTCAGGTCGGCGGCAAAGCCCGTGCCGTTCGAATTTGCACAATAAATCGTGACAATCGATTTCGAAACCTCGTTGATGAACGCCTCGAGGTCTGTCGGCTCGTGGTACAAGCTGATCTCCCCACTGGTTGACGGCGGAACGGTTCTCACGGGTGCGGGTTTTGCGGTCGTCTCCACCCACGGCGGAATGCCCGCAACTTCTTCTTCGAGTGAGCTGACTCTGGTGCGCAGTGTCAGCACCGTTGCCGCCAACACGACGATGCCGACCACCAACAACGCGACGACGACGAACACGCCCCTCGAACCGACTCCACGCCCCTGCGATGGCGAAAGAGCCGGCGGGGCCGACACCGGAGCCGCAAACGGTGACTCGTCATCGAAGGTCATCGAATGCCCCTGTTCACCCCAGAATCTCGCGCAACCAGGCACCGGCCTTTGCCACTGCATCGGTTGCTTCGGGAATCATCCCCACCGCGGCCTGAAAGACGTGCTGCATCTCCGGAAATACATCGAGGCGAACCGGGACTCCGGCATGTGCCGCCTTTGTCGCGATGCGTGTCGAGTCATCGAGCAGCGTCTCGTCGCCGCCGACCTGTATGTAAAGAGGAGCGACACCCGAGAAGTCACCGTGCAACGGCGCGGCAAGTGGGTCTTCGGCCGAGCCACCCGCAACAAACATCGAAGCCATCAGTTGCAGCGCGTGACGCTGCACCATCAGGTCGACACCCGCCTTTGAATCCATCGAGTCACCCGTACCGACGAGGTCGACCCACGGCGAGAACACCACGGCACCCGCAGGCTGTGCAACACCGTCACGCTTCGCGGCAAGAAGCAACGCCAACGACAGGCCACCGCCCGCAGAGTCGCCCGACAATGCGATGCGTGTCGGCGCAAAGCCCTGTGTCAACAACCACTTGTATGCCCGCATCGCGTCGTCGACTGCAGCAGGGTGCGGGTGCTCGGGGGCAAGGCGGTAGTTCACGCTGAGAACGTTGCGGTTGCTCTGCACGGCGAGATGCGAAGTCAACTTGCGGTGCGACTGCGCACTCTGCAGCACGTATCCGCCACCGTGGAAGTAGACCACCACTGAATCCGACGGTGCACCCACCGGCCGACACCACAACGCCGACATGCCGTCGACATCGGCCTCTTCGATCGACACCCCGTCGGGCATCGTTCCGATGGTCTCGAGAATCGCGACCGATCCAGCCCGCATGTCTTCGAGCGTCGGCGCTGCGCCCGCCGCACCGATTGCCGCCTCTTGGTACGCCTTCACCTGCGCGAGATATTCCTGCGCTTCCCGACTGGCCATGTCTTCCCCCTCTTGCCTGGCTCGACCGTAATCCGCAGTTGACGGACCCGTGAAAGACTGTCTGAATGGCGGTGTCACTTCGCGAATGTCCACTTCCCATGTCGGAAATTCCTGCGCTGCCACCTCCCGGCCTGACCGCCGACATCTACCGGCAGCGCATTACGACGACACAGGAACGCGCACGGGCCGAAGGCATCGATCTTCTGGTGGTGTGGGCCGACCGCGAGCATGCAGCCAACATCTCGTATCTGTCCGGTTTCGACCCGCGATTTGAAGAAGCGCTGTTGATCATCGATTGTGTCGGCGCGCGTTCGCCGCGCCTCTTGGTCGGTAACGAGTGTCTCGGTTTCGGGCCCGACCCGGCGATCGGTATCGAGGTCGAGTTGTGGCAGGACCTCAGCCTGATGGGCCAGCCGCGTGACGCTTCTCGGTCGCTCAGTGAAATCCTCACCACCGAGGGCGCGAAACCCGGTGCGCGCATCGGCTGCATCGGTTGGAAGACCTACTCCCCCGCCCTCATCGGCGCAGCCGGACAGGGTACCGCGACGCAATCCATCGACCTTCCCGCATACGTCGTCGACCTGTTGCGCGAACTGGCCGGCAACAGTGACAACGTCACGAACGCCACGCATCTGTTGATGAACGTCGAAGTCGGACTGCGCCTCATCAACGAGCCCGAACAGATCAGGCTCTTCGAGTACGCCGCATGCGTCAGTTCGAACGGAATCATGTCGCTGCTCCGCAACGTTCGCCCGGGCGTTCGCGAAGACGAACTCGAGCGCGAACTCGACAGCCGTGGCCTCACACTCAGTTGCCATCGCATGGTCGGCTTCGGTGACAAAGCACGTCGCGGTTTGGCAAGTGCATCGCACAACGCGGCACGACAGGGCGATGCCCTCACCACTGCGTTTGGAGTTGCCGGCGCTCTCACCTGTCGCGCCGGCGCGGTGGCGAACGGTCCGCACGAGATGTCAGACGAAGTGCGCGACTTCTACGAGCGGTTCTTCGCGAACTATTTCGAGGTTGTGCGCGCTTGGTACGGCGCAGTGCACCTCGGTGCGACCGGTGGAGAAGTGTTCGCCGCTGCCGAGGCCGTGCGCGACCCGTCGCTGTATGACTTCGCGCTGAACCCGGGCCATTACCTGCACCTCGACGAGTGGGTGAATTCCCCATTCGCAAAGAACTGCGGCGTGCCGCTGCGCTCCGGCATGGCGATTCAAGTCGACATCATTCCCGTCTCAAAGGGTCCGTTTTGTTACGTGAACCTCGAGGACGGCATTGCACTGGCCGACGACTCGCTTCGCGCAAAATTGCAGCAACTCGACCCCGCACTCATGCAACGCGTCGAACGTCGACGCAGTTACATGATCAACGTTCTCGGTTACGAACTCGACGAGTGCATCCTGCCGCTCGGCAACACCTCTGGCTGGCTCGCGCCGTACGTGACGAACCTGTCACTGGCCCTCACCCATTCGTAGAACCCACATACGCCAGCCACAGTTCCTCGGTCCAGTGCGAACGCAGTTCTGCCGTCACGAAGTCGCTGGTCCACTGCACCATTTCGAAGAACGGGAAGTCCACCGACATCACCTCGACAAAGGCCATGCCGTCGAGCAATAAGGCGGCATCGTCGATCCCCATCGCAACGGCCTCGCCCTCTTGCAAACCACTCAGGCGCATCTGCAGGTCGACAACGGCTTCCGCATCCCACCGCGACACCATGTTCCCCTCCATCAGCTGGTCGGTCATGATGTTCAGGATCTCGAACAACGCCGACACTGCGTCGGCCTCGAAGACGATCTCGCGGGGTTCGATCATCAGGCCTCAGTCCAATCCTTGAAATGGCACCGTTTGGGCGTCGCAACACCTTGACCAACTACGTTACGGACCTGGGGATCCACGACATAAACTCATTCCGCGAACGCCTCACTTGGATTGCACCCCTGATCTCCCGAGTCTTCACGGTCGTGGTCGGTGTCGCGATCATCGGAGCCTTCTATTCCTCGGCTCCGGAGAAGAAGATCACTCTCGAGGCCGGCACGAAGGGTGGCCTCTTCGACGTCATGGCAAACCGACTTGCCGATGACCTCGAACCCCACGGAATCAAGGTCAACATCGTCAACCGACCCGACTCGCTGAAGATCATCGATGACATCGTCGACGAAAACAGCCCCGTGGACGCAGGCTTCGTTGCATCCGACGCCCCCCGCCGACTATCAGGACAAGGTCTCGCAAGTCGGCACGGTGATGATTTCTCCGGTGTACCTGATCACGCATGTCGAGTCTGACGTCCGCGACATTGCAGGGTTCGAGAATCGCAGCATCTCTCTTTATCCGGTGGGCAGTGCCGCATGGGCCATTTGTGAGTACGTCCTCGGCAGTTACGACATCGACCTCGTCGAAGCGAATTCGCAGTACGGCAACGGGAAGATGACCGTCAAGAACATCACCGACCGCACCACGGATGTCGGCTGCTTCGTCGACGTTCCATCAGGCGCGTCGGGTGAATATGCCGATGCAATCATCGACGAATTGGCAAACCCCGACATCCGCTTCATACCCATTCCACAGGCCGAGGCACTGCAAGCGCGACGCGACTTCCTGCGCCCGCTCACCATTCCCTCCGGAGCGTTCAACGTGTTCCCGCCACGACCATCAAGTGACATCGACACGACCGGTGCCAGCATCACCTTCGTAGCGAAGAACTCTCTCCCCCGCGAACTCGTCGTCATGATCGCCCATGCCCTGTCGCAGGACTACCGGGGCTCGACCGTCGCGAACCAAGCGGGTGAACTACCGGCAATCAACTACATGAATCTTCCGGTGTTCAACAAGGCCCGCGACGTCTACTCGGGCGGTCTGCCATGGATGTACGAACGCTTCTCCTTCGGCACCGCCGCATTCGTCGACAAGTTCATCAATCGGTACAGCATCACGCTCACCCTTCTCTTTCTCGTACTCTCCACGATCGGCGCCCTCGGCCTACCAAGTCCCTACAGGTGGATTGTCGGCAGTCGCCCACGGCGTGCCCGCATCATGATCGAAGCCATCAAGCGCCGCACCCAAGAAAACGGCCACATGTCGCGCCGCGACGAACGCAATCTGGCCCTGATCGAACGCTGGCTCGAGAAAGAGTCCTTCGGCCTGCACAGCGTCGCGGAACAACTTCGCCACGTCCGCGACGACCTCAGATCATCGACCTCCGGCACCGACCACACCTGACGATTCAGCGCCCCCGGCAGGGATCGAACCTGCGACCTGCGGTTTAGGAAGCCGCAACTATGTCCTGCCAATGGTGGCCTCTATACCTATTCAGTACGGTTTCGCAACCCCAATGGCGGCACGACCTAGACGTCGTTCCGGTGTTGGTGATTCATTCACTGATGTCTTGTTAATAGCCATCGGGCCACCACATGTTGGACATGACATCACGCCGTGACCGTCTGTCGCTAACGCTTTGCGCAGATTCCC
>Ga0315907_10003990_pt1 | contig 16855 bp, 10 predicted proteins | sample LakEriMetagenome_3_FD_203525 | JGI IMG/M metagenome (GOLD analysis project Ga0315907, IMG submission 203525) | Freshwater fungal communities from buoy surface, Lake Erie, Ohio, United States - Buoy 12 MA123 | ecosystem: Environmental > Aquatic > Freshwater > Lake > Lake biofilm | place: USA... | reverse complement strand
CCGGCAACAATACCTATTTCGGCCCAGCCATCAGTGGCTGGCTGAGCGAAGGCAAGCACAAGGGAATCCGCGAAGTCTGGGACCGTCCCTCGCGGCCCTGCCCAGCCACGGGCCTCATCAGCAGCCGCCACTTCCCGGACGACTGGCAGGGAAATTTCCTCAACCTCAATGTGATCGGATTCCAGGGAATCTACCGCGCCAAAATGGAATACAAAGGGTCGGGCATCGATGGCACGCGCCTCCCGGACCTCCTCGAAGGACAGACGGAAACCTTCCGCCCCATCTGCATCAGCACAGCCCCGGATGGTTCTCTCTTCTTCTGCGACTGGAGCCAGACCATCATCGGCCATCTCCAGCATCACCTCCGCGATCCCAACCGCGACCACCAGCACGGCCGCGTCTACCGTCTCACATGGAAGGGCCGCCCATTGCTCACACCAAAGAAAATCCACGGCGAGCCCATCGAATCTCTCGTCTCTCTCCTCGCCGAACCGGAGGACAATGTCCGCGAACGCGCGAAAATCGAACTGGGCACACGTGATTCCGCCAAGGTCCTCGCCGCGGTCATGAACTGGACGCGCCAGCTCGATCCCAAAGCTCCGGATTACGAACACCATCTCACGGAGGCCCTCTGGGTCCATCAGTGGCACAATACGGTCAATCCCGACCTCCTCGCGGACCGCCTGCGGTCGCCGGAACCCCACGCCCGCGCCGCCGCCGTGCGCGTCCTGCTCTACTGGCGCGACCGCATCCCGGACGCCCTCGCCCGCATCCGCGCGGCGGCCCAGGATGAACACCCGCGCGTCCGCCTCGAAGCAGTCCGCGCCGCCAGCTACTTCACTTCATGGGAAGCCGCCGACGCCGCCCTGCTCGCCCTCGCCAAGCCAGTCGATTACTACCTCGATTACGTGATCGGCGAAACCATCCGCCAGCTGGAACCATGGTGGCGCAAGGCCATTGCCGACGGTGCCCCGCTCTGCGCAGACAATCCCGCCGGAGTCAATTTCCTCATGAATTCGGTGACGACGCCGGAATTGCTCAAGCTGCCGCGCACTCCCATGGTCCATCTCGCCATGCTGTCGCGTCCGGATGTCCAGGAATCCGCCCGCATCGAAGCCCTCGCCGCTCTCGCCAGTCAGCACCAGTCAACCGCCGCCGCGGAAATCGTCGCCCTGCTCACGAGGGGGAATGCCGCGAGCGAAGCCGCCGTCGCCGACCTTGCCCGCATTCTCGCCCGCCAGCCCTCAGCCGACCTCAAGCCCATCCGCGAACGGCTCACGGCCCTCACGTCGCCCGCCATGCCTCCGGCGGCCCGCGAGGCTGGCCTCGCCGCGCTCATCACGGCAGAGGGATCAGTCGAATCCGCATGGAACAAGGCTCAGCAATCGTCGGCGGCCCTGCGCGATTACCTCGGTGCGGTCACGCTGCTGCAGGACGCTCCGCTGCGCACGGCAGCGGATGCGGGCGTCCGCAGTCTCTTCGCCCAGCTGCCGCCGCCCATTCAGAAGGAAACCACGGGCGTCAAAGGCACGCTCGGCCGCTACGTCCGCATCGAACTCCCCCGCAATGGCACGCTGACCCTCGCCGAAGTGGAAGTCATGAGCGGTGGACAGAATGTCGCCCGTTCGGGCCAGGCTTCGCAGAAGAATACCGGATTCGAAGGCGTCGCTTCCCGCGCCATCGACGGCAATAAGGACGCCAGTTACCTCGGCAATGGCCAGACCCACACGCACGAGAACACCGATCAGCCATGGTGGGAAGTCGACCTCGGCCGGGAATTCGGCATCGAAAGCATCACGCTCTACAACCGCGGCGAGAGTTTCAGCGGCCGGCTCGATGGCTACACGCTCACGGTCCTCGACGGGAGCCGCAGCAAGGTCGCGGAACTCACGGGCAACAAGGCCACGGAACAGCCGATGAACCACCAGTTCGATGCCGACCCCACCTCGGGCATCTTCCGCAGTGCCATCGCTGCCCTCGTGAGTACTTCCTCCGGCCAGCCGGAAACATTCCAGCTCCTCGCCAGGGAAGTGCAGAACCTCCGCGAACCCACGGCCGCTGCCCAGGCCATGCTCCGCCTCCCGCGCACCGCATGGAACCCGGAAGCCGCTGCCCGCGCCGCGGAAGCCCTCACCGCCCGCGCCGCCAAAGTCCCCGCAGCCGACCGCACTTCCCAGGATTTCCTCGAAGCAGCCCAGGCAGCCGGCGAATTCGCCTCGATCCTCCCACCAGACCAAGCCTCGGCCATCCGCAGGTCGCTGCGGGAACTCGCCGTCAGCGTCCACGTCATCAAGACAGTCCGCGAACAGATGCGCTACAATACCCCGCGCCTCGTCGTGCAGGCCGGCAAACCCTTCGAAGTCATCTTCGAAAACGCCGACGTGATGCCCCACAACCTCGTCTTCGCCGCACCTGGCTCACGCGAGGAAATCGGCACGGACGCCCAGTCCATGTCGCCGGACCATCTCGACAATCAGGGCCGCGCCTTCGTGCCCGCCAATGCCAAAATCTTCGCCGCTTCAAAACTGCTCGAACCCGGCAAAACGGAACGACTCAAGATGACCGCCCCGGACAAGGAGGGATCGTACGAAATGATCTGCACGTTCCCCGGCCACTGGATGGTCATGTGGGGGAAACTGATCGTAGCCAATGATCCCGATGCCTACCTCGCGGCCCATCCGCAGCCGGAGGAAGTCCCGCCCACCTTCGCCCAGCCCGCACCGGAAGGAAACTGAACGGGCATCAGGGAAGCAAGCCGGAACGTTCCTCCCTGCGTGACCGTTCCGCCCGGCCCCACACCAATCGTCCACGTCGTCTGGTTCAAGCGCGACCTCCGCGTGCACGACCACTACGCCCTCGCGGCTGCCTGCCGCGATGGGAATCCCGTGCTGTGCCTCTGGGTCTACGAACCGGAATGGCTCGCCGCCCCGGAGACGGATGCTTCCCATCTCGGCTTCGCCAACGAATGCCTCGCGGAACTCGACGCCGCCCTCCGCGCCCGCGGCAACCGCCTCGTCTCCCGCCACGGCCGCATCCCCGATGCCCTCGATGCCCTCTGGCAGGAATGCCGCTTCACCCACCTCTGGTCACACGAGGAAACCGGCCCGGGCTGGTCGTACGCCCGCGACCTCCGCGTGGCCGACTGGTGCCGGGCCCGCGGGGTCGTCTGGAAGGAATTCCCGCAGCATGGGGTCGTCCGCCGCCTCGGCTCGCGCGACGGCTGGGCGTCCCGCTGGGAGGAACGCATGCACCGACCCGCCCTTCCCGCGCCGGAGCACATTCCGGCCCTGCGCGGCATCCGCAGCGCCGGACGTCTCCTGCCCGCGGACACCACGCTCGGACCAGACCACAAGGACCGCCAGCGCGGCGGCTTTTCCCTCGCCCGTGCCACGCTCGATTCCTTCCTCTCCCACCGCGGCACCTACTACCGCAAGGCCATGAGCAGCCCGCTGACGGCTCCCTCGCAATGCTCGCGCATCAGTCCCTACCTCACATGGGGATGCCTCTCTCTCCGCGAAACAACCACCACCGCGGAATCCGCCGTGCTCGCATGGAAATCGGCACGCGACCGCGGCGAGGCTGTCCCGGGCGCATGGTTCGGCTCGCTCCAGTCCTTCGCTTCCCGCCTCCGCTGGCATTGCCACTTCATCCAGAAACTCGAGGACGAACCCTCCATGGAATTCGAGAATCTGCACCGGGGATACGATGGACTCCGCGAGGAATTCACGGCCTCTCCGGAAGGTCAGCGCCGCTTCGGCGCATGGTGCCGCGGCGAAACCGGCTTCCCCATGATCGATGCCTGCATGCGATCCTGCCTCGCCACGGGATGGCTCAATTTCCGCATGCGCGCCATGCTCGTCTCGTTCGCTTCCAGCCTCCTCTGGCTCCACTGGCGCCCCACCTCGGTCTTTCTGGCCCGCCACTTCCTCGACTTCGAACCCGGGATCCACTTCGCCCAGTTCCAGATGCAGAGCGGCACCACCGGCATCAATACCCTGCGCCTCTACTCGCCAGCCAAACAGTCGCTCACCCACGATCCCGATGGCACCTTCACAAGGCAATGGATCCCGGAACTCACCGGCGTGGCCACCACATGGATTGCGGAACCCCACCGCATGCCGGCTACCCTCCAATCGCAATGCGGCTGCCTCATCGGCAGGGATTACCCTGACCCCATCGTCGATTACACCACGGCCCGACGGCAGGCGCTCGATGCCTTAGCCACCGTCCGACGCCAGCCCGCCGTCCGTGCCGAAGCGCAGCAGGTCTACCGCCGCCACGGCAGCCGCAGCAACCCGCGCCGCCCGGAATTCTCACCGCGCAAAGGCAAGCCAGCCCCCGGTTTCGTCCAGCAGGAATTCACCCTCTGATGTCCGGCCTCACTTCTTCCCGAGCAACCGGATGATTTCCTCCGTGGTCGTCTTCGACAGTTCGCCACCCACTCCCGGATAGGAAACTTCGCACTTCACCCCGGCCTCGCGGCAGCGCTCAGCGAGCTTGACCCCGAAATTCGCCGTGTGCGTCGGGTCTTTCTCGTTCTTCCCAAGCGCCGGCGGCGCGTTGTACTGAAGATAGACCGGAGGATCATCCGCCGTCACGAGCGCATACGGACTGTATTCCGCAATCCATTCCCGGATCCCTTCGCGACCGGACAGAAACGCCTGAAATTCCTCCACGCCCTTCGCCGGGTCGGCCTTGAAACCGAACGCATGGCCCCCGTAGCGGCTGTTCGGCGTCCATTCCTTCATCTGCTGCGGATCAAGGGTCGTCTGCGCCCCGCTCACCGCCGCTCCCATCAGGCGGGTCGATTCCTTTGCCACCGGATCGCTCGACGCCGGGTCGGCAAGGTCAGGATGAAAGGCCAGCCACAGACTGGAACACGCCCCGGCCGAGCCACCGCTCGCCACAACCTTCGTCTTGTCGAGATTCCATTCCCCAGCCTTGCTCCGCACAAACTGCAGCGCCCGCGCCGCATCATGCAGCGGTGCCTTCACCGGCGGCACCACATCACCGGCGAGCTGCGTGTAACGATAGTTGATCGAAACCACGGAAATCCCTGCCTGCAGGTAAGGAGCCACCCGGATCCCGGACTTGTCGCCATTCCGCCAGCCTCCCCCATGAATGAAGAACAACAACGGCCGCGGCCCGTCGCCCTCGGCTTTCCAGAAATCAAGGACCTGACGCTCGTGCTCTCCATACTTCACATTCGCCGCCGTCGGTGCCGGATTCACCGGCGGCTTCTTCGCCGGTTTTCCCGCCACCTTCCTGCCAGCGGGCTTCTGCCCCGCCCCGGCACCAGCCTGACCGGACGCCTTCGCATCAGCCGGAACCACTTCCGCGGCACCCACAGAGACAGAACACACGAGGGAAAAACCCACAGCAGCAGCAGCAGAAATCATGAATCGCATGCTCTGCCCATGACCGCTTTCGACGACTCCGTCAATTCCGCCAGCACGGGAATTCTCACGGATCCAGCCGGCACGCGGCCACCTGCTCGAGCTGAGCCGCCAGTCCGTTCCGCGACGCCGTGAGGCCCTTGTAATCAGCCACTCCGGAACTCATCGTCCGCAGAGCGCGCGCCAGTCCTTCCGCGACCCCCGGAATCGCCGCCAATTCATCAAGGCGGTGTGTGGTCACCCGGATCGCAAACAGCACCACCCCGCCCGGCAATCCGGCAAACATCTGTTCTTCCAGCCGCAGCCAGGCTGTCTCCAGCGTCGCTTCCGCCCCCAGCCCCGCCCGGCCATGCCGCGGATGCTGATCCCGCTCGGCCTGCGCACTCAATCCCCAATTGTCACGGCACCAGACCGACCCCGCTGCCAGCCGATCCAGAAAGACCCGGATCCCCCGCCCCAGCGACCCCTCCAGCTCCGGCACCGGACCATGCACCTCAGCCACCGTCATCCCAGCCTTCTCAGGAAGCGACCAACCTGACGGAAAACACACCACGCCACCCCGCACCCGGAATTCCCCGGCACCATCCCGCACCAGCACAATCCAATCGCTCTCAATCCCCTCGGCCACCGCCCGCCAATCCGCAAAGCGACGCCCCGTCACTCCCTCAAACCAAGCCACCGCCCCAGCCACTTCTGGTTCCTCCACCCCCAGCACATAATGCTCCCCTGCCTCCCTCAGCAACTCCGACCGCTCCGCCAGCACTTCCCCCGATCCCTCTCCCAACCGCAGAAATCCCCCCGCATCCCCACCAGCCAAACCCATCGCAAAACGAAAGTCCCGCCGCGGCAACCGCCGTAGCCACACCTCTTCCAGCAATCGTTCCTTCTCCTCCACCGACCACCAAAGCCACCCACCCCAACTCCCCGCAACCGCACGCACCTCCCCATTTTCCCACCCCACCCCATTGACAGCCGACCCCTCCAGCGCAATCCTCACCTCCCAAGCGCTCCCGGCGGAGTCGCCAAGTGGTAAGGCAGAAGTCTGCAAAACTTCCATTCGCGGGTTCGATTCCCGCCTCCGCCTCCATTCTCATTATCAGGAAGTTGCATCGGAAATCGCGGGCTTTCTGCCGCGTCTGGCCACGATTCCGGCAACGCCGTCCGGCAAGTCAGAGCGAACCCATGGACAAACCCCGCACACGCGACTCCACTGACGTGTTTCCGCGCCGGAACAGGAATGGTCCGTCCTTTTGTCAGGCAGGCTTCCTTGTGAAGCAGTCGAAGGTTCCCGGAAGTTGCGTTCTCGATGCCCACGCCCTCGCAGTCGGATGGCACCCGTCAAGACAGCGGCGAGTAATCAAAATGCGCAAGCGTCATGGCAATTTGGGACCGATCGCGGCGCACCACCGTGAAGGTGCCACGCAACCAAAGGTGCAGGTATTCGCAGCACAGTGCGTGAACGCTGGCGGCGGCACGCGCCACGGCGGGCGGCATGTCCTTCAGCACCCTTCGGGAGGCCGGGTTGTAGAGCCGGAAGGTGTATTCCGTCCCCCTGCCAGGCAGCGCATGCTTCACATCAACCTCCAGCACCACCAGATCCCAATCAGACGGAACGGAGGCGCACATCTCACGGTAAAGCGCTTCCATGAGCGGTGCCTGGCGGCTCTGAAACTCACCGGCCTTGGCTGGGTCTGGTGTCCTCATGCCTCCCCCCTACTCCGTGAGGATATCCTCTACAAGCCCACCCTTCATCGCCCGACAACGAGCGGGAACACACGGGCTCAGTCAGCGCGCCATGGTCCGTCCCTTCCGTCCCTTCCGTCCCTTCCGTCCCTTCCGTCCCTTCCGTCCCTTTGGTCCCTTCCGTCCCTTTGGTCCCTTTGGTCCCTTTGGTCCCTTTTTGGCAGCCTTGCGCGGGGCGCGGTGCTGGGGCATTTCTGTGGGCATGAGACTGATTCGATTTGGAGCCATTGGTGCGGAACGTCCGGGAGTTCTGGTGGGTGACGAGAGGCTGGATGTGTCCGGGTACTGCCGGGATTTTGATGAAGCGTTCTTTGCGGGCGGAGGGCTGGCGGGTTTGCGGGAGTGGCTCGCGGGGCGGGCGGCAGGATTGCCGAGGGTTGCGGCGGCGGAGCGCTGGGGGACCCCGGTGGCGCGGCCGTCGAAGATTGTCTGTGTCGGTCTGAACTACCGGGCGCACGCCGAGGAGACTGGCGCTGCGATCCCTGAGGAACCCGTCCTCTTTCAGAAGGCGAGCAGTGCGTGGAGTGGGCCGCACGATCCGATTGTCCTGCCGCCGGATTCCGGGAAGACCGATTGGGAAGTCGAGTTGGCACTGGTCATTGGCCGCCGCGCCAGCCGGGTGAGCGAGGCCGAGGCCATGGATTACGTGGCGGGTTTTGGCGTGATGAACGATGTCAGCGAGCGGGCGTGGCAGAAGGAACGGGGTGGTCAATGGACCAAAGGAAAGAGTGCGGACACCTTTGCGCCCTTCGGGCCTGTGCTGGTGACGCCGGACGAGGCGGGCGACCCTGACCGGCTGCGGCTGTCGCTGCGGGTCAATGGCCGGCTGCGTCAGGACAGCACGACCACTGATCTGATCTTTCCGGTGCGGCATCTGGTGAGCTACATCAGCCGCTTCATGACCCTGCTGCCCGGCGATGTGATTTCGACGGGAACACCGTCCGGGGTCGGTGCCGGATGTGAACCGCCTGAATTTCTGCAGCCCGGAGATGTGGTAGAATGCACCGTCGAGGGCCTCGGGAGTCAGCGGAATGCGGTCGTGCGGGAGTCGTAGCCCGACCCGCGATGGCGTCAGTGCCGGCGGCGGCATTCCGCGGTAAGGTGCCGCATGAATGTGAAGATTCGGACGCTTTCCGTGTCGGCCATGCTGGCCGTTCCCGGTTGGATCGGAGCGGCGGCGCAGCCATTGCCTGAAAGGGTACCGGCTCCGCTGGATGCCGCGGCAGCGGTGGCTTCGATCCGGGTGCCTCCCGGTTTCCGGGTGGAACTGGTGGCCAGTGAACCCGCCGTGGTGGATCCCGTGGCGATCGACTGGGATGCGGAGGGTCGGCTCTGGGTGGTCGAGATGGCTGATTATCCGGAAGGAATGGATGGGATGGGCAAGCCCGGGGGTCGCGTGCGGGTATTGAGCGACCGCGATGGCGATGGCCGCTTTGAGTCGTCCATGCTCTTTGCCGAGGGCCTTTCCTATCCGAATGGGCTGCTGACGTGGCGCGATGGGGTCGTGGTGACGGCCGCGCCCGACATCCTCTTTCTGCGTGACCGCGATGGGGATGGCCGGGCCGACGAACGCCGCGTGCTGCTCAGTGGATTGAGCGAGGGAAATCAGCAACTGCGGGCCAATGGACTGCGCTGGGCCGGGGATGGCCGGGTCTACTGTGCAGCGGGCGGGCATCATGGCGGGCATGCCGCCGACACCGTGCTCCGCGGCTTCGGGGAATCCGTGAAGATCGGGAGCCGGGATTTCAGTTTTCATCCCGACCACGGCGGTATCCGGGCCGAGAGTGGACCATCGCAGTTCGGGCGGGAACGGGACGACGAAGGCAACTGGTTCGGGACTCAGAACAGCCGGGCACTCTGGCACTATGTCCTGCCCGATCCCGCGCTGCGGCGGAATCCTCATGTGGCCGCCCCGGATCCCACGAATCTGCTGGTGCGGCCGCTCAATGCCCCGGTCTTTCCTGCCAGCAGTCCCGAACAGCGGTTTCATTCGTTCGAAAACGCCGGGCATTTCACCTCCGCATGCAGCGGCATGATCTACCGCGACGAATTGCTCCTTCCGAGGCAGGAAAGGCAGCGCCATGCCTTCACCTGCGAACCCTTTCACAATCTCGTGCAGCACAATGTGCTCACGGCCGATGGCTTCAGCTTTACCGCGCAGCGGGCCGACGACGGCGGGCCGCACGATTTCTTTGCGAGCACCGACCGCTGGTGCCGTCCGGTCATGGTGCGCACCGGACCCGACGGAGCACTCTGGGTGGTCGATATGTACCGCTGCATCATTGAACATCCCGCGTGGCTGCCCGACGAAGCGCGGCGCAGTCTGAGCGCGCAGTACCGGCTGGGCGACGACCGCGGGCGAATCTACCGGATTGTTCCTGCGGACAGAACTGTGCGGAAGCCCGTGTTCCCAAGGTCAACCGAGCCCGCGAGCGTGGCGACCGCACTGCAGTCTCCGAATGGCTGGCTGCGCGACCGCGCGCAGATGGTCCTCGGCTGGATGAAGGAAGGCAACGAATCTGCGGCGCTGCGTGCGCCATGGACGGATCTGGTGGCTGGTGCCCTTGCTTCGTCCGATCCACGCAGCCGCATCAGTGCCCTCGAAACACTTCCCGTCGACGCCCCGCAGGAAAAGTTCCTGCGCGATGCCTCGGCTGCCGTGCGGATCGTCATGCTGCGGCGTCTCGATGAATCTGCGCCTCCGTCTCTGGTCGAAGCCGCGCTGCCCCTCGCCAGTGATCCCGATGCCGCGGTGCGCCTGCAGTTTGCGCTCAGTGCCGGGTCGTGGCGCAGCACAGGCGACGGCAGGATCGGGACCGCTCTCGCCACCTGTGCGGCCACGGCACCCGATGACATCCACCTGCGGGCCGCCGTGCTCAGCAGTGCCCTTCCTCACTTCGCCGGGCTCGCGCAATCCGTGGCCGCACGGGGCGGCCCCCTGCTGCAGGCATATGCCACCGATCTCACCAGCATGGCGCTGGCCCTGAAGAATCGCACCGTGCTGGCGGGCATGATACGGCCATCCGTTCTGCCATCCGATGGAAAATTCACCGCTGCGCAGCTGATGTCGCTCGCCGCCCTGCTGGACGCCATGGACGCCGGAAAGGAATCGCTGGCTTCACTCGCTGCTGCCGGAAGCGACACCCTGACTGAAACCAACCTCCGTGCCGAAGCCGTTTTCCCGGTCGCCCAGCAGATGCTGGCATCGTCTGCGGCTGGTGCGGCGGAGAAATCCGCGGCGGCGGGATTGCTGATGCGGCGCAAGGAATTCCGCGCGGCCGTTTTTCCGGTGGTGCAGGGCTGGCTGGAGGCGGCAGCCGATCCCGTACTGCAGGAAGGAGCGCTGCGGGCCATGGAAGCCAGCGGCGATTCAGCCGTTCCGGGCATGCTGCTGGCAGCGCTCGGCGGCATGTCACCGGCGAGCCGATCGTCAGCGCTCGCGGTGCTCATGAACCGCGAGGAATGGGCGCTGGCCCTGCTCGGGCATCTGGGAAAACACCCTGCGGATGCCCTCGATGCCGTGCAGCGCGCCCGGCTGCGGCAGCATGCCTCCGAATCCGTGCGCAACCGGGCCGGGGAAGTTCTGGCGGCGGCCCCGGCAAGATCCGATGCCCTCGCGGCCTTCGCGCCCGCACTTGGCCTTCCGGGCGATCCCGCGCGCGGGGCGGATGTTTTTTCGGCGCGCTGCACTGCTTGCCATCAGGCCGCCGGCAAGGGAACCGCCATCGGTCCCGACCTCCGTTCCGCTGCGCAGCATCCTCCCGCCAAATTGCTCTCCGGCATCATCGATCCCTCGCAGGATGTTCAGCCTGGCTACTTCGCTTTCACAGCGCAATTGCGCGATGCAACTGAACTGTATGGCATCGTTGCCAGCGAAACCGGCAACAGCATTGGCTTCCGCCTGCCCGATGGTTCCCTGCGCCTCGTGCGCCGCAGCGATCTCGTATCCATGCGCAGCACCGGCCAATCATTCATGCCGGCTGGACTCGAAGCCGGAATGAGCCATCAGGAAATGGCTGATCTCATCGCGTGGATCCGGGCTGGTGCGAAATGAGGGAGTTTGGGCTTTCTCTCCCTCGATGGCTCGTTGTACGGTGAACTTCATGCGTTTGTACCCTGCGCTCCTTCTTTGCTGTGCCGCTGTCCCCGTGCTGGGCGGTGGCAATCCGGTGACATCCAAGGCACCGGTACCCCCGGCTGCCGCTGCGCCCAGCCGCAGTGGCTTCCGGTTTTCGGCAGGTGCGGCGCAGCGGACCCTGGGAGGATTCTCGTGGCATGCGCGCACGCAGTCGTCGCTGGCCGACGTGCCCCTCGCGCCCGGGTTCCGTTATCAAGGCACGGAAGCCATCGGCAGCCCCGGGGACTATGCCGACCGCAGCTACCGCGATGGCTACGTGAAGGTTGATGCGGGGACGGTCGCCTTCGGTGGCGACACATGGTTCTGGGGATACGACGACAATGCCCAGCACCGGAACGGCAGCCTCTTCTTTCAGGGCGGACGCGGAGCCTCCGCCACCGCCGGATCGTCGGAATCGTTCCGTTCCGGATCGTGGTCCGCAGAACCAGACGGCGTCGCTCCCTACCTCCAGCTCGACTGGTCCATGGCGGCCAGCGCAGAACTGAGCGTCGGCTGGATGGGTGCCGTCAGCCTCCTCAATACCGATGTCTCCCGGACCGGCAGCACCTTCAGCGCCTCGCGGGACCGCACCGACTACCGGATTGGTTACACCGACCGTTACGATCTCATGGGAACCATTCCGCCATCGGCTCCCTACGCCGGAACCCTCGGCGGTCCCGGACCCCTGCTCCCTAACCGCCCTGCCGACCGCACTGCCGACTACACCGTTTCCGGCCGGGACCGCGTCGATGCCTTCAACCGCATCACCACCGATGTCTCCGTCAATCTCTGGACCCTTTCGCTCGGGCCCACCCTCAGTTGGTCGCGCGACCGCTTTGCCCTGACCGCCTCGGCTGGCTTGACCCTCAATGTGGCAAACTGGGAAGCCTCGCAGCGCGAAACCCTTTTTCTGCGGCCGAAGGGACGATCGCAGCAGGCGCACCGCCGCTGGGACGCCCGCGGTGACGGTACCGAAGCCATTCCCGGACTCTTTGTGCAGGGATCACTGGGCTTCCGGCTGAGCGACGCTTGGGATCTCAGTGTCTTTGGCCGGTACGATTACGCGGGCGACGTCGAAGTCTCCGCGGGAGCCTCCACCGGGCGCTTCGATCTGAGCGGTTGGTCCGTCGGCGGCGGGCTGGGCTACCGTTTCTGACGGCGGCGGCACGGGGCGCATCTCCGGACGAGATCGGGCTTGGCAGATCACGCGGAAATCCCGCATGTCTGCCGCTCCACCCTGATGAATCCCGAGAATCCCTACATTCTGAGCGCCGAGCGCGTTCTCCCGCCACCGGTCAGCTTTGCCGGACGGCTCCGCTATCTGGGCCCGAGCCTGATTCTGACCGCGTCGATTGTGGGATCGGGGGAACTGATTGGCACGACTCTGTTCGGGGCCCGGGCCGGCTTCATCTGCTTCTGGGTGATCATTCTGAGCTGCCTTGTGAAGGTGGCCCTGCAGCTGGAATTCGGGAAGTACGCCATCTACACAGGGCGGAGCACCATGGCCGCCCTCAACAGCCTGCCCGGGCCAAAGCTTGGACCTTGCCGCTGGCCAATCTGGGTATGGCTGGCCGTCATGTGCGCCAAACTCCTGCAGGTCGGCGGCATCGTGGGCGGAGTCGCTCTGATTGGTCATCTCGCCTTTCCGGCGGTTCCTGAATTCGCATGGATTGTCCTCGCCGTGAGCGTCACTGGCATGCTCGTTTCGCGGGGTTATGCAGCCATCGAAAAGGGATCCCTCATCCTCACGGTCAGCTTCACCATCCTGACGCTGATCTCTCTGGTGGCGCTGCAGTGGACCGACAAGGCGGTCACGTTTCCCGAGCTGGCGTCGGGATTCGGATTCCGTCTGCCGCATGAAGTCGCAGTCTATGCATGGGCGGCCTTTGCGCTCACGGGAATTGGTGGCGACGAGATTCTCGTCTACAATTACTGGCTCATTGAGAAGGGCTATGCGGCGCGCACCGGGCCAAATGATGGATCGCCGGAATGGGCGGAACGGGCGCGGGGATGGATCCGGGTGATGACGCTCGATGCGCTGCTGTCGATGGGGATCTACACCCTTGTGACGGCGGTCTTCTATCTGCTGGGTGCCGCCATTCTGCACCGCAGCGGAGAATTGCCCGCCGACAAGGATCTCATCGAACGACTGGCCCTCCTCTACACCTCCGCCTTCGGTCCATGGGGCCGCGTCATCTACCTCGCCGGAGGCTTTGCCGTACTCTATTCCACCATGGTGGCTGCCACCGGAGCATGGGCCCGGCAGTTTGCCGATGCCGCCGGGCAATTCGGAATCATCAATTTCCTGGATCCTGCGCAGCGGAACCGGGCCGTGAATTTCTGCATCTGGCTGTTTCCCTGTCTCTGGGCGATCGTTTACCTCGTCGTGCGGAATTCCGCCCTCATGGTCGTGATCGGCGGGATCGCCACCATGGCCGTCCTCATGGTCGTGATCTTTGCCGCTTCGTGGTTCCGGCTGCGGCAGTTGCCCGCCAGTCTCAAACCTTCGAGGCTCTACGACGCCGCCCTCGTCATCAGCATCCTTGCGATTGCCGCGGTGGCCGCGCAGTCGCTCATCAACGCCATTCTCAAGATGCGTTAGGATGCGGGGCTTTGTGCAGCATGAAATCGGTGCCTGAACCACATCCGGAGCTGGTGGAAACCAGCGAGGACGGACGCAGCACGAGATTGCTGCGGCTGACGGCGGGGGAATGTCCGGCGCTGGCGCTGCACGGGCTGGATCATGTGGGGACGGGAGATGCGGGCGCAGGTTTCTGCATGATCCGCACGCATCTTCCGGGTGCGTTTCTGATTGGGACGATGGGAGGCGAGGGCTGGGTGCGGGCAGATGGCGGCTGGCGGCTCTGCCGACCGGGCATGGTGTGTCTTTCGCCGCCGCAGGTGCTGCAGGGATGTCATGCGGCCCGCGGAAGCCGCTGGCAATTTGTGTGGTGCCGTTGGGATCAGGGAGCGAACCCGGCCGCACTGGCCCGGCCGGACACCCCGCTTCTGCGGGCCTTCGATGCGGAACCGCTTCACGCCATGGTAACCGCGCTGGCAGCCGAACAGCGGTCGCATGCTCATCCGACCGTGCTGCATCATCTCATTGAAGCCCTCATGGCAGCCGTCTGGAACTTCACGGGGGCACACCGGGCAGATGCGCGGCTGGCAATGCTCTGGCAGGCGGTCGAACAGCAGCCGTCGGAAGCGTGGACCGTGGGAAAGCTCGCCATGGTGGCGGGATGCAGTCGAGAACATCTGCGCCGCCTATGCCAGGAACAACTCGGACGCAGCCCGCAGGAACAGCTCGCATGGGTCAGACTGCGCCATGCCGCGCGCCTGCTTGCCGCTACGGACGACAAACTCGAAACCATTGCGCGCGACAGCGGCTACTCGTCGGCCTTTGCGCTCTCCAATGCCTTTGTGCGCTGGATGGGCTGCCGTCCCCGCGATGTCAGGTCGCGCTGACTCCGGGGCATGAGGATGTGGCGTCTGCGTATGCGGATTGTCTCGCCCGGCCTGCCGAGAAGCGATAGTGTTTCCTCTGATCCCCTCCCCCCTTCTGCCATGAAACATCATCTTCTCCTTCTGCTGCCTGCCGCCGCGGCGTCAGCTCACGCAGCCAGCATTGCGATTCCCAATGCGTCCTTCGAAGAACCGGCGACTGCCAACTTCTCGCTGATTGCCGACGATGACAATGCGGCCACCGGGACTTGGCTCAAGTACAATGCCTTTGGAGCCGTCGTCAATGCTGCGAGCGGCGGCAATCCATGGAATTACACGCCGTCCGGCATCCTCGGCCAGCAGTATGGCAACCTTGAAGCGAAGGCCGGCGGTCTCTTCATGGATGCGGCGGCCTACGATGGATCCGGAGCCACCGACCTTTACTGGAAGCCCGGGACCTACACTCTCACCGTGGGGGTCTTCGGCCGCATCGACAATCAGCCGTCCGCCTCGTCCGCCTTCAGCCTGAATCTCTTCAAGCGCGACACACGGACAACCGGACTCGCTGTGCTGGCCGCCACTACGGTGACATCTTCGCAGATCCGTCCGGATGCGCTCACGGATTTCTCCGTGACCCTTGATGTGCCCGATGGTGCGGCCTACGCCGGGCAACCGATCGGCATCTGGTTTCAGGGACTGGGCGGAGCCAGTGGCGACTGGGGGTACGACAACGTGCGCCTTGATTACGTACCCGAACCCGGCAGCGGCATGCTCGTGCTGACGGCAGCGGTGGGCCTGCTGCGCCGCCGCCGCCGTTGAATTACTGTCGTTACTGAGGACCCGGGGCCGCATGACGTTCGTTCGCGGGCGGCTTGCGGCCTTTGTTCGGTCCACCAACCGATTCCGATTCATGAAACTGCGACTCCTTCTCTCTGCGGTCCTGCTCTGTCCTGCTGGGCTGCGTGCCGATCTGCTGTCGTGGTGGCCACTGGAGGACCATGCGGCCGACGCGGCTGGCGGGAATCCCGGGACATGGAATGGCAGTGCGGTCTACAGCAACGCAGTAGCGGCACCCGGAAGCCAGCGGGCTGGCGACTGCAGCAATGCCGTCAGTCCGAAGCGCTTTGTGCGGGCAGGCACGGGAATCGATTTCACGGGTACCGAGCCATTTTCCGCGATGGCATGGATCCGGGGCGGGCCGCAGGATGCGACGGTTCTGGGGGACATGCTGCAGGGAGGAACGTTCCGGGGATGGGAACTGCATGCCGGCACGACCGCGAATGGCGGAAGTGCCACGGGCCTCACCATCTGGTTGCTCAATGCGTATCCATCGAATGCGATTCAGGTCAGTTCCCCGGTCAATGTGCTCAACAATGCGTGGCATCATGTGGCGTTCACGTACGATGGATCGCGCAGCGCCGCGGGAGTTAAGGTCTATATCGATGGTGCCGTGGCGGCCGCCAGCGCCACACTGAACAGTCTCACCGCCACGATCGCCAACGGGACGGGGGCTGAACTGAACCTTGGCTCGCGGCAGAACGGGGCCAATCATACCTTCACTGGCCTTGTGGATGAAGCAGCGGTCTTCAGTCATGCGCTCAGTGCTGCGGAGGTTGCGCAGATTCATGCAGGCGGGCTGGCTCCGCTGCTGGCTCCTCCGGCGCTGGCGGGAACCGATCCCCTGTCCGGTGAAACCGTGGCGGTGCTCAGCAATGCGGAAGTCACCTTCAGCCGCGAAGTCGTGGGCGTAGAAGCCGCCGACCTGCTGATCAATGGTCAGGCCGCCACGGCTGTGGTCGCCTTGAGTGGTTCGCGGTACCGCTTTGCCTTTGCGTCGCCTGCGGTGGGAAATGTGACCTTTGCATGGGCCGAGGGGCATGGCATCGCCGACCGCAGCGGCCGGCCCTTTGCAGGCACTGGCTGGTCGGCTGTGCTCGATCCCACCCTTCCACCGCCCCCGGTCTACATCAGCGAATTTCTTGCCTCCAACGCAGGCGGACTCGAAGACGAAGACTACAGCACGCCCGATTGGATTGAGCTGACCAATCCTGGACCTGGGCGGGCCGATTTGGCCGGCTGGAGTCTCAGCGACGATCCCGCGGGCCGCACGCGCTGGAATTTTCCGGCGGCGACGATCCGGGCCGGGGAACGGCTG
>Ga0315907_10003988_pt1 | contig 16859 bp, 12 predicted proteins | sample LakEriMetagenome_3_FD_203525 | JGI IMG/M metagenome (GOLD analysis project Ga0315907, IMG submission 203525) | Freshwater fungal communities from buoy surface, Lake Erie, Ohio, United States - Buoy 12 MA123 | ecosystem: Environmental > Aquatic > Freshwater > Lake > Lake biofilm | place: USA... | reverse complement strand
CGCCCACGATGGACACCTTGCCGATGCTCTCATCGGTGGACACTTCCCGGAAGCCCAGCTCGGTCCGGAGACTCTCCAGAACCTTGCCGGCCTTGGTGAGGTCGGGCTTGTCCACGGTGAAGGTCAGGTCGGTCGCCGGATTGCCGCCCGCATGGCTCGCATTCTGGACGATCATGTCCACGTTGATGGTTGCCTCGGACAGGGCGTTGAAGATGCGGGCCGCACGGCCGGGTTGATCAGGCAGGCCCCAAACGGTGACCTTGGCCTGATTTTTGTCGAGCGAGACGCCGCGGACGACGACGTCCTCCATGCTGGAGGTTTCTTCTTTCACGATGGTACCGGGATTGTCGTTGAGACTGGAACGGACTTCGAAGACGACGTTGAACTTCTTGGCGAACTCGACCGAGCGCAGCTGCATCACCTTGGATCCGGCGCCGGCCATTTCGAGCATCTCGTCGTAAGAGATCTCAGGAATCTTGCGCGCTGCGGGGACGAGCCTCGGGTCGGCGGTGTAGACGCCGTCGACATCCGTATAAATCTGGCAAAGGTCGGCCTTGAGCGCCGCAGCCAAGGCGATGGCCGATAGATCGGAACCCCCGCGACCCAGCGTGGTGATGTCGCCGTCACGGGTGCGGCCCTGAAAACCCGCTACGATCACCACACTGCCGTCATCGAGAGCCTTGTGCACTTCGTCCGGCGTGATGTTCTGAATGCGGGCCTTGGTATGGGTGCCGTCGGTGACGATGCCTGCCTGAGCCCCGGTGAAGGAGACCGCCTTCTGGCCCTGAGCCTGGAGCGCAATGGCCGCCAGAGCGATGGTCTGCTGCTCGCCCGTGGCCAACAGCATGTCCATCTCCCGCTCGTCGGGCAGCGGCGTGATCTCCTTGGCCAGACCGATGAGCTTGTCGGTGACCCCGCTCATGGCGGAGACCACGACGACCACCTGGTCACCCTTCGCCCGATATTGGGCGACGCGTCGAGCGACATTCTGGATACGCTCAGTGTTGCCGACGGAAGTTCCGCCGTATTTTTGCACAATCAGGGCCATGGCCAGGTCAAAGAACGCTGTTTCTGGCGAAAACCAAGCGCACACACAAAGAAAAAATCCAACCGAGTGAGTAAAGCCGGTTACCGCCGGGTCCTGGCGGCCTATCCGCAGGCGGGAGGACCTCCAAAGCCACGAACGCCCTGGGGCGCATCACAGCGGCCGGGCGTCGCTCGGAGAGTCTCCTGCACGAAGCTCTAGTTCCGGACAGGGCCACCGCTGCAGGAAGGCCAACTGAGCCTCGCGGTCGGGGATTTCCTGACGCCAAGGCTCCAGAAGAAACCGAACCGGAAATGACGGCTTCACGGCCCGAATTTCGATCTGGAGACACTGCACCCGAAACTCCGCCCGCCAACTGCCACAGCCGATCTCGAAATCCCCTCCCGGAAGACGCCGGATGCGCCGGGTACGATGCGGCCGGGGATCGCGTCCCAGGATCTCCACCAAGCGCTGCTGAAAATCTACCGCCCACGCCGCCTTCAGCCACTCGGCCTGCTCGCATGCCCGTGGACTCCACGACACCGCATAGGCCGGAGGCTGGGCATGCAAGGCCTCCACGGTGTCGATCCATCCGGCCGCCGACTCGGGAAAGGCATCGTAAGCCGGAACGTAGGGCTTGATGTCCAACACCGGAGTTCCTTCCAGCAAGTCACAGGGGCCGAGCAGCAACCGCAGTCCTTCGATGCCCAGCAGGCGGGCCGGTGTCATCCCGATGGGATTAGGCCGGTGCGGAGAACGCGTCGAGAATACGCCGCGGCGCTGCGAGGGTCCCCGTGGCGGCAACACCAAGGGCCGCCAAGATTCCGCCCGGTGAAACCACCACAGGAGCCAGACCCGCTCCATGCCCTCCAGATCCCGAAGCGCCTCGCGGATACCCGGAGCCGGGGTCAGCTCCAGCACATTCGTCTCCGAGGCAGCTTCATCCGGTTGGTGCAGCGTCTTGAAGCGCACTCCCTTTCCGGATCGCAGGAAGCCGATGGGGCGGATGGTCAAGGACGAGTCCAATGGGCCAAAGCCTGAACCGGAACCGTAGACCGAGGCAACGGCCGCGATGGGGAGGGCGTTGATCGCCACAAAGGCCTCATCGGAAGAAGACGCAGCCGGCACGACCGACCCGATGGAATCGTTCCGGCCCAGACTTCAACCGTCTCACCAAACCCCGAGGGTCTCCAGCACGGCACGGGTTTTGGGAACCTCGTGGGTCCGGAGCAAATCGGTCTTGCCCAGCGCCGCCATCACCGCGAAGAACGGCTCGGCCGAGCGCACCTCGTCTTCGAAGCACTCGAAGGCGTGGGGCAAGGCATGGCAGGTGGGGAAGCCCAGTGCTCGAAGTCGGAACGTGTTCAGGAACACCCGCATCTGGTGCCGGATACGCGTTTTGGAGTCGCCCAGATTCTTGTAGTAGAAACCCAGCCCCGGATCGATCCACAGTCGGCTGACGCCGTTCTTCACGGCCGCCTCGGTCTGACGCGCGAAATGTTCGTACAAATGCTCCGCTGGATCGCCCTCGAGGTTGAACTCGCCGACCTCGCGGACATTGGCTCCCTGCACGTGGCACAAGACCACCGCCGCGTCGTGATCGGCCACCATGCGGAACAACTCATCGCTACGATCGTTGCCGGTGAGGTTGAGCACCTTGGCACCGGACTTCAGGCAGGCGAGGGTCACCGAGGGGTGGTACGTTTCGACGGAAACGATGCAGCCCTCGCTGGCCAAGCCGCGAACCACCGGCAACAACTGCGAGGTCTGGCCCGCTTCATCCACCCGGGACGCATGGGCCAGTGTGGACTCGGCCCCGATGTCCAGGATCGCAGCCCCCTGCGCCGCCAGCACCCGACCGCGCCGGATGGCCGCCTCCGCCGTCAGCACCACGCTCTCGCGGTACCAGGATTCGGCCGACAGGTTGATGACCCCCATCAACTCGCTGCGCACATTGCCATCGAAGCGACGCCCCCCCAGATCGAAGGCGGCCACACGGGACGGCAGGGCATCGGCATGGTTGGCGGCAAGTTCAGCGAGATCTTCGAGACGAAGCATGACCCGCAACGTGGGCGGACTCCGCGCGACGTCAACCTCGGTTCGAACGGGACGGTGGCGAGGGTTTCTGACGCAGCACTCGGGTGAGGTATCGACCCGTGTGACTGCCGGGCGTGGCGGCCACGGTCTCGGGCGTCCCCTGGGCAATGATCTGACCGCCGCCGGACCCACCTTCCGGACCGAGGTCGATCACCCAGTCGGCCGTCTTGATCACGTCGAGGTTGTGCTCGATGACCACCAGCGTGTTGCCGCCATCGCGCAGCTTGAAAAGCACTTCCAGCAGTTTGGCGATGTCCTGGAAGTGCAGCCCGGTGGTCGGTTCATCGAGCAAATACAAAACGCGGCCGGTCTGACGCCGGGACAATTCGGCGGCCAGTTTGAGTCGCTGGGCCTCGCCCCCAGAGAGCGTTGTGGCTGATTGACCCAATCGCAAATAACCCAGACCCACCTCGGCCAGTGTCAAACTGGGCGCGTGCAGTTTGGGCACCGCCCGGAAGAAGCTCACCGCCTCATCGACCGTGAGTTGAAGGACATCGGCGATGTTCAGCCCCTTGTAAGTGATCTCCAAGGTCTCGCGGTTGTAGCGTTTCCCGCTGCAAGCCTCGCAGGTGACATACACCGGCGGCAGGAAGTGCATCTCGATCTTGAGAAGGCCATCGCCCTCGCACTTCTCGCAGCGCCCCCCTTTGACATTGAAGCTGAAGCGACCCGCGTTGTAGCCCCGCACCCGGGCGGTGGCCACCGAGGCGAAGAGATCTCGGATCTCGTTGAACATCCCGGTGTAGGTGGCCGGATTGGATCGCGGAGTGCGACCGATGGCGGCCTGATCGATGACGATGCACTTCTCCAGAAGTTCCAGATTGCGGATCTCGCGGTGCGCCCCAGGGCGTTCCTTGGAGCCGTACCACTGACGAAAGAGGGTGCGGCGGAGAATGTCATCGATGAGCGTGGATTTGCCGCTGCCGCTGACGCCGGTCACACAGGTCATCGTCCCCAACGGAATGCGGGCATCGACATTGCGCAGGTTGTTCTCGGTGGCCCCGAGGATTTCGATCCACCCCTTGTCCTCCCGCGGTTCCACGCGGTGGCGCGGCACCGGAATGCACAGGTCCCCAGACAAATACCGCCCGGTGCTGGAGCGTGGATGGGCCATGATTTCGGCCGGCGTCCCCTGGGCGACCAGTTCTCCGCCATGGATCCCCGCTCCGGGCCCCATGTCCAAGACGTAGTCGGCAGCCCGGATGGTGTCTTCGTCATGCTCTACCACGAGGACCGAATTGCCAGCATCCCGCAGGCGGCGGACCGTCTCCAGCAGTCGGTCATTGTCGCGCTGGTGCAGCCCGATACTCGGCTCATCCAAAATATAGAGCACACCGACCAGTCCGGCCCCGATCTGGGTCGCCAGGCGGATGCGCTGAGCCTCACCACCGCTCAGCGAGCCGCTCTCCCGGTCGAGGGTGAGGTATCCCAGGCCCACCTCGACCATGAATCCCAGCCGCTTGCGAATTTCGAGAATCACCTCCCCGGCGATACGCCGCTGGAGGTCGCTCATGGACAGACCTGCGAGGAAGCTGTGGGCCTCGGCGATCGAGAGTCCGCAGAAGTCGGCAATGCTCCGACCCGGAACTCGGGAACCCGGCAGCGGCTCGGATCCGAGCGTCACGGCCAGCATCTCTGGGCGCAGACGCCGACCCCGGCAGGCATCGCAGGGATGCAGCGTCATGTAGGCCTTCAACCGGTTGCGGGTGAACTCGCTCTCGCTGTCGGCATAGAGCCGCTCGAGATTGGGCAAGACCCCTTCAAAGGGTTTGCGCGTCTTCTTGGGCGCGCCTCCCGACATGAACCAGAAGTCCACCTCGTCGGTCCCGGAGCCATGCATGAGCGTCCGTCGGGCCTCCTCTGACAACTCCTTCCACGGCCGGTCCAAGGGCGCACCACAGTGCTGGGCGACGCCTTTGATGAGCCCCTTGTAGTAGCTCACCATTTTCTTGCCGCCCATGCGCCGATACGGCTGCACGGCTCCGTCCTCCAAGGTCTTGGTCTCGTCCGGGACGATGAGCGAGGGATCGAAGACCATCTTCTGACCCAACCCGTGGCACACCGAGCAAGCGCCCTTCGGCGAGTTGAAGGAGAAGTGCTGCGGAGTCGGCGTATCGAACGATCGACCAGTCGCCGGGGAAAACATCCGGGTGGAATGGAGGGTTTCGGTCCAGGGATCGGTGGGACGATCAGGCGCTTGATGCAGCACCTTGAGTCGCCCTTCCCCCCAGCGCAGCGCCGTCTCCACCGAATCGGCCAGGCGCACCCGGACGCCCTCGGCAATGACGATGCGGTCCACCACCACCTCGACGGTGTGGGTGGCCTTGGGATCCAAACGGATGGGTTCCTTCGGATTCAGCTCCTGAATTTGACCATCGACGCGAACCCGGACAAACCCCTCCCGCTGCAAGCGTTCCAGCACATCGCGAAACTCTCCCCGCTGACCTTCGACCACCGGGGCCAACACCATGAGGCGTGTCTTCGTCGGCAGGAGCGCGATGCGATCGACGATTTCGGTGGCCGACTGGCAGGCCATGGGCGTGCCGGTCTCCGGATCATGGGGCTGACCCAAGTGCGCATAGAGAAGCCGCAGGTAATCGTAAATCTCCGTGGTGGTCGCAATGGTCGAGCGCGGATTGGCCCCACTGGTGCGTTGCTCGATGGCGATGGCCGGAGACAAACCCTCGATGTGGTCGACCTCGGGCTTCTGCATCTGGTCGAGGAACTGCCGTGCGTAGGCCGAAAGGCTCTCCACGTACTTGCGTTGCCCCTCCGCGAACAGCGTGTCGAAGGCCAGCGAGGACTTGCCTGAACCGCTGGGGCCTGTGATGACCACCAGACGATCCCGTGGGATCTCGAGCGAGAGATTCTTGAGGTTGTGCTGCCGTGCCCCGACGACACGGATGAACTCCTTCGACATGAGTCTCAAGCTACCGCCGGAATGCCGCCGAGGAAACCCATGGAAAATAAAAAAGGGGCCGGTCTTGCGACCGGCCCCTGTTCGAGAGAGGCCGAAGCCTCAGTGAATCACTTCACCAGGCGGAAGAACGCCGCGGCATTGCCGGCCGGGACGGTCGCGGTGCTGGCACCGACTGAACCGGCCACGTCGGTCCAGGCGCCACCAAGGGTGGCCGCGCTCTGGAGCTTGATGCCGGCGCCGCCGGCCCAGGTGATGACCACGTTAGCACCGCTGGCGCTGATGCCGGCGATCTGGATGCCCGTGGAGGCCACGCTGGGGATGCCATCGGCAGTGGCGCCGCCCAAGGCGGCGATCTCGGCATCGCTCAGGGTGCCGTTGCGGATCTGGACGCTGTTGACGAGGCCCGCTGCGGTCTCGCCGTCCTCATCGGTGAAGAGCAGCGCGGTGGACCCCAGGGCCCAACGGCCGTCGAAGCCCTCGCCAAGGGTCTGCTTGTTGACGAGCACGCCGTCGATGTACTTGGACACCGACTTGTCGTTCAGGTTAAAGGCGAAGGCCAGGCGGTGCCAGGTGTCGGCGACGACCTTGCCCTGATACTGCCCGCTGATGCCGATGCCGTTGGCCTTGTTGACGAACAATTCGCCATCGCTCGCGTTGGACGGGTCGACTTGGAACAACCCGCGCCACTTGGCGTCGCTGGCCGCCGGGAACATCACATCCATGATCAACGTGTACTGGTTGACCTTGGTACCGCCGCCGTTGGCGCCGGCCCCGTGGGTCATGAGGTAACCCTGGGTCTTGGTGGCGGCCCCGAAGGACATCACCTTGGCCGGCTTGCCGCCGATGGTCGCATCCTGGAAGGCCGTGATGGAGGCCGTATCACCGAAGTACTGCAGCGCAGTGCCGACGGTGGCGTCGAGGTTGCCGTTGAAGTCCCACTGGCCAGTGACGACCGCAGGGACGACCAGCGCATTGCCCGAATTACCGCCCTGATAGAGCGACGCGGCCTCAAGGGGTGAGATCACGCGGCCCCAGAGGGCGACTTCATCGATCAGGCCTTGGCCGGAGACGCTGTTGCCGTCGGTGTAGGTGCCCTTGCCGTCCTGACCGATGTTGATGGGCAGGCCGGAGTCGGGACCGCTGGCCACCGGGCCGACGTCGCGGGAGTCGACGAGGTCACCGTTGACATAGGTCGAAGCCTTCCCGTTGACGTCGAAGGTCACCACGATGTGGCGCCAGACGGCCCCGTTGAAGTAACCGCCCGGGCTGTCGTAATCACGACGAGCCGGCTGCGGATCACCCTTGGAGCGGAAGTTCCACTGGATGCGGCCGTCACCGGCCGTGGCTACCACCCAGCCGACGTTGCCGCCGCTGTTCCAGTCCTTGTTGCCGATGAAGGAAGGATCAGCGGTCCAAGCATCCAACTTGGCCCAGAAGGCCACCGAGAAGCTGTTGGTGCCGGTGACGATGTTCGTGCCGAGCGTCACATAGTTGAAGGACGATCCGTCCTTGGCGCTGCTGAAGGCGAGGGCACCAGAGCCCACCTTGCCGGCCGCGAAGGTCGGGGCTCCGACCGGCGTACCATTGTTACCGCGACCCGAGAGGTCGGAAGCGTTGCCGTCGAAGGGCAGGTAGGCCAGCAACCCGGAGCGGATCGGCGACAAGTCCTTGAGGGCCTCGGGCACCGTGACAACGACTGCATCGCTCGTGATGCTGCCACCGGCGTTGGAGGCCACCAGCGTGTAGGTGCCGCCCTGGGCGGCGGTGACCGCCGAGAGGGTCAACGTGGCGTTGGTCGCGCCCGCGATCGAGTTGCCGTTCAAGCGCCATTGCAGGCTCACGCCCGCGCCGGTCACCGTGGCGGTGAGTCGGCCATTCTGGCCGGCGACGATCGTCGCCGCGCCCGGCTGGGCCGTGAACTGCGGCGGGGCCACTTGGGTGATGGAGTAGAAGCCCACGTTGTCGATGCCGAAGTACCAACTGCCGGTGCCGGCTTGGGCAAAGCGGAGGCGGACCTTGGACTGGTTGTCGGCCTTGGGCAGGCGGAAGAGCTCGACCCGCTTGGACTCCACGGGATCGTCGTTGATGCGGGCTTGGATGAAGGGCGCGAGGCTAGCCCACTCGGACTTGGCCACGCCGATGAAGGCGCCATAGTTCTTACCCAGGGCTTCGCCGGTGATCGGATCCTCATAGGCGGCGGCGTCGCCGTTGGTGTCCGTCAAGGTGGCGACCGGATCCACATTGCCGTCGGCGTCCTTTTTGATGTCGGGGCCGTCGATCATGTACACCACCGGCAACCAGGTGGCACCCTGGTCGACGGAGTACTCCACCGAGCCAATGCTATCCTGGTTCTGCTCGTAAATGCTGTGGAACGACAGGAAGATGTCCTTCTTGCCGGTCAGGTCGACGTCAGGCGAGAAGGCATACTGAATCTGGTTGCCACCGCGGACATCGGACTCGGCGTACAGGAATTTGCCGACGGCCAGGTCAGTGACCTTGGCCCCGTTGACGTAAGCCTCGGAGACACTCAGGCGGCGATCAGCCCCCCACTTGCCGGCTGCTCCGACCGACTGGACACGCTCCTTGCTGATAAGCACCCAGTCCATGTAGGCGTCGCTGTTGGGGTCATCGAGGTCGAAGGTGCCCGATCCGCCGGACGACAGGTTGCTCAGGGTCCATCCGGCCGGGACGCTGCCCTCGGCGGCGGACTCGAAGGTCTCGAGCCAGATCGGCGTCGGGAGCGTGAGCGACGGGTAGTTGGCCACCACGAAGGTCACCTTGGAGGTGGTCGTGTTGGGCGGGGTCGCGTTGTCCGAGAAGGTGATCTCGTAGGAATTGGTCGACTTCGGCGCGAGCAACTCGGTCCGCTCCAGGGTGACGACCGTGTTGGTGGTGGTGCTCACCACCTTCGGGGTCGCGGCCGCGCCATTGAAGGTCAGCTTGACCGAGGCCGGGTTGACCGCGGTGGTCAGGTGGTTGATGACCACCTCGATGGGGGCCAGCGGGGCGACATTCAGCGCGTTCGGCGCGGGCGACTGGGTGCCGATCGCGGCAATGGTCGGCTCGACGATCTTGGTGAGGCTCACGCCCTCGAGGCCCGAGGTGTAGATCCGGGCGACCTCCGAGGCGGAGAGTTCGCGGCGCCAGAGGCCGAAGTCGTCGATGCCGGTGTTGCCGTGGCTGACGCTGCCGCCGTCGGTGTAGGCGCCGGTGCCGTCATTGCCGATGTTCATCGCCAGGCCCGCGGCGTCGGTGTCGATGGTGCTCGGAGCGGCACCGGCCGGACGGGCATCCTTCGCGTTGAGTAATTGGCCGTTGATGTAGGTGGTGATCTTGCCGTCGCGCTTGACGGTCATGGCCACGTGGACCCACTTGCCCTCAGGAAACTGGCCTCCGGGGCTGTCGAAGTCCTGACGCGGGGTGGCCTCTTCCTTGAAGTTCCACTGCACGCGGCGGTCGTTGTCGGTGGCGAGCACGAAGCCCAGGTTGCCGCCGCTGCCCCAGTTCTTGTTGCCGAAGAAGGCGGGATCGCCAGTGAAGCCGTTGAGTTGCACCCACATGGCCACCGAGAAGTCGGTGGCGTCGCCGAAGAGCACATCGGGCGCGGTGCCGAGAGTGATGAAGTTGGCAAAGGAGCCGTCTTTGGCGCTGCTGCAGAAAACGGCTTGGCCCAGCTGGCCGGCCGCGTAGGTGGGCTCGCCAACGGCGGTCCCGTTGTTGGCCTTGGTCGAGGCGTCAGTGGCGTTGCCGTCGAAGGCCAGGTGCGCGACCAGACCGTCCTTGAGGGCGGCATGCACCGCCGTCGACGTCATGCCCGAGGCCAGCGCCAGAGCGGCGGCCAGGGAGGTTCTTCGGATGTAGTTCATGGAGTGTTGTGGTTGTTACGGGAGAGAATCACTTGGAGGCTCGATATTTATCGATGGCACTCTGCGCCTTGGCGTCGCCACTGGCAGCGGCATCGGAGAGCTTTTTGAGAGCGTCTTGTTGGGCTTTGAGGGCAGCTGCCCGATCGGCGGCCGAGATGTCCTCGCGGTTCTTAATGCTTTCGGCCAGAGCCAAGGCGTCGGCAGGGTTCTCGGCGGCGGCCTTCGCGGCCGCATCGGTCAAGGCCTTGGCCTCCGCGGAACTGTCTTTGGGAGCGGAGACTTCTGGCTTGGGCTCACAACCAAGAACCAAGAGGAGGGCGGCGAGAGAAGCAGTCAGGGTCTTCATGTCAGCGTTGTTCAGAGATGGATTTTCTAGGGAAGATCACCGGGGGGAAATCAACGCTTCTTCACCGGTGTACCAACGGTAGTCAATTCCCGGGCCCGTGCTGTAGGGAATGACCGAGACATTGCCCAGCGCCCACAGGGTATTGCACTTGCGGGCATGACGGAACCACTCGAACTCCATGCGCTTACCCGGATAGAGCGAAGCCAAGCCCACCCGCCACTGATTCAGGTTGATCGACGAACCGCCGGGCCAGATGCCCAAGGTGTCATCCGCGCCATCCATCCGCTGCTCAGCGGCATCCTGAGAATGAATGAGGGTCGAGGGGTTTACCAAAGCAGAGACCTTGAGAGGCCGCCCCATCGCCGACTTGAAGTCGAGGACCGCGTACTGGTTGAGCCCGTAGCTCGAGTCGAGCCACCAGTCCATGGGCCACTTCGGTCGGGAACCGTCGTCGCGCCAGTCGTCCACTGTGCGCGCGCCCGGGCAGCGACCAATGCGGCGAGTGCCTCCGAAATACGAAATATAGGCAGTGGCCCAGTAAGCTTTAGGATCCGAAGCGGGCAAGATGACTTGCGAGGCCGGCGACGCGGTCCACTGCCCATCGTTGGGGGCCGCTCCTCCGCGATTGTGGAAGAGATCGGCGTTGTCCTGCGTGTACATCGTGGTGCCGATAGAAATCTGGCGCAGGTTGCTCATGCAGGCGGCCTGCTGACCCTTGGCCTTGGCCGTAGACAACGCTGGCAACAGCATCCCGGCCAAAATGGCGATGATGGCAATGACCACGAGCAACTCGATGAGGGTAAAGGCCTTCCGACCTGTCATCATCTGGTCACCGTTTCGTATCCTGTTCGACTGCATCGTGTCAGTTATCCGTAGTTGAACGATCCCCACCAGCAAAATTTAGGTGCCGTTCGACACCTAAATGTAACGGACCGCTGGGGCGCTATTGAGTTACACGCCGCGACGATTTGAGTGAGATCCACGAGGCCGCCAGAAGCACAGGAACCAAGACGGCCAGGCCCAATCCCCCGGTCTGGGTCAGCTGGGTCCACGCGGGCGATGCCTTGGTGAACGTTCTCTGAAGGTAGAGCGAGGCCGAGGCCAGATAGCCCACAGAATCGGCCACCTGGATGAGGAAGGCAGCGGTTCCGGCCTGCCGTGTCGCTGCCAAGAGCCGATCGAAGAGCACGCTGTTGAAGGGCACATAGCCCAGATAACCGCCCAACCCAGTGAGGACCATCCAAGCAGCCGGACCCAACCAACCCCATTGAAAAGCCAGCGTGGAGCCGCCCACCAGAATCGCCCCCAGGCTGATGAGCACGTGATAAGTGCCCAGAGCCTTCCAATGATCCCGAATCCACCACAACCCGGCCAACGCCGCTAGAACACCCAGGCCCACCATGGATTCGACTCGGGCAAAAAAGGAGGGGTCCGGACGCACCCCCAGCTCTTTGAGAACATCGGCCATGAAGGTGTCGCGCAAGTCGCGGTACACGGTCAGCAGCACATAGGGAAGGATGAGCAGCGCCAAAGAAACCGCATTGCGCGCCAAAAATTGGCGTCGCTGAGGCCCATCCATCGGTGCCCGCTCGGACCGTTCGGCGACATCTTGGGGGCTGGGAGCCGGAAGGGCGGCCAGCAAGACGAGACAAATCACCAAGAGAGGAAGGAACACCAACCCGGCAATGGCCGGCATCCATAGTTCAGGAACAGCCCAGCGGGTCATGAGGTAAACACCGACGGACTTGGTCCAACCCGATGCGAAAATGAAGCTCACGCTCATGCCCAACCCGAGGAATTCGGTCACCCTGCGGCCTTCTAAAAACCCGAAGATCAGCCCCCAAATCATGCCCAGGGGCAGGCCATTGATGAACAGGCACCCCACCTGAGCCCGGGGCGGCACCTGGGGCAGCAGAGCCAACGGCAAGAACGCCAAACCGATCAGCCCGGCGATCAGTGCGATCCGGCGACCCGCCCCGGCTTCGCTGACAACCTTGATTCCCAAGAACTTGGAGAGCGTGTAACCCACCAACTGAGCCACCACGAGCAGCACTTTCAACGAGATCCCCCCAATTTCCTGTCCAGAAAACGTGGCCGCCGAGAAGGGCTTGCGAAACGCATACATCGCGGTGTAAGCCCCAAAGGCCGCGAACGAAGCGACGAGAGTGAATAAAGCTGGATCCGCCGCGAGGCGGCGTTGAAGAGCCGAGGAACCGGTGAGTTTCATCCGGGAAAGGGGAGAGAACGAAGCACTGCTGTGCCAAAGACCCCAAAGCAGCGCGGGTTGCAACACAAACACGTCCGGGTTTGTTTCAGTCAGGTGACACTTGGGCCCACCATCATCACGGAGCGCCGGGCAATGCCCGAGAACCATTCTCCAGCGGAACGATCCCGCGCGGAGTACAGAAATGACGTGGCGGATTGTTGATCAAGACAAGTGGACAACGATGGCTTTGCAGACAAAGACACTGCCGGATCGATCGACCCATCAGGATTGATCCCGGCGGAGCCTATCCCTCGAAACGGGTCCAGTCGCTCCCACTGGCGCACAACTCTTAAATACACGGCATCTTTAAACTGGGAATGCTTGGCAAGCATTCAAAAGATTAAGCATTGATCAACAACGGCGATTGACAACGAACACTGGCTCTTGGTGTCATCGAGATATTCAGTGTTTGATTATTTGTTTAGTTTTTAATCCAAAAAATTCATTGTTACCCCAGTCACTCACTGAAGACTATTGCCGGCTGATTCGTCTTTTTTTAATTGATTTTATGCCTCTCATTCGTCCTCTGGTGGTTTGCGGATTTCTATCGGTGATGGCGTCCTCTCAGGCTCAAATCCTTATTACCAAGTGGGATTTCAACGCGGCCAACCTTCAACCTTCCATCGGAACAGGCACATTGTCGTTAATTGGAGGCACGACTGCGACTTTTGCTGGAGGATTCGATGATGAGAACGTGGGTTGGCGAACCGCAAACTATCCGAGTCAAGGGCAGAACAACCTGACTGCAGGTTTTCAGATGCAGGTCTCCACAGTTGGCAAATCAGGGATCACCCTCTCCTACGCGGTCAGACATGGCATTGAGTCTGCCAATTCCCAGTCAGTGCTGTGGTCCACGGATAACTTGTCGTATCAACCCGCCGGGACTTTCACCTTTGCGCCGGCCGCCAGCGGCTCCGGCGACACCTGGTATACCCGCTCGGTCAGCTTGCCGGCAGGCGCAGACAACCAGGGCAACTTGTATGTGCGAGTCGTTTCCAATTTCACTCCCGGCCTGAGCACCTATACCGCCTCGCAATTGGGCAGCAGCTACAACGGAGCCGGTCCATGGCGCTTTGACGATATCAGTTTTTCGGCCGTTCCGGAACCCACCACCAGTGCCGCGGTCGCGGCGGCGGCCTTGATCGGATTTGCGGTCCTGCGCAAGCGCTGGGCCCAGGCTTCTTGATTCCCGGTTGGAAGGCTGTCTGACGAGGCAGCGCGGTCGCGACCGTGGCGGGCCAGCGGATCAGTATCGTTGGTTGCACCAAACAGACGCTCCGAGCCATCTCATCGCCCGGCAACATCGGCTTTCTTCAAGATCTGGTCAGAACTCTTCAGCCCGGGTGTCTCGGTGGTGGGCTCAATCGGCCGATGGACTCGTGGCGGAGGCCTTGGAGCGAGCCAGTCGTTTGGCGGATTTGTTCAACGCTCGCTGAATCTCTCGGGTGGCGACTCGTGACCGGTGCCACGCGGCCTTGGCTGTCCTCGCGGCTTTCTTGGCCGCCTTGTACACCAGCTTGGCCGCCCGGTATTCCTGATGGGCCACCTCGGCGAGCTTTGTCAGCGCCGCGGCCTTGCGCTCAATCTTACGGTGGGCGATTGCTTTCTGAACGGACGTCTTTGGGGCCAAAACCCGCGACTTTTTAGCAGATTTCATTTTTTGGATGGGTCCGCCTTTGTTGCACGCCTGATACGATCAAGTGACAAGTTGAAGACAAACGGTACCTAGGAGTGACCGGATCTGATCTCTCGAGCAAGGGTCACAATGTTACATTTGATGACCTCGAGGGAGGTCGATTGACGACAAGATCAGGGCCAATTGACTCCGTCAAAATCCGGCCTGATGCAGCTCGATGGCCTGGCCATAGATATCGGAGACCTGCCGGACGATGGCGCTCCAAGACATGGACTCAGCAGCCCGACGCCCTGCCGCTCCCAAACGCCGAATCTCCTGAAGATCGGCCGCCGCCCTCACCGCCAATCGCTCAAACGAGGCTGCATCGTTATAGGGAACCACCCATCCATGGACGCCGTTGGACACCGCGCGGCCGGCAGCGCCATAGTCGAAGGCCAAGACGGCCAAACCACTGGCCATGGCCTCGAGGGTCACATTGCCGAAGGTCTCCGTCAGACTCGGGAAAACCAGCATGTCTGCTGAAGCGTAGTGCACTGCCAGATCATGCCCCAGACGACGTCCAGCGAAGATAGCTTGGGGCAATTCCCGCTCCATCCAAGACTGCCCAGGTCCGTCGCCGACAACCACCAAACGCGCATTCGGTCGGACGCGACCAATGCCCCGGAATGCAGCGACGAGCAGTTCCAAATTCTTCTCCGGCGCGACGCGTCCGACAGCGATCAGCACCAGATCGGAGGGCCCCGCGCCCCAAGAGGCCCGCAGGTCCTCCGAACGGTGTGCCGGATTAAACCGACTCGCATCGACGCCGCGAGCCACCACCTTCAACCGATCGAAACCCGCTGCTGCCAGTTCGGCGGCAAGCCCCGAAGTCGGAACCATGGTGACGGCACATCGATTGTGAAAATGACGCAAATACGCCAACACCCAACGGCGCATCACCCCGAATCCATAGTGCCTGCTGTAGGCGTGGAAATTGGTGCGAAATTCGGACACCAACGGAAGACCCAGCCGCCGAGCCGCCCGCAACGCGGACCAACCCAACGGCCCTTCAGTGGCGATGTGCACAAGGTCGGGTCGCTGACGACTCCACGACTGTTCCAAGAGCCCAGTGGCTGGAAGACCCATCCGAAGTCCCGAATAACGTGGGATGGCAATCCCTCGGGTCAGCCGTTCCGAAAAGCTGGGAAAGGAAGCAACGGGATTCGAGGCACCTCGGGAGGACGAATCTGGCCCGTCGACGGGGCGCACCAGTCGAGGGCGATCGACTCCGGGCTGCAAAGGCCGAGTCAGTTCAATGGAATGCCCCCCAAGCCGGAGACCTTCAACCAGTTGGGCCACGGTCGTGGCGACGCCGTTAATCTCAGGCGGGTAGGTCTCTGTCACCAAAGCGATCCGAAGGGATTGCTGCGCCTTGGAAACGGATGAATTGGCGTCGAGTGAAGTCCGCTCGCTCACGCTTCCATCCAGAACCCACTGAGCAACGAACCGATGGCATATTGTTGATATTTCTGCATCGAAACAGAACCGCCATCGGAGCTTCACACAGCCGCACTGGAATCAAAATGAACCGAGCACCTCGAGATACAATTCTAGGACCCTACTATGAACCGCCTCATCAACGCTCCTCTGGCCGATTATCTGGAAGCCCTTCGCGTCCAGCGCTGGGATGACCACCGCTACTATCATCACAGCCGAATCAATCAATCGCTCCACCTCATCAGCGCAGCCTCATTCGTTGTCGCCTACGGTTTTCTCTGGGTCGACCCTGCCATCGCGGCCCTGATCGCCTGGGGAGTGTCCATGACCTCGCGTCAATCCGGCCACTTCTTCTTCGAACCCCGTGGCTTTGACCACGTCAACCAAGCCACTCATGAGCACAAGGAAGACATCAAGGTGGGCTACAATCTCCGCCGAAAGGTCGTTCTCATGGCGCTCTGGGCCTTGGCTCCTGGGATTCTCTACTTCAGCCCGGACTTTCTGGGGCTGCTGGACTCTCAGACCACACAACAAGGTTTCATCCGGAGCCTAGGGATCGTGTGGCTGTACATCGGCATCGGAGGCCTCGTATTCCGGACGGTCCACCTGTTTTTCATCCGCGACGTGGCCACGGGTCTGGTCTGGGCCTCGAAGATCATCACAGACCCATTTCATGACATCATGCTGTATTGGCGTTCTCCGTTGGCGTTGTTGCGGGGCGAGTTGATCGACCCCATGGAGCACACGCAATCCACACGCTAGGCCGACTCGGCACCGGATGGTGAGCGGTTGCAGGGCACCTCCGAGGTGCCGCTCCACCGAGCCAACATCTCCTTGAGAATTTGACGTCGGATCGACTTGTTGCCCAGACCCGGCACCGGTGCCCACCAACCCTCTTGACGCATCGACTCCGCAGCCCGGACGAACCGGTCCGACACGGATTGAAACTCGGCCTCCGTGAAATTGAGGCTGAAGATGATCCGACCGCTGCCCACCCAACTCAGTGCCAACCCTTCGGCACGCAGGTAGAACTGGAACATCCAATTATAACGACTCGGGACCTGGTACAAAACCGTCCATACTGTAGACATGTTGGCCACCCGAACGGGCAGACCCGCCGCAACGAGTCGCTCGTTAAGGGCCTGGGCCCGCTGGTTCCAACACGTATCCAGACCCTGATACAACGCCTGAATCTCGGGTGTTTCCAACCGTTCCAGGAACACCTGCA
>Ga0315907_10003984_pt1 | contig 16872 bp, 12 predicted proteins | sample LakEriMetagenome_3_FD_203525 | JGI IMG/M metagenome (GOLD analysis project Ga0315907, IMG submission 203525) | Freshwater fungal communities from buoy surface, Lake Erie, Ohio, United States - Buoy 12 MA123 | ecosystem: Environmental > Aquatic > Freshwater > Lake > Lake biofilm | place: USA... | reverse complement strand
ATACCGGAGCTGCGGGGGGGAAGGTGCTTGATGATCAGCCCCATTATGATAACCTTGATTACTGGGCAGCGCATCCCGACAAATGGGATCCATCGGATTCCATCTCTCTGGCTGTAGAGAATAAAACAAGAGATACATCAGTAGATATTTTCTTTTTACACCCCACAACCTTTACCGGAAGATTCAATGGAGTATTCAATGGTAAATTTTCTGATGACACGCTGAATGCTAAAACAGATTACAGTTCCATATTATATCAGGCTAGCGCTTTTAATAGTCAGCAAAATATATTTGCACCTCGGTATAGACAGGGACATATTCAGATGTATTATAATGAAGACACGGCATTAATTAGAAAAACATTTGATACCGCGTATGCAGATGTTAAAAAAGCATTTGAGTATTATTTGAGTTTGGGCAGAAATAAACCTTTCATCATTGCTGCACACAGCCAAGGTACACAACATGCGGCCAGACTGATAAAAGAGTTGGTGGACGAAACACCGTTAAAAGAAAAACTGGTTGCCGCTTATTTGGTTGGTATGCCCATAAAAGATGGTACGTTCAAAAATATTTTTCCTTGTAAAGATTCAACACAAACCGAGTGTTACCTAACCTGGAGAACCTTTCGTGAAAATTTTGAAGGACCAGAATACATAAAAAAGGAAAAGACGGTTACGGTAACCAATCCGTTAAGCTGGACTACAGATACGACACTTGCAGAAAAATCATTGCACAAGGGGGCGCTGTTGATGAATTATAATAAGAGGGTTCCGGCGCCCTCAAATGCAAGAGTAAATGGGAATGTATTATGGATAAGCAGACCCCGGTTCCCCGGATCAGCATTATACACGTCGAAGAATTATCATGTAGGGGATTACAATCTTTTCTACTTTAATATACGAGAAGATGTGATCAGGAGAGTTCGGTATTACTAGAATTAAATTTAGAACTCAGCCGTCTTGGGTGTTCTCGGAAATGGTATTACATCTCTGATGTTTCCCATTCCTGTTACAAACAGCACCATGCGCTCAAATCCAAGGCCAAAGCCACTGTGTGGAACAGTACCAAAGCGTCTTGTATCCAGGTACCACCATAACTCTTCGGCTGGAATATTCATTTCTTTCATGCGGCTTTCTAAAAGTTCAAGTCTTTCTTCCCGTTGTGAGCCACCAACAATCTCGCCGATGCCGGGTGCCAAAATATCCATGGCGGCAACGGTTTTACCATCATCATTCTGCCGCATATAAAAGGCTTTTATGTCTTTCGGATAATTGCGAACGATAACTGGTTTTTTGAAATGTTTTTCAACCAGATACCTTTCGTGTTCACTTTGCATATCGATGCCCCACTTCACTTCATATTGAAACTTCTTTTTCTTATAGGCCGGAGAAGCCAACAATATATCAATCGCCTCTGTGTAGGTGATTCTTTCAAAATCATTATGTAATACAAATTCCAGCTTCTCCATCAACCCCATTTCACTTCTCTTATCTTGAGGAAGCGATTTTTCTTCATCTTGTAATCGGGCATCAAGAAATTCAAGGTCTTCCCGATTGTGCTCCATCACATAACCGATCAGGTATTTGATAAAGGCTTCGGCTAAGTTCATATTATCTTCGATATCATGAAAAGCCATTTCTGGTTCGATCATCCAGAATTCTGCAAGATGCCTTGATGTGTTCGAGTTCTCTGCGCGAAAGGTTGGTCCGAACGTGTAGATCTCACCAAAAGCAGTGGCGCCTAATTCACCCTCCAGTTGTCCGCTTACGGTTAAGTTCGTGCTTTTACCAAAAAAATCTTCCTTGAAATCAATGGATCCATCTTCATTAACAGGTGCTCCATTGAGGGGTAGAGTGGTTACGCGGAACATTTCACCAGCGCCCTCTGCATCTGATCCTGTAATGATCGGTGTATGCATATACAAAAAGCCACGGTCGTTAAAGAATCGGTGAACCGCAAAAGCTAACGCGTGTCTAACGCGGAAAATAGATCCAAAAGTGTTGGTCCGGAATCGCAAGTGGGCAATCTCCCTTAAAAACTCCAAACTGTGTTTTTTCGGTTGGAGAGGATATTTTTCTGCGTCAGAATCTCCCAATATATCGATAGATTCGGCTACGATCTCTAAACGTTGGCCCTTTCCTACAGAAGCCGCGACCCTTCCCCGAACCCTAATGGCCGCACTGGTCGTGAGTCGGCGCAATAAAGATTCATCAAATTTGCCCAATTCGGCCACTACCTGCACATTCGCATTAGTTGAGCCATCATTTAGGGCAATGAACTGATTATTACGGAATGTTCGTACCCATCCCATTACTATAACATCAGCCCCAATGGGCTCTTGCTGTAAAAGCTCTTTGATCTTGATGCGATTATTGAACATGCTGCAAAGATACTTAAGCAGGGGTGACCTTGGCCTGATTTTTTCTGCTTTCCTGGTTAATTATTTGGCTCATTCGGAAATTCGTCTTAAAATTGCGTCGGCTTCGCTGATAACGTCCAAGCAATTCTCCGAAAGCGAAACATAACATCCCTAATTTTCAACTATTTTATTTTCCTTTTGGCCAAAATGCATAATCGCCAATTTTTATTATTAGATCATATATGTACGACATCCTTCAATTGAACGACATGCTCGTTCCTGAACTGCTCGATATTGCTGAGCAGCTAAAAATCCCGAATGCAAAAAAACTAAGTAAACAAGATCTCGTTTATAAAATCTTAGATAAGCAGGCGCTGTTGAACAGCGAATCCGGTGGTGCTGCCGCAGATAAGGGTAAAAGAAAAAGAATTGTAAAAACAAGCACATCAAATTCTACTGAAGAAGCTATTGTGGAATCAGAAACTAAAAAAATAATTAAACCGGTGGCGCGGGAAGAAGAATCTGCTCCTATTTCAGGAAAAAGAGGTCGTCCAAAAAAAGCAAGTGCAGCGGATTCATCATCTATTCCTGATCTAGTTGAGGATAATCAATCATCTGAAAAAGAAAATTCTGCAGGTGAAGACGGTTCAGGAAATTCACTCGTTGTGGACCCTGCGGCACCAAGCACAAAATCTTTTACATTAAAACGTCAGCCACAAGGCCAACAACAAGCAGCGCCTCCTCAACCAGATGCTTTCAATGTTGAATTTGATGGGGTAATCATTGGCGAAGGGGTACTGGAAATGATGCCGGATGGATATGGTTTTTTAAGAAGCTCGGATTATAATTATCTATCGTCTCCTGACGATGTGTATGTTTCGCCTTCACAAATAAAATTATTTGGATTAAAAACGGGTGATACGGTTTATGGTGCGGTTAGACCTCCAAAAGAAGGTGAAAAATATTTCGCTCTTTTAAAGGTTGATACCATTAACGGAAGAAAGCCCGAAGAAGTGCGCGATCGTGTTCCTTTCGATTACCTTACACCACTTTTCCCTTATGAAAGATTAAATCTTTCTACTACACCCAATGTGTATTCCACTCGATTAATGGATTTGTTCTCACCTATTGGTAAAGGACAACGTGGATTGATCGTTGCGCAACCCAAGGTGGGTAAGACGGTGTTATTAAAAGAAGTTGCCAACGCTATAGCAACCAATCATCCTGAGTGTTACCTTATGATCGTGTTGATCGATGAGCGACCTGAAGAGGTTACCGATATGGAAAGAAGTGTAAAGGCAGAGGTAATCGCATCAACCTTTGATGAGCCAGCAGAAAAACACGTTAAAGTATCCACCATTGCGCTGCAAAAAGCAAAGCGTTTAGTAGAGTGCGGGCACGATGTGGTCATCTTATTAGACTCCATAACAAGATTGGCGCGTGCACACAATACCGTGGCCCCAGCATCCGGCAAAGTGTTGTCTGGTGGTGTGGAAGCAAATGCTATGCAAAAGCCAAAACAATTCTTTGGTGCAGCGCGTAAAATTGAAAATGGTGGATCCCTTACTATCATTGCTACTGCACTTATTGATACAGGAAGCAAAATGGATGAGGTGATCTTTGAAGAATTTAAAGGAACGGGCAATATGGAATTGCAGCTGGATAGAAGATTGGCGAATAAACGTGTATTCCCCGCTATTGATCTTCCTGCTTCTTCAACTCGTCGTGAAGATCTATTACTCGACAAAGAAACATTGCATCGCATGTGGGTATTGAGAAATCATCTTGCCGACATGAATGCAGAGGAGGCCATGCAGTTGTTGTTAAAGAATTTGAGGGGCACAAAAGACAACGCCGAATTCTTATCCTCCATGAACAACTAAACATCGGTGGCCGTAACCAAAATTTACATAGCTGAATTTTTATCAATGACCGGAATCCCGGTCATTGATGTTAGAAGCCCGCAGGAATATTCACACGCACACATTCCGGGTGCCATCAATATGCCACTCTTCAATGATGAAGAAAGAAAAGTAGTGGGAACCACCTATAAGCAACTATCTCGTGAACAGGCCATCAAAATAGGATTGGACTATTTTGGTCCGAAAATGCGCCGCATGGTAGAACAGATAGAGGAGGTGGCAAAAGAAGAGACGGCAAAAAGATTGGTGGTGCACTGCTGGAGAGGGGGGATGCGGAGCGCGGCTGTTGCCTGGCTACTTGACCTTTACGGTTTTAAGGTATATACCATAATCGGTGGATATAAAGCCTTTAGAAATTGGGCGATTCAACATCTTGCACAAGATCGTGCATATACTATCCTTGGGGGTTATACCGGTTCTGCTAAAACAGAGATTTTAAGATCACTTAAAGAGAAGGGGGAAACGGTTATCGACCTCGAGGGTATTGCCAACCATAAGGGGTCGGCGTTTGGGGCCATCGGACAAGAGCCTCAACCATCACAAGAGATGTTTGAAAATATTCTCGCCACTCAAATTTTTTTGTCGGAGAAAAAGAATATCTGGTTGGAAGATGAAAGTCAAAGAATCGGGCTGGTCAATATTCCACATTTAATGTGGGATGTAATTAGAAAAAAACCTGTGTTCTTTTTAGACATCCCCTTTGACATTCGACTTGATCATATTGTAAAAACCTATGGCGGACTTAACAAGGGGGAGCTGGCTGCTGCCATTATCCGCATTAAAAAAAGACTTGGTGGTTTAGAAACAAAAAGCGCCTTGGCTTTTTTGGCAGAAGATAATATAAGGGCGTGTTTTGAAATATTACTGACCTATTATGATAAGCTCTATGCAAAGGCCTTATTAAATAGACCAGATCCAAAACCCACAACCACAAAAATTAATCCTGAAACTTTTGAATTTGGATCAGTAGCCGAATTGATCCTCAAAAAATGGAATACACATGGACGCTAATCAGCCAATCAGACTCACACAATACTCTCACGGTGCGGGTTGTGGGTGTAAAATATCGCCACAACTACTGGAAAAGATTTTACACAGCAGCTTCACCATGCCCGATAACGATAGGCTAATTGTCGGAAATCATAGTAAAGATGATGCCGCCGTTTATGAAATAGCAAATGGTCAGTGCATCATCTCAACAACAGACTTCTTCATGCCAATTGTGGATGACCCATATAACTTTGGAAGAATTGCAGCCGCTAATGCTATAAGTGATATATATGCAATGGGGGGAAAGCCCATTCTGGCAATCGCTATACTCGGTTGGCCGATTAACACCCTGGCACCTGAAATAGCATCAAAAGTTATTGAAGGAGGGAGAAGTATTTGTATAGAGGCGGGTATTCCTTTGGCCGGCGGTCATAGCATCGACTCTCCGGAACCAATATTTGGATTAGCCGTAAACGGATTGATCGAAAAACAAAACATCAAACAAAATAACACCGCGCAGGAAGGGGACATCTTATTCCTAACCAAAAAACTGGGGGTTGGTGTGTTGACAACGGCAGAGAAAAAAGGAGTATTAAAACCCGAACACGAAAAAATTGCTGCCGAACAAATGATGCGATTAAATAAAATTGGAGAAGCTCTAGGAAGCATGCCCGGCATTAGCGCCATGACGGATGTTACTGGATTCGGGCTTCTTGGACACCTGATAGAAATGGCGGAAGGTAGCGGACTGTCTGCAGTCGTTTCATTAGCTTCTATTCCTAGAATCACGCCGGATCTTGATGAGTATATACGGGCTGGGTCTGTCCCCGGTGGTACCAATAGAAACCTGGCGAGCTATGGACACAAGTGTAAATTCAATACAGAAGAGGAAGTTTCGAAATCATTATTGGCTGATCCTCAAACCAGCGGTGGGTTATTGATTTCCGTTAGGCCAGAAGCTGTAGAACAATTAAAAGCGAAAATGGCGGATTATCGGTTAGATGAATTTATGCGGCCCATTGGAACAATTGTAGGAAAGAGCCGTGATGTTGTTGTGGTTAATGCTTAATCAAATCATCGATCTTCCTCGCCAGCACATTATCCTTTTCGGTTACTACATTGCCTGCGTCATGCGTGGAAAGCCAAATCTCGACGATGTTGTAAACATTTTGCCATTTGGGGTGGTGATCCATTTTTTCAGCCTCTATAGCAACTCTTGTCATGAAGGCAAAGGCCTCGGAAAAGTTGGAAAACACAAACTTTTTATATAGGGCGTTATTTTCCTCTGTCCACATAAATTGAATGTTAAATAATTAAATGGCTTTTGTTTTTTACTTTTTCCGGACTTATCTCTGAAACCACCTGAACACCAGGAAGCAAGCGGATGGCATTAACCAATTCGGTTAAAAGCTCTTCTGATATCACATCATCTCTCATCAGCCATATAAAATCAAAATGGCGAAATTCCGGGAGGAGGTATTCTCCATCATATTGATTATTATATAAATAATGTACTAGTGCGCCAACGGGCTCATTGAATTGGTAAATGGGAAAAAAATAGTTTCTTCCTTTGCGCGATAAGCACACCTCAAGGTCGTGGTTGATTCTGAAATCGATTTGTAAATATTGATTAACATTCCAGCAAAATTGGTAATCTTTTTGAGGGCAAACAATTCCAATAAGACGTATGCCTTCAAAAAACTCTTCTGCCAATGCTTCATTATCTACTTTAAGCTTCATTACTTGAATGTAATATTGAAGGTTAACACTTCATTGCCTCTTTTTAATTTAACCGTGGTGCTGTCTCCTTTTTTAAATTTAGAAAGTGCTTTCATATAGGTATCAACCGAGCTTATCTTGTTTTCGCCAAGCTCGGTTACGATGTCTCCCGCCTTGATGCCCACAGCCTGTGCGGGCTTTCCTTCGCTGACCCCATCAACACGCACTCCATAGCCGCTGAACGTGTAGTCTGGCATAATGCCCATAGACACAGAGAATCGAGTTGATGTTCCGGTTGCTTGTTCCCTTGTTTTAAGAAATGGAATTGTTCCAGAGGTGGCTGGATTCGTAATAATAGAAAGGGCAAATTTTAGAATATTCCACTCCCCTTTGTAATTGATTTTATCCCAGTCGTCAGAGGGTTTGTGATAGTCGCCGTGAATGCCGGTGAAGAAAAACAATACAGGAATATCTTTTCTATAAAACGAAGTGTGGTCGCTGGGCCCCGTTCCGCTTGAGTCTATTTTAAAACTAATGGCCGTTTTTTTATCCGACTTAACAACGGATGCCCAAACGGGAGATGTTCCAAAACCGCCTACTGTTATGGATTTCGTGCTATCGTTCAACCTTCCAATCATGTCCATATTGATCATGTAGGAAATTTTAGAAAGATCAACGGTTGGGTTTTCTACAAAATATTTTGAACCCATAAGCCCAAGCTCTTCCGCAGAAAAAGCAATGAATAAAAAGTTGTGCGACTTTATTTTTTCTTTTTTAATGAGCTCTGCAAGCAACATTAGTCCCGCTGTGCCACTGGCATTGTCGTCTGCACCATTATGTATGAGTCTTTCTGAGGTGCGCAACATAGAGTTGCCATCTTCGCCAAATCCAAGATGATCAAAGTGCGCGCCGATTACTATGGTGGTGGGCGCGTTGTTATCAATAAATCCAACAACATTTTTACTCTGGCGAAGGTTGGGTTCTGTTTCTATTCGGAATGTATAATCGTACGTTGTTTCGCGATCAGTAAAATATTTTGAAAAATTTTCTCTTTTGAAATAGATAACCGGAATGGTTGCTTTTTCAGATTTGTCTTTTCCATTATATACTGGCTCTTCCCCTACTCCTGAATGATAGAGTAATATTGCTGTAGCCCCTTTAGAAGATGCGTATTTAGCTTTTGTTTTTATCCACTCATCAATATCAGCATGTGGATTGTTTTTAATTTCTTCGTATCCCTCCTGCAAATCAATAAACCAAGGAACGCCTCTTTCAGAAACCGCGATCGAAGCGGCCGCTTCGATGGTTTTAGAGTCCGGACTATAACTTAGGGGGAAGAAATCCACGCCGGGCTTAAGGGCTTTACCCCCTACCTCAAAAAAGGTAGTATTTTTTATTTTTCTTCCTTCATCAATAGTAAACGGTTGAAAGAAGTTTTCTGTGCCTTTAGCAATTAATCCGATTTGAGAAAAGGTGTTCGCAATGTATGTAGCTGCTGTTTGTTCGCCCGCTGAACCCGCTCGCCTACCCTCTAGTTTATCATCCGCCAGAAAGGAAATATGGGCTTTAAGTTTTCCTTCAGCCTCCTTATCATATTTCTTCCATTTTTGGGCAAAAGCGAGAGAGGGAATGAAAAACAGGAAAAAAATCGATCTCATAAATGCTCGTGGATTTTATCAAAGGTAAGCAAGGTTTTACAGCGGGTCACGATAAAAAGTCCAGAAATTCAGGATGATTTATAGCTTTTTTTCTCCTTTCGTAAATACAAGTGTAGAAGGCGGCCTAATTTTATCCTTTATCAGTTGAAACAAGATCTACATATCGCCCTGTTAGGTAATCCAAATAGTGGAAAGTCGTCCTTATTTAATTCATTAACTGGGTTAAATCAAAAAGTGGGAAATTTTCCCGGTGTTACAGTAGAAAAGAAGACAGGTGCCTGCCAAATCAGTTCCGGATTATCGGCTACTATCATAGATCTTCCGGGTTCTTATAGTTTATATCCAAGAAGAGCAGATGAATGGGTGTCGTATCGCGCCGTAATGGAGCCAGAGCACCCGATTGATATTATTGTGGTAATAGTTGATGCAAGCAATCTTCAGCGTAATCTTTTATATGCTTCTCAGGTTGCTGATCTTCAAAGGCCGGTGATTCTAGCGTTGACCATGATGGATGTTCTAGAAAAAAAAGGCACAACGATTGATATTGAAGATTTTTCAAAAAAACTTGGGTTGCCTGTTGTGGCTATAAACCCCAGAAAAAATCAAGGGATTAAAGAATTAAAAAGGGTCATAGAAAAAATAGCGCAACAAGAAGATCCTCATGAATTATTTATTGAATTAGGAGAATTATCAAAAGATCCTGTAAAAGAAGTACAACAATTATTACCAACTATTTCTCCTTATTGCGCGGTTCACTATCTTATCAACCATGAGGATTTACAATTAGAAGATAGTCTGCAAGAAAAAATAGAAAATATAGAACATAAGTATAATTATAATCACACAAAAGTACAGGCTGATGAAATTTTAAGAAGATATACTAGAATCCGGCAACTCATCAATGAAACTGTTCATGAAAACCTTCGACCTACAAAAGGTTTCACAGCAAAACTTGATGCATTCTTACTACATAGAATATGGGGGTATGCTATCATGTTTGTGGTGTTATTCTTCTTATTCCAATCGGTTTTTTTAATTGCGGAATATCCAATGACCGCAATCGAGTATGTGTTTGGCGAATTAGGTTCATGGCTTTCTTCTATATTAAAAGAATCTTGGTTTAGTAATTTATTGATCAACGGGTTTCTCGCAGGGCTGAGTGGAATTCTGGTTTTTGTACCACAGATCATGATTTTATTTGGTATAATAACCTTTTTGGAGGATACTGGATATATGGCCAGAATTAGTTTTCTTTCTGATAGAGTGATGCGAAAAGTAGGCTTGAATGGAAAGAGTGTGATGCCTATGATTAGTGGTTTTGCTTGCGCTGTTCCGGCCATAATGAGTGCACGAAATATTGAGAACAGAAAAGAGCGATTACTAACTATTATGATTACCCCATTAATGAGTTGTAGCGCGCGTTTACCGGTTTTCACTATTTTAATTGCATTAGTTATTCCTAGTGATAAAGTGTTTGGTTTTTTTAGTTTACAAGGTTTAGTGATGATGGGATTATATGTATTAGGATTAATCGTTGCATTACTTGTTGCTTATATAATGAAGTTTTTTATCAAGTTAGAAGAAAAAAGTTTTTTCATTCTGGAACTTCCTATTTATAGATCTCCCAGGTGGAAAAATATTTTCATCACTATGTTCCAGAAAGCGAAGATCTTTATTTTTGATGCGGGTAAAGTGATCATGGTAATATCAGTTTTATTATGGGCCTTAAGTTCATATGGTCCTTCAAATAAACGGGATACTATTCAGGAAGTTTATACTCAGGCTACTCAATTACATCCAGAAAAAGAAATAGAATTAAAAGCAGAAAGAGACGCTAATTTATTAGAAAACTCCTATGCCGGAATTGCAGGAAGGACAATAGAACCTATTTTAAAACCATTGGGGTATGATTGGAAAATTGGTATTGCTTTGATTACATCATTTGCTGCCAGAGAAGTTTTTGTGGGAACAATGGCCACACTATATAGTGTGGGGGATCAGGATGATGATAGTAATCAAACATTACGCGATAAATTAAATGCGGCCATTCGTCCAGACGGATCTAAGGTTTATACCTTAGCAACGGGTGTGTCTTTAATGATATTCTATGTGTTTGCTATGCAGTGTATGAGTACATTAGCTATTGTAAAAAAGGAAACCGGAACCTGGAAATGGCCGATCATTCAACTTCTTTATATGACGGCTTTAGCTTATGTATTAAGTTGGGTAGCTTTTATTGCACTTTCTTAAAGTAACCCAAGTTTAACTAGTTCGATTCTGAATTGCTCCGGATTAATAAAATGAATGGTTTTCATTCCTATTTCTTCCGCTGGTTTTAAATTTCGGAGGTTATCATCAGTAAACAATGCTTTTGTTGGATCAATAGAAAATCTTTGAATTAATTTCTCATAAATATCTGGAAAAGGTTTTCTTGTCATCTCTTCACCCGAAACTAATCTACCGTCGAACCAGTGTAAAAAATCAAACCGCTCCAGAGCCACAGGGAACGTTTCCTGGCTCCAGTTCGTTAAAGCATATATCTTATACCTCCCAGAGTCTTTAAGCTCCTTAAAGACCTCCACAGTGCCCTGTATGGGTCCTTTGAGCATTTCTGTCCACCTTCCATAATAATGGCGAATATTTTCTTCGTGTTCTGGAAATTTGGAAATAAGGAGTTCCGTGGCCTTTTGTAAACCTCTTCCGGCATCTTGTTCCTCATTCCAATCAGGAGTACATACATTCTCATAAAACCATTTCCTTTGTTCTGGATCAGAAAAAATTTTCTCATAGAGATAATCCGGATTCCAATCTATTAAAACACCTCCTAAATCAAAGATGATAGTATTGATCATATTCATTTATTAATTCTTTTAAAAATCGAATTACACCTGTGGATATCATCCGTAGTATTTATAATAACTATTTATTTATAAAAAAGCCTATTACTATTACGGCTGTGGATTCGGGGAAATTATATTTACTCCATTATTTTTATTTCATAAAATAGTGATTTATACACCACAATTCACAACTAACACACCGTGTAAAGGTCAGTCAAATAAAGGATTTACGCACACTATCCACCATTGTGGATTTTGTAAGGTAGTTAATAAAAAAGAAAAAATTTTTTGTAAAATTCGTGTGAATAAATGGTGAAAAGCAGATTAATAATTTTAATATGTGCAATCTCCTGAAAGGGAGGTGAAAAAATATTATCCAATTTATAACACAGCAGAGAGAATATTTTACTGTTTTTCCACAAAAAAATGGGTTACTAACAAAAGCGGTGTGAATTATTTTTTAAGAGGCTAAAAAGAAATTTCAGAAATACACGGCTGGTTGTTAATAAGCAAGAGGAAAACGGAAAAAAAGGCGGTTATTATTGCGATTCGTCTGTTTTCCACAGTGTTAATATCTATGATAAAAAAAGAAGCCACTCCTTCTTTTATTTAAAAAACCGCAAAATGGGCTAAAAATGAATGATTTTGCTCATTTTCGGTGGTTTTCCACAGTTTGTTGATAAACACAATTTGCTTATTTTTGCCTCCATTTTTCAAACTATATAATATAATATGTCGATCATTCAGCAGTTGCGCGACAGAGCGGCCATTCTTCTAACAACACTTATCGCCCTAAGCCTCTTGGGTTTTTTGGTACAGGATGCTTTTGTTGGAGGCACGAATAACTTATTTGCAGGAAATACATCCACAGTAGGGTCTATTAATGGAAGATCTATTGATGCACAGGAATTCAACCAAAGAGTAAGAACGATTGAGGAATCAAACAGAACACAGGGGATGGGGGGAAATGAGATGATGACTCAAAATATAATTGAAAACGTGTGGAATGGGTATATCCAAGAGACGCTGATTAAGGGTGAGGCAGAAAAGCTGGGCATTGCGTTTACGGCCAAAGAAATGTCTTCTTTATTATTTAGTGAAGACGCTCCTAATGAATTCAAACAACTTTTTACTGACCCCCAGACACAACAATTTAATATAGATGCCGCCCGCACGTGGTTTACGAATTTAAAAAAATCAAAAAATCCGGACGAGCAGAAAATGGTTACGACACAGCTACTGGATCCATTAACCCTAAACCAGATCGCACAAAAATATATTTCCTTGATCGGACAGGGCAGCTATGTACCAAAGTGGATGGTTGAAAAACTAAACGCCGATAATAATCAATTCACCTCTTTGTCGTTTGTAGGCATTCCCTATACAGCCGTTCCAGACACAACCATTAAAGTGTCGGATGTGGAGATAAATGAATATGTACAAAAACACAAAGAAGAGTTTAAGCAAGAAAAAACAAGAAGCATTGCTTATGTTGTTTTTGATGCTAACCCTTCTGCATCAGACAGCAGTGCACTATATACCAAAATGCTTCAACTAAAAGAAGAATTTAAGTCCACTGCCGACGAAAGGGGATTCGTAACGCGCAACGGAAGTGTCATTCCTTTCTTTGATGGATTTGCTTTAAAATCTCGTTTGGCAATGGCGGCTAAAGATTCTATAATTTCCATGTCAGCTGGCACCGTTGTTGGGCCATATTTAGATGGCGGCTCTTATGTAATCGCCAAAAAGCTCTCTACACGCACTATGCCCGACTCGGTTAGGGTTCGCCATTTATTGGTGGGCATAGTAGATCCTTCTACGGGCCAACAACGAAGAAGCGATAGCGCGGCAAGCAAGCTTGCCGACAGCTTATTTGCTGCGATTAAATCCGGTTCAAACTTTGCCGCATTGGTTTCTTCTTTTAGTGATGACATGGGAAGTAAAACAACAAGAGGAGAATATAATTTTTCTTCTATGGACATGGGAACGCTTGCCAAAGAATTTGCCGACTATGCCTTCAATAATCCAACAGGAAGCCGGGCGATTGTAAAAACGCAGTTCGGGTATCATATCATGGAAGTATTGAACCAGAAAAATTTTGAAGAAGGATATAAAATAGCCTACCTGGCAAAGCCTATAGTTGCCAGCGAAGAAACGGATGCGAAGGCTTCTGCTGCCGCAACCCAGTTTGCGGGCAACAGCCGCGACCAAAAATCTTTTGAAGCAAGTGTTGTAAAAAACAAACTTCAAAAAGTAATTGCAGAAAACATTAAAGAAATGGATTACGCCGCAGCACAAGATGTTGTTTCTCGTTCTTTTGTAAAGTGGATATGGGAAAATAAGGTGGGAACCGTTTCTGAACCCGTAGATTTAAAAGACAAATACATCGTAGCGGTGATTACCAATGATTATGAAAAGGGTGTACAGTCGGCTTCGGTTGCCAGAGTAATGGCGGAGCCAATTTTAAGAAACAAGAAGAAGGCAGAAGTATTGAAGAAAAAAATCGGAACGACCACATCATTAGAGGCCCTTGCAACAGCAAACGCTTCGCAGGTGAGCACAATAGATACGCTTCGATTCGCCGATCCCTTCATTCCGAACCTTGGCCCAGAAGTAAAAGTAATAGGTGCCGCGTTTAATAAAGCGATTCAAAATAAAATATCCCCTGTAATAGAGGGACAGTCTGGTGTGTTTGTGATTAAGCCTGGCGCAATTGGGGCATTACCTAATCTTGCAACAGATTTAGAATCGCAGCGCAAAGCAATGCAAGCACAATTAAAACAATTCGGGCTTGGACAAACTTTTGAAGCACTTAAGAAGGCCGCTGAAATAGAAGACACCCGTCGCGCGGCTGGTTTCTAAACCAACAAAATAAATAGTCATACGACCTCCAGGGCCCTAAGCCTACTGGAGGTCGTTTTCTTTATATAACTTTGTATGCATGTCTGATGCTATTGTAAATAAAGTTGCCGAAAGCGGATTGATTACACTTGATCTTGAACAATATTATCCTTCTCAAGAGATAGCCCCGTTTGACTTAAAAGAATATTTATTCATGGGGTTGATCTTGAAAGAGAAAGCATTCAGGGAGGCGCTGTCCAACATTAACTGGGAAGTATATAGAAACAAATACGTAGCCATATTCTGCTCTTCTGATGCCATTGTGCCTATGTGGGCATACATGCTAATCGCTACCCATCTATCTATTGTAAATGCCATCACCGCATTTGGCGAGCCGCAGGAAATGCGCCAACAACTTTTTTTAAAAAACATCAACGACATAAACCCCGAATCGTTTACCAACAAACGAGTGGTGATCAAGGGATGCGGGGATCTTTCTATTGGAGAATTTGCGTATGTGCAGATCACTGCAAAGCTTGCTCCGGTTGTACGCTCTCTTATGTATGGAGAGCCCTGTTCTACCGTTCCGGTTTTTAAAAGAAAATAATGTTATAAAAATCACAAACACTATTCCCGATATGCACCAATGTCGCGAATGGTTACAGGAAAGGGTTGTTGGGTTTTGCTAAACTGCAATTGTTTTAATGGCTTAACTGAAAAGACCTGCATCGTAAAAACAAGCTCCCCATCCCCAACATATAATTCCACCACACTTTCATCAACAAATAATTTAAATCGATGGGCGCCCCCACCCCCAGGAATTTTTCCTTTAAACACCGAGAGTTTTTTATATGCATCGTTTTGAAATCCTGCAGAGGCGGTTCTGTCTAGGGAAACCTCCCCTGTTGCGGGTTCATATTTAATAATTAGATCTTTTTCTCCTAGCACCAGCTCTTGTGATTCGTTTTTATTCCATCCCCACTCCACCACATAGCTGGCGTCGGGCGACGATATCAATTTGTCAGAAGAATAACTATTTGTTGATTTTTGTAGGGCAAATATTTCTTCAACAGGCTTTTGTAGTAATATCCAATCGTTCCCCAATTTCTTTAGTGTAAGCCTTCGCGGAAGCGACATCCCGCCGCGCCAATCTCCCGCAGGAATATCCCCTGCATAATTCCAATTATTTGCCCACCCAATACTAACCGGCTCGTTATTAAGGGGAAGGTTGTTGTATGTGATGGCCGCATAATAATCAGGACCATAATCAGGCCTAAAAATTTTTGTACTATCCGATTCGTTTATGAATCTTGTTCCATCAAATTCCCCAACGAAATATTGCATATAAGGAGATGGCGACATCATGAAAACCCATTTGTATTTTCCGGGCACGCCATCAACGGGCACACGGAATAGATCGGGGCATTCCCAAATTCCGGTAGTATCTCCAGCTGGACCAAACTCACTCAAGAGCGCCCACGCTTTCAGCGTTTTACTACTATAGAATTGCACTTTTTTTTCATGCGGCCACATAACAAGCATGATCCACTTTTGAGATGGGGCATGCCAAAATACTTTTGGATCACGAAAGTCTTTTTTATCCAAATCAAGCACAGGATTTCCAGAAAACTTGGTGAAGGTTCTTCCCGAATCAAGACTATAAGCCAGGTGTTGACTTTGATTGGTGTGGGGGACATCTGCTGTGTATATAGCCACCATCGGCACCTTGCCTTTTTCTTTTCCAAACCCCGACGTGAAGAAGGGATCCATAACTGCGGATCCCGAAAAAATAGAAAATGTTTTTTCTTCTGGAATAGCAACATCAACTTCTTTCCACCTCACAAGATCTTGACTAACTGCATGCCCCCAGCTCATGTGCCCCCACTTGTTTCCAAAGGGGTTGTATTGAAAGAATAAATGATATTCACCATTATAATAAATCAATCCATTTGGATCGTTTGTCCAATTTTTGTTTGGAGTAAAGTGATATTGCGGGCGATATCTTTCTTGAAAAGGAGTTTGCGCGAAAGAGAATGTAGAGGCTATCAGTAAAAAGAGCGTAATACAAAATCGTACGTTCATCGTTATCCTTTTTAAAATATAAATTAGGCTACAAGTGCCGCTGCGCCAAACACACCAGCGCTATCACCGAGTGATGGTTTTAAAACAGGAACATCCAACCGATTGTTGAAAATATACTTACTAAGACACTCAACCCCTTTTGTATAAATGCTGGAAATGTTTCCAACCCCACCACCAATGATGATGACATCAGGATCAAGCATGTTGGTGATGGAGGATAGCGCCTTTCCAAAATATAGGTGAAGCCTGTCTAATGTTTGTTCAGCAAAAACATTTGCATCGGCTTCCGCAACAATTTCTTTCAACGTTTTTTCTTCCCCACTAATTTTTTTATAAAATCGCTCCAGTCCCGGCCCGGAAAGAATGGTTTCTACACATCCGTTTTTTCCGCAATAACAAGGACCACCAGACTCGTCCAAGAAATTATGCCCCCACTCTCCGGCAATTCCATGTTTACC
>Ga0315907_10003983_pt1 | contig 16873 bp, 15 predicted proteins | sample LakEriMetagenome_3_FD_203525 | JGI IMG/M metagenome (GOLD analysis project Ga0315907, IMG submission 203525) | Freshwater fungal communities from buoy surface, Lake Erie, Ohio, United States - Buoy 12 MA123 | ecosystem: Environmental > Aquatic > Freshwater > Lake > Lake biofilm | place: USA... | reverse complement strand
CAAGCCAGACGCTCAGGCGCAAGCCTGAAGCCCCATAGCCGCCCAAGGCGCGGAACGCGACTTGGGTGAAACGGGCAATCTCTACGCGCAGCAATACCAAGTAGGCCAACGTTGATGTGGTTCCGCAGAGTTGGCGGGTAGGTAGCACCGAGCCGGGTGGGCGACCCCCGGCCCAGATTAATGGCGGTCACATGCGGGTAACCGCATGCACAGAATCCGGCTTATCGGCGCGCTTCACACTTCTTATTCAGGCGCGGTGGACAAGTTCTAAAACCGCTCCCAGCCATGCAGGTAGCGCCATTGCCCCTCGGGCACTTTGGCCAGCGGCACACGGCCTATGCGGATGCGCTTGATGCCCACCACGCGCAGGCCCACGGCTTCGCACATCGACGGAATCTGCCCGGGCCGTATGCCTTTAAGGGCAAAGCGCAACTTGGTCTCGTTTTGCCAACTGACCTTGATGGGTGGCAGCGGCCTGCCGTTAAAAGACAGCCCGTGGCACAGGCGCTGCAAGCCGCCAGGGGCTATGTCGCCAGACACTTCCACAATGCATTCTTGTTCCATGGTTTCCATGTCAAGTTCCAGCTTGCGGGCAATGCGGGGGTCTTGGGTGAACACCACCAAGCCAGAGGCTTCGGTGGGCAAGGGGGTTAGGCATTGCAACTGCTTGAAGTGGCGCTGCAGCACCTTGATGTCTGCCGCATCCTCAGGCATGTGCGATGCAGTATTGAGCAAAGTGTGCGCCTGCCGTGCCCCTTGGCTGCGGCTGCCGTGTGCGGCATGCGCTGTGGCGGCTGCGCCCAAACCGGCTTCAAAGCCCACAGGTTTGTGCAGCAGCAGTGTGACGGGTGTCAGGCCTAGCAAACTGGCCTCGGCGGCAATGGTGATGGTGTGCTGCGGCTGCACGCGTGCGCCTGGGGCCTCCACCACGACACCGTTAACGCTGACCCAGCCGCCTTCAATGTATTGCTCGGCCATGCTGCGCGAGCAAGCCAGTTGTTCTGCTACGCGTTTGGCCAGGCGTACGCCGCTATCGGTATGTGCGGGGGTGTTGCGTTCAGCCATGCGGTGCTTTCATGGCGTGGGGGCGGTGGCCAGCCGTTGGGCTGTGTGTGGGCTGCGCAAAAAAGGCAACTGCCCATAAGGCATCTGGCAAAAAGTGGGGCATGCCGCATTATCGGCAAATGCCACAGCGTGCCTCGGGCTAGCGCTGCACGCTTGCAAGCTTTAACAAGCTGTGCGGTAGTGCGCAGGCCAGCCAGCTTAGTATTTACCAGACAGCAATGCACCAGCCCCTGGGACGCGGGTTTCTAGCCCCAGCGCACGCAGCATGGCCCAGGTGGTGCATACCGACGCAGACACTACTGGCACGCCCAGTTTGTCTTGCGCTGCCTGCACCGACGCCAGCGATGGCATTTGCACACAGGCCGATATCACCACAACATCCACACCGCGTGTGTCTACGCGCTCAATCAGGCGTCCGGGGGCTGTGGGGTCTTGTGCGCCTACTTCTAGGTTGTCTGCAATTTCTAATGAATGGCTGTCGTGCACCGAAATGCCTTCGTGCTCGATGTAGTCCACCACCAGTTGGGTCAGTGGCTTCATGTAGGGCGTAAGCACCGATATTTTTTTGGCACCCATGGCATGCAGGCCGCTGACCAATGCTCCCGCGCTCGATACCACCGGCGCAGGTTTGCCGTTTGCAAGCGTGACCCCATGCAGCCGCCCCTCTGATGCACGGTGGTAGCCCAGCCCCATGCTCATGATGGCCACCAGGCAGGCATAGCCCATGACGTCCATCTTGCCGTCTGACAACTCCAGCGCACAGCGGTCGGAGTCGCGGTCCATGGCTTCTAGTTGCTCTTTGGTCACTTTTTGCATGCGCATGCGGCTGGCATGAAAGCTAAAGCGCTCTGGCAATATGGTTTCTCGGGCACGCAGCATGGCCGGGATTTCCGTCTCCATGGTGGTGTTAGAGCTGGGCACGATCTGGCCGACGCGGTACAGGCGTTGCATGGTGGGTCTTTCGTTGATAGGGCAAAGCGCTGCCCGTCGGGTGTGCAATGCACACCGCGTTCAGGCAATCGAGTGGGGTGGGTGTACTGGGCCGTACGCCCTGGGCGTGGCTTAGTCGGCCTTAATACCCGCAGCCTTGATGGTTTTGGCCCAATAGGCGGTTTCGGTTTGCACCAGTTTGCCCAGTGCTTCTGGTGGCAGGTAGCGCAGCTCAATGCCTGCTGCGTCAGCACGTTGCTTGGTTTCGGGTAGCTCTAAAGACTTTTTCACCTCGGCAGTCAAACGGGCGATGACAGGTGCGGGTGTATTGGCTGGGGCAAAAAGGCCTACCCAGGCTTCTAGCTGAAAGCCGGGCATGCCAGCTTCTGCTGTGGTGGGCACATTGGGCAACCCAGGGTGGCGGGCATTGCCAGTTACGGCAAAGGCTTTGAGCTTGCCGTTTTGCACATGCTGCATGACCGATGGAGGCGTGGTGATAAACACTTGCACTTGGCCTGCCAGCACATCGGCCACCGCTGGGCCTGAGCCACGGTAGGGGATGTGCGTCATAAAGGTACCGCTTTGTTGCTTGAAGATCTCGGTGCCAATGTGCGAGAGCGAGCCGTTGCCCTGCGACGCATAGTTGACCTTGCCTGGGTTGGCCTTGAGAAACGCCACAAAGTCTTTGAGGCTGGTGCCAGGCACCGTGGGGTGCGCAGCGATCACGTTGGTGGCCACTGTCAGCAGAGCAATGGGTGTGAAGTCTTCGTTCTTCCAGGGCAGGTTGGGCGTCAGTGCGGGGTTGCCAACGTGGTAAGCCGAGTAAGAAATCAACAGGTTGTAGCCGTCAGGTTTGGCCCGTGCCACAGCGCCATAGGCCACGTTGCCACTGCCGCCACCCCGGTTTTCAATCACTACAGGCTGGCCCAGCAGGCGGGTCAGGGGCTCGGTAATCAGGCGGGCCGATGTGTCCACCACGCCACCTGGCGGGTTGGGCACGGTCAGGGTAATCGACTTGGTGGGGTAGCTGTCTTGGGCGTTGGCACCTAGGGCGCTACAGGCCAGCGTCAGGGCCAGCAGGCTGCGTGAAAAGGTCATGGCGTTGTCTCCGGTGTTGGTATGGGTATGGCTGCATTGTGGAAACAGTCTGGCCTTGCGTCCAATATATTGTTAGTCTTGATTCATATTTCTAAGGTATAGATATGGAGCTGCGGCACCTGCGTTACTTTGTGGCTTTGGCAGAAGAGTTGAGCTTTACCCGCGCAGCAGCCCGTTTGCACGTGTCACAACCGCCACTGAGCCTGCAAATTGCGCAATTGGAGGCCGAATTGGGCGCACCTTTGTTCACCCGCACCAGCCGCCGGGTAGACCTCACCGCCGCTGGCCGGGCTTTTTTGGTGGATGCACGTGCCGTGCTGGAGCGACTGGACTTGGCCCGCCAGCGTGTTGGGGCCATGGGCCGTGGGGAGGCGGGTCGGGTGGATGTGGGTCTGTCGGGTTCGCATTTTTTGGGGCCGTTTCCGCAAGCCCTGGCGCACTACCGGCACAGCCATGCAGGGGTGGACGTGCTATTGCATGAAATCCAACCCGCTATGCAGATCGAGGCTTTGCGTGAACGCCGCATTGATGTGAGCATCTCCCGCACGCCCGTCAATGACGACACCTTGAGCAGCACTTTGCTGTGGCCAGACCCTGTGCAGGCTGCTTTGCCGCCGGGCCACCGCCTGGCGGCACGCCGGTCATTGGCGTTGGCAGATTTGCGCAGTGAGCGCTTTGTCATGTTGCGCCCTGACTCCTCTGCCCATGCGGCGTACATCGTGCAGTGTTGCGTGCAGGCAGGGTTTTCTCCGCAATGCGCCCAAACTGCGGTAGAGCTGCCCGCTGTGCTGAGCCTAGTGGCTGCGGGCATGGGTGTGGCGCTGGTGCCCGCATCGTTGGGCACCGTGTTTGGCGATCGGGTGGTGCTCAAACCCCTGGGCGCACACGCCCCACGGGCAGACGTTTACGCCGTGCAGCGCCGGGGCGATACCGCTGGCCCCATACAAACCTTTGTGCAGGCCATGGCCCAAGCGCACTACCGTGGGTAAAAAGGGTGTGCACAGCGGCGTGCGCAGACGATAATCCGCCACCATGCGCATACCCTTTACCAAAATGCAGGGTGCTGGCAACGACTTTGTCGTGCTGGACGAAACCCAGGGCCTGCTGGGCCTGACCCCCGCCCACTACCGTTTTTTGGCCGACCGCCATTTTGGTGTGGGGGCCGACCAGATATTGACCGTGCGCCCATCTCCCGCGCCTGGGGTGGATTTTGAATACATCATCCACAACGCCGATGGTGGCGAGGTAGAACAGTGCGGCAACGGCGCACGCTGTTTTGCCCGATTTGTGCGCGACAAGGGCCTGACCGACAAAGACACCATTTGCGTGCGCACCCGCAGCGGCACCATTGCCCCGCAGCTCACCCCAGACGGCCAAGTGACCGTCAACATGGGCCCACCGGCGTTCGACCCCGCCCACGTACCCTTTGATACAGCCGGTTTAGAGCCCCAAGGCCATGCTTTAGGCAAAAAATGGCCATTAGCCTTAGAAGATCAAGGGGTTGTAGCTACAGTTTGGATAGCGGTTGCATCCATGGGCAACCCCCATGCAGTGCTGGTGGTGGACGACATTGACGCCGCCCCCGTAGTCCTTTGGGGCCCACAGATTGAAAGCCACCCCCGCTTTGCGCAACGCGTCAATGCAGGCTTTATGCAGGTGCTGGCCCCTGACCACATTGCCCTGCGTGTGTACGAGCGCGGCGCGGGCGAAACCCTGGCCTGCGGCACAGGTGCATGCGCCGCCGTTGCCTCGGGTATTCGCTTGGGCTTGCTGGCCCCTGAAGTGCGGGTGGACACCCATGGCGGCACCCTCACCATTGCCTGGAGCGGCCAAGTCACCGACCCGGTCTGGATGACTGGCCCCGCCGTAACCGTTTTTGAAGGGCATATTGACCTGCCCGAAACCCTTTGATTGCCTGCCCACCATGCCTACAAGCTCCCACATCCCCCCCATCACTGAAGACGACATTGCCGAGTTTTTGGCGCAGACGCCCGGTTTTTTTGAACGCCACGCAGAGGTGCTGGCCAGCGTGCAAATCAGCAGCCCCCATGGCAATCGCGCCGTGAGCCTGCAAGAGCGCCAAGCCGAAATGCTGCGCGAAAAAATCAAGGGCCTGGAGCACCGCATCATGGACATGGTGCGCAACAGCACCGAAAACGCCCACATCGCCCACAAGGTGCACCAGTGGACGGGGGCTTTGCTGCGCATCAAAGACCCGCTGGACTTGCCCCAGGCCGTGGTGGATGGTGTGCGAACCCAGTTTGATGTGCCCCAAGTCACCCTGCGCTTGTGGGGCGTGGCCGATGCCTATGCCGCAAGCCCTTACGCCCAAGGCGTTAGCGAAGACGCTCAGGCGTTTGCCTCGTCGCTCACCATGCCGTTTTGCGGCCCTAATTTGGGGTTTGAGCCCGCCAGCTGGTTGCAGGCGCAAGAGGGTACTGCGGCGCAGTCGCTGGCACTGCTGCCTTTGCGCGAAGGTGCCATTGACAGCGCCACCCCCGCTTTTGGGCTGCTGGTGCTGGGCTCACCCGATGCGCAGCGCTTTGATGCCACCATGGCCACAGACTTCCTCTCGCGCATGGCCGAGCAAGCCAGCAATGCACTGCTGCGCCTGAAGTAAGCAGCCTGCCCTAGCAATTGCAACAGGGCCATGACCGAACCACAAGCGCCACCCGCACTGCAAGACCCGCACATGCAGGCCTACTTGGCCCATGTGCAATTTGAAAAACGCCTAGCCCCCCGCACGCTGGCCCTGTACACCCTGGACTTGCACAAACTTGCCCAATTGGCACAAGCACAGGGCTTGCCCGTACTGGCCCTGCAAGTGGCGCACATCCGCCGCGGTGTAGCGCAAATGCACAGCAGTGGCCGCAGTGGGCGGGGCATTGCACTCATTTTGTCGGGCTGGCGCGGTTTTTTTGCCTGGGCCGCACGCCAAGGGTTGGTGCCGCACAACCCGGTGCAAGGGGTGCGTGCCCCTCGTTCGGCCAAGCCCTTGCCCAAAGCCCTGGGCGTTGACGACGCCGTGCGCCTTGCCGAGTTTCACCAACCCAACGCCGACCCCTGGCTAGAGGCGCGAGACGCCGCTATGACAGAGCTGCTGTACAGCTGTGGCCTGCGCGTAGGTGAGTTGGTCGGCCTGGACGCTGCCCCCAGCAGCGATGCCAGCCGCCAAGGCCGGGGCTGGCTCGATTTAGATGCGGGCGACGCGCATGTGATGGGCAAAGGCAGCAAGCGCCGCACCGTGCCCATAGGGCGTGCTGCGGTGCAGGCAGTGCAAGCATGGTTGGCACTACGGGCCACGCCCTTTGGGGGCGTGCAGTCTGCGCGGCTGGATGCAGCTTTGTTTGTGGGCCAGCGTGGCCAACGCCTATCGGCCCAGTCGGTCTGGTTGCGTTTGCGCCAGCGCAGCCAGCAGGCGGGCCTGACCACCCCTGTGCACCCGCACATGCTGCGCCACTCATTTGCCAGCCATGTGCTGCAAAGCAGTGGCGATTTGCGGGCAGTGCAAGAGCTTTTGGGCCATGCCAGCATTACTACCACCCAGGTCTATACGCGCCTTGATTTTCAGCACTTGGCCAAGGTGTATGACGCGGCCCATCCCCGCGCCCGCAAAAAAGGCCAGTAATCCCACCCTTGCTTTGACCATAAAAAAAGCCCACCAAGTGGGCTTTGGGCTGGTGGCTTGTGTAAAGCCCTTATTTAAAAGCTTTCCCACTCGTCTTCACCGCCAGCGCTTTTGGTTGCTGTGGCTGGGGCTTTTGCTGTTGGAGTGGCTGGCGCAGATGCCAATTGGCGCGCAGGTGCAGGTGCGCTGGTTTTGTTGCTGCCCACACGGCCAGTAGTAACGCCTTTCACAACCGTTTTAGCTACAGGCTTGGGCGCAGGGGCTGGCGCGGCCCGGCGCTGCTGACGGTTTGCGGTACCACCGGGGAGCTTGAAGACAGACACCGTGTTGACCAAACCTTCGGCTTGCGAATTCAAAGATGAAGCAGCCGCTGACATTTCTTCCACTAAAGCGGCGTTTTGCTGCGTGGCTTGGTCCAAGTGGGTGATGGCTTCATGGATTTGAGATACGCCCAGACTTTGTTCATTACTGGCCGAGCTGATCTCGCCCATAAGGTCGGTGACGCGGCGAATGGATGTCACCACCTCGGTCATGGTTTGGCCTGCGCGGTCCACCAGTGCAGAGCCTGCTTCTACCCGCTCTACGCTAGCGCTGATCAGGCTCTTGATTTCTCGTGCAGCCTCGGCGCTGCGGCCCGCCAAGCTGCGCACCTCAGATGCCACGACAGCAAACCCCCGGCCCTGTTCGCCTGCACGGGCAGCCTCTACAGCGGCATTGAGCGCCAAGATGTTGGTTTGGAAGGCAATCGAGTCAATCACACCAATGATGTCGGAAATCTTGGTGCTGCTGTCGTTGATGTCCTTCATGGTGCGTACAACGTCTGCTACCACTTCACCGCCTTGGCTGGCCACAGTGGTGGCGCTTTGCGCCAGTTGGTTGGCTTGGCGAGCGTTGTCTGCGTTCTGCTTAACGGTGGAGCTGAGTTGCTCAATGGCGGCAGCGGTTTGCTCTAAGGCACCAGCCTGGCTTTCGGTGCGCGCCGCTAAATCATTGTTTCCTTGGGCAATTTGCGCGGAGGCTGTAGCGACGTTTTCTGCACTCGTAAATACGTTACCCACAATCGATATCAAGTTGTCTTGCATGCCCTTGAGCTGCGCCATCATGCTGCTGTTGTCACCTGATTTCAGTGCAATGGTGGTTGACAGATCGCCCCCTGCCACATGGCTTGCCACGGCAGATGATTCATGTGGCTCAGCGCCCAGTTGCCCGGTAATGCTGCGTGTGATGAGCCAACCGAGTAAAGCAGCACCCAAAACACCTACAACGCTCAAACTCATGGCCAGAGAGACATGAAATTTGTAATCTGCAACAGCTTCTTTTACCAACTCATCCGATACATCCAACTGGGTCTGGATCAGGTTGGCCACAACACCTGAAATGGGGTCGATAGCTGGGTACATCTCTTTGGCCGCGTAGTTCGTCAAAGCGGCAATGTCGCCGGACTTCAGATGGCCTTCCAATGTTTTAAGCGACGCATCGGCGGCACCTTGCAACTTCTTGAACTCTTGCACCAAGTCTTTTTCGCGCTGCACCAAAGTGGTAGCTATGTAAGCATTCCACTCGGCATTTATCAATTTTCGCGCTTTTGCCAGGTTTTCTAGTCCTTGCTGGGGTGTCAGGGCGCTGTCACGCACTTTGTGTGCAGTGTCCACCACGTTCACCGCGTATTCATCGGCCACGATCTTGAGCTGTTTAAGTGGGATCACGCGGTCTTTGTACATGGATTCAATCGCCTGATTGGTATCTTGCATACCCATCAGGCCGGTAATGCCCACAACAGCCATCATGCTGCACACAAATGCAATCAGTATGGCCAACCGCGTGGCTATTTTGAGTTCGGCGAATTTCATAAAAAGCTCCCAGTTGAGGCGTTGGCTTGGTTGCAAGTAATCAATTGTTATTGACTTGTGATTCGTTGTTTGAACTTTTATTGCGTAGCATCAAATTTTCGATATTCAGCAGACTAATGGTACGGCCCTCTACGCTGCCCAGGGCAGTAATGAAATCAGTGGCGTATTCGGGCCCTACCGTGGGTACAGGCCGTAGATGGTGGGGGTGCAGCATCAGAACGTCGGACACGCGATCGACCACAGCCCCCATCAGGTGGTTGCCAATACGCAACACAATCACCATGGTCAGATCGTTGTAGGGCGCTGACGGTGTGCCCAGCCTGATGCGCAGGTCAATCACCGGCACGATCACGCCGCGCAGTTGGATCACACCCTTGTAGTCGGCGGGCGATAAAGCCATGGCCGTGGGCCGCTCATAAGAGCGAATCTCCTGCACGTACTGGATGTCTACCCCGTACTCTTCTTGCCCTACGCTGAACGCCAAATACTCCTTGGCTGCGTCCATAGCACCGGGGTCTTGGTCGTGCTCTTTAGTGTCTTGGGCGTCGTGGCTAGGGGTTGCAATCATGGCAAATCCTGTTGGGTGTCTTGAATTTTTGCCATTTATATCAGATTAATCGTTTTTTTGTGTAGGTGAAAACATCAATCCACAGCGAGTGGGTGAAGTTGCGGGCAATGCCTGCCGCAGGCTGGACAATCAGCCCCCATGAAAACCATTCGCTTGCACCCCGGCAAAGAGCGCTCCTTGCAGCGCCGCCATCCTTGGATTTTTGAGTCCGCCATCGCCAAAGGCGGTGGCGACATGGGCGAAACCGTGCGCGTGGAGTCACACGACGGCCAGTTTTTGGCCTGGGCTGCCTTCAGCCCCAAGTCACGCATCCGTGCACGGGTATGGAGCTTTGACGAAACCCAGCGCATAGATGCCACGTTTTTTGCTGCCACTTGCCAGCGTGCGATTGCCGCCCGCCAGCGTTTTGCGGTTGCCAGCAATGGCGTGCGCTTGGTACACGGTGAAAGCGATGGCCTGCCAGGCTTGGTGGTTGACCGCTATGGCAACACTTTGGTGGCCCAGTTCACCAGTGCAGGCACTGAGCGCTGGAAGGCCGTGCTGGCCGATGCCTTGCTGCAAGCCACTGGCTTGACACAGTTGTATGAACGGTCGGACGGCAATGTGCGAACGCTGGAGGGGCTAGAGCCGGTCACTGGCTGGCTGCGTGGCCAGCAAGATGCGCCGCTGGAACTGACGATTGAAGAACACCAGTGGCAATTGACCTTGAACATTGCCGAAGGCCATAAAACCGGTTTTTACCTGGACCAGCGCGACAGCCGCAAACGTTTTGCCGACTATGTGCAGCGCCTGCGCTTGGGCCGTGTGCTCAACTGTTATTGCTACACCGGGGGCTTTACCGTGGCTGCACTGGCGGGCCTGAAAGCTGCGCACCCGCTGGTACAAGGCGCTGAGGTCGTGTCTATTGATTCATCGGGCCCCGCATTGGCACGTGCCTGTGCCCATGTGGCGCTCAATGGCTTGGACGGGGTGGCGCAGGCTATGTTTTTGGACGCCGACGTGAACGCCAGCCTGCGCCAGTTTTTGCAAGCGGGCCGCCGTTTTGACGCCATCGTGCTCGACCCGCCCAAGCTGGCCCCGACCGTGGCCCATGCTGACCGCGCTGCCCGGGCCTACAAAGATATCAACCGCTTGGCTTTGCAATTGCTGGAGCCAGGCGGCGTGCTGTTCACGTTTTCTTGTTCTGGCGGTATCAGCGCTGATTTGTTCCACAAAATTGTGGCATCAGCGGGCGCCGATGCAGGCGTGGATGGTTTTATTGTGGAGCGTTTGGGCGGTGCGCCAGACCATTCTATGACCTTGGAGTTTCCAGAAGGTGAGTACTTAAAAGGCTTGGTGGTCATGAGAAAGGCCCAATGATCGGCTTATGTCAGTACACGTGTCGGCACACCATTGGCACACCCGCTACACTGCCCATCCCCCGCAGGCCGCACCCCACAAAGCTGCGTGGCCCGCACTGGATTGCTAGCAATACACCGCATCGCAAGGATTTTTCATGTCTCTGATTCCCGTCACCATCCTTACTGGCTTTTTGGGCTCTGGCAAAACCACGTTGCTCAAGCGTGTGCTTGGCGAAGTGCATGGGCAAAAAATTGCCGTGATCGAAAACGAGTTCGGTGAAGAAAACATCGACAACGAGATCCTCGTGACCGACTCCAAAGAGCAGATTGTGCAAATGAGCAACGGTTGTATTTGCTGCACCATCCGCGAAGACCTGCGCGAAACCTTGCAACTGCTGGGCGCTAAAAAACGCAAGGGTCTGCTGGACTTTGACCGGGTCATCATCGAAACCACTGGTTTGGCCGACCCTGGCCCTGTGGCGCAGACATTTTTTATGGATGAGGAAATTGCCGAAACCTACCTGATCGACTCCATCATCACCCTGGTAGATGCCAAACACGCCGCCCAGCAGCTCAATGACCGGCAAGAGGCCCGTCGCCAGGTAGGGTTTGCAGACCAGATCTTTTTGTCCAAAACCGATTTGGTCAGTGCGCAAGAGACCGATGCGCTGATCCACCGCCTCAAGCACATGAACCCGCGTGCACCCATTAAAGCGGTGCATTTTGGCGAGGTGCCTTTGGTAGAGGTGCTCGATTTGCGTGGCTTTAATCTGAACGCCAAGCTCGATATCGACCCCGATTTCCTGAAAGATGAGGACGATCATGCCCACGGCCATGGGCACCATGACCATGCCAACTGTGGCCATGACCACCACCATGATCATCACCACGACCATGAACACGGTGAGCACTGCAACCACCCCTCACACCAGCACAGCCATGGCCACCATCACCACCATGACGATGATGTCAAAAGCTTTGTGTACCGTTCCAACCGCCCGTTTGACCCTGCCAAGCTCGAAGACTTCCTAGGGGCAATCGTCAATATTTACGGCCCGCGCATGTTGCGTTACAAAGGGGTTTTGAATATGCAGGGTACAGAGCGCAAGGTGATCTTTCAGGGTGTGCACCAGTTGATGGGAAGCGACCTAGGCCCCGCCTGGGGGCCTGACGAGGCACGCACCAGCAAAATGGTGTTCATCGGCATCGATTTGCCGCAAGACATTTTTTTGCAGGGGCTGGAGCAAAGTCTGGTCGATCCGGTGTCGGCCTAAAGTCGTGTTTTTGCCAATGTGGACGCGGTTTGTGCAAAGGTACAGAGAAAGTCAGCGCACCCCGATACAATCGCGCCCCGGTAAAACCCCGGAAGGCTTGCCACCCGCCTTTGGTTGCTATTGCAGCCAGGCCCTGCCCGAACTGCGAGGAGACAGCCCGTGAAAGCCGATACCAAAAAGACCAAAAGTGCCGCCAAAGCACCCGCCGCCCCTGCCAAAAAAGCTGCGCCGGTTGCCAAAGCGCCTGCCAAGGCTGTGTCTAAACCCGTAGCCAAGGCCGCCACGCCCAAGGCTGCGCCTGCAGCCAAAGGGCCCAGTAAGGCCAAGCCAGTTGCTGCGCCTGCTCCTAAGCCGGCAAAGCCCGTAACCAAGGCAGTCGCCAAAGCCCCGGTTAAGCCTGCTGCCAAGACCGCTGAAAAGCCTGCGGCCAAGGCTAGTGCCAAAACGGCTACTCCAGCCCCTGTTGCGGCGCCTGCACCCGTGCAAACTCAGCCTCGGTTTGAATCCGTTCCCCCTCGTGCGATACGGCCTTCTTCCCGTCTGGCGCAATTGACCGTACCATCCATGGCGCAGTCAGTGGCCTCCACTGCCGCCAAAGCCAGTTATTTACAAACCATGCCCACGACAGCCCAAGTGCAGCCCCCTATGGCAGCGCCCAAAAAAGACCCCAAACTCGCCAACAACTGGAAGACCAAGTCCGCAGCCGAGCTCACCGATGCGGAAGTGATGGCCATGGCTGACAGCGAGTACATGAACGAAAAGCAGTTGGCTTTTTTCCGTCTGAAGCTGGTACAGCTCAAACAAGACATCCACAACAGTGCTGGTGAAACCACCGAGCACCTGCGCGAAGACACCGTGGTGGTACCAGACCCCGCTGACCGCGCCACCATCGAAGAAGAGCACGCGCTGGAGCTGCGCACCCGCGACCGCGAGCGCAAGCTGCTCAAGAAAATTGAGCAATCGATTGCCCGTATTGATGCCGGCGACTACGGCTACTGCGACGAGACTGGCGAGCCCATTGGCGTTGGCCGCTTGATCGCTCGCCCGACCGCCACGTTGTCGCTAGAAGCGCAGCAGCGGCGTGAGCTCAAGCAAAAAATGTTTGGCGATTAAACGCTACTGATCCATGCAACCCCAATCCCAGCGCACATGAGCAAGGAAGAATCTCCCGCCCCCGCTGGTGGACTTCTGTCCAAGGTGGTGCGCTTTGTGCGCAACCCTGGGGTGCATTGGACGGAGCTGGATTCCAGCCCCGAGAGCCAAGAGAGCCAGTACAGCAAGCAAATGCTCAAGGAAATGATCGAGCGCAAGCGCCACAACGACATGGTGCGCAAGCGAGAGTTCGATCAACTGCGGCAAATCCGCCGGCGTGAAATGCTGCAAGGCCACCGCTCACAAGACCCTACAGGTCGGCCTTCTTTCTTCCAAAGCAGCATGGCCTCGCCAGACGAGCGGGCCGTCACGCTCAAAAAGATCGACGAGATCGAGGCGCAAATGTCGCAGCAGTGGTGGAAGAGCAAGCAAGGCGGTGTAGATGCATCGTCCCCGCGTGCGGCTGCCGCTGCTGTACCAGCACCGGCGCCTGTATCGCCCCATGCGTTTGCGCCCACCGCACCAGCACAGGTGCAGCAAGAGCAAGATGACTCGCTGCCTTCCGTGGTACCGCTGTTTCCCGACAACAGCATGGAGGTGGAGGGCTTCGGTACCACCGATGCCAACCTCACAGGGGTAGTGCCCCAGGCGGCTGAAGTTCCTTTTCCAGAGCTGCCCCCTTTGCCCACTCTTGCGCCGGAGCCTATCGCAGAACCGGAGGAATTCGTGCACGAACCCGAACTAGAAGAGGCCGCCATACGGTTTGCCAACGCCGACTACGCTGGTGCCGAAGTGGGCCTGCGCGACGTATTGGCCCAGTACCAGCAACCAGGCGCACCCGATACCCCTGCTGCACTTGAGATCTGGATGACGCTGTTCGACTTTTACCGTGCCACTGGCGCGCAGGACAAGTTTGAACCCCTGGCCATTGAGTTTGCGGCACGCTACAGCCGTTCTGCACCCATTTGGTTTTCTATGCCAGAGCAGTTGGGCTTGGTGGAAATACCAGAAGAAGACGCTGCCATCGCGGCCCGCAAGTTCAGCTGGAACGGCCCACCCACGCTGGCGGTTTCGTCGGTAGCGGCTTTGCATGCCTTGCTCCAACGCTCTGCATCGCCCTGGACTTTGTCATGGGCTCGCATCACCGGCATTGACGATGCCGCAGTGCCTCTGTTGGCCGACCAATTCACCCAGTGGGCGGATCGAACAGGTGAGTTCGCGTTTTCGGGGGTGGACAAGCTCCACGCCCTCATGGAGTCCAAAACCCAGGCGGGTGACCGCAGCACAGGCCCTGAATGGTGGCGCCTGCGCATGGCGGCCATGCGACTGATGGGGCGGCCCGACGACTTTGAAATGGTGGCGCTGGACTATTGCGTTACGTACGAGGTCTCGCCTCCATCATGGGTGCCGCCACGCTGCACCTACACCGACGACAGTATCCGCACAGTGACCCCTTCTGCGCCATCGTCGCGCGATTGGATGAACTCTGATTTGAATGGGCTCTCTGTGCCCATGGCCCTTGAGAGCATTCCCCAAATCAAGCTCAGTGGTCATATTGATGGCGATGCAACAGCCCTTTTAGAGCCCTTTGAGCCACACCTGCGCCAAGGTGCCCCTACGGTCATTGCGTGCGACCAGCTCATTCGCATGGACTTTGCCGCAGCGGGTTCGGTGCTCAATTGGGCGGCTGAGCAGCAGGCCAAGGGCTATGTGCTGCATTTCACCAACCTTCAACGTTTGGTGGCGGTGCTGCTCAATGTGATTGGCGTCAACGAACACGCCTTTATCGTCCCGCGCAAAAACTGAAAGTTTGCCCCCCCGCTCTGCGGGCCTTGCTGTATGGCCTCACGCTGGTTGTTGCGTCAAGCAAGGGGTGGGTCTGCGCTGCAATCGGCCTTCTTGCTGGCACCCGTTTCACAAGCGATGGCTGTGCGATGGGTGTTTGTAGAAGGGTGCTTGTAAAACCCAGCAAGCACCCCATGTGCCTTTTCTATGCTGCAACACTCTGACGCTTCTATTTTTTACGGCACCACCATCTTGAGCGTGCGCCGCCAAACGCCCCAGGGCGTGCAAGTAGCCATTGGTGGCGATGGCCAAGTCACCCTGGGCAATATCGTGGTCAAGGGCACCGCCCGCAAGGTGCGCAAATTGCACCACGGCAAGGTGCTGGCTGGTTTTGCGGGTGCTACCGCTGATGCCTTCACCTTGTTTGAGCGCTTTGAAGCCAAGCTCGACAAACATCAGGGCCACCTGACCCGCGCCGCTATTGAACTCACCAAAGACTGGCGCACCGACCGCGTGTTGCGCCGCCTAGAAGCCATGCTGGCTGTGGCCAACCATGAAGCCTCGCTCATCATCACTGGCAACGGCGATGTGCTCGAGCCCGAACAAGGCATTGTGGCCATAGGCTCGGGCGGGGCCTATGCCCACTCGGCAGCCAAAGCCTTGCTGGATCACACTGAACTGTCCGCCGAGGACGTGGTCAAGCAATCTTTGGCCATTGCGGGCCAGTTGTGCATCTACACCAATATGCACCACACCATCGAAACGCTGTAACCCTCATGCGAGCATATTGCTATTAATTTAATAGCAATATGTGCTTGTTTTACTAAGGCATAGGCCTTAAAACGCTTAAAAAACTGCTTTTTATGTCTTCTATGACCCCCCAGGAGATCGTCTCCGAGCTGGATAAGAACATCGTGGGCCAAGCCAGCGCCAAACGCGCTGTGGCCATTGCCCTGCGCAACCGCTGGCGCCGCCAGCAGGTGCCCGGCAGCCTGCGGCAAGAAATCACGCCCAAAAACATCCTCATGATTGGCCCCACAGGCGTGGGTAAGACTGAAATTGCTCGCCGTTTGGCCCGCCTGGCAGACGCCCCCTTTATCAAGGTAGAGGCCACCAAGTTCACTGAGGTGGGCTATGTGGGTAAAGATGTGGACACCATCATCCGCGACCTGGCCGAGGTCGCCGTCAAGCAAACCCGCGAAGCCGAAATGCACAAAATGCGCGCCCGCGCCCAAGACCTGGCCGAAGACCGGGTGCTGGACGTGCTGGTGCCCACTGCCCGCACCCCTGCCAGCGCAGAGGTGGTGGCAGACAACACGGCCCGCCAGGTGTTTCGCAAAAAGCTGCGCGAAGGCCAGTTGGATGACAAAGACATCGAGATCGACGTAGCCGATGCACGTCCTGCGCTAGAAATCATGGGGCCCGCAGGCATGGAAGACATGGCCGAGCAACTGCGCGGTGTGTTCAGCCAGTTGGGGCAAGACAAGCGGCGCACCCGCAAGCTCAAAATTGCCGAAGCCCTCAAACTGTTGACCGACGAAGAAGCCGCCAAACTCGTCAACGAAGAAGACATCAAAACCCGCGCCCTGGCCAATGCCGAGCAAAACGGCATTGTGTTTATTGATGAAATCGACAAAGTAGCTGCCCGCCAAGAAACCAGCGGGGCCGATGTATCGCGCCAAGGCGTGCAGCGCGACCTGCTGCCCTTGGTGGAGGGCACCACGGTCACCACCAAGTACGGCATGGTCAAAACCGACCACATCTTGTTTGTGGCCTCGGGCGCTTTTCACCTGAGCAAACCCAGCGACCTCATCCCTGAGCTGCAAGGGCGCTTTCCCATCCGTGTGGAGCTCGATTCTTTGTCGGTGCAAGACTTCGAGGCCATCCTCAACCAAACCCACGCCTCTTTGGTCAAGCAATACCAAGCCTTGCTGGCCACAGAAGGCGTTACCTTGGTCTTTACCCCCGATGGCGTGACCCGCTTGGCGCAAATTGCCTTTGACGTGAACGAGCGCACCGAAAACATCGGCGCCCGCCGTTTGGCTACCGTCATGGAGCGCCTGCTGGACGACATCAGCTTTGACGCTGCCAAGCTGGCAGGCCAGACCGTGACTATTGATGCCGCCTACGTGGACACCCGGCTACAGGCCCTCAGCCACGACGAAGACTTGTCGCGTTACATCCTCTGAGAGCGAAGCTCGGGGACTTGCGCTCAACCCATTGGGGGGGGCTGCAGTGCCGGA
>Ga0315907_10003982_pt1 | contig 16875 bp, 9 predicted proteins | sample LakEriMetagenome_3_FD_203525 | JGI IMG/M metagenome (GOLD analysis project Ga0315907, IMG submission 203525) | Freshwater fungal communities from buoy surface, Lake Erie, Ohio, United States - Buoy 12 MA123 | ecosystem: Environmental > Aquatic > Freshwater > Lake > Lake biofilm | place: USA... | reverse complement strand
CGCCGGCCACTTCGCGCGCGATGCGTACCGCGTCAGCGATGGGGAGTTGCTTCTCCCGTTCGAGCCGCGCGCGCAGCGTCTCGCCGCGCACGTACGGCATCACGTAGTACAGCAGGCCGTCCGCCTCACCGCTGTCGAGCAGCGGCAGGATATGCGGATGCTGCAGCCGGGCGGTGACCTTGATTTCGGCGAGGAAGCGGTCGGCGCCGAGGGCGGTCCCGAGGTCCTCGTGCAGGAGCTTGATGGCGACATCGCGCTCGTGGCGGAGATCGTGCGCGAGGTACACGGTGGCCATGCCACCGGCCCCAAGTTCGCGCGCGAAGCTGTAGCGGTCGGCGAGGGCGGCGGTGAGGCGGTCGAGATTACTCCTCACGGTTTCGACGTCGCGGCCTTGGCGAGCGCCGGCCAGTTCAGGATCACTGAGAAACCGCGCATGCCGCCGGTATCGAGCAGCATGTAGAAGTGCTTGCCGTCGGCGCTCGCGTCGAGGGAGAGGATGCCGATCTGGTTGGCCAGATAGCTGCCTTCGAATGCCACCGTGGGCTCGGACGGTTCGCCGGCCGGCGACACGCTCGTCGCCATGATCCGGCGATCGGGCGTGGCGAAGAACAGTTCGCGCGAGTCGGCCCGCCACGTCGGCAGTCGGCCTCCCGTGCGGGACACACGCCGCGCACCAGCACGGCCAGTCACTGGCCGGATGAAGACCTGCCAATCCCCACCAGTGCGCATGGTGTAGGCCAGCCAGCGGCCGTCAGGCGAGACCCGCGGGAACTCCACGTCGACCGGCTCATCGACCAACACCTCCGACGTTCCCGTCACCTCGTCGCGGCGCCAGATGCTGGCCGTGGGATGAGCGGCGGACGAATTCACCTCCCAGTAGGTGAACCGGCCGTCGGCCGCCCGATCATTGAGGCGCGCGAACTTGTCGCTGGCCGGCACCGGCATCGTATCGTCGCGCCAGCTCTCTCCGGCGATGGTGAGCACCCGGGTCGCACGGTGGTTGATGATGTCGCGCATCCACAGCGTACCAGCGGCGCCCCACGTCGGTGGTCCGCGCAGCACCGCACCGAGCGCGTTACCCGGTGCAGCCGCCAATTCGGTGAGGCGCCGGGTGGCGATGTCCAGGAGGCGGATATTGAACCCACCCATCGCGAGTGTCCGCGCATCGGGTGAGAGACGGGCCACCCACGAGGGACTGGTGACTGCCAGCGTATCCATTGTCATGCCGGCACGGTCGACGAATGCCAGCGCCTTCCCGATCCGCTCCCCCGGGCCAGCCATCACCATGGTCCCTTCCCTGCTGATCGAGACGGTTGTCTCCCCCCACGGTGACCACACGGAGGTCGCGACCAGCCGGAGCCCACCGTCGAGTGCGCGCCCCGTCGCCATATCGAAGCGTCGGACAACCGGATCTCCCTCTGTGTTGCTCGTGAGTATCTCGTCGTCGGAGGCGAGCACCGGTTGACGGGTGAGCTGGGCATCCAACCGAACCACCCGTTCGTCGGAGAGGCGCGCGACATAGGCGCTGCCCCACGTCGCGATCAGGAATCGATCACCGTCCGACAGGAAGGTGGGCCGGACGTTCAGCGAGTCGCTCAGCGGGCGACGCAGCGGCGTACACCCCCCACCGTCGACGCGGGTGCGGTTGAGGGTGGAGATACTCGAGAAGACGATGTCGCCCCGCTGGTTCCAGGTTCCGCCGTTGAACTGCCACACTGGGCACAGACGACGCACCTGATTGGTCGCGACGTCGACAGTCTGCAACGCGCCATTCGCATGGAAGCCCAGCGAGCGCCCATCGGGCGACCAAAAGGGATACGTAGCTCCGTCCGTCCCCGGAAGGATGCGCACGTCGAAGCTGTCGAGGCGCCGGAGCATGATGCGTCCGGGGGCATCGCCCACCGTGGAACTGATCACGGCCAGCGTACGACCATCTGGCGAGAGCGCGATCCCCGCGCCGCTGCGATACCAGTACTCTCCCGGCGGCGGGGTGAGGTGGGCGATCGTGAATCCGTTGCCGCCGGATGCGCGAGCGCTCCCCATCCACCACCCGCCACCAACCGCGCCCAGCGCGAGCAGCGCCGCACCGACCACCACCGACCGCACCGAACGGGTCGACCTTACCGGCCCGCTGGTGGTGCGCGCGTTCATGCGCGCGTTCGAACTCCCGTCATCGCGCATCGCGTCGGCGAACGCCGCCGCGGTGGGGAATCGGTCCGCCGGCAGCTTGGCGAGCGCCATCAGCAGCGCGTGGCTGATGTCCTCGGGCACGGTATCCCGCAGCGTGCGGACGGGCACCGGTCGCTCGCTCAATACCTTGGCCACAATGGCCTGCACACTACTGCCGGTGAAGGGCGCTTCGCCGGTGAGCATCTCGTAGGTGACGGCACCGAGCGCGTAGACATCACTGCGGGCGTCGATGGCGCGCTCGCCCATCGCCTGCTCGGGGCTCATGTACTGTGGCGTGCCCAACGCGAAGCCGGTCTGCGTCATGCGCTGGCCCCCGGCGCTCTGCACGGCGAGGGCGATGCCGAAATCCGCCACCACCGCGGCCCCGTCCTGCAGCAGGATGTTCTCCGGCTTGATGTCGCGGTGAATGACGCCCTGCTTGTGCGCGTGGTCGAGCGCGCCGGCGACTTCGCGGGCGATGCGCACGGCGTCGGCGATGGGGAGTTGCTTCTCGCGCTCGAGGCGCGCACGCAGCGTTTCGCCGCGCACGTACGGCATCACGTAGTACAGCAGCCCATCGGCCGCGCCGGAATCCAGCAGCGGCAGGATGTGTGGATGCTGCAAGCGCGCCGTGGTGCGGATTTCGCTCAGGAACCGCTCGGCTCCTACCGCCGCCCCGAGATCGGGGTGCAGCACCTTGATGGCCACGTCACGCTCGTGCTTGAGGTCGTGCGCGAGGTACACGGTGGCCATGCCGCCGGCGCCGAGTTCGCGCTCCACGCGATAGCGGTCGGCCAGGGCGGCGGCGAGGCGGGCAACGGTGCTCACGGGCGCGCGGCCCGGGCGAGGGTCCGGGTCCACTGTGTGACGACCACCACCGGAAGGGCCTCCGGGCGGCGCAGGGCGACGATCATGAGGAACCGGGAGCCGTCGGGGGTGACGTCGTAGTTCAGCCCGCGGCCATTGCTGACGCGGCGCCCGTCGGGACTCCGGAAGAGCAAGGCGGGGGGGCCCGCGCGACCGGCCTCTGGATCGAACGCCGCGGCGAACACCGCATCGCCGCGGCGGAACACCACCTCGCGCCCCCCCCGGGTCCAGCGCGGCTGGTCGCCGCCGTCGGCCGAGAGTTGGAGCCGCCGCCCGGAGCCGTCGAGCGCGGTGACGAACACCTGAATGCCGCCGTCCACGAAGCCGCCGTAGGCGAGCCAACGACCATCCGGGGAGAAGGCCGGATTCCATTCGCCGCCGGTCCCCGACTTGAGGGGAACGGTCGTCCCTTCGCGCAGGTCGAGCAGGAACACCTCGTCCGTCAGGCCGGCCTCGGTGAACGCCAACCGCTTGCCGTCCGTCGTGATGCTATACGGGTGCTTGTCCTTGGCGGACAGGCGCACGGTGTCCGATCGGCCGGTGGTGACATCGGTGCGGAGGAGGTCGTACACCGGGGTCTCCCCGACGTGGATGAGGGCGCGGGAATCCGGCGTCCAGAGCGGGGCGAACGACGCGCTCGTCCCCCGCGTCAGCTGGCTCAGGACGCGCCGCTGGAGGTCCATCGTCCAGATCTGCCGCACGAGGCCAAGGCGCGACATCGCGACGCTGCGGCCGTCGGGGGACAGCCGCGGATCGGACCACTGTCCCGGCTCGGTGAGCGCCTCGCCCTCCCGCCCGCCCCGATCCACCCACCGGAGCTGCGTCTGGACCTTCGACTCGCTCGCTCGCAGGTACACGAGCGTGCCGTCCTCCGCGACGTCATATCCGGCGAAGCCATCGGACTGCTCCCACGCCACGTCCTGGAGCACCGCCGTCGGCTCGCCGCGAATCGCCCCGGACGCCGGATCGAAATCGACGGACATCAGGCTGCTGTCCCGCAGGAAGAGCAGGCGGCCCGGGGCGACGAAGCGCGGGTGGAACGCGTTCCCGAGGACCGTCCGCCGCTCCCGGGTGGCGAGCGTGAGCAGCTCCACGCGCGAGGAGTCGGCGGGGAACGCGTACGTGTAGAGCAGCAGGTGCTTGCCGTCGGGGAGCAACTGCGGCCACCACTGCGTCCATTCCCGGCGCCGTGGGTCGGGGCGCGTGAGCTCCTCTGCGGTCCCCCCGGCGGCGCGCACGCGCCAGAGCCCCCCCCCATTCCTTGAGTAGTATACAAAACCATCGCGCTCCCACCGCAGCTGCGCCGGGTTGGCCCCGGCCGCCAGCGGCTGCGAGGTCCCGCCTGCCGCCGGGATGCGGCGGAGGGACAGGTCCGCCGAGACATAGACGAGCGTGTCGCCGTCGGGGGAGAAGGCGGGGGACATGGCGCCGTCGCTTCCCGTCACGACGCGGACGCGCGCGGAGCCGAGGTCGCGGATCGCGATCTGGCGGCGCCCCATGCTGTCGGTAACGCACTGGGCGATCCGGCGGCCATTCGCCGAGATGGCGATCTCGGTGCGGTCGAACGCGCCGATGCGGAGCGCGAACTCGGTGGACAGGGTGCTGTCGTCGCCGCCCCCCGCTGTGCCGCGCCCCGCCTGCCATCCGATGCCGCCAGCCACGGCCGCCGCCGCGAACGCCAGCGCGGCGGCGCGGCGCCATCCCCCGCGCGGTCCCATGGCGGCGCGGGGGGGGGCCGCGGCCATCGCCCCGGTCCCGGCGCGCAGCGCCTCCGCGAACTCGGCGGCGGTTGCGAACCGGTCGGCCGGCAGCTTCTCCAGCGCCCGGAACACCGCCGCCTCCACAGGCGGCGGCACCGCCCTGCGTTGGTCCGTGATGGGCCGCGGCGACTCGGCCAGCAACCGCGCGACGATGGCCTGCACCGTCGGCCCGGTGAACGGCGGCTCGCCCGCCAGCATCTCGTACGTCACCGCCCCCAGCGCGTACACGTCGGCCCGCGCGTCGATCTGCCGCTCCCCCGTCGCCTGCTCGGGCGCCATGTACTGCGGCGTCCCCAGCGAGAGCCCGGTCTGCGTCATGCGCTGCCCACCCGCGGTCTGCACCGCGAGCGCGATCCCGAAGTCCGCCACCAGCGCGTTCCCGTCCTGCAGCAGGATGTTCTCCGGCTTGATGTCGCGGTGGATCACCCCCTGCCGGTGCGCGTAGTCCAGCGCGCTCGCCACCTCGCGCGCGAGGCGCACCGCGTCGGCGACCGGGAGCTGCCGCTCGCGCGCCATCCGGACGCGCAGGGTCTCCCCCGCCACGTACGGCATGACATAGAACAGCAGCCCGTCGGCCGCGCCACTGTCCAGCAGGGGCAGGATGTGCGGGTGCTGCAGCTTGGCCGTGACCTTGATCTCGGCCAGGAACCGCTCGGCGCCAAGGGCCGCACCGAGGTCGGGGTGCAGCACCTTGATGGCCACCTGGCGCTCGTGGCGCAGGTCGTGCGCCAGGTACACCGTGGCCATGCCACCCTGCCCAAGCTCGCGCTCGACGCCGTAGCGGCCGGCCAGGGCGGCGGTCAGTCGATCACTGGAGGGAATCACGCGTCAAGGATGCGCCCTGGATGGGCATTCGTCGAACCTGGCTGTTCGGAATGACGCCTGACGATCGAGGTGGATCAAGGGACAGCGGAGTATACCGCATGCGCCCCACGTTAGCGAGGAACCGCCCGTCCGTGGGGGAGCCGTCAGCGCTCCGGGAGCGGGTCCGGGGGGCGGCAGCCGGCCGGCGCGCCGGCGCACTGCAGCGTGGTGAAGAGCTCCGCCTGCACCCGCCACCGACCGGATACGTCCCGCTCCCACTTGGCCGTATACCGCCCGCTCGGCCGAGCCACGGCGCCATTCACGGTCTCGCGGCACGTCCAGTGCCCGCGTTCATGGGCGAGCCCCCAGTCGTCGTTCACCGTGACGCTATCGGCGGTGCGGATGCAGGGGGCTGGATCTTCGATCCAGTCGGCCCGTGCGGCCTCCACGCCTTCGATGTGCGCGCTGCGCCCGAACACCGCGTGGTAGTCGGGGGTGAAGAGTGCCGCAATCGCGTTGGCGTCGCGGCGGGCGATCGCGCGGTTGTACCAGTCCCGCGCCGCCCGCACCGCGGCAGGCGACGATCGCCCCGACACCGGGGCCGGCAATAGCCCGGCGGCCGCCGCCGGCACCGAGTCCGGGCGCACGCAGGCCGTGGATTGCCCCACGCACTCGCTCGTCGTGAAAACTTCCGCCTGCAGGCGCCAGCGGCCCCCGACATCACGCTGCCACTTGCCGTTGTAGATCCCGGTGGCGTACCCCGGTGGCGCGCCTGCCGGGACGCCGGCGTAGCGGCATCTCCAATGGCCGGCCTCGTCGGCCAGCCCCCACGGCGCGTTCACCGTGACCTCGTCCGGGGTGCGCACGCAGCCGTAGAGCGAGTCGGTGGCAAAGGTGCTCCGCCACCGCTCGATCGCGGCGTCGGGCCCGTGGCTCTGGCTGCTGCGCCCCAGCAGCACGTGATAACTGGGCGTGAGCGCGGCGCGCATGGCGTCGAGATCCCGTCGCGCGATCGCGGCGTTGAAGGCCTGCCGCGCGGCGATCACGGCGCGGGACGCCGACGTGGGCTGGGCGGGGAGCGGGGCGGCCACGCACAGCAGGCCGAGGAGGACCGGTCCGGCGGCGCGACGAGCGGTTTGCATCATGCGCATCGGGATGGGGGGCGCGGTCGACTGCATGCGCGAGGAATACGGTGGCCGACGGCGCCGAGCCACGACGACAACGCCCGGCATCACGGTTCGGACGTCAACGGATCGACGATCTCGACGAACGGGAAGCGGGAAAAATCCGTATCGCGCGTGCAGATGCGGCGGATGCCGTGCTCGCGCATGAGCACCGCCGTCTCGGCGTCATGCCACAAGTTGCCGGTGATCATCGGCACCGCCGACATGACCTCCGCGAGCACCGCGGCATGGCGATCCGTCGGCGTGAGCATCGACAGTCCCGGCGACTGTTGCACGGCCGCGAGAAACTCGCCGGCGGCAGGACCGGTCCATGGTTTCCGCAGCACCCGGGGATGCGTGACCACTCTGAGAAACTCATAGCAGTTTCCCCATGTGAGATACCACGCGCCGTGCTGCGCGCGCCAGCGGTCGAGGAGGGCGCGGCACCGTGGATGCTCCGGCGCGCTGACGTCGGCCGCGTAGACCAGCACATTGGTGTCGACCACGAACACCTACCGCTCCTCCATCACGCGATACAACGCATCCCGATCGGCCACGTCCACCAGCGCGCCCCCCGAATCGAAGTGCGGCAACGGCGACAGCTCCGGCACCACCGACCGACGCTGCAGGAGCTGCCGCAGCGCCGTCTCGACGAGCTCCGACATGGTCCGACCGGTTCGCGCCGACTCGCGACGGAGACGGTCCATCACGGTGTCGTCAATGTTGAGCGTGGTCTTCATATGGATAACCATACAAATGGTACGGCAGTACGTCAACGCAGCGCAGTGGCGCAGGACGGCGGCTGGTGCACGGTGGTCATGCCGCTGGCGCCGAGCTCGCGGTCGATGCGATGACGGTCGGCCAGGGCGGCGGTGAGGCGGGCGGCACGTCCGTCGCGGGCGGTCATGTCAGCGGGCGACTGCCGGCACGGCGGTGGCGAGCCAGTTCAGGGTGGCGGTAAGATCGACCCCACTCCCCGCCTCGCCAGCGAGCCAGTACCGCTACCCGAACTGGTTCGAGCCGATCGTCGTGGGCCCGCGCCGGTAAACCTGCTGGAGTGACTCCTCAGCCGTGCCGGCCACCGACTTCAGTACCGTCAGGGCCGCCTCACGGCGCTTGGAGCCGGGCCCGCACCTCCGCTGCCCAGTTCAGCACCAGCACGACCGGTGCCCGATCCTCCCTGGACTTGAGCATGAGCAGGCGCTTGCCGTCGGGCGCCACGTCGTAGGTGGCGTGGGGGCCCGAGGCCTCGTAGGCACCGGCGAAGACCTGCCGGCGCGACTGCACGGCGAAGGTCGGGGTCGCGGACACCGCCGCAGCCATCAGGGCGTCACCCTGCCGGTAGTACAAGGTGCGTCCGTCGCGCGACCACACCGGCTCGCTCCCCCCGTCGTTGGAGACCTGGATGCGCCCGCCGGGGCCCGGGAAGGGGCGAACGTAGACCTCGGGCGTCCCCGACTCGTCGGAACTGTAGGCAATCCATTGGCCATCGGGGGAGAACCGGGGGGCCCAGTTGACCGCCTTCGTGACCAGCGGCGTGGGCGGCGCGGACTTGTCCAGCGGCATCGTGATGATGTGCTGGTCGCCGGTCCCCTCGTCGGTGCGATACATGAGGGTGTGCCCGTCGGGGGAGATGATCCCTTCGTTCGGTCCGCCCGGCACCTCGACGAGCAGTTCGGGGGCCCCGCTGCCGTTGGCGGGCTGCCACCAGATGCCCTTGCGCGGCGTGACCTGCCGATAGAGCACGCGCTGACCGTCGGGGCTCCACTCCGGCCGGACGTTGCTGCCGGCGGAGGTGAGCCGGGTGAGGGTGGCCGAGGCGATCTCGAAGATCCAGATGTCACGCCCCTGCGGGCCGCCGATATCGAAGGCCACCCGCCGGCCATCGGGCGAATACCGCGGGTTGCCGAATTGGCGCGGCTCGCCAACCAGGGGCGTGGCGGCGCCGGCCTCGTCGACGAGCACAGCGGTCGTGGCCGGCTGCCCCGGCGAGTACATGAGCGTACCGGAGGCGGACATGACCGGACTGCTCACCGCCTCGAGGAGTGCGGTGGGCGACCCGGTGAGCTTGCGCGCGCTCAGGTCGATGGGGACCGCCATGATGGTGCCGTCGTTGCGCAGGTAGATCAGCCGATCATCCACGAAGCCGAGCGGTCGCTCGGCCCCGACCTCGAGGCGCGTGAGCTTGCCATCGGGGGCGAGCAGGCAGAGCGGGGTGACCGACCCCGCCTTGATGCGCGACTGGACCCAGATGGCGACGATCGTCTTGCCATCGGGCGCCATAATCGGACTCGTCACCTCCCCCAGCGTGCTGTCACGACGCCCGATGGGGCTGATCGCACCGCCGGTTGCCGGAACGCGCAGCAGGATGGCCCCGGCGAACTTGGTATCGTTGGTGCGCGAGAAGATGATGTCGCCGGCGGGGGTCCACACGGCGCCGGTGTTGTCGGGGAGAATGCTGCCATCGGTGAGCTCGGTGACGGGGCCCCCCTCCACCGACACCTTGCGCAGCTTGCCGCGCGCCACGAACGCGACCCACTTGCCATCGGGGGAGAAGAAGGGCGCCCGCGCACCCTCCGTGCCTGGCACCGCCCGCGGGGTGAGCTCGTCGAGCCGTCGCACGTACAGCAGGCCGTTGCTCGCCGTGGCGGCGATGTAGGCGATGGCGCTGCCGTCGGGGGCGATGGCAAGCTTCTCGCCGGTGCCGAGGATCGACCCGGCCTGGGCGTCGGCCAGCGGCAGCGAGAAGCGGACCACCGGCAGCGTGGGCTCAGACGTTCGCCGGGTGATGCCGACCGCCGACGCCAGCGCCGCCACGCCGGCCACGGCCCACAGCGGAGAGGAGAGCAGCCGGCGCCACCGCGGCTGCGGCCGTGCGGCGGCGGCCCCGGTGTCGCCCGCGAGTCCCGGCCGTTCGAGCGCCTCGGCCAGGGCCTTCGTGGACGCAAACCGGTCGGCCGGCAGCTTCTCCAGCGCGCGGCGGATGGCCGCGTCCACATGCGCCGGCACCGACGGGCGCAGCACGCTGGCCGGACGGACCGCCTCGGTGAGCAGCTTGGCCACAATCGCCTGCGGATTGGTGCCCGTGTGCGGCGGCTCGCTGGTGAGCATCTCGTAGGTCACGGCGGCCAGCGCGTACTGGTCGGCGCGGTGATCGACGGCCCGGTCGCCCATGGCCTGCTCGGGGGCCATGTACTGCGGCGTGCCGAGCGACAGGCCGGTTTGCGTCATGCGCGCCCCGCCGGCCTGCTGCACGGCGAGCGCGATGCCGAAGTCGGCCACGAGGGCATGCCCGCCCTGCAGGAGAATGTTCTCGGGCTTGATGTCGCGGTGGACGATCCCCTGCCCGTGCGCCTCGCTGAGCGCGTCGGCCACCTCGCGCGCAATGCGCAGCGCGTCGGCCACCGGCAGCTGCGCCTCGCGCTCGAGGCGGGCGCGCAGCGTTTCGCCCTTCACGAGCGGCATCACGTAATACAGCAGCCCGTCCGCCGCGCCGGAATCCAGCAGCGGCAGGATGTGCGGGTGCTGCAGCCTGGCGGTGGTCTTGATCTCGGCGAGAAACCGCTCAGCGCCGAGCGCGGCCCCAAGGTCCGGATGCAGCACCTTGATGGCCACGTCGCGCTCGTGGCGCAGGTCGTGCGCGAGGTACACGGTGGCCATGCCGCCGGCGCCGAGTTCGCGCTCCACGCGGTAGCGGTCGGACAGGGCGGTGGTGAGACGGGATTGCACGTCGCTCATTTCGCCGTGGCTCCGGCCTGCGTGACAAGGCTGTCGACCAGGCGGGCGAAGTTGTGCACGAAGATGATCTGCTGTTGCGCGGTGCTGGTGAGCCAGTAGATGCGCCCGTCGCGCCCCACGTCCCACGACGCCGTGGCGTTGGCGGGCGGCGTGGCGGCCACCGACACCGGGCCCGCGGCGAAGGCGGCGCCGACGCCGACCGCGACCTTGAGAATGGCGCTCGGCCGGGTGTCGTACGAGATGCGTGGCTCGGTGAAGTACAGCGTGCGTGCATCCGCCGACCACCGGGGCGTACTGCCGGCGCCCACCTCCCAGCTGCCGGTGGCGGGTGGCAGCGCCGACACCATGACCACCGTATTGGCGGTCGGATCGCTGGAGCGGCGTGTCCAGGCCACGAACCGGCCGTCGGGGGCAATGGCGGGCGACCCGCCGCTCTCGGCGATGCGGACCGGCGGGGCGCCATCGCGCGGGAAGAAGCGCAGTTCCCGCTTCTGCGCGAGCACGACGCCGCGGCTCCCGATCCCGGCGCGTGTTCCGGCCAAGACCGTGGGGAGCGTGGTCGGGCCATTCTCGAGCCGACGGGGGGTCAGTGAGCCGTCGGCGGGCGCCACCTCGACGGGCACGCCGGCGCTGTAGCCTCCCTGCGACCGGTCACGCGTGAAGCTCACCCCGGATCCATCCGGGAGATAGCCGGCGAGCGTGACCGATCCCTGGAGCGGCAATCGCCGCACGCTCCCGTCTCCGGTCCGAAACTCGATCCCGGCCGATGTCTCCAGCGCCACTGACTGCCCATTGGGGGCCAGACGAAAGTCCCGGGGGTCATCGCCGCGACCACTGATCCATGGCGTAGCGGTGGTACCGTCAAGACGTACGATGGACCAGCTGCCGGGGGGGCGCAGGAAATACAAGGCGTCGCCGCTGCGCGCCGCCACCACGCCGAACACCCCCGATGGCGTGGTGGCCCGCTCCACCACGGGAACGGCCGGCCCCACCAGCGCCATGCGGTCGACATCGAAACGCTGCGCGAGGAGCGTCAGCGCGTCGTTGGCGTATACCAGATAGCGGCCATCGACGAGCGCGTTGGGCACCCCCGGGCCAAGGCTCCGCACCGTGTGGCTGCCGGCATCGTACAGGCCGATCTCGATGGGGCGCCCGTCGCGCCAAGAGAGGCTGAAGAGGGCCCCCTTTCCGTTGGGCAGCAGGATCGGGAACCGGTGGTTGGCCTGCCCGGCGGCCGTGTCGGGGCGCGTGAGCCGCTCCGTGCGCGCACCATCGGGGGCCACGCGGAACAGGCCGTCGGCATCGTGGTGAGTCCCCCATACCCACCCTTCCGCATCCACCGCGAGTCCGTAGCGGAGCGAGTCGGTCCACGGGCGCGCCGGATCGCCGTTGAGCGGCAGGATCATGACGCGGGAGAGCCCCGAACTCGTGAACACATAGTTCAGGAGGGCGCGCCCGTCTGGCGTCGGGACCGTGCCAACCGAGGCGTCGGGGAGCTGGAGGTACCGGAAGGTCGTGTCGGCGAAGCGGCGCACGTAGACGCCGTGCCCCGGCGGCCCGTCGCCGATGAAGGCGATCCCCGACCCGTCGGGGAGGAGCGTGGCGCCGATGCTGGTGGCGCGATACGGGGAATCGATGCTGACCGGGAAGCGCAGGACGGGAGCGGAGGCGACGCGAGCAGCGCCCGCGCCCGGTCGGCCGACGGCGTATCCACCGGCTGCGGCCGACATGAGCGCCACCGTCACCGCAACTCGCCCGCCCCATCGGGGGCGCCCCGCTGGCGCCACCGCCGGCGCGGCCCCTCCGGTTGTGGACGAGACCGCCGGGGCACGCAGCGCCGCCGCGAACGCCGCCGCCGACGCATGGCGGTCGGCCGGCAACTTGGCCAGCGCCGTCATGACGGCCGTCTCGACCCCCTCGGCCACGGTGTCGCGCACCGCGCGAATCGACCCCGGGCGCTCGGTGAGCACGCGGGCCACGATCGCCTGCACGCTCGCCCCCGTGAACGGTGGGTCGCCGGTGAGCATCTCGTAGGTGACCGCGCCGAGGGCGTAGATGTCGGTGCGGGCGTCGACCGACTTCTCCCCCATCGCCTGCTCGGGACTCATGTACTGCGGCGTGCCGAGGGAGAGCCCGGTCTGCGTCATGCGCTGGCCACCGGCAGTTTGCACGGCGAGCGCGATGCCGAAGTCGGCCACGAGCGCGTGGCCGTCCTGCAGCAGGATGTTCTCGGGCTTGATGTCGCGGTGCACCACGCCAAGGGCGTGGGCGGCCTGCAGCGCATCGGCCACCTCCATCGCGATGCGCAGCGCGTCGCCAATCGGCAGTTGCGTTTCACGCTCCAGCCGCGCCCGCAACGTTTCGCCGCGCACGTAGGGCATGACGTAGTACAGCAGGCCATCGGCCGCGCCGCTGTCCAGCAGTGGCAGAATATGCGGATGCTGCAGCTTGGCGGTGGTCTTGATCTCGCTCAGGAACCGCTCGGCCCCTAACGCCGCGCCCAGATCCGGGTGCAACACCTTGATGGCCACGTCGCGCTCGTGGCGCAGGTCGTGCGCGAGATACACGGTGGCCATGCCGCCGGCGCCGAGTTCACGCTGGACGCGGTAGCGGTCGGCGAGGGCGGTGGCGAGGCGTGCAAGCGTATCGGTCATACTCAATTCGGGAGTCGTGCGGAATGCGTCACTTCGACGCGTCGATCTGCTGTCGCACCCACGCGATCCAGTTACGGATGATCACCACGTCGGTACGCGATGACTGCGCAACCCGCTTCCACATCAGGAAGCGACCATCGGGCGCCACGTCGTAGGAGACGAAGAATGGGTTGCTTGCGTACGCGGCGGCATCGAACAGTCGTCGGGGCTGACCGAAGTTGGGGATGGACCCATTCACCGGAACTTCCATCATCCAGCCATCCAGCGCGCGGTAGTACAGCGCACGACCGTCGCGCGACCAGGTGGGTTCGCGTCCACCATTCGCCGAAACCTGATAGCGGCCGCCGCCGGGGAAGGGCTGCACATACACCTCCTCGCGCTTTGTGAGATCCGAGACGAACGACACCCACTTGCCATCGGGAGAGAAGCGCGCGGCTCGTTCCTGTACACCCGAGTCGGCGGCCACCTTGAAGAACGCGGAACGGCTGTCCGTACGGCCCCACAGGTCACGATCGAGTCGTGCGGCGAACATGGTCCGCACGATCTGTGCGCCACTCGCGCTGATCTCCACCTCGGCGATCAATCGATCCGGTGGCCATGGGCCAGCCAGCGTATCCTCCGCCCCAACGGCGTCGGCTGATCGCGACATGACCGTGTAGCCCCACATACTGCCTTGTCGCGCGCGCGGATAAGCCACCGTGCGACCGTCGGACGTCCACGTGACGCTTCCGTTGTTCGTCTCAGAAATCGGCACTCGACGGTTTTCGCCCAGACGCTCCACCCAGACTGCGCTCTGCCCGACCACCTGACCGATATTGGTCGCCACGTCGCGCCCATTCGGTGAAAGGCGCACCTGCGTATATGCGCGCGCCTCAGCGCCAATGATGCTGTCCACACGGCCATCGCGGCGCACCCACTGCAAGCGTGATGCGGCTATGTCGCCGCCGGTCTGATAGATCGCCGTACCGTCGGCGGACACATCGAGGGCGGGGCGCTGCGACGGCGTACGTGCGACACTTTCGAGTACCGGCACCGGCTTGGTGGCGAGGCCCGTGCGATCCCCGTTCAGACGAGCCGCCATGATCACGTTGGCAGGCGTCGACAAGAGAATCGTATGATCGTCAACGAAGCGTGCCCATGTCCCGGGCCCGATGACATGACGAGACGCTTCGCCGATCTTGTGCACGAAAACCGAATCGTACCATACCACCAACGTGTGCAAACCATCGGGCGACGTCGATGGAATGTTGGGGACACGCACTGCCTGCGCGATACCGTTGCTGGTCGTCTGCGGTTGGTCGGACACATCATCGACTCGGCCACTTGTCGAATCGAACCTGAGCATGCGTCCGGCGAGGTCGACGAACACTTCGCTGCTCTGGAACATCAGGTCTCGCGCCGCCCCGCCTTCGGCAGGAATACTGCGCTGTACGTTGCGAAGACCGTCCGGTGTGCGTGTCAGGAAGTAGACGGTCTTGCTGTCTTCCGACACGCGGGGGCTCTGTGCGTTGCGCGTGCCGGCGATGGGGACTGCCGTCAGTTTGTCGAGATCGCGCCGCCACAGCAGCGTCGCGTTGGAGTCTGCTGGGTCCACGCCAACGTACACGACGAACGCACCATCGTTGGCGATGGCCACCTGACGTCCGATCTCGTTCAGGGGCACATTGGCGGGATTCCGCAACTCCAACGGCAGTACCGCCGCCGTCATACGCGTGCCGTCCGCTCGCGCCGGGCGCAGCGCCGCATAGCCGCTCCAGCCGACGGTAATGGCGGTGAGTGCCGCCAGTCCGACGAACAGTGGATCCCTCAACCGCGAGGGTGCCACGGTTGACGCCGAGATGGCGGTGGCCACGGTCGACGTCCCCAACGCGCGCTGCATCGTTTCGGCGAACGTACGCGCGCTGGCGAAGCGATCGGCGGGCAGCTTGGCCAGCGCCCGCATCACCGCTTCCTCCAGCGCCACTGGCACAGTGTCGCGTACCTGACGTATCGGCGGAGGCGCGACCGTGAGCAGCCGTGCGACGACGGCCTGACTGGTGGCGCCGGCGAAGGGCGGTTCACCGGTGAGCATCTCGTAGACCACGGCACCGAGTGCGTACACGTCGGCGCGTGCGTCGATGGTGCGTTCGCCGGTGGCTTGCTCGGGCGCCATGTACTGCGGCGTACCGAGGGACAGGCCGGTCTGTGTGAGTCGCTGGCCCGCTGCCTGTTGTACGGCGAGCGCAATGCCGAAGTCGGCAACGACGGCGTGCCCCCCCTGCAGCAGGATATTGTCGGGTTTGATGTCGCGGTGCACGATCCCGGCATCGTGCGCGTGCTGCAGCGCATCGGCGATTTCGCGCCCCAACGCAACGGCTTCATCGATGGCGAGCTGGCGCTCGCGATCGAGTTTCGCCCGCAGCGTCTCTCCCGCGATGAACGGCATCACGTAGAAGAGCAGCCCATCGGCCTCGCCACTGTCGAGCAGCGGGAGAATGTGCGGATGCTGGAGCCGCGCCGTGGTGCGGATCTCGCTCAGGAACCGCTCAGCGCCGAGCGCGGCACCGAGGTCGGGGTGCAGCACCTTGATGGCCACATCGCGCTCGTGGCGCACATCATGCGCGAGGTACACGGTGGCCATGCCGCCGGCGCCGAGTTCGCGCTGGACGCGGTAGCGGTCGGCAAGAGCGGTGGCGAGACGGAGTTGGGGGTCAGTCACACCATCAAATGTCCCCCGCCGGTCGCAGCAGCGCCACCGTCCGGGCGCGACGGCGATCAGGGCATGCCGCCGCCGACCGCGCGCAGGAACTGGTAGAGCCCGGCAGTTTCCTCGTCCGTGAAGGGGGCGTCCGCCACCCACTGCATGTTGGCAGGCGCGGATGGGCGATGAAATTCGCCAGGTCCCGATCGCCAAGCGCCCAAAGGGTTGCCGAGGGCATGCCCACGGCGCTCCGGCCGTCCCGCTTCACCCCGTAGCGGATGAGGCGCACCAGTTCGTCATCGGGATACGCGCGAAGGACCGGGGTGAGCGTCGGCGCGCTGTGGCGAACGATCCCGTCGATGGCCTCGACGCCACCCTCCCCGCGCCGGCCATGGCAGCCATCCCTGCGCCCCACGATCCGCGCCATCCGCTCGCCCTCGACCAGATCGGGGGGCCCGGCCACGCGCAGCGGCACCAGCGGCGCATCCACACGGCGGTCGAGCTGCCACGACGAGAGCGCGTACACCGCCAGCAGGGCCGCACCGATGGCGCCCGCGGTGATCGTCAGTACGGTGACCAGACCACGACCGCTCCGGTTTGCGGGACCGCGCATTGCCCCCTCCCTCACCATCCAGGTCAACGTTGCCCCGCCGGGGCGGCGCTGCCGCGTCGCGCACCGCGAGCCGCCACCGCCCGAGCCGCCGCTAGAGGATGTACTTCCGCAGATCCTCGTCCTCGGCGATCGTCTTGAGCCGCTCGCGGACCATGTCGGCCGTCACCGTGACCGTGTCCTTGCCGCGATCGGGCAGCTCATAGAGCAACTCCTCGAGCAGCGTCGTCATGACCGTGTGCAGGCGACGCGCTCCGATGTTCTCCATGCGCTCGTTCACCCGCGCCGCCACCCGTGCGAGCTCGGCGATCCCCTCGGCCGTGAACTCGAGCTTGGCGCCCTCGGCCTCCACCAGCGCCGCGTACTGCTTGGTGAGCGCGTTCTCCGGCTCCGTCATGATGCGTACGAAGTCGGCCTCGGTGAGCGCCTT
>Ga0315907_10003978_pt1 | contig 16884 bp, 18 predicted proteins | sample LakEriMetagenome_3_FD_203525 | JGI IMG/M metagenome (GOLD analysis project Ga0315907, IMG submission 203525) | Freshwater fungal communities from buoy surface, Lake Erie, Ohio, United States - Buoy 12 MA123 | ecosystem: Environmental > Aquatic > Freshwater > Lake > Lake biofilm | place: USA... | reverse complement strand
CGATAAAAGGCGGGCCTGCCGACCACGCAATGAGGGCTGCAAATGAAGTGCATGACACAGCGAATCTATGTGCTTTTGAACACTGCCAAAAATTTGTGTAGATTTCTGAAAACGACTGGCAAAGAGTTTGCTGGGTAATTCGATGTTTTCTTCAACAGTTAAGAAGGGCAATAAATTGAATTGCTGAAAAATGAGGCCCAAATGCTCGCCCCTGAATTTGTCTCGCTCAGAAGCCGACAGTTGGCTCAAAGAGGTACCCAAAACATGGCAACTGCCCTGCCGGGGTAATTGAATGCCGGCAATCAAACTGAGCAAGCTTGATTTGCCCGAACCACTTGGGCCACCAATGAACAAAGTTTGGCCTTGCTGCAAACTGAGTTCTGGAATGACAAACAAGGGCTTGGTTTGATTTGGCCAAGCAAATTCAATATGGCGCAACTCAAGCGCAGCAGTTTTCATGGTGAAAATGTTGGCTTACTGGATCGAACCGTGGCAGATTTTTGTACACCCTGAGAAACCCATTCCAGTTTGAGTTGCTTGGAACGGATATGTGACTTGAAAAAAGGAAATGAAAATTGAGTCAACAATTGGGGATTGGCACACTTAAATTTGAACTCGTAATTCAAATCACTGTGCCCTTTTCCCTTGGTACCCTGAAACATGTCAGATTGTGCTTTGGCCTCCAGTTGCTGACATTTCGACTCTGCTGGCAACTCAATGAAATAGCTGGCGTTCTGCAGTGATTTCTGCAATTGGTTCATGGCATCGGTTTGGGCAGCGTTTTTGGGCAGATGTTCAAACCCAAGCAAGGCCTCCATCGGCATGGTCCACTGGCCTTGCAAAACATCACCGTTCAAACTGAGTTGAAGGGAGCCCTTGCCGTGTGAATGCTGCGCTAATGCAGAGAATGCGGGCAATGCCCACAAAGCGCTTAAAAAAATGACCCGCAAGGGGATTCGTCTGAATTTCATAGCAAAGAAAACTTGATTCAATTGAAAAATTTCAAAGCTTCAGCAGCCACCGCTTCAGGTAACTCCTCTGCAAGATAGTGGCCGCACGGTAAGGCCATGCCACTCACATTCGTGGCCCGATCTCGCCATAAAGATAGCACATCAAAACATCGGCCCACAGAACCATGTTCGCCCCAAATCACTCGAAGCGGCTGAAGAACTCGATTTCCTGAGGCCAGGTCTTCTCGGTCATGCACCAGATCGACATCTGCACTGGCTCGGTAATCTTCACAGATAGAGGTACTGGTTCCAGGAATGAGCGCACATCGCTCATACTCAGCCAAAGCCAAGGGCGAAAAAGGCGCAAGTCCTGCAAATCTTCCGCCCATCACAGACCGAACATAGCGCGCAGGGTCGGCGTCTATCAGTGCCTCAGGCAAAGGTGCCGGTTGAATGAGTGCAAACCAGTGCCAATATGCACGTGCAAAGTCCTCCGTGGTGTTTTCGTACATTGCCAATGTAGGTGCAATGTCCAACAACATCAAACGGCGAACTGCGTGTGCATGATCTATCGCCAAGCGATGCGCAACGCGAGCACCCCGATCGTGCGCCAATACGTCAAATTGCTCAAAGCCATAAGCTTCCATCACAGTCATTGCGTCCAAAGCCATTTCACGCTTGCTGTGGTTGAGATGCTGAGAGTCAGCTTGCGGCCTGGATGAATCACCATAGCCGCGCAAATCCATCATGACCAGGGTGTGCTGTTTGGCCAGAAAGGGGATCACCTTGTGCCACATGACCATGCTTTGAGGATGGCCATGCATCAAAAGCAAGGGCGAGCCAGATCCTATAGAGCGCGTATGAAGATGCACGCCCTCTCGTTCTACTCTTAACAATGGCAAATGCTGCAACATCAACTACATCACATTAAAAATTTGAAGGTACTGGCCTTTGACACCCTTGTCGTCTATCCACTGTACCTTGAATTCAGCGGTCATTGTGGCGCGTACGAAGAATTCAAAAAATGGATTGGCCGAAATACCCGACGAAGGCTCAACTCGAAAGACCTCTTGGTTGCCCAAATGGCAGCTTAGCAATTGGATGATATTTCTAGGAACCACCTTGCCTGTTAAGTCTTGCAAGTAGCCCGTCTCCATCGGGTGCTGAATGAGCAAGCGCACTTTAACCACTTCGCCTGCTCGAACTTTGTCTGGCCATTGAACGCGAGCAATGTTCATGAGGCATCCACGCAGGCTGATTCAGTCACAATAATTTCCATCTGCTTGTATCTGAATTCGCCATTCGACAAGCGGGCCAAGGCAACAAGCTCTTGCGTTCCTGCCAATCGCACGCGCGTACTGACCTCCGCACGACCGTTCCATGGGCCCAATTGAAAAACAGCCATTTGGGTAACAGGGTTTCGCTGCGAAAGCAAATAAATGTGTGTCACATGGTCCTGCGCCGACATGGGGCTTTGAATTTGAATTTGAATGGGCACCAAGGAGCCATTGTCTGCCAACAGCGGCGCTTCGATTTGCAAATCTTTATTGAGAAGAATGGCCCCTTTGACAATAGGTTGCACCATGTCATTCAGGGAAAGTAATTTGCCAGAGTTCATTCGCTGCGCATGCACAACTCCGCCGAACAACCAGGGCATAGAAAACCCAGCAAGCAAGAGGCTTCTAAGCCCCGTGCGACGAAACCGACTTTCAAGCTTCATGACTTCATGCTGGCTGTTCATTAAACCTTCAAAGTCAATCCGTGGTTTTTGAGCGGCAATGAGCGAATGCGCTTGCCCATTGCGGCAGATATAGCATTGACGAGAGCAGGCGCCAAGGGTGCTTGCGCGGGCTCGCCAACGCCTCCCCAAAACCCACCGGTAGGTGCTATCACCACTTCTACTTTGGGCATCTCGTTCAAACGCATCATGCGGTAGTCGTGAAAATTAGATTGCTCAACACGGCCTTCTTTGATGGTGTTTTCACCCCAAAAAATGGCTGTCAAACCGTGCACAACACTGCCCTGAAATTGAGCCACGATGTTGTCTGGGTTGACCGCATAGCCTGGGTCAATGCCAATGACCACACGGTGAATTTTGACTTCGTTTTTGGCATTCACAGAAACTTCGCACACACACGCGGTCCAACTGCCATAGCCTTCTGTTTCAGCCACACCCCGAAACACGCCATTGGGCAATTGACTGCCCCAGCCTGCAGCCTTGGTCACGGCTTCCAGAATACTTCTGTCGCGCTTTGACTTTTCGTTGTTAGGCAACATGTCCAAACGGAAAGCCACAGGATCTTTGCCAGCCGCTTGCGCCAATTCGTCAATGAAGCATTCACGACCAAAAGGATTTTGCGAATGACCAACCGTGCGCCAAAAACCCACTGGCACATTGGTGTTGCGCTGCGCATAATCAACCAAGGTGTTGGGTATATCGTAGGGGTGATCGTTGAAACTGGCCACAGCCTGGCCATCCACACCGCGGGGCAAAGGCAACTTCAAAAGCGTGGCCAAAATAGAAGGTGCGCTAACACGAATGTGCAGGGCCTCTACTTTGCCATTGGCATTCAGGCCACCTTTGAATCGCATCAAACTGGCAGGTCTGTATAGACCATGTTGAATTTCCTCTTCGCGAGACCACAACATTTTGACTGGTTTTCCGGTCATAGCCTTGGCAATCATGACTGCTTGGCGTGTAAAGTCTTGCGGACTTTTTCGACCCAAACCACCGCCCAATTGCACCGGATGCACTTTCACATTGGCTTGCGGCACACCCGCAGTGGCTGCGCTGAAAGCCAAGGTTGCTTCTGGATTTTGGGTGGAAGACCAAACTTCAAGTTTGTCACCCTGCAACCAGGCTGTGCACACCATGGGCTCCATGGTGGCATGCGCCAAGTAAGGCGTAAAGTAGTCAGCCTCTACCACTTGGGCTGATTTAGACAGTGCGTCTGCTGTATTGCCATCATTGCGCGCCACAGCCAATTCACTTTGCTCCATACCTGCCTTGAAGTGCGCCATGATGGCCGCGCTGGTGAGGGTGCCGTGCTCGCCCACATCCCATTCGACAGACACTTCACGCAAAGCCTCCTTGGCACGCCACCAATTGTCGGCAACCACAGCCACAAATTCACCCATGTTTAAAACCTTGACAATGCCGCGGCGATTTTCCACCTTAGAGGCATCCAAAGATTTCACTTTGCCATTGAACACTGGGCATGCCGCCACAGCCGCATGCAACATGCCAGGCAACTGCGTGTCAATGCCATAACTGCGCTGACCAAGCACAATCTCTGGGATGTCAACGCGAGGAATAGACTTTCCAATCAGCGTCCAATTTTTGGGGTCTTTCAGCTGGACAGTTTTGGGCGCCTCCAACTTGGCGGCATCAGCTGCCAATTGACCATAAGTCAAAGAACGTTTGCTCGGGGCGTGAGTGACCCTACTCAAGGAGGCCTTGCACTCGCTTGCCGGCACATTCCATTTTTGGGCCGCTGCCACAATCAGCATCTCTCTGGCTGTAGCGCCGGCTTTGCGCAAGTACTCTTGTGAGTGACGAATGGTTCGACTGCCCACAGACGCCATGTCACCATAGGCACGTTTGGTGCGCAAGTTTTCATGTGCGGTTGCGTATTCAACGCGGACTTTCTTCCAATCGGCTTCAAGTTCTTCGGCAATCATCATGGGTGCAGAAGTCATGCTGCCCTGCCCCATTTCAGCTCGTGCATAACGAATCACGATGGTATTGTTGGGTTCAATTTCTATCCACACATTGAGTTGGGGTGTATCTGCTGCATGGGCGCGCTCAGGCAAGAAGAATCCCAATGACATGCCCGCACTGGCATTGCCAGATACCTTGAGAAAGTGACGACGGTCGATGCCCACATTCTCTGGATTTGCATCTGCTTTGACATCTGCTTTTGAAATCACAGAATTCAGATTGGCGTTCATCAGAGATTTCATGCGCGGCCTCCCTTCTTGGCCACGGAATGAATGGCCGCTCGGATGCGCGCGTAAGTACCGCAGCGACAGATGTTGGTCATGGCGGCATCAATGTCTTGGTCGGTGGGCTTTGGTTTTTTCTTGAGCAAGGCCACGGCAGCCAAAATTTGACCCCCTTGGCAATAGCCACACTGAGGTACCTGGTGTTCAATCCAAGCTTGCTGCACAGCATGCAACTTGCCTTTGTCTGCCAAGCCCTCAATGGTGACCACCTTTTGGCCTGCTGCTACTGAGACAGGATACGAGCAAGACCGAACAGGCTCCCCGTTCAAAAGCACCGTGCAGGAGCCACACAGCGCAACACCACAGCCAAACTTAGGTCCTTTGATGTTGAGTTCGTCACGCAAGGCCCATAACAAGGGCATTTCGGGCTCAACATCGAGCGTATGACTCTTTCCATTGACAGACAGCTTCATTGGCAGTGACTCCAAAAGGTAATGTAAAAAGTATTTGAAGCTGTTTTGAATAAAACATCAAGAAACACCTGCCGAAGCCCCTGAAAAATGCAAGGTTGCTATGTGCTGGCGTCAGCCCTTAGGCTTAAAGCTAAGCCTAAAGCTAAGCCTAAATTTTGACGGTGTAATTCAAGGCCATTCGGCCACCATCTACCGTGATCACTTCCCCAGTGATGTAGCTGGAAGCATCACTGGCCAAAAAAGCCACCACATGCGCGACTTCCCTCGGATCTCCCAAGCGTTTCATGGGTGTTCGGCCAAGAATTTTTTGGCGCGCTTCTTCACTGGTCAAGACCGCCTTGGTGGCCAATTCAGTGGCGATGGTGCCGGGTGCTACCGCGTTAACCCGAATACCGTCATCGGCCAAAGCCAAGGCCATTGCCCTGGTCAGCTGGTTGAGGCCGCCTTTACTGACGTTGTAGGACGCAATTTCAGGGATGGCCAGCACCCCATTGACAGAACTCATGTGAACAATGGCACCACCACCCTGCGCCTTCATCACACGCGCAACCGCTTGCCCCATCAAAAACGAACCTCGCAAATTAACCCGCAATACTTCGTCAAAATCAGATTCTGTCACTTCTAAAAATGGAGCGGCTTTGAATATGCCTGCATTACTGACCAAAATATCGATGCGACCATATGTTGCAAGCACCAGACTGATGAGTGAATCGACCTCCGACTTGTTGCCGATGTCACTGGCAACAAAAAGAACCTCGTGTCCTTGCGCTTGCAATTGAGATTGAAGAGACTCGCCCTTCTCCTTGTGAATATCCACAAGGACCACACGCGCACCTTCCTCCAAAAACAGTTGCGCACAGGCCTCGCCTATACCTTGGGCACCGCCCGTGATTAGGCAAACTTTGTCGCCTAGTCCGTATGAAATTCGATTCTTGACAGTCATTGAACACGAACCTCGGTGTTGGTTTGAAAGAAATGGTCAATGAAATCTAAATTCTCTTTTCGAAATCCATCTTGGTTTGAAATGTCTGCGCCAAAAACAATCATGTGATCAGAATCCACCTTATAGGGATGCCATTCAGGCAGTTCTACTTGATTGGGGTTGCCTGAGTGAGCAAATTGAACCCAATAATTGAGCATGGCGTTTGAAATCAATTCGTCTTGATGATCGAAATCATTTTCAAAAGGCGTTACTTTGGCAGACAGATTGCCAAAAACATGAGCAACCTCCTGCCCATGATGGGGGCCATCGATTTGACTGGGGCGGCGCTTGGCAAACAAATACCGCCAAGTATTCGCAACTTGAAATGAATTTGACTGCGCAAGCAAGCGCGTTCCGTAATTGAATTGGGTATCACCAAACAAATGGGCAATGCCAGTTCTAATTTCTTCTACCACTTTGACGGGATACAAGGCCAAAGCTTGCGCCGCAAAATTTTTGAAGTTTAAATTGACCAATTGAACATAGTCATCCAGCGAATGAATTGCCCACTCTTTGGTGAGCAAACTGCCTTCGTCCAAATTGCTCCCGACGATCATTGGGAGCATGGATTGTCGATGTGCTTTAAACACATCTCTTTCATTTTCACTCAAATACACGCCATCTAGAATGGGACGCAGAATTCTGGGTGTTGTCAAACCTCTGATTTTTGGGTTCATTGAACTTGTGAGCTTGAATATATCTCCCTCACCCAAAGTCCGCAGACGATTGATGTCGGAGCCTAAAGCCTTCTCCGAAAAATCTTCTGCCTGTGACAATGTCGCCAGCGGACGTGCAGCACCAGGGCTGTGAAGAATTGTCTGCTGGAACAAGCCTTTTGCTTGGGGGCATGTGAGCAGCAAAGAGATAGAGGCCGATCCTGCAGACACGCCAAACACAGTGACTCGGGTGGGGTCACCCCCAAAATGACGGATGTTTTGTTGAATCCATTTCAAGGCGGCAATTTGGTCTTGCAAACCATAATTGCCACTGACATTCAATTCAGACTCGGCCGAGAGTTCGGGGTGGGCTAAAAAACCAAAGATGCCTGATCGATAGTTGAAACTGACCACAACAACCCCCTTTGAGGCCATGAGCGTGCCGTCGCTTCTTTGGTCAGAGCTACTACCACCTACAAAACCACCACCATGAATCCATACCATCACAGGTAGTTTTTGCGCATGTTGAATCTCTGGCGCCCATACATTCAAATACAGACAATCTTCACTTTGTCTGGGCGCTCTAAAAAGAGGATTGGAAGCCTGAGGAAAATCAGGACCAAAATCAAAACAGCTCCGAGTTTTTTGCCATTGAGTGACTGGCTGAGGCGATCTCCATCGGAGATCTCCAACGGGGGGCGCTGCATAAGGAATTCCCAAAAAACAATCGATGGGTGAGCTAAGAGATGGCGATTGCTTTTGAAAGCCTTGAACAGGACCTACCTCAGTCAAGACGACTTTAGTTGGATTTAGCATGAGTTTGACCTTGGAATGATCATGTGTTTAGACGCGGCCAATCTTGGGACGGGTGTGATTTTCTATCAACAGACTTCTCACTTTGTCTACCATTTCAAGAAGAAGTTGGCCATTCTTTTTCAAAACCGACAAAGGTTGCTTGGCGTCAGAACTTTGCGAATTGAATGCCATGATGGTGTGGTTGTCTATATGCAAAAAAGGAACTGCAACAGAGTTTGTATTCTTTTTAAAGGTGCCTATGGCAAAGCAGTACCCATCCGCTTCCACCTGTTCGATGGCCGAATCTAACTCCTGATGAATATCTTTCCACTTCGTACCGTAATAGCTTTTGAATTCTGAGTAAAGTCTGGCTCGCTCTTCAAAATTCATGGCGGCAATACAAGCCCTGCCCATGGCAGTTCTAACCAGAGGCACCCTGAATCCAACTCGTTGCCGTCGATTGGGACTGGGCTCGCCCAGCGCATATTCGAGATAAAGGGCGCTGTTATTTTCCTGGACACCAAATCCAATATTGGTCTTTGTTTTTTGCGCCAACTCAACCATCAAAGGTCTTGCCAGTGCAGGCACATTCATATTTGCCAAGTAAGGATAGGCCAATCCCACCACACCCGCAGCCAGTTCATACTTGCCAAATTCATGTCGATACCTGAGATAGCCAAGTTGAGTCAGCGTGAAGGTCAATCTGGAAATGGTCGATTTTGGAAGCCTGGTCATCTCTGCAATTTCAACATTGCCAAGCAACTTTTGATCTAACTCAAAGCAGCGCAAAATGGCCAAGCCCCTGGCAAGCGCAGAAATAAATCTTGGATCGGAATCGTCAGTCTTGATTTGAATTCCTTCAGAGTAATCTGGAAGAATTGGACTTGCATTGCGTATTGGGCGGCCCACTCTGTTTCCTCTTGAATTTAAAAACAAAGACTATAAATCAAGCGTAATGGATGGACTTAAACTTCTGGAACAACAAATCATCATGATTTGATTAGAGGACCGCTCTTCTGCCGATAGAAGTGAATCTCGGTGGTCAGGAATACCATCTACCACACGCGTCTCACAAGTACCGCAAATACCTTGCTCACATGAACCCGGCGCTGATATACCATGCTTGAGTAGAACCTGCAAAATAGTTTGTTCTGGGCCTACGGAGAAGCTTTTTTGGGTCTTTTTGAGTTTGACCTCAAAACTGTCGCCCGATAATTTTGCCAAAACAGGTTTGAACGACTCGTAGTGAATTCTGCTGGGATCTATTGATTTCGACAACTCAAGGAAGCGGTTCAGCATGGGTTCAGGGCCACAGCAATAGAAGTGGCTTCCAGCGGGAGCAGCGTCCAAAACAGAAGGGATGTCCAAATACCTGCCACTTGATTCGTCATCGATGTGGAGATGAACCCGATTGGCATTCAATTGTTCAACCAAGGCAATGTCAGCCCTGCTTCGAAAACTGGCAAACAGCTGCCATGAAGCATTTTTCGCATTCAGTTCATGTGCCATGGAAATGAGGGGCGTGATGCCTATTCCACCGCCAATCAAAATAGCATGGGCGGATTCATGCGCAAGGGGAAAATGATTTCTTGGCAAACAAATTTTGAGTTCACTGCCCACTTTCAACCCGTCGTGCATGAAATTGGATCCACCTCGACTGAATTGATCTTTCTTAACGCCAAGCACATATCGATTGTTTTCAAGTGGAGAATTACAAAGAGAATACTGCCGCATCATGCCGTTAGGCAAATGAACATCAATATGGCTGCCCGCACTGAACATTGGCAGTGTGGGGCCATCTAGGGGGGTTAACTCAAATAACAAAACATCTTGGGCTTCATAGGTGATTGATTTGAGTCGAACCCTGAGCGACTGTTTTCTTTCTTCTGAATGGCTGTTCGATGACATGAAATTTTTATTCCCAATGCGCAAAACACAAGCCAGTGCCTGTCCCCGCAGGAGTTCTGTAGGCTGGGTAGTAATCCATCAATTGCAAATCCAGTCCTTCACATGCGCCTGCCATGCAGATCCAATTCCTAATTTCAGAGTTACCAGAATTCAATTTGTTCAGCGGTATGCTGCAAAGATCGTCGTACGACTTCGAACGCAAGGCATCCATCACAAAATTGTCAAGGTCTTCATCCACGGTAAAGTGGCTTAATCCGCCAGAAGCCACAACGCCCACTTTGATGTCTTGAGGCCATGACTCAACTGCTTTTCGAATCTGCTGTCCCAACTTGAAACAACGTTTGGGCGTAGGTTGATTTGGCGGGTAATAGGTATTTACGAAAATAGGCACGACTGGTATTTCGATATCTTGTAGCAACCTATTGTGCACAAAGCCAAATGCATGGCCTTCGCCTTGGCCATCTTGAATGCTGTCAGCGCATGAAACATCGAATTCCGCATCGATGAGGTGGTGGATCAAATGCATGGCCAGCGCAGAATCTACCGGATATTCTTTTTCGTATTCAGCTTCGTAGTATTTAGCCGAAGCCTTTTTCGCCCACTCTGGACCTGGCCTACTTTTCAAGGGAACATTTCTAATTGTTTCCCCTCTGTACATCAATATGGATGGCATGTTGTTGTCTTTGTAGAGCTCTTTCTGATCGTCCCCCACAATGATCAAAACATCTATTTCCGATTTTTTAACAACCTGGTGCAAATGCTCAAGTGCTGCCAAGGCTTTGGTATGTTTCCATAAAAATTTCCCCTCAGTGATTTCCCTAGGTATATGAGGGCCAGCCAGCTTGAGTAATTCGGCGTAGTTCAGGGAATTGCCCTCTTTGTCTAGATGCGCACGATGTAGATCTAGCTCTATGAACTTGGGCCAATCCGTGACAGGGGCATTCAACATGGGCGTGTGGGATGTGCCAATTCCAAGTGTAATTTTTGCCATTTCAAATGATCCTGTGATTTGCTTTATTCCAAAAATGGAATTATATTTTGATTTCGATCAAATTCTATCGAAAAGATGCAAGTCAAGAAACTGTCAATTGAAGGGCTATGGGCGATCTACCCGGATCAAACCTCGGATGAAAACGGTCGTTACAGCTATTACTTTGACAGCCAACAATGGAAAGCATTGGGTGTGAAGCCCAATTTTGTGCAAGAGCATGCCTCTTGTTATGCCTTGAAATGGACTGTCAGAGGCCTGCACTTTCAAGCACCGCCCAAAGCTCAGTACAAACTTGTGCGAGTGGTCAAGGGAAGCATCTTGGATTTTTGCGTTGACATCCGAACCAACTCTCCCACCTATGGAAAGCACGAGTCGATTGAGATGGTTGCAGACAGTTGGATTCAACTCCTTGTGCCGCCCGGTTTGGCGCATGGTTTTTGCACGTTAGAAGATGACACAGAAGTGTCATTCAGACTCACCGATTACAACGACAAAGATCATTTGCGCGGTCTGTTGTGGAATGACCCTGAATTAGAAATTCAATGGCCCTGCTTAGAGCAACCCAGATACATCTACAAGGTAGACCAATCTTGGCCCACTTTAAAAAATTTGAATTCCCCATTCCGTTGAATTCGAGTAATTCAGTTTCATAGACACCCTTGTTAACCAATAGGAGACAAAATGACAACCAGAAGAAATGCAATGCTGGGTATGCTGGCCAGCTCGATGGGGTTTGCTTCCCAAAATGTTTTTGCACAAGACAACTCCCCTATCACCATTCTGGTCGGAGCAGCCTCCTCCATGGACTATGGCGCAAGGGCTGTCGCAGAACAAATGCGAGAAGCGCTAGGACGCCCGGTGGTGGTGGTCAGCAAATTGGGTGCTGGTCAGCGCGTCGCCTTGGGAGAGGCGAAAAGAGCGCAACCCGATGGCAGAACATTGGTATTTGCAACCAGCGGTCCGTTTGCGGTCTATCCACATGTCTACAACAAATTGGACTATGACCCAGTGAACGACTTCACGCCCATTGCTGGTATATCCACTTTTGATGTGGCCATTTCAACGGGGCCCGCGACAGGGGTGACGAATTTAGCGCAATTGATCGAATGGATGAAGAACAAAAAATCAGGGGACGCCGTCTATGGCTCTGCGCCCGGCAATGGCTCTCTGTCTCACTTTGTTGGCATTTCTATTGGCATAGCGGCCAACCTTCAACTCACACATGTGCCTTACAAAGACAGTGGCGTTGGTTTGATTGATTTAGCAGCAGGTCGACTGCCGGTCATGATCACTGGACTCAGCCCGCAAATTGAATTGCACAAGGCTGGAAAAATCAAATTGTTGGCCGTTTCAGGCAACACACGATCGCCATTGGTACCCGATGTTCCAACCCTCAGAGAAGCCGGTATAGCGGTCAGTAGCACCACCTCTACAGGCATTTTTGGACCCGCCAAAATGCCGCCGGACTTGGTTAGACGACTCTACGAGGCCATCAATCCGATGACACTGAGCCCTGTTGTGCGCGAAAAGTTTGCAGGGCAAGCCATGACGCCATGGTCTGCCAATCCAGCTCAATTGGCTCAGTCTTTGGCTGAAGAGCGAAAACGCTACGAGACCTTGGTCAAAGCCAGTGGTTATGTGAAGGAGGATGCATGATGGACCGTCGAACCAGTCTCAAAGTAGCAGGGTTGTCTGCCGTCGAACTATTGGCATCCTCGGCTTTTGCGCAAGATGATAAATCGCCCATGACTGTGTTGGTTGGTGCGGCCTCCTCCATGGATTTCACAGCCAGACTCATTGGCGATCAATTGCGCGAAAGACTCAACCGACCCGTGGTGGTGTCTAGCAAACTTGGCGCGGGTGGCAGGCTTGCATTGGGCGAACTCAAGAGAGCAGCACCGGATGGCAATACCGTGATGTTTTCAACAAGCAGTTTGTTCGCCATCTACCCCCACATCTACACCAAACTTGACTATGACCCTGTTGCCGACTTCACGCCTATTTGTGGTCTCACATGGTTTGATTTAGGCATTGCCACTGGCATCAACAGCGGTATCACAGACATTGCGCAGTGGTTTGCCTCGATTAAATCTCAAGGTGCTGCTGGTGGCGTTTATGGTGTTGCACCGGGTGCCGGTTCTTCTTCTCACTTTCTGGGCATAGCCTTAGCTCAATCTCAATCAATGAAGATGGAACCTGTTCACTACAAAGACAGCAGCGTTGGCATCATCGATTTGGCAGCAGGCAGATTACCCATGCTCATCACGGGAACAAGCGCACTGGTTGAAATGCACAAAGCAAAAAAGATTCGAATGCTGGCTGTTTCGGGAGAACAACGCTCTGAATTGGTCCCGGAAGTTCCAACTTTGAAAGAATCGGGCTTGAACATAGCCATTCAAAACTCAACAGGTTTATTTGGACCTGCCAAGTTGTCCAAAGAATTGGTCGATAGGATCGCAGCTGCCACATTGCCAATGCTTCAAAAGCCGGATGTCAAAGCCAAGCTGGCTACCCAAGGCATGGCAATCTCACCGATGAACGCAATGCAATTGGCCAACTCATTGAATGAAGATCGCAAGAAATTTGAAATTCTGGCAAGAACCAGTGGCTACAAACCTGAGGCGCTCTGATGTCCAGCACTACAGAGATTGAATTGATCGGTCGTTTTTTAAATGAATTGCTCTCGAAGTCAGAAGAGTCAGCCATCAAATTAAAAGACACGCTTCATTCGCAGGTTGAATTCAAAGTACTTGGAAAACGTGCCTCAGGACAAGATGCTGTTGGCGATGCATTGAAAAATGGTCCCAACAGCCAATTGATGCGGCAATTGATTTGGCAGGAACCTCGTCCCATCCATCAGCAATGGCTCCTTGAAGGACATCGCCAAGAAGGCACATTGGATCGCGGCTTGATCATCACTCTGAAGATTGAGAACGGCCGAATTGTGCTTGTGCAGCAACAAAAAACAGCGCCTCCGCCCCCTGCTGCCTTGCCGCTGGCGATTCCACAAGAATTGAAAACAATGATCAACAACGCGTTGGTTGAAAGACATCCCATCTTGATGGCCTATTGTGATTTGGAAAATCAACCTGTTCAAACTTTCAGGGGATCATTGCAAGTCTTCAGTGACACCCAACTTGCCATGTGGATCAGAAGTCCTGAAGGCGCCTTTATCAAAGCAATTCAAAAGAACCCCAAGGTTTCTTTTGTGTATCGAAATGAAGAAAGCAAGGCAACCTATTCATTACAGGGAAAAGCCAAGGTGAGTCACTCTGAAACTGACCGCAACACTGTTTACGATTGCTCCGCCATAGCGGAGCAAGATCACGACTTCGCCAAACTGGGCGTTGCGGTACTGGTTGATTTAGAAAAAATTGAAGGCTACTCAGGACTCGGCCCTGGCGGTCAACTGAATCAAATCAAACTCATTCGCCGAACTTAATCAACTTATAAACAAAGGAGAACTTGTGAGTATCAAACAAGACAACATCGACATGACCAGAGTCGGCCCCGGAACAGTCATGGGTAACTTTATGCGCGAGTATTGGATTCCAGCAGCCAAATCCAGTGAATTGGACAATGATGGAACGCCAATGAGACTCATGCTTCTAGGAGAAAAACTCATCGCCTTCCGAGACAGTAGCGGCCGAGTGGGCGTCATGGATCACCTCTGCCCTCACAGATGTGCCTCATTGGTTTTAGGCAGAAACGAAGAGAACGGCATCCGCTGCATTTACCACGGCTGGAAATTTGACGTTGATGGCAATTGTGTGGAAATGCCAAGCGTTGCACCCAGTCAAGATTTCAAAGAAAAAGTCAAAGCCAAAGCCTACAAAGCCGTTGATCGAAACGGCATTATTTGGGTTTACATGGGGCCCAGAAAACAACCGCCTCCATTGCCAAAGATAGAGGCCACCTTGCTGCTCGAAAGTGAAGTTGATATTTCATTCACTCAAAGGGATTGCAATTGGCTGCAGGCCCTCGAAGGCGATATTGACACCTCTCATTTCGGATTTCTTCACGTTGGGCATTTAGACCCTGACAACGTACCCGTTGGGCACCCGCTTGAGCACACGGCAAGCGAGAGAGCACCCGAGTATCACGTGAGTGATGCGCCGTGGGGAACAACCTATGGCGCGTACAGAACCGTGAGGCCAGAAACAACCTATTGGCGCTTCGCCAACTACATGTTTCCATTTTGGACGCAAACACCGCAAGGTGAATTCCCCATCAACATCCAAGCTCGTGCATGGGTGCCACTTGACGACGAACATGTCATGATGATTTTTTGGCGAACAAAGAGCCTTGGCGGCGGAACAGGCCAACCCCTGAAAGATGGCAAACCTCTGGGTGGTAGCAAACCACAACCTGATTATTTGCCTATTTCGACAGAATGGCTTGGCAGATATAGAGTCAAGGCCAATGAAAGCAATGACTGGTTAATCGATCGAGAAGCTCAAAGAACCAACCGCATCTATTCAGGGATTGACAACATTGGCCTGCAAGATCAAGCGGTGACTGAGTCGATGGGCGCCATTACCAACCACGAGCTTGAGCATTTAGGCCCAGGCGACCTCATGATTTCAAGGACCCGCAGGCGAGCACTTAAAGCTGCTCGGGCTTTTCAGGAAGGCAATCCCGCACCAGGTGTTGATCAACCCGAAATTCTGAAAGAGGCCAGAAGCGGCTATTTTGAAGCGCATGAATCGGTCGAATGGCAAAAAGGCTACACCGATCAAATGAGCTCTGCTAAGAGAATTATTTCTTAAGCTTAAGCTTAGGCCTAGGCTCAGGCCTAGGCTTAAGCTTGGATAGCAGCCAAACCTTTGATCTGATGCTTGCGAATTGAGTTGCCAATAAAATCTTTGGCAATCAACTCTTTGACAAATTTTTCCAAAAAGCCCGCCGAATCTACTTTTCCCAGAGGGACTGAAAAACCGTGATTCACAGTCATGAAATTTCCGTCGAGCAATCTTCCCGTGGGCACAAGATGCATCGATTCAATCAGATTTGGTTTGAGCCCTGCCACAGCGTCAACTTCTTGTTGATTGAACATCTCCAGAGAATTTGCAAAGTTTTTGGAGTGAACAATTGAGGCACTCTTCAAATGATTGCTCAAATAAAGCTCATAGCCAGCTTTCGCAGGAGCCGCTATCTTGATGCCATTTGAATCGACGTCATCAGCAACTTGAAAAGTTGAATTTTGAGGGACGATATAACCCGCTTCGATTTCGGTCATAGGGAGAGAAAACAAAATAGTTTTTGCCCTGGTTTGTTCAATGGCCAAGATAGCAACATCCCACTTGTCGTTGCCAACATCATCAGCAACCTGACCAGGTTGGTCATAGACCACCATCTCAAGTGGGACATCCAAAGAACGGGCCAGTTCTTGCATCAAGTCGACACTCACACCATACAAGCCCCCTGCTTCATTTTGGCGTGTGAACAAGTTGTTGCCGATATTCATACCCGCGCGCAACTTTCCAGTGGGCGCTAGTGCCTGTTTAGCATTCATTTAAAAACCTTGTTCTACTTGATTGAGCTTCATTGAAGCCATTGTCCGATTTCAACAGAACGAGCAGTTTAACCCTTGTGCTCAGCATAGACAAAGCGCGTCTCGCCCGTCTCAGTGAGCTTGCGCGTGGCCTGGGCGTTGGCATAGATCCAAAGAATCTTCATTGATTCAGTATCAGAGAGGTTACGGAAGCGGTGTGACAAATTGGCAGGCAGCCATGTGGTGTCGTGCTTTTTGAGAACCACAGAATCGTGGCCTTCCATTTCGAGAATGGCGTTGCCTTCAAGCAGCATGACACTCTCTTCACAGTTGTGGCTGTGAAAAGCAATGGCGGCACTGGGTCCAAATTCGGTAATACCGTTGATGAAAGTGGAAGCACCAATGGCTGGCGACACGAGCGGGATAGTCTTGGCGCCGCCACCACGATCGTGGCTCTTGAGTTGATCGGGTTTCAAAACAATGGGGCTGTATGCTGTAGCGCTTGTCATTGGGATTTCCTTTTAAAGAGTGATCTGCAAATTTTAAGTGCGAACGGGTCCTGTCCACACGGTCTTGATATTGGTAAATTCGTGTAGACCCAAATGGGCCAATTCGCGGCCGTAACCAGACTGCTTGGTTCCACCAAAAGGCAGTCTGGGATCGGACGCCACCATGCCGTTGATAAAGACA
>Ga0315907_10003977_pt1 | contig 16885 bp, 16 predicted proteins | sample LakEriMetagenome_3_FD_203525 | JGI IMG/M metagenome (GOLD analysis project Ga0315907, IMG submission 203525) | Freshwater fungal communities from buoy surface, Lake Erie, Ohio, United States - Buoy 12 MA123 | ecosystem: Environmental > Aquatic > Freshwater > Lake > Lake biofilm | place: USA... | reverse complement strand
GCGGTACTCCTCTTATATGTGAACGTATGTAAGTCCTTAACGGACAAGGCGAAAGGGTATCGCGAACGTGGGGGCTGACGCCAATCACGGCAAAATCACGCTTTATTGCCTGCCACTGAGCCTGAAAAGCTCCACAGCTTGTGAGGCACAGTAGGAGAGAATGCCACCATGGCAGATCTTGAAAGCAAACTCTCCTCAGTAATAGGAGATCGCACTGCCAAAGTTCTCACCGATACTTTTGACATAAGAACCGTTGGCGATTTGATGCGCCACTATCCACGCAGGTATTTAGTGCGAGGCGAGCTCTCAGATATTTCAGAGTTAGTGGAGGGTGATGAAGTAACCATCTTGGCTGAAGTGCTCAGTTCAACAAATAGGCCGTTGCGTGGGCGCAAAGGAAGCATCTTCGAAGTCGTCGTCACCGATGGCACCGACAAGCTCTCACTCACCTTCTTTAATCAGGCGTGGCGAGAAAAAGAGTTAAAGGCAGGACGGCAAGGTTTATTTGCCGGCAAGGTAGGCGTCTTTAATGGCAAGAAGCAGTTAGCCCATCCTGATTACGAAATGATTCCAGATGGCAATGATGTTGATGCTGCAGCGAGTTCTTTTGCAGGAAAGTATCTGCCTGTTTATCCAGCCAGCGCGAAGATGCCATCGTGGAAGATTTCTAAATGTGTTGAGATGGCAATTGATTCACTCGATGAAGTGGAAGATTTCCTACCTGAGCACATACGTAGCAGCTTTGGCTATCCCACTCTGCACCAGGGATTAGTGCAGCTTCACCGTCCTGCTGATCTTGATTCAGCAGAGAGTGCACGTGAGCGTTTAACTTTTGATGAAGCTTTCTTGCTTCAATCATTGCTGGTCCTTCGCCGCAATGAGTTAAGAAAGCTCAATACTGCATCTCGCAAAGTGATCAAAGGCGGAATTCTTGATTCCTTTGATGCTTCATTGCCTTTCCAATTAACTGGTGGACAAAAGGCAGTATGCGCTGAAATTGAAGCTGATTTAGCCCAAGACCATCCGATGCATCGCTTGCTGCAAGGTGAAGTTGGTTCAGGAAAAACAATTGTGGCGCTGCGAGCAATGTTGGCCGTTGTTGATAGCGGGGGACAAGCAGCTCTGCTTGCACCAACTGAAGTTCTAGCTGCTCAGCATTTGCGAACAATAGAAAAACTCTTAGGTCCGCTGGCACAAGGTGGAACTCTGGGATCACATGAAGGTGCAACGCAAGTAACTCTCATTACTGGTTCCCAAAGCGCTGCAGCACGCAAAGCAGCACTTGCGCTAGCTGCCTCTGGTGATGCAGGAATCGTTATTGGCACGCATGCATTGCTCGGTGAAAAGGTTGAATTCAAAGATTTGGGTCTCATTGTTGTTGATGAACAGCACCGATTTGGTGTTGAACAGCGTGATGCTCTAAAAGAGAAAGCACAAAAGCCTCCACATCTACTTGTCATGACTGCAACACCAATTCCTCGCACAGTTGCAATGACAGTCTTTGGTGATTTAGATGTTTCAACGTTGCGCGAGCTTCCACTCGGACGCCAGCCCGTCACAACACATGTCATTCCTGTCATGGAGAAGCCAACGTATTTAGAACGTGCTTGGGCACGCATCCGAGAAGAAGTTGGGCAAGGACATCAGGCATACGTTGTTGCTCCGCGTATTGCCGCCGGCAGTGATGAGAACGCTGATATTGATTTCCTCTTTGGCACAGAATCAAGTGATATTGCATCAGTTGAAGAGCTTGCACCCCGCCTGCATGGGGGAGATTTAGCAGGCTTGCGCGTTGCAATGCTGCATGGGCGCCTTAGCAGTGAAGAAAAAGAAAGCACTATGAAAGCCTTTGCTGCCGGTGAGATAGATGTATTGGTTTCGACCACAGTTATTGAAGTGGGTGTGGATGTTGCAAATGCAACGATTATGGTGATTATGGATGCTGATCGGTTTGGTGTTTCACAACTTCACCAGTTGCGCGGTCGTGTGGGACGCGGAACTTCACCGGGCCTCTGTTTGCTAGTAACAAATGCCATTGCCGAAACTCCCGCACGCGAACGCTTAGATGCCGTGGCTGGAACTGTAGATGGATTTGAACTCTCTCGTATCGATTTAGAGCAGCGCCGAGAAGGAGATGTCCTAGGTGCATCTCAATCTGGAACTCAGTCGCACCTGCGCCTACTTCGGGTGTTACGCGATGAAGAGTTAATCGAAAAGGCAAGAACTGCTGCTCAGGATTTGATTGCGACATCATTGGATTTAACAAGTTATCCTGCGCTTAAGAAAGAATTGAGTGCTATGGCTAATGATATGGCCGTGGATTATTTGGATAAGGGTTGATGCGTTGAGAATCATTGCAGGCGTCGCAAAAGGTCGCACTCTGGGCACAGTTGCTGGTGCTACACGACCAACTTCAGATCGCGCGCGCGAAGGCTTGTTCTCTTCCCTGTTATCTGAGTTTGGTGATTTTTTAGGACTCCATGTTTTAGATTTATTTGGAGGATCTGGCGCAATAGCACTTGAGGCTCTCTCACGCGGTGCAACTCTTGTTCACATCGTTGAAAAAGACCCTGAGGCGCAAAAGACAATTGAGAACAACTATGAGCTGGTCAAGAAAAATAAGCCTGCAGGAAAGTTTCATCTCTACTCAATGTCAGCTCAAAGATTTGTGAGCGATGCACCTAAAGAGAAATACCACATTGTTTATGTTGACCCGCCATTTGATTTTTCAGATATTGAGGTCGGAGAGATTTTAAGTAAGTTACATGCAGGCTCTTTCCTTAAAGATGATGCGGTGATTGCAGTTGAGCGCACGGCAAAGCGTTCAAATTTTTCATGGCCAGAAGGCTTTAGCGCAGTGCGCGAACGCAACTATGGGCAGGCCACGATTTTCTATGGCAATTACACGCCTGAGAATGGATAACTGACCCATCTCTTGCTAGCGTTTAGACCATGAGACGCGCGGTTTGTCCTGGATCCTTTGATCCAATCACTTTTGGTCATCTCGACATCATTGCTCGTGCAAGTGCTCACTTTGATCATGTTGTGATTGCCGTTCTTGAGAATCGCACAAAATCCTCTCTATTTTCAGTTGCTGAGCGCATTGAGATGATTCAGGAAACTACCTCTCACTTATCTAATGTGAGCGTTGATTCATGGTCAGGTTTACTCGTTGACTACTGCAAGAGCAATTCGATTCAAGCCATCGTCAAGGGATTGCGCGCAGTGAGCGATTTTGATTACGAACTTCAAATGGCCCAAGTAAATCTGCAAGGCTCAGGGGTTGAAACCATGTTCATGGCAACCTCACCTACACACTCATTCTTATCGTCATCATTAGTTAAAGAGCTCGCCCATTACGGGGGAGATGTTTCCACGATGGTGCCAGCATCGATAAATGCAGCACTCAAACTTCGAGTAGGCGGGAAGTAAAAAATGGATTCAGTTGAAAAGTTAACATCTGCAATCACTATGGTTGAAGAAGCTCGTGGTGTTCCACTATCAGCTAGTTGTGTTGTTCACCGTGGTGAAATGCTAGAACTGCTCGATGAAGCACGTGCTGCGCTTCCTAACGATCTTGAATCGGCGCAAAAACTTATCGCTGCTCGTGATGCCATTATTGAAGAAGGCCGCGTGAGCGCTGAGCAGATGATTGCTATGGCTAGAGAAGATGTGGCAAGAATGGTTGAGCAGACTTCTATCGTTCAAATGGCTCGAGATGAAGCCCGCAAGATTCTCGATGAAGCTCGCACATTAGGTGATCAAGAGAAGCTAGAAGTTGAGGAATACATTGATGGTCGTTTGGCCACGCTAGAAGTAATTTTGAATAAGACTCAAGATGCAGTTGCACGTGGCCGTGAGCGCCTTGCCGGTGCAAATGATAAAGATGTTCTTTCGCAACTCTCAGATGCCGACTAACTCCTATGGCACGCTTACCGGAGCCTTTTAAGTTCAATACCCATGAACTTGCACGCCGTGCAGGGGAGATGAAGGAGTATGAACTCGACATCGAACTTCTAGAAAAACTGGGAGTTGAACTCATATCCGTTCCTGCCGGAGAAGTAATTGAAGTAGATGCCCGCCTGGAATCTGTTACAGAAGGCATATTGCTCACTGCAGATATCTTTGCAATCGCTAAAGGTGAATGCACCCGCTGCTTAGATCCAGTTGAAATAGAGATTGAACGCAAGGTGCAAGAGCTCTACTACTACGCCCAGAAGTTAGAGCGACCAAAGAAGAAGAAAAGAAACGATGATGAGGATGATTTAGGCGAAGATGATGAGTTGATGATGGATGGCGACATTATGGATTTAGAGCCACCTATCCGAGATGCCATCGTTCTGGATCTTCCGATTAATCCACTCTGTAGTGATGATTGCCCTGGGTTATGTCCTGAGTGCGGTGGCAAGTGGGCCGAGCTGCCAGCAGATCACGCTCATGAGGTTATCGATGCCCGCTGGGCCTCCTTGAATGGGCTGGATCTGGAGTAAGGCAGCCGATTTCAAGAATTAGCCCTTTTGGGGGATACTTACCCCTTGCAGCCACCGCTGCTTTTAGAAATAGATAAGAAGAGGTTCGAACCGTGCCAGTACCAAAGCGAAAAATGTCGCGTTCAAAGACGCGCTCACGCCGTAGCCAGTGGAAGACAACTGCTGCCTCTTTAGCAACATGCGGACAATGCCAATCACCAAAGCTTCAACACACAGCATGTCCAACATGCGGTACATATAACCGCCGCCAAGTTCTAGAGGTTTGATCGTTAGTTCTATGCTCAATGAAGCGTTGGGGGTTGAACTTGAACCCTCACTTCTGGAGTTAGCTTTTACACATCGCTCATTTGCTTATGAATCTGCAAGCAAAGAAACTAACGAGCGTCTTGAATTTCTTGGAGATTCCGTTCTCGGTTTAATTGTTACCGAAGAACTCTACAAACGTTATCCCGATTTAGATGAATCACGTTTATCGCCATTGCGCTCAGGTGTGGTTAACATGCGTGCGCTCGCAGATATTGCGCGCACATTAGAACTTGGTCAATATATTCGCCTTGGAAAAGGTGAAGAAGTTACCAACGGCCGTGATAAAAACTCACTTCTTGCCGATGCGCTAGAAGCCTTAATTGGAGCTATTTATCTTCAGTGTGGCTTTGAGAAATGCACTGAAATTGTGCGCCGATTGATTTCATCAACTATGGATTCAGCCGTTGCGCGCGGAGCAGGTTTAGATGGCAAGACAGCTCTTCAAGAGTTAGCGGCCAGCCTTGGAAAAGGTGCACCTGAATACGTTGTTACTGAAGAGGGCCCAGATCACGATAAAGATTTCACGGCTACGGCAATGGTTGCTGGAAACGCTGTGGCGGTGGGAACCGGAAAGAGCAAGCGAGAGGCTGAGCAAGTAGCTGCCCGCATTGCATATGAAACTCTAAAAACTGAGCTGCCCGAGCAGTAATATCGCCGAAAACAAGCAGGCGGCGCGATAGGTTTACCGCGTGTATCTCAAGAGCATGACCTTAAAGGGCTTCAAGTCCTTTGCCTCCAGCACTACCTTGCGGCTTGAGCCAGGAATTACCTGCGTTGTCGGTCCTAATGGTTCGGGCAAAAGTAACGTTGTTGATGCTCTGACATGGGTTATGGGTGAACAGGGCGCTAAATCCCTTCGCGGCGGCAAGATGGAAGATGTTATTTTCGCCGGAACTAGTGGACGTGCACCACTTGGGCGCGCAGAAGTTTCCTTAACAATTGATAACACCGACGGCGCACTACCTATCGATTACACCGAAGTAACTATTTCTCGCATCCTTTTCCGTAATGGCCAATCTGAATATCAAATCAACGGTGAAGCATCCCGCTTGCTCGATATTCAAGAACTACTCAGTGACTCAGGTATTGGTCGCGAAATGCACGTCATTGTTGGTCAGGGCCAGCTAGATGCAATTTTGATGGCAACGCCTGAAGAGCGCCGCGGATTTATTGAAGAAGCTGCCGGTGTTCTTAAGCACCGCAAGCGTAAAGAAAAAGCTTTGCGCAAACTTGATTCAATGCAAGCCAACATGGCACGTGTTCAGGATTTAACTGTTGAACTTCGGCGCCAACTTCGACCACTAGGTAAGCAAGCAGAAGTTGCCAAGAAGGCAGCAACTATTCAGGCCGATCTGCGTGATGCAAAACTACGTTTGTTTGCTGATGATTTTATTTCGATGTCTCGCACACTCGATGCCGAAGTAGCCGATGAAACTGCATTACGTCAAAAGCGTGCAGAAGTTGATAGAGAACTTGAAACAATTCGATCTCGTGAAGAAGAATTAGATGCACAGTCGGCAGTTGAGACACCATTACTTGTCCAAGCACAAGAAACGTATTACCAGTTAAATTCTTTACGGGAAAAGTTCCGTGGAACACAAAGCCTTGCACAAGAGCGCTCACGCTTTCTTAATGAGGAAGCAGAGGAAGCTCGTTCAGCTGGTCGTGATCCAGAAGCGCTAGAAAAAGAAGCTCAAGTTCTGCGCAATGAAGAAAATGCGTTGAGAAACAACATTAATGATTCACGCACAGCGCTAGCTGCAGCAACTACTGCACTTGCAAATGCCGAGCAAGCGTTAAAGATGGATGAAGACAAAATCGCTGCAGCAATGCGCGCTATCGCCGATGCCCGCGAAGGAACTGCGCGCCAAGAGGGTCACATCAAATCCCTCCAGGCCCGCCTTGAAGCCATTGCAGAAGAAATCGCACGCCTTACAAAAGCCCGTGATGATGCCCAACATCGCGCCGATAGTGCATCACGTGAATACGCCTCCTTTGAACTTGAAATTGCTAGCGCTGACTCTGGTGAACTGGGTCTTGATTCTGCTTTTGAAACCGCTAAGTCAGCACTGGATGCTTCAAAAGCAAAGTTGAATGGTTTGGTTGATTCTGAGCGTGCTGCAGATCGTGAGCGAAACGCTGTTGAATCTAAGTTAGAAGCAATGAAGTTAACTTCACAAAATCGCGATGGGGCATCTGCTCTTATGCGCGATTCACGTGGAGTTCATATCTTGGGCTCCATTGCCTCCCTGATTGAAATTGATAATGGTTGGGAGTCAGCAGCAGCTGCAGCTCTTGGATCATTAGCCGATGCCATCGTGGTGCAAGATTTATCTTCAGCAGTAACTGCGTTAACAACTTTGCGCGATCAAAACTTAGGCCAAGCTGATGTATTGGTATATGAAGCCGGCAATAGTGGAAACTCAAATATTCCATCGGGATTAAACGCACTTGCTTCCCATATCCGTTCACATTCAATTGGTGATCTCATTTCATCGCTTTTGGCCTCAACTGTTGTGGCAGAAAATGCTCGTGATGCTGAAGCAATTCTTCGCTCACATCCATCAGTAACCGTTGTTACACGCGATGGCGATGTAATCACTAAGGCCAGAGCGCGTGGTGGTTCAAAATCTTCATCGTCACTCATTGAAATTAAGGCTTTGATTGAAAGCCTTGAGACCAAGTTGACTGACATTACTCACACATGTGATCGTCTGAAATTCGAGATTGCAACTGCAACTACTGAGGTTGCAGATTGCCAGAGCTCATTTGATGTTGCACTCTCTAAGCTCAATGAATCAGATGCTCGCATTGCATCCATAACTGAGCAGCTTGCTGTTTCTGGACAGAATATGAAATCTGCTTTAGCTGAAGTTGAGCGCCTTAATACCTCGATACAAGAAGCTAGTTCTGCCAAGAGCCGTGATGAGGGTGAATTAGTCATTGCACAGAACCAGTTGCATCAACAAGGCGCAGTTGCAGAGCCTGATCACACGTTCACTGAAAACTTACGCAATGCTGTCTCACTTGCTCGCACAACCGAAGTTGAGGCTCGACTAGCCGTTAGAACAATTGAAGAGCGCGTGGATTCAGTGGCAGCTCGTGCTAAAGCACTTGAAGATTCAGCGCGCAATGAGCGTGAAGCATCTGAGCGGGCAATCGTGCGTCGTGGTGCTCGTGCGCGTGCAGCAGTTATATCTCAAGCCATTGCTGAATCTGCATACGAAGTCCTGATTCATATTGAGCGCTCTATTGCTAAAGCTGCAACAGAGCGTGCTCGATTAGAAGAATCACGCACTGCTAGAGATGGTGAAACTCTCACTGTTCGCACACGTGGCCGTGAATTAACTGCCGAGCTTGAACAACTCACTTCTAGCGTTCACAAAGATGAGATTGCACGTGCTGAACAACGCATGCGCATTGAAACTCTTGAGAATAGAACAATGGAAGAGTTTGGCATTGACACAGTTGTACTCGTATCTGAATATGGCCCAGATAAAGATGTTCCAACATTCTTTGAAAATGAAGCTGGGGAGATTGTCACAACCGAACTCATCCCATACCGCCGAGATCAACAGGAAAAGCGTTTGGCTTCAGCTGAGCGCTCTCTGACTTTGCTCGGCAAGATTAATCCTTTGGCCTTAGAAGAGTTCTCTTCACTAGAAGAGCGCTTGAAGTTCTTAGCTGAGCAGTTAGAAGATTTGAAGAACACGAAGAAGGATTTGCTGGACATTATTAAGGAGGTTGATGATCGTGTGCAGTCAATCTTCATGGAAGCCTTTGAATCAACGGCAACACATTTTGAAGATATTTTCTCTCGCCTCTTCCCAGGTGGCGATGGTCGCTTGATTTTGACTGATCCAGATAATCCACTGACAAGTGGTGTTGATGTGGAAGCTCGACCACCAGGAAAGCGTATTAAGAGATTGTCTCTGCTCTCTGGTGGAGAGAAGTCATTAACGGCTGTAGCCATGTTAGTTGCAATCTTTAAAGCGCGTCCTAGCCCGTTCTATGTGCTCGATGAGGTTGAAGCGGCCCTTGACGATACTAACCTTGGACGTTTACTAGTGATTTTGGAAGAGCTTCGTGCAAGTTCTCAGCTCATCATCATTACTCACCAAAAGCGCACAATGGAGATTGCTGATGCACTCTATGGCGTGACTATGCGTGGTGATGGAGTAACTGAAGTTATTTCTCAGCGTTTGCGCGAATCTGACGCAAGTTAAGTAAAGCTTTCTCATGGGTTTATTTAGCAAATTCATTGCCAAAATCAAGGGAACAAATGATTTTGCACCTGCCGACTGGAAAGAATTAGAAGAAGAGTTGCTTCTCTCTGATTTGGGTCCATCACTGACTAAAGAGTTCTTAGACCAGGCGCGTAAAGTTAAGAGTGAGAACGCTCAAGAGGCGCTCTCTCAGATACTTTCAACGCATCTATCAACTAAAGATCGCGCCGCAATACTTGGGCAAGAGACAACTGTCATCATGGTTGTTGGTGTTAATGGGACAGGCAAAACAACAAGTGTTGCAAAGCTTGCTGCAAATCTAAAAAAGAGCGGCAAGAATGTTGTGATGGCAGCTGGAGATACTTTCCGAGCCGCAGCCGTTGAGCAGTTGCAAACGTGGGGGATGAGAATTGGAGTTGAGGTAGTTTCGGGTAAAGCAAATGGTGATCCAGCATCAGTTGCATTTGATGCTGCAAAGAAGGCTCAAGAGAATAAAACTGATTTCCTCATTATTGATACCGCAGGGCGTTTACACAATAAAAATGATTTGATGGCAGAGCTTGAAAAAGTTAAGCGTGTAGTAGAGAAAGTCTTCCCAATCAATGAAGTCTTGTTAGTAATTGATGCAACAACTGGTCAAAATGGTTTGCAGCAAGCAAAGATTTTTACAGAAGCAGTACAAGTGAGTGGAATTATCCTGACCAAGATTGATGGAAGCGCCCGTGGCGGAGTTGCCCTGGCAATTGAGAAAGAACTCGACATCCCGATTAAATGGATTGGCACGGGGGAGTCTGAATCAGATTTCGCCCATTTTGAAGCCGATAGCTACATCCAAGGCCTGCTTTCGTAACTTAGCCGTAACACAGGAGCGAAATTGTCACGCCCCCGCAATAGTTCACATCATCAGCCGTAACCGGGTCCAGAGAAGGTATGGCCATCTCAAAGGCGAGAAATTTCAAAAACAATCTTGAAGGCAGATGAAAATATGACAGATATTGCGTTGAACTCAGGTGATACAGCCTGGATGTTAGCAAGTACCGCCTTGGTTCTTCTTATGACACCTGGACTTGCCTTTTTCTACGGCGGAATGGTTCGCACTAAGAGCGCACTAAATATGATGATGATGTCGTTTATAACTATCGGCATAGTTAGCACTCTCTGGGTTATTTACGGTTTCGAATTAGCTTTTGGTTACAAAGCCGATTCACCTTGGTATGGAAATCTTTCATTCTCTGGCCTAGGTGGAATGGTTAATGATTTAACTAACAATGGTGGTATTTATCCCATTCCAGTTTTGGTCTTTGCGGCATTTCAATTGATGTTTGCAATCATTACTCCAGCTCTCATCTCTGGCGCAATTGCAGATCGCACAAAGTTCACTGCTTGGGCAGTATTCGTTGCCATTTGGTCAACTATCGTTTACTTCCCAGTTGCACACTGGGTATTTGCATTCGGTAACAAAGTTGGTGACACAGTTACTGGTGCTGGCTTCCTTGCAAGTCAAGGTGTTCAAGACTTTGCTGGTGGCACTGCAGTTCATATCAATGCAGGTGCTGCAGCTTTAGCACTAGCAATTATTCTTGGTAAGCGCGTGGGTTGGCGCAAAGAGTCAATGCGGCCACACTCATTGCCACTAGTTCTTCTTGGTTCAGGTTTGCTTTGGTTCGGTTGGTTTGGTTTCAACGCCGGGTCAGCACTTGCAGCTAATGGAACTGCAGGTCTTGCCCTCCTTAACACTCAAGTTGCAACAGCCGGCGGCCTTGTTGGCTGGTTGTTAGTTGAAAAGATTCGCAACGGACATGCCACATCCCTTGGCGCAGCTTCTGGAGCAGTTGCTGGACTCGTTGCAATTACTCCTGCATGTGCTTTCGTTGCACCATGGGCAGCAGTAGTTATCGGACTATTTGCAGGTATTTTCTGTGCACTTGCCGTTGGGTTGAAGTACAAGTTCGGACTTGATGATTCACTCGATGTCGTTGGAGTTCACCTCGTTGGTGGAATCTGGGGATCTTTGGCGGTCGGATTATTCGGTACACAGGTAGTCAATAGTGTTGGCGTGGATGGTCTGTTCTATGGCGGTGGCACAGAGCTACTTACCAAACAAGCCCTAGGTGTTGGCATGGTTGCCCTTTATTCATTCCTAGTCACATTGGTCCTTGGATTCATTATTGAAAAGACAATAGGATTCCGTGTGTCTAAAGATGCTGAAGTGGAAGGTGTGGACTTGTCTGAACATGCCGAGACTGCTTACGAAATGTCTAGTTCTTCCCGAGGAGGTTTATTCTAATGAAGTTGATTACAGCAATTTTGAAACCATCTAAGTTAGAAGATGTAAAAAATGCTCTGCAGGCACATGGTGTTGCAGGAATGACAGTCTCAGAAGCTAGTGGCTTTGGCCGTCAAAAAGGACATACTGAGGTTTATAGAGGTGCGGAATACACTGTGGACCTCATTCCAAAGGTTCGACTTGAAGTTCTAGCAGATGATGCAGAAGCAGCCGCAGTTGTCGATGTCATTGTTAAGGCAGCATCGACAGGAACTATTGGTGATGGAAAGATTTGGACTACACCAGTTGATCAAGTAGTACGTGTGCGCACTGGAGAACGTGGGCCAGAGGCAATCTGAGTTACTTATTGATGAGATTTAAACTAAAGGCGAGCCAACTTAGTTGGCTCGCCTTTAGTGCAACTGCTCAAGTAGTCTTAGCGCCTTATGTTTGAGTCACTAACCTCCAGATTTACTAGCGCGTTTTCATCCCTGCGCTCTCGCGGCAAGATAAGTAGTGCTGATATCGATGCAACCTGTGCTGAGATTCGCCAAGCTTTACTTGAATCAGACGTTGCCCTATCTGTCGTGGAAAGCTTCGTTGACCAGATACGTGAGAAATCTTTAGCTGCACTGCCAACAATGCAATCTGGAACTAATCAGGGTCAAGCAATATTTGAGATTGTTAACGCATCTCTTATTGAAATTCTCGGGGGAGAAGCGCGCAGGGTTCGCTTTGCAAAGAATCCTCCAACAGTAATTATGTTGGCAGGTTTACAAGGTGCTGGTAAAACTACTTTGGCTGGAAAACTTGCCAAGTTTTATGCCGATCAGGGAAACACACCTCTTCTCGTTGCCTCTGATTTACAACGCCCTAACGCTGTCACCCAACTCCAAGTTGTTGGTGAAAGCATTGGTGTTCCAGTATTTGCACCAGAGCCTGGCAATGGTGTTGGCGATCCCGTAGAGGTTGCAAAGAGTGGTATTGAGTTTGCCAAATCAAAGCAATACAACATGGTCATTGTCGATACTGCAGGTCGTTTGGGTATTGATGAAGAGTTAATGAAGCAGGCATCAGATATTAGAGATGCCGTTAATCCAGATGAGATTCTCTTTGTGGTTGATGCAATGATTGGTCAAGATGCGGTGAGAACGTCGCAAGCATTTTTAGATGGTGTTGGTTTTGATGGGGTTGTCTTAACTAAGCTCGATGGTGATGCTCGCGGTGGTGCGGCGCTATCTATTGCTTCAATTACCAAGCGCCCGATTATGTTTGCATCTACTGGTGAAAAGCTCAGTGATTTTGATATTTTCTATCCAGATCGCATGGCCTCTCGTATTCTTGGTATGGGCGATGTTGCAACTCTTGCCGAGCAGGCCAAAAAGGCTTTTGATGGCGATACATCTGCAAAGCTTGAAGCCAAGTTTGCAAGCGGTGAAGATTTCACATTGGAGGATTTCTTAGAACAGCTTCAGGCCATGTCCAAGATGGGTTCCATGTCTAAGTTATTGGGCATGTTGCCAGGTGCTGGGGCGATGAAAAAGCAGATTGAAAACTTTGATGAAAGCGAAATAGTTCGCACAAAAGCAATTGTTCAATCAATGACTCCGATTGAAAGGCGCGATCCAAAAGTTCTCAACGGCTCACGTCGCGCTCGAATTGCACTGGGTTCTGGTCGTAAAGTCTCTGACGTGAACAACTTGGTTGATCGCTTCTCTGCTGCGCAAAAGATGATGAAGCAGGTGAGAAATGGCGGCATGCCACAAGGAATGGGCGGAATGGGTCTTCCTGCGATGCCTAAGGCCTCTATTAAGAGCGCTCCACCCAAGAAGAAGTCCAAATCAGGTAATCCAGCCAAACGAGCCCTAGAAGAGGGGCAGTAAAGCTCGATTTCACCTTTGCCGCCCTTAGATGGCAGAATTGGGCACCTGTTGATGGGGCCCTCTACCCCCGTTCAACATCCACGACCGATAGTTGTATGTAATTGATTGCGCACCCCGCTGCGATTGATTTTTATGACACACATAAACAGGAGCACAACCTCACTTGGCTACAAAAATTCGTTTAATGCGCATGGGTAAAATCCGCACACCATTTTTCCGCGTAGTTGTTACAGACTCACGCAAGGCACGTAACGGTCTTTCAATTGAAGAAATTGGTCGTTATGTTCCAGGACAAGAACCATCACTTATTGAGATCAACTCTGAGCGAGCTCAGTACTGGCTTGGTGTTGGTGCACAACCATCAGAGGCTGTAGAGGCTCTTCTGAAGGTCACTGGCGATTGGCAAAAATTTAAGGGTCTTCCTGGAACTGAAGGCACACTTCGTGTTGCAGCTCCAAAGGTCGGCAAGCATGTTGCTTACGAAGCAGCTATGAAGCAGGCAATGGATGAACCAAAGGAAGGCGCGACTACTCTTAAGAAGAAAGCACAAGAGAAGTTAGCTGCAAAGGCAAACCCAGTTGTTGAAGAAGCAGTAGTTGCAGCACCAGTTGCTGAAGCTGCAGTGGAGGAAGTTGTTGAAGTAGCAGCAGAGGCAGTAGTTGAAACTCCTGCAGAAGCTGTTGTTGAAACTCCAACTGAAGAAGCGGCTGCCGAATAACAATGATGGATGAAGCCCTAGAGCATTTAGTAAAGGGAATCGTCGATAATCCCGATGATGTAGTTGTTGCTGAAAAGAATCATCGTCGTGGAACAACTCTTGAGGTTCGTGTGAACCCTGAAGATATCGGCAAAGTTATTGGTCGTAATGGTCGCACTGCAAAGGCGCTTCGTACGGTCGTGAGTGCAATTGCAGGACGTACTGTTCGCGTCGATCTCATCGAGACCGACGAAGCACGATAGCAATGCGTTTACTCGTGGGGCGCATCGGTCGCGCCCACGGAATTCTTGGAGAAGCGACGATTGAGGTTCGAACTGATGAACCTGATCGTCGTTTTGCCATTGGTAACAAAGTTCAAACAGATGCCCACGGTGAGCTAACAATTACCTCTGGCCGTGTCCATAACGGCATTTTATTGCTGGGTTTCAACGGCATCACTGATCGCAATGGTATTGAAAAGCTACGTAACACTTTGATTTATTGCGATGTAGATATCAATGCGCCAGGCATTGATGAAGATGATTATCACGTGCTCCAGCTCGTTGGGTGTTCGGCTGAACTTGAATCTGGTCAAGTATTGGGTGAAGTAACTGATGTTGTTAATCTTCCAGGGCAAGATTTGCTTGCGATTAAGACGGAAACTGGCGAGGTTCTTATTCCCTTCGTGCATCAGCTAGTTCCGATTGTTGATATTGCAGGGCGTAGAGTTGTTGTCATTCCACCTGATATGTCAGGGGAAGTTAAATGAGAATTGATGCTGTAACTATCTTTCCTGAGTATTTCGCACCACTTAAACTTTCACTTTTAGGTAAAGCACAAGAGAGCGGAATCGTTGATTTTGGAATTCACGATCTGCGCAGCTTTGCTACAAATGTGCATAACCAGGTTGATGACACACCTTATGGTGGAGGCGCTGGAATGGTCATGATGCCTGAAGTGTGGGGACAAGCCTTAGACCCATTGATGACTACTGAAACAGATTTGATCATTTTGACTCCTGCAGGCAAGCGCTTTGATCAGCCAATGGCAGCGAAGTTTTCCAAGGCATCACACCTAGTTTTTGCTTGTGGTCGCTACGAAGGCATTGATGATCGAGTGCGCCAGCATTATCTTTCTAAGAATCATCGCGTTCATGAAGTGTCAATTGGAGATTATGTATTAGGCGGGGGAGAAGTTGCATCCCTTGTGATGATTGAAGCTATTACTCGATTAATTCCAGGTGTTCTCGGAAATCCAGATTCACTTGCCGAAGAGTCCCATAATGAAGAGGGATATCTTGAATATCCCAACTTCACAAAGCCTCAGAATTGGCGTGATATCGCGGTTCCAGAGATTTTATTAAGTGGAAATCACGGAGAAATCGCAAAGTGGCGTGCGGCACAAGCACTTGAGCGTGCGAAAGAGAACTTATAACTCGTCAGTAACCCAAGAACTACCGTAGCGTTGCGCCTATGACTTATGACAGCAAGGCGATTCAAGCTCGACTTATTCGAGACCTAGAACCTGTCGTTGCAGTCGAACTCGATCGACATTTAAAGGTTCAAAAAAATTGGTATCCCCATGAGTATGTCCCATGGTCTGAAGGCCGCGATTTTGCTGGACCTCTCAACGGTGATGCATGGGAAGCAAAAGATTCACGCCTGACTCCTGTTGCACAAGACTCTTTAATTCTTAACTTATTAACTGAAGATAACTTGCCGAGCTACCACACTGAAATCGCTCTCTCTATGGGCCGTGATGGTGCATGGGGGACCTGGATTGAACGTTGGACGGCAGAAGAGGCGCGTCACAGCATTGTTATCCGAGATTATTTAATGGCAACGCGTGGTGTTGATCCATATGAGCTTGAAGATTTACGTATGGCACATATGTCATTGGGTTATCAGACTCCCTATGAAAACGACATGCTGCACACCATCGCCTATGTTTCATTCCAAGAATTAGCCACACGTATTTCCCACCGCAACACTGGCAAGATTTCAGATGATCCGATTGCAGAATCGATGATGCAACGCGTCTCTTTGGATGAGAACCTCCATATGCTTTTCTATCGCAACACATTAGGCGCTGCCCTTGATATGGAGCCAAATGCTTCCATGCGAGCAATTGCTGATGTAGTAACCAATTTTGATATGCCAGGTGCGAACATGCCAGGCTTTGGTCGAAAAGCTGTGCAGATTGCGCTAGCTGGAATTTATGACATGCAGCAGCATTTAGAAGAAGTAGTTGCTCCGGTCCTTCGTGCATGGAATGTCTTTGATCGAACGGACCTGAGCGGTGATGGCTTAGCTGCCCGCGATGAGCTTTCAGCATTCTTGGCCAAGGCCACAGCAGAATCCAACCGCTTTAATGAAAAGCGCGAACTTCATTTTGAGCGTCTAATTGCACGTGGACAAGAACCACTGCGAATCATTAAGTAGTATTACCTGCATGTCCAAGCGCGTTCTCTTCATCGAGCATGACCATGTCTCTGCTGGTGGTCCAATCTGGAAACAGTTTGAAAAGCGTGGCTATGAAATTTCTCGTTTTATCATCGTTGATGAAGAACATGCAAAGACTCCCAATGTCACACCGGTGTGGCCAGATCTACTTTCATTTGATGTAGTAGTTGTTATGGGTGCCCCATATGCAGCTTACGATGATGGCGCAATTGGTAACTGGTTACTTCCACAAGTGGCAAAGATGCGCGAAGTTCATAATGCTGGAATCCCAGTGCTAGGTATTTGCTTTGGGGGACAGCTCATGTCCCGCGTGTTAGGCGGAACTGTTTCTCGTTCTCCACATGCAGAACTTGGTTGGTATGAGGTAGAAAGCGATGATGAGAGTTTGATTCCTAAAGGTCCTTGGTTTCAATACCACTGGGATCGATTCACTGTTCCACCAGGGGCGACAGAGATTGCCCGCACTGAACTATGTCCGCAGGCATATCACTTTGGTCGCACATTAGGTCTGCAGTTTCATCCAGAGATTGACTCTGAGGTTTTAGATATGTGGCT